>Ga0335079_10011088_pt1 | contig 10264 bp, 4 predicted proteins | sample Lox_Sample_33_FD_206719 | JGI IMG/M metagenome (GOLD analysis project Ga0335079, IMG submission 206719) | Soil microbial communities from Loxahatchee National Wildlife Refuge, Florida, United States - Lox_Sample_3.3 | ecosystem: Environmental > Terrestrial > Soil > Wetlands | place: USA: Florida...
CGAGCAGGTCGCGATGCAGAAGGACGACAAGGGCGTATGGAGCGTGACTACGGCGCCTCTATCCCCGGACTATTACGGATACTCGATCATCGTCGACGGCGTCCGTAATATCGATCCCTACAATCATTGGCTGAAGCCCAACCTGATCAGCACCGAGAATGTGGTGCACGTACCGGGACCGGCCTCGCTGCCCTGGGAAGTGAACGATGTGCCGCGCGGCGAAGTGCACGTGCACTTCTACAAGTCGGCGGTGGCGGAAGACCAGCGCAACTTTTTTGTCTACACGCCCCCTGGCTACGATCCGGCGGGGAAGACTACGTATCCGGTACTCTACTTGCTGCATGGCTATAGTGACGATGCCAGCGGTTGGACGATGGTTGGCCACGCTAACGTCATCCTTGACAACCTGATCGCGCAGGGCAAGGCGAAGCCGATGATCGTCGTCATGCCGCTCGGCTACGGGACGATGGAGATCATTCACCTCGGCTGGGGTGCATGGAACCACACTGACGTGCGCGACAAAAATTTCTCGAACTTCCAGAAAGCGCTGCTGACCGAAGTGATGCCGAAAGTAGAAAGCGAGTACCGGGTCACTAAAAGCCGCGAATCGCGTGCCATTGCGGGGTTGTCGATGGGCGGATCGGAATCGCTGTTAACCGGGCTGAACAACCTCGACAAATTTGCCTGGGTCGGCGCTTTCAGTTCAGGAGGGATTCCCGATGAGTTCGAGAAGGATTTTCCCGGACTTGACGCGAAAGCGAACCAACAATTGAAACTCCTGTGGATCGCATGCGGCACCGAAGATCGCCTGATCAAAGTGAATCGCGATCTGCGCGAGTGGCTGAAGACGAAAGGCATTCAGCATACCGACATTGAAACGCCGGGGATGCATACGTGGATGGTCTGGCGACGGAATCTGGCGGAGTTTGCGGGGTTGTTGTTCCGGTAGGTGCGTTTAGCGGCGCGAGCGCGCGGGCTGCCTAGGGGACATTCACGTGACCCCGAGTCTCCACCGGTACATAATTCACCGCGGCCGTCCGTTCCAGCTTGTCCCACGCGAACTTGCGGCCTTCCAGCGCGCGCTTCAGCGTCTTGAACAGCACGATCGAAAATAGTTGCCGGTAAGCGAAACGCTGCAGCCACACCTGGCTAAGCAGCCACGCGTCTTCCTTGTCGTCAGGGCGCCGGCGTTCGAGCGCAAACGCGATTGCCGACGCGATGAAGTCGATCACTAGGAACGCAAAGAAGAACAGCACCAGCTTGTGGAAGCTGGCTGGGTCGGTGGAGTCCGGGTGAAAGTGCTTCTGGATGTAGTACCAGAGCGTGCCGACGGCGAACATGATGTCAATGAGCGGAGAGACCAGCGGCAACAGAATCTGGAAGATTACAATGTTCGGCAGGGCCACCCATCCGAGCGCACCCTTCCGGGCGAAAACGCCCCGGTGCTTGTACACAGCCTGCAGAATGCCGAACGACCAGCGGAAGCGCTGCCGCATTAGACCATTCGCATTGGTCGGAGCCTCGGTATAGGCCAGAGCCATATCTTCATATTCCACGCGATAGCCTCTCCGCAGCAGTGCCATCGTCAGATCAGCGTCTTCAGCCACGGTGTCGATGTGATAGCCGCCGGCCTCGCGCACGGCGGAAATGCGCCATGCTCCAATGGCTCCCGGTACTACGCTGACTGCTCCAAGAACATCCAGAGCGCGGCGCTCGAAGTTCTGGCTGGTGATGTATTCGAGAGCCTGCCAGCGCGTCCAAAGATTCACGCGGTTGCCCACCTTCGCATTGCCCGCGATGGCACCGACTTTGGGGTTGATGAAATGCGGCACCAGTCGGGCGATGGCATCGGGCGCAATGATCGTGTCTGCGTCAATGCCCACAAAGAGCTCCGCATCGCCAACGTGCTCGATGCCGTAGTTCAGCGCCTCTGCCTTGCCCGAGTTTGGCTTGCCTAGGATGAGGACTCGCCCAGCGGCGGCCTCGGCGGCAAACGCGGTGCGCGCGACCTCAAGCGTCCGGTCTTTCGAGCCGTCATCAATCACAATCACGCGCAGGTTCGGATAGTTTGAGTTCAGCGCGGAGCGCACGGTTCGCTCAATCACTTTCTCTTCGTTGTAGGCCGGAATGAGAACTGCGACTTTCGGCTTATACGACGCCACTTCCGCGGGCTTGCCGAAAATTTTCTCGTGGAGCCGGTCATACACCGCCGCGGCGCCAATAAAGACAAGGCGTCCGGTCATAAGCAGGTCGCCCACCAGGAAGATCCAGGTGATGCCGATGATGCCCGCGTCGAAAAGCCAGAAGCCCGCCCGGTCGAGGCGCGCTGCCCACAGTTCTCCAGCTGGCAGGGGCGCCATTACGTCTGCTCTGGTTTTGCCGAGCAATTCGTAGACCGGTGCGACCTCGAATCCTCGCGCCCGGATTCCATCAATGATCATTGGCAGTGCGCGGACGGTTTCCGAGCGATTGCCACCGCCATCATGCAGTAACACGATGTTGCCGCAACGCAGATCTTCCGGCCGGCACGGAGGCAAGTGCGCCAGTACGTAACATGTAATCTCCTCGGCGGTGTGGCGCCGTGGCACGTCGTTCCAGTCGTTCGGATCGATCCGGTTGCCGACGGTGATGTATCCCATCTCTTGCGGGATCTCGAGCGGTCGCACCTGGTCAGCCGTGTCCGGTTCCTCATCCACCGCATACGGTGGACGCATCAATGTGGCCCGGATTCCCACCAGGCTCCCAAAGAGCCGCTCGGTGAGATTTAATTCCACCTTCATATACGCCGTGGAGATGTTGCTGACGTCCGGGTGCGTGAAGGTATGGTTCCCGATCGTGTGCCCTTCCCGATAAATTCGCTTCGCGATTCCAGAGAATTTGTCCGTCTGGATGCCGATCAGGAAGAAAGTCGCCGTGGCATTCTTCTCTTTGAGTACGTCGAGAATCTTGGGAGTCCATTGTGGGTCGGGACCATCGTCAAACGTAATCGCGACTTTATTCGGGCTGTAGCCATAGCGCCCCACGCGGTAAGGTTCGGGTGTGTTCTGGAAAACCTCGTCGGTAATCAGCTTGCTGTCGGCATCCACGGTCAGATCGCGAGTGCCGTGGGAAGGTTTGTCTTCAATGCGAAGGATTTCTCCCTGGCCTTCCATGTCGACATAGACGCCAGGCGGAACGTCGCGCAATTTGTCGGTCGCTCCGGGGTCGCCGGGTACATCCCAGACCCTCCACAGCGAGCGGTCTTCGCCGCCAAGCCGCCACAGCGCGAAAGTTTTGATGCCTAAGGTCTGCGCGGCCCGCATGTGATTCAGTGCCGTAACCGCGTCGAGGAACCAGATGTCGTGGCGCACGCTGCGTTCGTCGAGATAACTGAAGTGAGGATTCAAGGCTTCATCGTCGAAGCTCACATCTTCCTCAGAGTCGCGGGCTGTGAGCCACGCTTCCTGAGCGGTCGTCGGAGCGTCGTGCTCCTCGGGTGGCAGCTTGCCGTTCTTCGGCTTCAGCACCCAGTCGTACCCGTAATTAGCAATGGCGCAGATGATCTTGTCCTGCGGGATCACGCTCTTGGCGAAATTCAGGTTCTGCACGAACCAGTCCTGCGAAGCCACGGGGCCCGAGGCAGAGCCTGGATAGTGCTCGTCATAATTCATCAGAACTACGCCGTCGGCCGCTGCTGCCACTGCCCCATAGTTGTATTCATTGTTGTGCGGCGGCACGGCCACGTAGAGCTTCATCCCGCGGGCGTGCAAGTCGCTGGACACTTCATTGAGCAGCGCAACGTACCCGGGCTGGCCACTGGGTGGGAACGCCTCGAAATCGATCATCAGTCCCCGGTACCGGCCGGAGGAGAGGAATTGCCCCGCCTGGCGGCGGAACAGAGCCCGGGCGTCGGGATCGTTCATAAAGCCGACCACGTCTCCCACCCAGTTCGCGCCGTCAAAGTTGTTCACCATGGGGAAGACTTCCATGGCGGGGTCTTCCGCATTCAACAGCGGCATCACACGCTCGTCGACCGGGCGTACTGTGCCTTCCTTTACCACATCGAAGAACTTGTTGGTCTGGTCATCGACGCCTTGCAAGCGTCCGTCGGCCGTCAGTACGTGCAGCCAGTCTGGATAGAGAATGTCGATCTGGCGGGAGTAATCACGCAGCGACGAAAAACTGGCGGCGTCCCAGGGCACATAGAAGGCGGCACGGATCCCTTCTTCCTGGTTTAGTTTCACCTGCGATGCCGCCAGCTTCGACCTGCGATGAGAGCGGGCGGCCAGTTTTTTCAGGCGGTCGCGGGCCTTTTCTTTCTCGCTTTCCTTGAAAGCCTTGAAAGCGCGCTTCTGTGGGGAAAACAGCAACTCCGGCAGGGGTTCATCGCGTAGTGCCGTAAAGACGAAGAAGATGATCAGTGCGGAAACCACGACTGCCGAAACGTCGAATAATCGCCGCAGGCGTTTCCACCGGGCGCGTCGTGGATCGTAGAAGACTGGTCCAGCCATGGGGGATGAAACGTTAATCGTATGCTGTGGAAGCCACAGGGTCAATTCATTGCTTGGTCCAATCGATAGGCAGGGTGAGTTAGCTGCTGTGAGTCGTTCGATGCACTTTCCCGGCCCCGGGTTCGCCGCAAAAGCGCTATAGTCGCTGCGTGCGGGAGATCCTGCGGAACCAGCGGCGGTTCTTCTTGGGGGCAAGCCTGGCGGCGCTGGGCCTGCGTCTGCTGTTTGTCCTGCGTTTTCCGGGCGTCGTGGACGACTCCCGGCTCTACGCCAACATCGCCGAGAACTGGCTGCAGCACGGCATCTACGGCGTGACGAATTCCGGCGTGATCATGCCGACGCTTTCCCGGCTTCCCGGATACCCTGCGTTTCTGGCGGTCATCTTCGCCCTGTTCGGGATCGAGAATTTCCGCGCGGTCCTGCTGGTGCAGGTCCTCTTTGATCTGGGCACGTGCTTCCTGATCGCCGACCTGGCGGGGCGTCTGTTTTCTGCGAGGGCGGCCCGGGTGGCGTTTCTCCTGGCCGCGCTCTGTCCCTTTCTCGCCAACTATGCCGCGACCGCTCTGACCGAAACGCTGGAAATCTTCTTTACCACATTGGCTCTGGATTTGGCCCTCCGCGGCTTGGGCGTGGGCGATGCGGACAGGCGCGGTAGAACGATTCCCTGGCTCTGGTGCGGTTTTTCCGTTGGTGCGGGAATTCTGTTGCGTCCCGACGGAGGGATTCTGCTGGCAGCCATCGGTGGATATCTGCTCTGGCTCCTTGTTCGGAGCCTCCGGGCGGAACAGACGAGAGCGCATCTCTCTCCGCATTCGATCTTGTTGGCCGGAGTGCTCCTGGCGATTGGAGCGACTACAACCCTGGTTCCATGGACGCTGCGAAACCTGCACACGCTGCACCGTTTCGAACCACTCGCGCCGCGTTACGCCAACGACTCCGACGAGTTGGTCATGAACGGTTTCAACCGCTGGGTGAAGACCTGGATTGCGGACTATGTCTCGGTGCAGGAGATTTACTGGAACGTTCCTGGAGAGGAAATTGATGTCACGCGGTTGCCGAGCCGAGCTTTCGATTCTCCACGGCAGCGAGAGCAGACCAGCGCACTGTTCGCCAACTACAATCGCGATCACGACATGACTCCCGAACTCGACGCGCGCTTCGCGACGCTGGCCGCCGAGCGCATCCACGCCGCACCTCTTCGCTATTACATCTGGCTCCCGGCAGTCCGCATTGTGGACATGTGGCTGCGACCGCGAACTGAACTTTTTCCTTCAGACCCGCGCTGGTGGGAATTCAACGACGACGCTCGCTGGCTCGCGGTCAGTCTGAGTTTCGGCCTGTTTAACCTGTTATACGTTGTTATTTCGGCCGGCGGACTCGTGCGCTCGCGCGAATTGTTTAGCATCGGGATATTTGTTTTATTTCTTGTGCTGCGTTCTGTCTTTCTCGGCACTCTCGAAAATCCCGAGCCGCGTTACACGCTGGAATGCTATCCCGTGGTCATAGTTTTTGTTTCTGCACTCTTTCACCGCCCTGCATAAGCTTCCAATTCTGGAATTGTTATATGTGATATGGGGCATTCAAACGTTTCACTCTGCGGTAAGTTCCGCAGATTCAGCTTGAATTATATGGCCGCCAAGTTGCACAATAGCGCCCCATCGGGGGTCCAGGGAGTTAGTGCGGCAGTGTCTTCCATGGCCAGAATGATCCGAAAAATGTGGGTTAAGGAGCTTCTGCATGCTTTCCGCCGAGTTAGGGGTTTGCATTCGTCGTAGCGTTCCTTCCAGCCAGATTGCAGCCAAACCTCAGGTTGCGCTGCGGCAGTCTAAGTCGCCAATCCTCACTGCAGCGCGGGTTCTGTTCACCGCTCTCTTCTCCGTGATGTTCGCTCTGGGGTTCGTAATGTTGAGTGGAGAGAATCTGATTGCCCAACAAGCGACGGCGTTGATCGCTGGCACGATCAAGGACACGAGCGGCGCCGTGGTGGTTGGGGCGAAAGTGACGCTTCGAAACTCCCAAACCAACGTCTCCCGAAGCATGGCGTCGGATAAGGACGGCGCTTATGGGTTCACCCTGGTGCCAATCGGAACCTATGAACTGTCGGTGGAGCAGCAAGGATTCGACAAGTACGTACGAAAAGGCATTACGCTCGAAATCAACCAGAACGCGCATCTCGACGTCGCTCTGAACGTTGGAACTACCAACCAGGTGGTTGAAGTGACCGGCGATGTCGCTCAAGTCGACACCGTGAGCGCGACTTTGGGCAAGGTTGAAACCACGCAGCGCATTCTCGACCTGCCTCTGGTCGAACGGGACACGATGCAACTCGGTCTGCTGCAGGCCGGCGTGTTCGCCCCCGATCAGGACGACGGCTCGGGCAATCCTTTTTCGGTCAGCGGCCAGCGGTCGGAGTCGATGACGTTCCTGCTGGATGGCGCGGATAACAACGACTTCCTGGGCAACAACATTGTCGTTAACCCGAATCCCGACGCCGTCGCAGAATTCAAGATCATCACCAACAACTACACAGCAGAGTACGGACGCACTTCAGGCGGGATCGTGAACCAGGTGATTAAGTCCGGCACCAACTCTTTTCACGGAAGCCTGTTCGAGTTCTTCCGCAACAATGCACTCAACTCATCGGATTACATACTGCAGGAAGTCCCAGTCTTTAAGCGCAACCTGTTCGGGGGAACGATAGGAGGGCCTCTCAAGAAGGACAAGAGCTTCTTCTTCGCCTCATATCAGGGAAACCGGCGGCGCGAGGGGCAAGTAGCCCCACAACTCACAGTCTTGAGCCCGGCCGAACGGACTGGGGACTTTACGGAAATCTATACCGGAGAGACCGACCCGGCGACGGGTTACGACTATGGCCAGCTTTACAATCCGGTTACTGGAAATCCCTACACATGCGCCGGCGGAGTCACCTGCAACGTTCTCCCTGTGGACCCGGTGATTCAGAACTACATCACGAACTATCTGCCCACACCGAACCGGCCTGGAAATGAATTTGTTTCCGCTCCGGTCGCGAGCATTCGCGACGATCAGGGAATCTTCCGTCTGGATCAGAATTTCTCAACGAAAGACGTTTTGTCGGCCGTGTACCTAATTGACGACACCGGGGACTCGTTCCCCTTCGAAATTGTGAAGGGAGCATCAACCGGGGGTGACGTTCCGGTTGGGTCGGGGTTCACGGATGGATACCGTTATCAGAGCGGGTCGCTCTCGTGGACCCATACATTTTCGTCGTCGACCCTGAACGAGTTACGCTTCGCCGCCAACCGGGCCGCAAGCCTGACGTCGGTTCCCCAACAGCACACAACGCCTCAGTCCCTGGGCTTTACCAGCGTCGTTCCCGATGACCCGGCAGGGGCGGCCGCGCCGCCGATCAGTGTGAGTGGCGCCTTCGAACTGGGACCTTCCCCGGCCGGCCCGACGAAAATTCACGACGTGACGTTCCAGTATCAGGACACGCTTTCATGGACTCACGGACGTCACGACATGAAGTTCGGAGGCGACCTACGATGGGTTCGCAACAACTTCAACTACGACTTCTACAATAACGGCAGTCTCTTTTTCGGTGACTTTGGAGCCTTCACCGCGAGTCCAATCAGTTCCGATTCCTCGGGCAGCGTGCTTGCCGACTTCGTGGGCGGCTATTTCGACAACTACTATCAGTTCTCCAATGCGGTCTATGGCATCCGGACACATTCTCTCTATTTCTTCGGGGAAGATGCGTGGAAAGCCACGAAGACCCTCACTCTGAACTATGGCCTGCGATACGAATACAACTCGCCGCAGATCGATCCGCATAACGAAATCATCGGTTGGTATCCGGGGCAGCAGTCCACGGTGTTTCCGACGTCTCCGCCCGATTTCTTGTATCCGGGTGATCCTGGAACTCCGAATAAGGGTCTGGTATATCCCAACCGCAAGAACTTTGCTCCACGCTTCGGATTTTCCTGGGATGTGATCGGGAACGCCAAGCTGGTCATGCGCGGTGGCATCGGAATCTTTTACGACATCGAAGACGGAGCGTTGAACCTGCAGTTTGGCGGGCAGCCTCCACATGGTTACGTTGCCAACAATTACCCCTGCTATTCTTACGACGAAGGCTGCGTCAACAGTCCCACTGCCAGCGGGTTTGTGGCTGATCCTTTCGGCCTTTCCGGAAACTTCTCGAGCTCGTACCCGGATCCCTATCCCTTTGCAGCTGGTGGCTACAACGGAACGTTCTTTTCTCCCGCGCTGCCTTACGCGTTCGCGGTGACACCGCACTTCCGTACCCCGTACGCGGAAAATTTCAATTTTGGTTTTCAGTATCAGCTGACCCGGGACACCATGATCGAGGCAGTGTATGTCGGCAGCCTGAGCCGCCGGGCCATTTCCAGTACAGAAACCAACTTCCCAAGTCTCTCGGTTTTGCAACAGCAACTTGCCGCAAACGGCGTCGATGGCCTGAATCCTGAGTGTGCGCGGCCGTTGGCAGCCTGTGACAGTCCGCTCGATCCCTCCGGAGTGCCCACTGGTGCACAACAGATTTACACCAACATCAGCGAGGGCAACTCGTCCAGCAATGAATTCCAACTCACGGTCGACAAGCGCCTCAGTCACGGCCTCACATTCCGTACCGCCTACACTCTGTCGAAGACGATCGATATTTCGTCCGGCTTCCGGGCTCGCTCCTCCACTTACAGCGATCCCACCAACCCGAGGTTCGACCGCGGGTTGGCGGATTTCGACGCAACCCACCGTCTCGTCGTAAGTCCCATCTGGCAAATCCCGTGGGACAAGCCCTTCGCTTCGGGCAGCGCCATGCGCAAGCTAACCGAAGGATGGTCGATTGCCGCCATCGCCTCCTTCCAGTCGGGTGCCCCGTTTACGCTTTATTCCAACAACAACTCCAGTGAGTTCGACAACTTCCTCGACCGGCCCGACGTTACCGGGCCCATCACGATTTTCCGCAATCCCAGGCAGGTGCAGACCCTCTCGGGAAGTTGTGGCGGAGGTACGCCCGGCCACTACTATTTCGACCCGACGAATCTTGACTGCGCCAACGTTCCGCTCTTCAGCCACGGCGATATGGGACGGAACGTACTCCGAGGCCCCGGAATTAACAATTGGGATTTGTCGGTGCTCAAGGATTTCAAATTCACGGAAAGCAAGTCACTGGAATTCCGGGCGGAGTTCTTCAACGCTTTCAACCACGCCCAGTTCTACGGACCAACTCTTCAGGGAGGAACTGAGGGCGGCAGCGGCAATTTCGGCCAGATTACGACCGACCGTGGAGCGCGCATCATTCAGTTTGCGTTGAAGCTTTATTACTAGAGCGAAGAGAGCAAGGCAGTTGCAGAGCGCGCGTGGGCCGACAGCTCCGCGCGCTCATAGTGCTTGAGTCGGGAGTCTTAAGTCCTGGTCGCCTACCCCAGCGGCGAGTCGCTCATCCGGAAGCGCGTTCGTACGTGCTCGGAGATCAGTTCGATCGCGGGCCGGTTTTTCACCGGGTCGATCTGCGCCAGGTACTTCATGGCCTCGACCAGCAGGCGCTGGCCATCCACGTAACGAGGATCTGAGGTACGCTCCCTGCGCTTATTTCCCAGCTTAGGAGGGACTGTAATCGTAAAAACCTTGGCCATGAATAAACCCAACTGAAGGTGGGGTCAGTATATCTCCCCCGATGCAATTCTCAGCACACCTTCTTGCTCTTTAGATTCAACAACTTAACCCCGCGGCGAAATCGTCTGCGTCTTGCCCGTCGTCTTCAGCTTGAAAAC
>Ga0335079_10011091_pt1 | contig 10263 bp, 9 predicted proteins | sample Lox_Sample_33_FD_206719 | JGI IMG/M metagenome (GOLD analysis project Ga0335079, IMG submission 206719) | Soil microbial communities from Loxahatchee National Wildlife Refuge, Florida, United States - Lox_Sample_3.3 | ecosystem: Environmental > Terrestrial > Soil > Wetlands | place: USA: Florida...
TCGTAGCGAGCTTGCGCAATGTGAGTTGAAGTCCGTTCTCGCCAACATCTTGCGGAAGAGGATCGTAATAACGATCGACCTTGGCTTGATTTACCTGATCGGCCGCGCGATTGGTTGCGTGATCTCGGGCAGGTTGTGTCGATTTTTGTTGACCAGCGCCGATCGTTGCCGAGCACGCAAGCAAGAGAACAGCGCAGGCTGTGACCGTTCGGCGCAGGTTCGGCCACGTGTGACTGCCCTTTCTAGCTAAGATGAAACTACCCCCTTCGGATACGAACATGCCCATCTGATGGAATTTACACGAAGAAGGGAACAAATATCTCGTTAAGAATGGCAGCAGGGAAGGTTGGCATCTCGGGCAACTAGAGTTCCCATCGCTATTTCGGGGCGCCTTCTGCCGCGATCGCTTTTTCCTGGCAGTCTGCCGCGGCCTTCACGATCGTCTGAAACTCAGGATCTCTCCGTACCGTCGCCAGCAGAGGATCTTCGAGCAAAGCTTCGCGGGCACAATACTTCTCATCTACAGCCTTCCGCAGAAATACAAACGCCGCCTGTTTTTCTCCGCAGGCCGCCAGCAGGGTTCCCTGGTAGTACTTCAACTCCGAATCCTGCTCCGGCAACAATTCTGTTTCCGCCTGGTTGGCCATGCGGTTCAGGTCTGCTTCTGGCGCTTTGTTCAGGCAGGCCTGGAGGAATCCCCGCATCCACATCGGGCTGTCAGTCATGCGCTGAGCCGCTTGTTGCGCCTCGGTGGTTTTGTTGTCCATGCGCATGAGCACTGAGACTCTGACAGCATTGGACCACTCCGATCCGGCATCCCGATTCAGATATTCCATGGCGCGCTGGCTCTTGCCTTTTTCAAAGAATGCGAACGAACACGACCGCCAGTTGAAGTTGCCAGGATCGATGGCGGCGGCGCGATCGCATTCGCGTTCCGCATCGTCGAGAAGACCGACGTAACGCAGCACGTAGGCCAGCGAATAATGGGCGATTGCATTATCGGGACGGCGCTTCACCAGTTCGCGTGCATCTTCGTAAGCCTTGTCGAGATTTCCCGTCTCCACCAGATTTGTCGCCAGGAACCCCGACGCACTGGCTCTGCCCGGCTCAATCGCCAGCGCCTTGCGATAAGCGGCGTTCGAATGGTCGTAACCGGTTGTCCCTCCGCCGGAGTAGATCGCATCGAAGTAATAGCGGCGGCCGAGCACTTCCCATGCCGGAGCATAATTCGGGTCGAGCTGCACAGCTTTCTCTAGCATCGCGATCGCATTCTTATTGGGACCAGCATCATGGGGCATGGAGAGGCTTCTTAAATAAAGATCGTATGCTTCGCGATTGGCGGGAGCGCTGCCAGCCTCGACTGATTCGTTTCCAACACCAAGGGCGGGCAACAACGCCTGGCGAACTCTTTTAGCCAGCCGTCCCTGCAATACAAGCAGGTTGTCGGTAGGCGCGGTCAAAGTGTCGGACCAAAGCAGGCGGTTATTGTTCACCTCCACCGCCTCAAGCGTCACGATCACATTGTCGCCCTGCTTCAGGTAGTGTCCCGCAATAATCGTCCCCACGCCCAGTTCGCGCCCAATCTTTTGCGCGTCGGCTTCTCCGTTCGTGTATTTTTGCGTGCTTGCTGATGGACGAATCTCGAGCGAACGCGAGTATGTCAGCGCGTTGGCAATTTCATCGGCCAAAGCGAACTTTAAGAAATCGATCTGCGCATCGTTGGTGATGTTCTGCAGCGGGAGCACGGCGATGGTGCGGGGTCCGGTCGGTTCGCCAGCGCGCCGTTGTGTCAACCACCACACACCAATTGCCGCAAGCAGCATTGCAAGGACTGCAATCAATCCCAGCAGGATCCAATTCTGCTTCTTGCCCGGTTTTTGAAATGTAGTCGTAATGACGTGCAGCCCGGACGAATGCCGCAGCCCGCTGTGCAAGGTGGAAGGTTCGGATTCTCTTTTCAGGCGCGCCAGGTCGACCCTTATCTCAGCGCCGTTCTTGTAACGCAGGTTGCGGTCCTTCTCCATCGCTTTGCCGATGATCGCTTCCAGTTCCGGCGGCACCGCAGGATTCACGGATCGCGGCGAAGCCGGTTTTTGATTGATCACGGCATGCAGGGTGGTGACGACGTTGGTGCCGGTGAATGGCTTCTTGCCGGTCGCCATCTCGTACAGCACAACGCCGAACGAAAAAATGTCGCTGCGCACGTCGAGATCTTCCGAGCGCGCCTGCTCCGGCGACATATAAACTGCCGTTCCCGGAATCACGCCCACCTGGGTCAGCGACTCATCAAGCGAAGAGTCGGTGGTCGTTCCCACGCTGCCGTCTTTGGCAAGCTTGGCCAGTCCGAAATCAAGAATCTTCACCTGCCCGTTGGGTGTGATGAAAATATTGGCCGGCTTGATGTCGCGATGGACAATGCCCTTCGCGTGCGATGCGGCCAGCGCATCGGCCACCTGCACCGCAATGTCGAGGAGCTCCTCAAGCTCCATCGCCTGGCCGTGGATTTTCTGCTTGAGGTTCTGACCTTCCAGCTTCTCCATGACGATGAACGGGTGCCCGTTGTTATCGTCGATGTCGTGGACGGTGCAGATGTTGGGATGGGTGAGTTGCGAGGCCGCCTTCGCCTCGCGTGTAAAACGATCCAGAGAGCGCTTGTCTTTGACCAGATGATCGGGAATGAACTTCAGGGCAACGCGGCGGCCCAGACGGGTGTCTTCAGCCTCATACACTACCCCCATCCCGCCGCCCCCCAGTTTCGAGAGCACGCGGTAATGGGACACGGTTTGCCCCACCATATCCATGCCGGAATGCGCCGCGGACAAGTCATCTCCGCGAAGCCGTATGGTAGGCAATCGGGAGGGCGCGGTCAACCGTGATCCTGCCCTCAACCATGCTCCGCTCCGCGAAGCGGTGTACAATCTCCCACATCTTCGAAAGCACGCTTACTGCATCGGTTTCGGTTGACCGGTGCGCGGACTTGAAGCTGGCTCAACTGACCTCAGACCACTCAGGAGAAACTCCCATGCTCAAGAAAGCTCCGGCGATTTTCTTCCTCGTTATTTCCTCTGTCCTCCTCCTGTCCGATGTGGCATCTGCGGATATGGGGCAATACCTCATCCTTAGCGCGCGATATGGAAATCAATGGCGCAACATCGACGTAACCAATCAACTCAAGAACCTCGCCGCGCGCGACGCACGATTCAGACTGGACTATAAAGTCTTTGGCGATCCAGCACCTGGGCAGGCTAAGACGCTACGCATCTACGCTCGCGGACCGGACCGTCGTCAACGCATGTTCGAGTATGCCGATGGCAGCATCATCGATGGATCGATCTTTATTGGCTGGGGTAACGGCCAGTGGGGACGTCCGGGTGATTGGGACGGAAACTGGGGTGGCGGTGCTCCACCACCACCTGGTCCGCCCGGGCGTGGGCAGTACCAGATCCTGAGCGCGCAATATGGCAACCGGAATCGCCACATCGACGTAACCAACCGCTTGCAGCAAATCGCGGCTTCGAACGCGCGTTATCGCGTGGACTACAAGACGTTCGGCGATCCGGCGCCCGGCCAGGCCAAGTCGTTGCGCATCTACGTGCGCGGTCCCGACCGGCGTGAGCGCATGTTTGTCTATGCCGATGGCAGCATCGTCGATGGTTCCATGTTCATCGGCTGGAACAGCGGTGGGTGGGGAAATGGGAACGACCGCTGGAGCGGCACCTGGGACGTTCCGAGGGTTGCCCAGTAAAGCAACGGACTTGAAGTCAGAGCAGAGGATGCGCGCTAACCACGACGGCCCGCATCCTCTGCGCTCTTCTTACGCGCCGTCCGCGAAAATAACGGCGCTCCCCAAGCTGCAGCGGCGAGGAGTGCTCCGAAAAGAACGACCATGTCGATGCTCTCGCGCCCCTCGGGCGACCAGTAGACGTCGCGCAGATTCAGCCATAGCGCGAACTCGTCAAGCGTGAGCGCGGCTCCAACTCCATAGAGAATCGACAGCAGACGGCTCGCAAGCAGCGACGAAGAGCCTGTGCCGGTTCCAATGTCGGCCAGCCACGCAAATCCCACGAACAGCAGGATGATGATTCCGAACACCAGGTGGTGGATGTGTGTCCCATGCATCTCCACGAAGTGAAAGGGCGGAATCTGGTGCGTGATGCAATAGACCACTCCACGCACACCGCCGAAAGTCAGGAAGAAGCTCACGGTGGCGCCAAAGAGCCGGCGCCGCGGACGGTCGGGAATGCGGTCATGCAGGATGTCTCCAGCCGGGGTGCCCTGCAGAACGAGCAGCATCAGCGCCGTTACTGAAACTGCTAGCAGAAGGATGAACCAGGTGTATGCCATGAGGGTTTACATCATACCCGCTCGGTGATCAACGCCGCCCAATCAACGCTGCCGACGATCCGACCCATTTCATTCCCTTGTTGTGGTCGACGCCCATCTGCAGGCCTCGGCCCATGCGGACGATGGTCAGCACCGGCCGAAGCTCATCGAGCCAGACATACATAATGCGCAGCTCGACTTTCGTCATGCCATAGGGAGTTTCGACGACCGGGGTAAAGTTCAGCCGCTCCTGCAGGATGTATTCGCCGCGCTTAGCTGCGGGAATCGCATCGATGTCTTTGCGCGACGGCGCGATGACTACGCCGAGTCCGGCGAACGAGTAGAGTGGCTTGAGGACGAAGTTCTCAAGGTCGGCGGGAACTTCGCGTACTTGGTCCAGGAATAAGGTTCGCGGCACCGATGGATGCTTCAGATAAGGAATCGAGTACTTGCTGATGCGGAAATACCAGTTCGGATGACCGGCCCATTCGACCTCGAGATCGTCGCGGAAGTCGAAGGGCAGCTCAACTCCTTTGCGTTCCAGTTCATCGACGATGGCGCGGTTGTAGATGCGCTCGATCGGGACCTGCTTGCCGTTCTCGTCATAGAAGAGATTACGTCCCTGCTTGCAAATCTTGGTGATACAGACGGTGCGAATGCCGAGCATCTTCTCGGTGAGCAGAAAGTCGGGACGCGTCTTCTGCTCCTCGGGATGGACCTCCATCAGCACGACGTTTTTCGGATCGTGGCCGGCGACGATGGCGTCCGTGAGCAACTGCTTGTATGAGGTGGAGTCGAGCCCACTCAGAAAGTATTGGAGTTTAGGGTCGAGGCCGAAGACGTCGATATACGCCTGCGCCAGCACTGGCTGATAGGCGTAAAGGGAAGGGAAGGCCTGCAGCTCGACGAGCCTGGGCTGTAATTCGCCAGCATTATCCCGAACCAGCCCGAAGTCCACCTGCACGAACATCGGATGCGGAGCTTCATTGGGAACGCGGAAGCGCGCAGGAATCGATGCCTCGGAGTGAGCGCGATATTCGGGGTTATCGACCAGTTGATGGATCAGTTCCTTGCCGTCTTCGCTCATGCGCTCGACGAGCGCTGAAGGGAAGAAGCAGGGCGTCTCGCAGAGCGCGAAGGGAACCTCCATTCCGCAGCGCGCGGTCATCTCAGCGCGCAGGCGTTCGTATTTCATTTCCGTGAAGCCTGAATTAAAGGGTCGGCGATAAGAAGCAATCATGCGAATGCGATGAGGGTATCAGATGGCGACCCAAGGAGTTTGATCTCTCAAGATCCGAGATCAGCACGGTGGGGTGCCCCGTCCTATCGCGAAGCGAAGGGCGGGGATTTCAGGCTGAATCGCGTCGTCGAACCGTAGGATAGATCCCCAACTCCTCGCGTTTGCTTGCCGTCCAATGCGACTCGATCTCAACGATGCCCTCTTCTCCGGTTTGGTAGTGACGGAAACTGCTCCATTTCCAATCTTCGGGACGCTCGACCAGACCCCGCTTGACAGGATTGCAATGAATGTAGTCAAGCTTCTCCGCGCATTTTTCTTTGCTCCAAACATTGAAATCGTAGTAGCGGGCTTGCCAGAAAGGGCCCGGTGCGAGCCTTGGTAGTAGCTTTCGCGAGACCGTTTGCTTCACCATCTGCAGCGACAGTGCAAGATCCTTCCGCTCCGGTTCGCTCACGAGCAGGTGCACGTGTTCAGGCATGACCACGTACCCGGTGATCCCGAATCCATACCATCGCCGAATCGTTTCGAGTTGTTGGAGAAAAATGTCGCGTGCCTCAGAAGCGCGGAGAAAAGGTTTTCGATGATAACAACTGAATGTGACAAAGTGGAGCTGTCGCGTGTGTTGATAGCGCTTGAGTCCCCAGGGCATAGGCCGAGACTAGACCGATCTGGTGTCACCGGGCAGTGACGATCGAACGTTGGAATTGTTCGGTTTTTCTTTGCCTGACGTTGAACGTCCCCACCCTTTCGCAAAAAACGCGAATAGGGTGGGGCACCCAACCTCGGTTTATTCTCACCCGGCCTTCGCAAGAACCGCGATAGGGTGGGGCACCCATCGTGTTTAGGATGACGGAAGTGTTGCTTCTACGCCTCAATCAAGAATTGGCCGCCGCGCATGATCTGTTCGTTGTCGACCCAGATATCGAAGTTGCGGCCGACCACATCGATGTGTGTCGATGAGAACCAGTCAGCTCCGGTGTGGGCGCCGTAGGGATTGCCGAAGGCAATGTGCACGCCGGGATATTTTTCGTCCTGCAAGATCTGGCCGATGACGTCTTTCAGTTCAATGTTGGTGCCGATGGCGAACTCGCCGACGCGGTCGCTGTTTTCGTCGGTGTGGGTGTAGGCCCAGAAGTCATCGCGTAGTTGCTTGTTCTCGGAATGCGCTTCGACCACGCGATTTGCCTTCACCTGAATCGTCAGCGGGTTCGCTTTCAGGTCGCCAAACTTCGCGCAGAGATAATCGCCGACGACGCCATCGATCACAAACGTTCCATTCACTTCGCCGGGAGTGGTGAAGACCTCGCCGCCGGGCAGGTTGCCCCATTTTTCAGTCGAGATAATGCCGCTGGTTTTGACCCAGCGATAATTCGGATTCACGTCGGCGACCAGATCGGTTCCAGCCGCGGTTTTGGCGCGAATCCTTTTCGCGGCGCGCACGCGCTCGACAACTTTTGCGCTCAAACGATCGACCTTCAGGAAATCGGCGCGCATCCCTTCGAGCATGATCTGCTTGTTGATGTTAACCATGTGCGCGTGGCGGATTTTGTTCTGGTTCACAATGTCGGTCATCTGCATGCGCGACTTGAGTTCGTTGGTCTGCGCCTGCACGGCGAAGATGCTCACCTGGCTGGTGGCGAGATCGTTGGCGATGACCGCGGGAAAATCCTTCAGCGGACGCGGCGCGATATCTTCGAGCACCCAGGGCTTGTAAGAGCAGCCGAGAGCCTCGAGTTCGTGAACGATGGCGGCGGCGATCTCGATGCTGACCTCGTCGGTGATTAGCGTCACTTTTTCTGACGGCTGAATTCGCAGGCAGACGCGGACAGCGTTACGCGCGCCGGGCGTGAGTTCAGGATCAAAGGAGAGTTTATTCAGTTGTCGGGATTGTGATTGCGTATCGGTATTCAAACTCATCAGACGGCTTTCGCGGCAGGCACGCTGGCGGTTTCGTCTTCGCCGACGCCCACCTCTGTCTCCTCAATGATGTAGTCCATCACGGCTTTCATGTCATGTGTTTCGTGATAGACCCGCAACTGGCGATCCGCGCCGGTTCCCATCTTCAGAATCTCGCGAACATATTCGACTTCCTTGCGCGATCCAAGCTCATCGACAACATCATCGACAAATGCCAGGTACTCCTCGATCAGTTCGGGCTCAGGCACTTCGGTCTGCTTGCCGAAATCGATCAGCTTGCCGTCGAGGCCGTAACGCGCGGCGCGCCACTTGTTTTCCATGAGCAGCGACTTGCGATAGAGCCGGAATCCCTGATTCGCCGCGTAGAGCTTATAAAGCTTGGCAACTGTCGCTTGGATGAGCGCGGCGAGCGCAATGGTTTCCTCCACGCGCATGGGAATGTCGCAGACGCGGAATTCAATCGTATTGAAGAACGGATGCGGCCGGATATCCCACCAGATTTTCTTGGCGTTGTCGATGGAGTTGGTCTTGATGAGCAGCTTGATGTAATTCTCGTACTCGCTCCAACTGGGAAAAAAATCGGGCATGTTGGTGCGCGGAAATTTGTCGAAGACCTTGCAGCGATACGATTTCAGGCCGGTTTCCATGCCCAACCAGAACGGTGAATTCGTCGAGAGCGCGAGCAGGTGGGGCACGAAATAGCGGGCGTGGTTCATCATGTGGATCGCGGTCTCGCGATCCTCGACGCCCACGTGCACGTGCAGCCCAAAGATCAGGTTGGCGCGCGCGACTAACTGCATGTCTTCGACGATATTTTTGTAGCGATCGTCGGGTGTCACTTCCTGCATGCGCCAATCGGCAAAAGGATGCGTGGCAGCGGAAGCCAGGCGCAAACCATTTTCTCGGGCCAGGCGGATCATCTCGCGGCGCAGCTTTTTCAGTTCGTCTTTGGCATCTTTAATATTGGCGCAGACCGAGGTGCCGACCTCGACGACGGACTGATGCATCTCAGCCTTTACGCGCTCTTGCAGCACCATCTTCCCCTTCTCAATGATTTCGGCGTGAATGTGCGAGCGCAGATCGCGGGTTTCCGGATCGACGGTCTGATACTCCTCTTCAATGCCGAGCGTGAAAGACGGTTTCATTGGTTCGCCACCCTCGCCAGATTGGGGGCGCTGGCCGGAGTGCAAATAGTATAGCGGAAACGCTGAAAGACTCGTTCGTCTTTTCGTGGGGTTTCCATGGCGAGTAAGATGGAAACCCACAGGTGAGACCATGCCGAGATATCACATCGCACAAGTGAATATTGGTCGTATCAAGGGTCCGATCGATGGTCCGGTGATGGCCGGATTTATGAGCCGCCTCGATGAGATCAATGCGCTGGCCGATCGCAGTCCGGGATTTGTTTGGCGCCTGCAAACCGGCGAAGGAAATGCGACTTACTTCAGGCCCTATCCGCATGATGATCAAATTCTGCTGAACATGTCAGTGTGGGAGTCGGTCGAGTCCCTTCGGCATTACGTTTATAAGACTGTACACGCGGAACTGCTTCGCCAGCGGCATGAGTGGTTCGAAAAATTTGTCGGCGTGTATTTGGCGCTGTGGTGGGTGCCAGCCGGACATATTCCGGGAATTGATGAAGCGAAGAAGCGGCTTGCGCATCTGGAGAAATATGGTCCGACGGAGTTCGCATTCACATTTAAGAATGTGTTTGAGCCGGATGAGAACTTTCAGCAGGGAATTGATTGGTCATCTTTCGAACCGTGCCCGGCCGTGTAGCGACGATCCCTGCACGAATTGTCCTTCGAAAGATCGCGCCGACAGAGCAACACCATGACTCACAACCTCGACAATACGATTGCCCTGCTAGCCCGCACGCCCACCGCTCTCAATGCACTGTTGCGCGATCTCCCCGACGATTGGACGCTCTCGAATGAAGGAGAAAAGACCTGGAGCGCCTTCGATGTGGTCGGGCATCTGATTCACGGCGAACGCACCGACTGGATGTCTCGGGCAAAGATGATTTTGCAATATGGCGAGAGTCAGAGCTTCGTGCCGTTTGATCGCTGGGGGCAGGAGCGCGAGAGTCGAGGCAAATCGCTGAGTCAGTTGCTCGACGAATTTGCGACGCTGCGGGCCCAGAATCTGGCCGAACTACGCGCGCTGAATCTAAGCCCCGATGATTTGGCGCGGCGAGGACGGCACAAGGAGTTAGGAGTCGTGACGCTTTCACAACTGCTGGCCACGTGGGCGGCGCATGATCTGACGCACCTGCACCAGATCTCACGGGTGATGGCATACCAACACCGCGAAGCGGTGGGTCCGTGGAGGGCTTACCTTGGAGTGATGCACTGCGCAGGGCACAGTTCGTGAACCAGCTTTCAGCTCTCAGCCGTCAGCCATCAGGAAAAATACCTCGATGTTGGTGAGATAACGTTGTTTTCCTTCGGATAACTTAAGACCGAAGACCGAAGACCTAATAGCTAATAGCTAAGACCTTGGAGCTTGGAGCTGAGAGCTTGGAGCTTCATCACGCCCTCTTTCGCGTCTTCGACGCTGCCACTTCTTCCTTCGGTCCCGCCAGGAACGAGGCCCAGCGCATTTCGTCGTAGGGCTTCTCGTTGCTCAGGGCTTTTTTCACCGCCATCTCGGCGGCGGCGTTTACGATCCACTCAAAATTCTGCTGGCCCACAGAGGTAATTTCCGCGTCGGGCGCGGGATTCATGAAGTCGATCGCATAGGGGATGCCGCCCTCGACGGCGAACTCGACCGTGTTGAGGTCA
>Ga0335079_10011093_pt1 | contig 10262 bp, 5 predicted proteins | sample Lox_Sample_33_FD_206719 | JGI IMG/M metagenome (GOLD analysis project Ga0335079, IMG submission 206719) | Soil microbial communities from Loxahatchee National Wildlife Refuge, Florida, United States - Lox_Sample_3.3 | ecosystem: Environmental > Terrestrial > Soil > Wetlands | place: USA: Florida...
AAAAGCGAATGGCGAAAAGCGAATGGCGATCTGACGAAGCGCGATCTGACGCGAAGAGCGAAGTGCGATTCGTGGACTTACTGTGGGAGAAAATGCCGCTGTTCGCCATCGCCTGGGCGAGCGCGGTGATCACACTGAAAGCCCAGCATCGCGCGATGGGCTATTATCCCCTCCGCGAGCGGCTCGGCAATGCGGTGCTGTCGTATGGCTTGTACTTAAGAAAGGCGATCTGGCCATCGGACCTGGCGGTGCTGTATCCGCATCCGGGCGCTGCGCTGAAGTGGATGGGAGTCGCGATCGCGGGCGCGCTGCTTCTGACCCTAACGACCCTGGTGATCGCGCTGCGGCGCCATCGCTATCTGCCCGTGGGCTGGTTCTGGTTTTTGGGAACGCTGGTGCCGACGCTGGGTCTGGTACAGGTCGGCGTGCAGGCGATGGCCGATCGCTACGCGTATGTCTCGTTCATCGGATTGTTCATTATGGTGTGCTGGGGCGCCGCGGAGTTGGCGCAACGGCAATCGGCGCCAGCCATCCTGCTGCCGAGCGTAAGCGTGGTTTGCCTGCTGCTGTTGGCCATCGCGGCCCATCGGCAGATCGGCTATTGGCAAAGCGACGAAGCGCTCTGGAAGCACACGCTGGCGATCACGAAGAATAACTGGCTCGGCGAAAGCCAATTGGGTTCGGCGCTCGCCATGTCGGGACAGGTGCCGGAAGGCGTGCGTCACTTCAGGAATGCGCTGGCGATTAATCCCGACGATTCCAACGCTAATATGGGGATGGCGATCTACGAGTCGATCCAGGGCAATTTCCGCGATGCCATCCTGTACTTCCAGAAGGCGCTGCGCGATCATTACACCCGAGCCAGTTTCCGGCGGCGTGGTTATCTGGGATTGGCCAAAGCTTATCGGGAGCTGGGAGAAGCTTTCCAATCGCAGGAAGCTCTGCAGGAGGCCGACAAGCTGAAATAATCCAACTCAGCTTGGGGAATCACACGAGTCCTGCCGATGCCGTCTGGGAACAGGGTCCAATCCTTCGTTGCTGCTCGTTCGGCGCCAGCCCGCGCGTTGCTGGCTGCGCTGCTTCTTCTTGTTGTAACCGTCGCGCTCTACCAGCAGGTGCGCCACTTCAGTTTCATCGAGAACTACGATGACGGCGCTTACGTCACACTGAACTTCCACCTCCAGCACGGTCTCAACTTGAAGCTGGTGAAGTGGGCGTTCACCAGCTACTATGCGGGCAACTGGGACCCGCTGACCTGGCTGTCGCACGCGATCGACTGCCGCATTTACTTCCTCAATCCCGGCCGGCATCACCTCACCAGTGTGCTGATTCATGCGCTGAGCGCGGTCGTGCTGTTCCTGGTGCTTTGGCGAGCGACTGGCTTTATGGGGCGAAGCCTGACCGTGGCGGCGTGGTTTGCGCTGCATCCCATGAATGTCGAGTCCGTAGCCTGGATCTCCGAGCGCAAGAATGTGCTCAGCATGTTGTTTTCACTGCTAGCGCTGGGCGCTTACGGCTGGTATGCGCGCCGCCCGCGAATCGGTCGCTACGCTCTCGTTTTCCTGCTCTATGCCTGTTCGCTGATGTCCAAGGCGCAGGTCATCACCTTTCCCTTCGTGCTGCTGCTCTGGGACTACTGGCCGTTGCGGCGAATGTTCCCCGGCGCGCGCGAGGAGTATGCGGGAACACGAGACGTCCCGGCGATCGTCCCGCAGAACCTGCACTGGCTGGTCATCGAGAAACTGCCGCTTCTGGCGCTCTCCGCCATCGCCGCAGTTCTGACCGTCGGAGCAAACGCCGCCGGCGGCGCCATGAGCGGCGCGAGAAATTTCTATCCGCTTGGACTCCGTTTGCAGAATGCAATCGTGGCTTACGTGCGCTATCTCGGAAAGCTCTTCTGGCCGGCGCATCTGGCGGTGATTTATCCCTATCCCAAGGTTTCGCTGGGACTGCCGCGGGTTTCGTTGGCGCTGCTTCTTCTCATCGCTGTCACCGGCTTCACTTGGGTGATGCGGCGTCGCGCGCGCTATTTGTTGTTTGGCTGGCTGTGGTTCCTGGGTGTGCTGGTGCCGATGATCGGCATCATACACGCGGGCGCCATTCCCATGGCCGACCGCTTCAGCTATTTTCCCTTCATCGGGTTGTTCATCATGATCTCGTGGGGGGTAGCCGACCTCTATGCCGGCCCACTAACAAAGGCGGCGCCCGTTGGGGACCCCGGCGAAAACCGCGCGCGATGGGGACGCCGCTCGCCGGTGTGGCCGGCGATGGCTGTCGTCGCAGTTTGCGTTGCCTTGACGATGGTTTCGTACCGGCAGATCGGTTATTGGAAAAACAGTCTGACCTTGTGGTCGCACGTGGTTATGGTGACGCAAGGCAATGACGATGCCGAAGACAAGCTGGGCTCGGTGTTACAGAATCAGGGGCGAGACAAAGCGGCGGCCGCGCACTTCCGCACTGCCGAAGCGATTAATCCTTCCGACCCGCTGATCAACGTCCACATGGGATTCGTTGCACAGCATGAGGGGGACCTGCGGCAGGCCATTGTGTACTACCAAAAGGCGCTGGAACTATCGCAAGGCGATATCGTGGACACTGCGGCGCTGCGCGCCGACGCGCTGCACAACATGGGAACGGCCTATCGCGACCTCGGCGATTTAACCCGGGCGGCGGAGTGCTTCACCGCCGCGGGCGAGTTGGACCGCCAGTATAAGAAGTAGAATACGGGCGTTCTTATGGGGGTAGCAGCAGAATCGCGGCCGGTCGTCAAGCGACGTCAGAGCGCGAGCATTGTCCGCCGTGCCGCTTCGCTAGCCGAAAAATCGACGGAATGGCTGGTCTTGCTCGTTCTCGTTGCAGCATCCATTCCGCCGATGCTCCTGCACCGCCAATCCCTCACTGTCGTGCCGTGGCTCAACCTGGTCGATGGCTCATGGGTCCTTGATACCTGCTACAAGGCCGCGAACGGCATCTGGTTCGGGCTCGACGTGTCCTTCCACTATGGGCCGATCTACCAATGGCTGATGAGTGCGCCGTCCAGCCTGATCGGACCCTCATTGGGCTCGATTAACGCCACGTCGCAGTTTTTGCCGTTGGTGTTCATCGCTGTGGCCGCCTTCATCGTAGCGCGCTTGCTGCTGCCGAATGCAGCGGCATGGAGGCGGGCGATATTCGTGCTGCTAGCGGTTGTGTTCTGGTCGCAAGGCAATTCGCGCATTTACGCTTGCCTGCTGGCATTCGCGGTTTTCTTACGGCTCACAGACGCATTGACGGCCGCTGACAGCGTGCTCATTGGCCGCGCCGCGGCCGCCGCGACGATCTGCCTTACTGCATGTCTCGTGTCGGCGGATGCCGGACTTTACACCGTCGCTGCGCTGCTGCTTTGCTACGGCGCAACCCTCCTCGTCCACGGAAGAATTCGACGCGTGGCGAAATTCCTGGGAATCACGGCCGCGTGTTTGGCCATTGGCATGGTGCTTGTGAATTGGTTTATGGCGTCGCCACTGGACTTCAGGTTCTGGCAATCGAACCTGGCAATCGCCGCCGCCTATCGCTGGTTCGAGCCGCTCGCCATCGACGGCGCAAACACGCGCCGGCTCCTGGCCGCGCTGGCGATCGGCATTGCCGTATTCGGCACGGCGTGGTGGCGGCGAAAAGAAGGTGCCCAATGGACACGACGGCCGGTGTTTCTGCTGGCCGGCTTCGCCCTTGCGCTTTTCATGATGCAAAGTGGGTTGGTACGCGCCGACCAAGACCATGTGCTGATTGGCATCTGCCCGATGATGGTCCTCTCGACCGCCATCGCGCTCGACGAACACGACTCGGGACGCGCGCTGCGGCTGGCGCTGCCGGCATTGGTCGTCATCGCGACACTTGTGTTCGCGCCCGCAGAGGAGCAGTTTCTGCCGCACAATCTGGCCGCGCAAATTCGTCAGTTCACCCGCCCGATTCGCGCCTGCCCAACGGGACTGGAGGAGTTCGATGGCGCCTGCGTGCCGGGATTTCAAGCCCAGATCCTCAGCCTGCTTTCCGCTTACGTGGACCGGAATACGCCACCGGGCAGGTCGCTCGTGATATTTCCGTTCGAGACCGCGTTCGGTTTGACTTCCCGCCGCGACGTGGCCGGTGGGATTGTGCAGAGCTATCTCGTCAATGGCGACTACCTGACGCAATTGGAAATTGCGGGACTCCAACAGAAGAGGCCGCTGTTTGGGTTGTACTTTCCCGACGGCATTCTGGGGAATGCACTGGATTCCATTCCGAGCTTCACTCGCAGTCCAGGCCTGTGGTTCTACCTGGTGGGACATTATCGCGGTGAGCCGAGCCCGATGCCTGGAGCTGCCGGACTCATCACCGACGACACGCGCGCGGCGCGGCTGGCGTTTGCGGAGGAGACGATAGCCAAGCCGCTGCGAAGCACGGCGGTAGTCCAACGCAGCACGACTTTGCCGCTTGGGCCGGTACGCTGGCCTGCATCCGGCGCGGACTTCGTAAAGCTGCGGCTGCGGCTGGAATATCCCTTCTGGTGGCAGATGCGGAAACCCTCCCGGCTGACGCTCCGGATGACTTTCGACAATGGTACGCAAAAGTCAATCCATTTCGTTGTTCCGCCGAATCACACCAGCGACGTCTGGATCTATCCCTGGGACGATAGGTCGATGATCGGGTACTTCTCCATCAACCCAGCGCAGTGGAGGCTGGGGCCTCGTTCGTCAGTGACGGCTCTCACATTGATGGTCGAACCTTTCGACTGGGTGTCGGTCACCCCCAGCAATATAAGCATCGAGAGCGTCGAAGCCATCCGGCTGGGCATGAATTGATCTTCCGTTACAGACCGAGTGAAAACTCCGAAAAACGAGTTTTTCAGCGGCCTGTACGAGTCGTGCCCTGACTCATGTCCTTCCGAAAAACGAAATCCTCTGACGGCCTCTGGATAACATCTCGACCTGCATTAAATCCAGAACAGGTCATGGCAGCGTACTGAGACCGGCCGCGGTGGCGAGGGTTCTTGCAAAGCCGTGGCGGCTCAGGCACAATCCTGCAGGAACTAAGGAGCTGTCAATGTCCAGGGAGAAGTTCGCGTTGATTCGCAGTGGATTTGCCGCATGCATTGTGGCCTGTATGGCCGCGCTGCTTGTCCCGGCACAGGCGCAGACATACACCGTAATTCATAATTTTCTCGGCGGACCGGATGGCAACGAACCCGCCTATGGCCTGACGATCGATCAGTATGGGACGCTCTACGGCTCCACGTTCGAAGCCGACGAGGGTACGGGAAATATCTATCGGCTGCGGTATCGCAACGGCTTCTGGCAGTTGAATCCGCTTTACGTATTTACCGGCGGCCCGCACAGTCCCGGCGCGGTTCCCTATGCGGGAGTAATCATCGGGCCGGCCCAGGTCCTGTTCGGCACGACGGCCTTCGGCGGAGAAGGCAACTGCGCCACCTGGGGCGGGACCGTGGGCTGCGGTACGGCGTTCAAGCTGCAACCGCCGGTTTCGTTCTGCATCAACGCGACCTGCTCCTGGCTGGAGACCCGGCTGTTTGAGTTCAACGGAAGCAGCGGCGGCGCCATGCCCTATGGCGGCGTCCCCATCTTCGACCAGGCGGGAAATATGTACGGCACCACCTACGGCGGCGGAAATGGAAGCTGCGCCGGCGGTTGCGGATTGGTTTATGAGCTGAGCCCCTCCAACGGTGGGTGGACGGAAAACGTGCTGTACATGTTTAGCGGCAGCACCCACAACGATGGCGCCAACCCCTGGGCCGGCGTGGTTTTCGACCAGGCGGGCAACCTGTATGGCACAAACGAGTTGGGCGGCGCCAACGGATATGGAACCATCTACGAGCTGAGCCCGTCGGGTTCGGGATGGACGGAAAAGATTCTCTACAATTTTCAGGGCCAGACGGACGGGGGCATGCCTTACGCCGGCCTGGTGTTTGACCGGGCAGGCAATCTTTACGGTGCCACGACCGTCGGCGGCAATGGCCAGGGCGGCACGCTTTTCCAACTCGCGCCGCAGGGCTCGAACTGGAACTATCAACCGCTCTGCAGCTTCACTCGCCAGATGGGCGAGTTCGCCGGGGGACCGGTGGCCACTCCCGCCATGGATAGCGCCGGCAATCTCTACGGCGCGACGAGCGGCGACGGCGCTTACGGCTTTGGTGAAGTGTTCAAGGCTACCAACTCAGGCAGTGGCTGGACGTGTACGGCGCTCTATAACTTTACCGGGGGCAACGACGGACGCTTGCCACGCAGCAACCTGGTTTTGGACACGAACGGCAACGTCTACGGCACTGCCGCCGGCGGACAACTGACCTATGGCGTAGTGTTTGAGATCACGCCTTAACCCAAAACGTGGAAAGAGTTCTGCATGGGAAAGCACCTGGTGCGGAGCGCCGAATTATGCAGGCTGCCACAACTCGATGGGGTTTCCCTCGGGGTCATGCAGACGAGCGAAGCGCCCAATGTTGGCATAAGACTCCGGGTCTTTGACCTCGATGCCTGCCGCTCGTAGCTGGGCTACCATTTTGTCGAGGTCATGCACGCGAAAGTTCACCATCCAGACCTTGTTGGGGTCTCCGAAATATTTGCTGGTCTCGGGAAAAGGACTGAAGACGGTAGGTCCGGCTTCTTGCTGCCAAACCTCTCCGCCCTCGCTCGTTGGTGTGAGCGCGATCCCCAGGTGTTGCTGGTACCAGTTCCCCAACGCTTTGGGATCCTGCGCGCGGAAGAACAACCCTCCGATTCCGGCGACTTTTTCCATTTTCGTTCCTCCTGATTCGTCTCTCGCATCTGCCTTCGCCGGTGGAGCAAGAACTCGCCGGCTGTGCGGGATTTTGTGCCGCCATGGCTAATTCATTCTGAAGCAGAATAACGCTGGCCCCGAAAGCATACGACAAGACTTGAAGGAATTGGCGCCTTGGAAAGCTCATTCCATCCTCCCTCCTCAGATTTTGTGCGACTCGTCTGCGATACCTTCGGGAATGGAGTTCTGAAAGCGTCAATTCCCAGCCTCGAGCCATTGGCGCATAGGGGGTTACGCAGAGCATCTCCATAATGGCGCCAATTTCCGCCGTGGCCATCGATGAGACTGGTTCTAGCGCCCCGTAACAGTGGTTCATAACATAACTCGGAAGCGCTTTGAAAGGGCACGGCTTCAGCCGTGCCGCTTGGGTGCCGTTGAGAGAACTGGGCTTTAGCCCCTGAGGTTGCGCGCCCGGGTTCAATGGCGGACACTGCAATTAATCTGCGAATTTCGGTTACAGAACACTAGTGTCCGAGCACATTATCGACGCTGCGTTGCGCGGCGGCGAGATCCGGACTCACCAGCCGCGCCTGTTGTCGCGCGGCTTCCGCTTCCTGGGTGCGGCCGCTTCGCTCGAGGGCTTGCGCCAGCAGCAGCAATCCGACGTCGGAGACCTGCAGGCGGGTGGCGCGGCTGTAGGCCTCGACGGCCGCAGCCAGATTCCCTGATCGTTGATTGGCAATGCCGAGCCCCATCCACTGATGTGCCGTCAAGGGACCCAACTGCAATGCGCCTTCATAGCTGGCTTTGGCTTGGCCGAACTCGCCCAGCACGTAGTAGGCGTCGCCCATGTTGCCGAGCGCGATGGCCTCGATCCTGATCAGCACCGGCGGAACATGGGCATACTTGTTTTGCGCCGTGAACTGTTGCGCCAGCGCGAGTACCTGCTGAAAGTGCGCGATCGCCTCAGCGGGACGCTGCTGCCGCTGATCGTAGGCGCCGATGTAGAGGTGCGCCACCGCGGCGTAGCCTGCCAGTTCGCGTCCGATCGGAGCAGCAGATGCCGGCCCAAGCGCGGTCACGCGTTGGAAGTGTTCCATCGCCGCGGCGGCTTGTCCACTCTCCAGCAGCGCTACTGCCAGGTTCTCTTCCACCTCGTACGTGCCGCCGGAGACCGACAGCATGTGCGACCACAGCTTAACGTTGTCACTCCAGTAGTCGAGCTGGCGGTGCGTCAGCAACGCCATGGCGAGCAGAATCGTAACTGCGGGCGCAGCCAGCCAGGCTGCGGCGATTCGGCGCTGCGCAGCCCGTGCGGCAACGCCCCAGCAGACCATGAGGAACAGCCCGATGAAACTCAGGTAAGCGTAGCGATCGGCCATCGCCTGCTCGCCCACTTGCACCAGGCCAATCATCGGCACCAGCGTTCCCAGAAACCAAAACCAGCCGACCGCCAGATAGCGCTCCTGCCGTTCATACAGAACGAATCCCGTGATCGCCAGCAGCATGAGTAACGATAACCCCACGTTCGCTGCGCGAAGCGTCGGATGGGGATAGAAGACTGCAAGGCGCGACGGCCAGAAAGCATTTTCGAGATAGCGGACGTAGCAGACGGTCGCATTTCCCAGCCGCTGGGAAAGCGGGTAGTAGCGCATGGCGCCGGCGGCCGACTGCGCTTTCATGGTCAGGACCGCACTGCCGAGCGACATTGCGAACAGCGGCAGCTTTTCCGCGACGAGCCACCGCAACCGCCATTCGCCATTCGCCATTCGCTTTTCGCCAGAAAAACGCCCTTCGCCATTCGCTGTCCGCTCTTCGCCGGAATGGCTCGCGTGAAATCTCTGGCGAATGGCGAATGGCGAATAGCGAACGGCGGAACTCTGGCGAATGGGGAATGGCGAATGGCGAATGGCGATTCGTTCCAGCGGCCAATAATCCCACAGCAGCAGCACGAAGGGGAACGTGATGACTTGCGGCTTCGACATTAGCCCCAGCGCGAACAGCAGCGCAACCACGGTGTATTGCCCCACCCGCGGGCGCGCGGCATACCAGCGATACGCGCCCAGCGCCAGCAGGAAGAACATCATGCTGAGCAGGTTCTTGCGCTCGGCGACCCAGGCGACAGTCTCGACATTGACGGGGTGAAGCGCGAACAGGGCAGCCACCATAAAGCTGCGCCCGCTGTACCCGGTGGCCCGCTGCAACACCCAGAACAGCAGCAGCGCATTTACCACGTGCAGCAACACGTTGACGTCGTGATGGCCGGCGGGAGCAAGTCCGAAGAGGCGCACATCGGCGGCATGGGACAGCCAGGTCACGGGATGCCAGTTGGCCAGGTCGTACGAGGTGAATGCCCAGGCGATCAACTCTCCGATCGGGGCTTTGAGACGAGCATTGTTCAGCACATATTGCTCGTCGTCCATGGTGAAGAAGGGATGGCGCCGCGCGGGCAGATAGACGGCAACCGTGACGAGTACGAGAGCTAAAGCCGGCACCCAGGGAGGCAAAGCGCCGAACGCCGCCGCAGGTTGCCGAACGCCGGAAGGATGTAACTGGCCCTTCGCTTTCTGTGCGCTTTTCGAAGCGGCTGCGGCCATTCCGCCCTCCCCCGAGCGTGATGCCGTTCTTTTATCACAAACGACGACTGTGCTTTGGACTGAAAAGCTTAGCGGAATGGGCTGGAGGCGTAATAGCATATTCCGGCGATAGATCTGCACAATGCTGGCAATTTGGGCGATGCTGGAAGGGAAATTGCGTAGAACAATGTCGCAAACACCTGCACAGCTTATTCCTAAAACCTGCTGCAAATATTGGACTTATGGTGGCAGCAGGATTGCAGTTTCCAAGACAGCCTCCTTCGCGCGGGGCTGATCCGGGTCTGTACCTGAACTGAACCTAAAGGAGGGTTCGATCTTGAAACTGCGTATCGTTTCGCTGTCACTGCTTGCCCTGTGCTTGGTGGCTGTTCCGGCCGTGGCGCAGGTAATCTATTCCAACGGGCCGATCAACGGCACAACCGACGCATGGACCATCAACTCGGGGTTCGTCGTGAGCGACACCTTTACCGTGGCCAGCCAAGCCCAGGTGAACGGTATCGTCTTCGGCGCGTGGGCGTTTCCGGGTGACGTACTGGAGTCCGTGCAGATAGGCATCACCTCTTCAGAGTTCGGTGGCACCACCTTCTTCAATGGGGTGGTGAACTTCACCCAGGGCGGTTGCTCCAGCAACCAGTTCGGGTTCAACGTCTGCACCGAGACCAGCAGTCCGTTTTCGGTGAACCTGGCAGCCGGGACCTACTGGCTGAACCTGCAAAACGCCGTGGTCAACACGGGCGACCCGATCTACTGGGATGAGAACTCCGGACCGTCGTCGGCATCGGAGAACTCAGTAGGAACGATTCCATCGGAAGCGTTCACGGTTCTGGGCGGCACGAGCTCAAGCACGACCACGACCTCGACGACCGGAACGGTTCCGGAGCCCAGCAGCATTCTGCTGTTCGGTTCTGGCATCCT
>Ga0335079_10011095_pt1 | contig 10261 bp, 10 predicted proteins | sample Lox_Sample_33_FD_206719 | JGI IMG/M metagenome (GOLD analysis project Ga0335079, IMG submission 206719) | Soil microbial communities from Loxahatchee National Wildlife Refuge, Florida, United States - Lox_Sample_3.3 | ecosystem: Environmental > Terrestrial > Soil > Wetlands | place: USA...
CAGGCCAGAGGTTGTCGCGCCAGAGCGTCATCAGCCCAAGGCAACGCGACATGATCAAATCCGCATCCGAGATCGCGTGGCTGCGGCCCTCCGCGAGGTATTCGGACTGCAGGTCGGCGCACACGAGTATCGGCGGGTCCTCGTCGATCATTTTGGGCGACCGTATCAATTTCGACTGGCCGCGACATCGCGCAGCGGCGATGTCGCCTCGCGACCGGCGGAAACGTCGAGCACACCCGGCCGATCCCAATCGCCCTCGGGGCGGATGATGACGTAGGGGTCGCTGTCGAGCGTGATCGCGTCGGCGCCCGGTTCGATTTCCAGCACCATCTCGGTGTAGGAGAAGTCCGAGAACGTGATCTTGCGGTTATGGCCGAGCGGCTTGGCGCCGAAATGCGCCCAGAAGTCGACCAGCCGGTCCTGCGCCTGGCCGTAGATCTTGCGGAAGCCCTTGCGCTTGACGTACTCGACGCTGGCCTGCACCAGCTTGAATGACAGCCGCGTGCGCCGGAACTGGTGGCGCACGGCAAGGCGCTCGACCTTGGCGAATTCGCCGAAAAAGCGCACGCGCAGGCAGCCGGCGGGCTCGTTGCCCACAAAGCCCAGGAAGTGCGCCGCCACCAGATCGTTGCCGTCGAACTCCTCTTCCAGCGGACAGTCCTGTTCGGCGAGATAGACCGCAGCGCGGATCGCCGTCACAAGCATGAGGTCGTTGGGATCGCGCGCGATGCGGACGGTGATCGCGCGAGAGTTCGCGGTTTGCAGCATGGGGGATCTAGTGCCGTGCATCTGCATGACTCCTCGTTGAGAAACTTGAAGCCGGCAACATCAGTGATGGACGATTCCAGGGACGCTCATAGCACCAGAGGTCGGCCTGGAAGCTGGGTATCCCTTCAAAGCCGAGCGCGATCAGGAGATCGCGTCCCGCTTCGCTCGAAGGCACGGCGAAGTAGTTCGCCCCGACAAATCGCTGACGCCGCAGATGGGCCGCAACATTGGCAATCCCCACGACGGCACGGCCGAACGCCGCGAGCGCCCAGACATAGATCGCCGATACCTCCTCGTCGGGAGCCGCAAGAAATTCGCGCTGCGGGTTCTTGAGGTCGATATCGTCGAGCAGCAACGCGTCGTGTCCACGGCAATTGAGGTAGAGAAAGGCGATGCCGCCGAGCAGATCGCCGTTCCGGCTAAAGGCGAAAATCGACTCGGGGTCGGCGCGGAGGAAATGCGCAAGCCCGGTTTCCGAAAGATTGACCCCGGGGATTTCCTGTCTCGCGATCGCGGCAAGGCCCGCAATTTGGTCCTGTCTCGCCGGGCCGACGTTGATCAGGGACGTGGGAGCAAGCCCATCCAATTCGTGCCGTAGGCCAAAATCCCTACTTCCTCGAAGCTTTATATACATTTAAGGTTCCCACATCAGGTATGAGTTCCATCATACCTGACGGGGTTGGCGGGTATGCCACAACATTTGCATCGGGGTGCTGCGCCAGTGCAGCACCGAAAGTTCGAAGAAAGCCTCAATGCCTCCTGGGAGGATCTGCGGGCCTTTCTGTTGTGCGCAAGGCATCAGAGCTTCCGGACCGCAGCGGAAGCGCTCGGTCTGACCGGCACCACCCTGATGCGCAAGATCGACCGGCTCGAAGAGGAACTCGGCTGCAAGCTGTTCCTGCGCGATCAGTCGGGCCTGTCTCTGAGCGACGAGGGTCGGGCGCTGTTGCTCGACGTCGAGCAGATGGAGAGGCTGAGCTTCAATGTCTTCCGTCGCGCCTCGCTGTCGACCGAAACCCAGGGCTCCGTGCGGGTGGCGGTCACCGAGGGACCCGGCAATTTCTGGATCCTGCCGCGGCTAATCGATTTCCAGAAGACCTATCGCAAGATCATGGTCGACCTGCGCTGCGCCATGGAACAGGCGGACGTGTCGCGGCTCGAGGCGGATGTCTCGGTCCAGCTCGAGCGGCCGACCAACCCGGACCTCATTGTCGCCAAGCTTGGCAGGCTTCACATCTACACTTTCGCCTCCGAGGCCTATCGGGATGCGTATGGCCTCCCGAAGGGCCTTGCCGATCTCAAGAACCACCGCATCGTGAGGCAACACGGTGGGCAGCTCGACGACAGCGGCTACGCGCGGATATTGGGGATCAAGTCGCTGGAGGGAGTCGTCAGCATCTCGACCAATTCCAGCGTTGCAGTGCTCTACGCGATCGAGCGCGGAGCCGGCCTCGGTTTCCTGCCGACCTCGGCGATCGCACTCGGCGCGCCCCTCGTCGCAGTCGATCTGGGCATCAACTATCACATGGACCTGTGGCTGACCTATCACCGCGAATTCCGCACCTCCGATCGCCACAAGATCGTGATCGATTGGTTGAGGAGCATCTTCGACCCCAAGGTTTATGCCTGCTTCAGGGACGAATTCATCCACCCCAATGATCTCGTGCCGCTGATGAAAGCCGCCCGGGAGAATTTCGGGCTTGAAGGATACGCCGCAGCGCAGCCGCTGTGAGACAAGAACACGCGTCTTTTCCCTCCGCTGCGACTTACCACTTGAGCTCGAGGCCCAGCGTGCCCTGGTGCGATTGCAGCTGGGAGCGGAATTTGCCGTCGTAATTGAGATAGACCCGCGCCGCATTGCTGAGGATGAGGGATGCAGACGCGCCGGCGTCGGCGCCGTAGCGGCTTTCGCCGATCCCCTGCACGCTGATGACTTGGGGTCCGAGGCTGACGGCGACCGAGCTGAAGCTCTGCGAGAAATTGTCGACGAACTTGCCGTAGGCTGACAGATCCAGGATCTTGCGGTCGAAGATCCAGTAATGCCCGACCTCGGCTCCCACCATCGCGAGCGAGCGCTCGAGCGTCTGACCCGTCGCCGAAACCGGATTGAGGCCGCCGACCTCCTGGAACGCGCCCGAGGTGGCGCGGACATATTCGAGATCAAGCTTCGGCACGATCCGGCTCTGCTGCTGCAGGTCCCAGTAGTAGCTGAGCTCGGTCAGCGCGCCGTCGACCTTCGTGCCGTAGCCAGCCACACTGACTCCGAGCGCGGTATCGCGGCTCGAGCCGATATTGCCGAAGCCGTGCACCAACGCGAGCGCCCATGTCCACGGGCCCCTGTCCACCGAGGCCGTAAAGCCGAGCTGGGTCAAGTCGATGGTCGCCGATTGCAGCGCGAGCGGAACGTCGACCTGCGTATGGCTCTGGTCGACCGAGAAGCCGAGATTGACGCCGGGCGCAACTCGCGCGCCGACGCCAACGACACCACCCAGGATCCGACGCTTGTCGCCGTAAAAGACGCCCTGCGGGTCTTCCGTGACCGAGAGGCCATATACCTCGCCCCAGCTCCGATAGCGCGGCCCTTCGGTCGCCTCCGATGCGCCGCCACCGCCGGGATTGTTGTTCAAGTCGTGAGTAAGCCCGTTGGTCGCCTGGTTGCCAAGCCGCTCCAGGTAATTGCTGCCGAGATTGAGAACCTGGTTACTCGACGAAATGTCGGCATTGATCGCGTTTGGCGTCGGAGTTGGAGATGGAGATGGAGATGGACGCGGTGCCGGCGGAACAAAAGAGCCCTGGGCGAGCGCGGACTGTGCGGTAATCGCGACTGCGAGAATGACGGTCAAGACCAGCGCAACGGCGTAGGTGAACTGGCGTCTTGCCCGACTATCCTCTAGCTGCGAAGGGCAGCACATCTATTGCCATTTCCAAGGGGAAGAGCACGAAAATATCGTCGGTAGACGACGATTTGCCCCGACTTGCCACAAACGGTCAATTGCTTGATCGCGCGCTTGCGGTAATTGGCGGAGGTTGTGCCTCTGCCGCCACAGCGGAATTCCGGCCATTTTACAGGCTGGTCCGATTTCCTGAACGGCGCCAAAAGCTTGCTAAGCCGCCAAATTCGTGTTGCAATCCTTACACAATCGGATTTGGCCGATCGGCTGTGCGTTTCGCGACCTTGCTACCTAAGATTCGGAAATTGAGCAGACTACCGGAAGCCCGTTTGTGGCGTGGCACGCGTGAAGCGTGGCCGCGTCTTTTTTATGTCTAGAGCAGGAGACAGGCGATGCCCAAGGGTACCGTCAAATGGTTCAACCCGACCAAGGGATATGGGTTCATCAAGCCGCAAGTCGGAGAAAAGGACGTGTTCGTCCATATCTCCGCTGTCGAGCGTGCCGGACTCACGACCCTCAACGAAAATCAGGTCGTGGAATATGACCTTGTGGAAAATCGCGGCAAGACGTCCGCGGAAAACCTGAAGGTCTCCTAAACTTTCTCGGCATCGGAGCTGGCCCGAATTCACCCCCGGCTGCTGCCGGGGGATTTTTATTCTGAGCAGGGTTGCAGGTTGCGCTCAGGCCGAGGTGCCGTCGGCGCTGGCAACCGGCGAGATCAGGAAATTGCCGGATCCCGCGCTGTCCGGCGTCTTGCAGATCTCGCCTTCGAGGCGAACAGCGCCGGTCGCAAGCAGCCGCAACGCATCCGGATAGATACGGTGCTCGACCTCGAGAATGCGCTCGGAAAGTGTCTCGACACTATCGTGATCGCTGACCGCGACTGCGCCCTGCATCAGGATCGGGCCGGCGTCGGTCTCGGGAATGACGAAGTGCACCGTAGCGCCGGAAATCTTCACGCCGGCGCGCAAGGCCTGCCCGTGAGGATCGAGCCCTGGAAAGGATGGCAGCAGCGAGGGATGGATATTGAGCATCCGCCCGTACCAGGCCCGCGTGAAAGCGGCGGTGAAGAGCCGCATGAAGCCGCCCAGGCAGATCAGCTCGACATCGTGCTGATCGAGCACCGCCTGCAATTCCGCCTCGAAGGCGGCGCGGTCCTTGCCGAACGACTTGCTTTCGATGACGACGGTGGCAACCCCGCTCGCCCTCGCCTTCTCCAGACCGCCGGCATCGGCGCGGTTGGAAACGACAAGCACGATCTTTGCCGGGTAATCATCGGCGCTGGCGGCCTTGATCAGCGCGGCCATGTTCGATCCGCGCCCGGAGATCAGGATGGCGACGCGGCGCTTCATGTCTCTCACCGCCTGAGATCGAGATGGCCGTTGTAGACGACCCGCTCTTCGCCCGTGGCCGGAATCACGGCACCCAGCACCGTCACACTCTCGCCGCTTGCAGTGAAGACTTCCGTGACTTCCTTGATTGCGCCCGGCTCGACGATCGCGATCATGCCGATGCCGCAATTGAAGGTGCGCAGCAATTCACGCTCGGCGACGCCGCCCTGCTCGGCCAGCCATTTGAACACGCCAAGCACCGGCAGCCTCGCAAGGTCGATGCCGACGCCGAGATGTCTTGGCAAAACGCGGGGAATGTTGTCGGTGAAGCCGCCGCCGGTGATATGCGCAAGCCCCTTCACGGCGCCGGTTTCCCGGATCGCGCGCAAGCACGATTTCACATAGAGCCGCGTCGGGGTCAAAAGCGCGCCGCCGAGCGTCATCACCGGCGAAAACGGCGCAGGCGAGTCGAACGCCAGTCCGGACCGCGCGACGATTTTGCGCACCAGCGAAAATCCGTTCGAGTGCACCCCCGACGAAGCGAGCCCGATCACGGCGTCGCCGATCGCAATATCGGTGCGCGGCAACAGGGTGCCGCGCTCGGCAGCGCCCACCGCGAAGCCTGCAAGATCGTAGTCGGCGGCGTCGTAGAGTCCGGGCATCTCGGCGGTCTCACCGCCGATCAGGGCGCAACCGGACTCCCGACAGGCTTCGGCGATGCCGGCGACGATCGACGCGGCGGCCTCCGGATTGAGCTTGCCGCATGCAAAGTAGTCCAGGAAGAACAGGGGTTCTGCGCCCTGCACGACAAGATCGTTTACCGACATTGCAACCAGATCGATGCCGATCCCGTCATGCAGCCCGGTCTCGATAGCGATCTTCAGTTTGGTTCCAACGCCGTCGGTGGCCGCAACCAGAACCGGATCCTTGAAGCCCGCGGCCTTCAGGTCGAACAGCCCGCCGAAGCCTCCCAGCTCGGCGTCCGCGCCCGCGCGCGCGGTGGCACGCACCATCGGCTTGATGAGATCGACCAGCCGATTGCCCGCGTCGATGTCGACGCCCGAAGAGGCGTAGGTCAGCCCGTTTTTGCGTTCGGCCATCTTTGTTCCGGAATTATTCCGGCTGGTTACGTCGGATTCCGCCGCCGCGCAATGGCTCGCAAGGCGGAAGCCCTTATACTATGTAGATAACAACCTGGCTGAGCCACCAGCGAGTCGGGTCTTTTGCGCCGGGAAGCGCCGAGTGAGTATTCCGAACTCCATCCCCAACCTCATCACGCTGGGCCGGATCCTGCTGGTCCCGATCATCATCTGGGCCATCGCCTCCAACCAGATGGAGTTCGCCTTTGCGGTCTTCATCGTCGCCGGCGTCAGCGACGCGGTCGACGGCTTCCTCGCAAAACGCTTCAACATGACGAGCGAACTGGGCGCACTGCTCGATCCCCTCGCCGACAAGGCACTGCTGGTGTCGATCTACATCGCGCTCGGAATCTGGGGCGCGATCCCGCGCTGGCTCGTGATCCTGGTGGTGTCGCGCGACTTCATGATCGTCGCTGCGGTGATGGTGTCCTGGCTGTCCGGCAAGCCGGTTGCCATGAAGCCTTTGATGGTTTCGAAGCTCAACACCGTAGCCCAGGTGGCGTTCGCCGCACTGGTGCTGGCCTCGCTCGGCTTCGATTTCGAGCCGATGCCTTACGACCTGATCCTGATGGCACTCGTTACCATCTTTACGCTCTCCTCCGTATCCCTTTATCTCGTGGAATGGGTGCGGCACATGAACACCATCTAGGGCGCTGGCTTGACCCGGCATGGAGCATTTCGCGTGGCTAGCCGCGTTCATCCCCGTCAATTGGCGTTCGCGCTGCCGCACGCGGAAAGCCTGACGCGCGATAATTTTCTGGAAGGACCGGCCAATGCGGCGGGGCTTTCCCTGATCGACAGCTGGCCGGAATGGCCGAGCAGAACCGCGATGCTGGTCGGGCCCGAAGGCTCGGGCAAGAGCCATCTTGCCACCATATGGGCCGAACAGGCCGGCGCGCGGTCGACCACCGCACATGCTTTGACCCAGGCTGACGTGCCGGCAGCGCTCGCGACCGGCGCGCTGGTGGTGGAGGATTTGAACGCGTCCGCGTTCGACGAACGCGCGCTGTTTCACTTGCTCAACCTCGCGCGGGAGGACCAGGCTTATGTTCTGATCACCGCGCGCATTGCACCGTCAGCGCTTGAAATCGGGCTGCGCGACCTGCGCTCGCGCTTGCGCGCGCTGCCGGTGATCACGCTGCAGCCGCCCGACGATCAGCTGTTCCGCGCGCTGATCGTCAAGTTTTGCACCGATCGCCAGCTCGCGGTCGACGAAACCGTGGTCGGCTTTCTCGCAACACGGATCGAACGGTCCTACGCGGCTGCGCGGCAGGCTGTGGCGCATTTGGACCGCGAAGCCCTGCGGCTCGGCCGCCCCCTCACCCGGTCCTTCGCTGCCGAAGTGTTGCGCAGAGCCGACGACCCGATGTCTTGACGCCGCTTCAGTCAGGGCCATCATGTGGGGACATGTAATCGCCCTGACATACGTTTTGCGACGCACCAGGCTAAATGCCTGAGGACGCGGATTCGCGATTGGACCGAATTCTCATGGAATCTGAACAAGCTATTGTAATTGAAGAGAAAGAGATCGTTCCGGAGGTCGTCTCCCCGATCGCCGCGAGCCCCGAACGCTTCATCAATCGCGAGCTGTCCTGGCTGCATTTCAACCGCAGGGTCCTTGAGGAAGCCGTCAATCCCCGCCACCCCCTGCTTGAACGGGTGCGGTTCCTGTCGATTTCCGCCAATAACCTTGATGAGTTCTTCATGGTCCGCGTCGCCGGCATCAAGGCGCAGGTCCGCGAGGGCATCACCGAACGCAGCCCGGACGGGCTCACGCCGTCCGAACAGCTCGTTCTGATCAACGACACCGTGTCGCAGCTTGCCGTCGATCAGCAGGCGATCTGGCGCGACTTGCGCCACGTGCTGGCTGAGGCGGGGATCGTGCTGGTCGACGGGCGCGATATCACCAAGCCCGAGCGAGCCTGGATCGAGGACCACTTTCTCAACAACATTTTCCCGCTGCTGACGCCACTCGCGATCGATCCGGCCCACCCCTTCCCGTTCATCCCAAGCCTCGGCTTTACCGTGGCGCTGCAGCTTGCGCGGGTGTCCGACGGCAAGCCGATGAACGCCTTGATCCGCATGCCCGGCAAGATCGATCGCTTCATCCGTTTCCCCGCGAGCAAGGACGGCGTCGTGCGGCTGATCACGGTCGAGCAGGCCACCGGCCTGTTCATCGGCCGGCTGTTCCCCGGCTACACCGTCAAGGGCCAGGGTGCCTTCCGCATCATTCGCGACTCCGAAATCGAAATCGAGGAAGAAGCCGAAGACCTCGTGCGCGTGTTCGAGACGGCGCTGAAGCGCCGCCGCCGCGGGTCTGTGATCCGGCTCGAGATCGAAGCCAATATGCCCGAGGAGCTTCGCGCCTTTGTGCAGCGGGCGCTAGCGACCACCGACGACGAGGTGTTGCTGGTCGACGGCGTGCTGGCGATGAACGAATTGTCGCAGCTCACAAGGCTCGACCGGCCCGACCTCGAATTCACTCCCTATGTACCGCGCCATCCCGAGCGTGTGCGCGATCATGGCGGCGATATCTTCGCGGCGATCCGGCAAAAGGACCTGATCGTTCATCACCCCTATGAATCCTTCGACGTCGTGGTGCAATTCCTGCAGCAGGCCGCACGCGACCCCGACGTCGTCGCCATCAAGCAGACGCTCTACCGCACTTCCAACAATTCGCCGATCGTGCGCGCGCTGGCCGAGGCCGCCGAGGCCGGCAAGTCGGTAACCGCGCTGATCGAGCTGAAGGCGCGCTTCGACGAGGAGGCCAATATCCGCTGGGCGCGCGACCTCGAACGCGCCGGCGTGCAGGTGGTGTACGGCTTTCTCGAGCTGAAGACCCACGCAAAGCTGTCGTTGATCGTGCGGCGCGAGGGCGGCAACCTCACCACCTACGTTCACACCGGCACCGGCAACTATCATCCGGTGACCGCGCGCATCTACACCGATCTCTCTTACTTCACGTCGGATCCGATCATCGGTCGCGACGTGGCGCGCGTGTTCAACTACATCACCGGCTACGCGGAGCCGATCGACATCGAGAAGATGGCGGTGTCGCCGCTGACGCTGCGCAAGCGCATCCTCGAGCACATCCATGGCGAGACCAATCATGCCCGCCACGGCAGGCCGGCCACGATCTGGATGAAGATGAACTCACTGGTTGACCCCGACATCATCGACGCTCTCTATGAGGCATCCCGTGCCGGCGTCTCAATCGAGCTCGTCGTGCGCGGCATCTGCTGCCTGCGTCCCGGACTGCCCGGGCTTTCCGACAACATCCGCGTCAAATCGGTGATCGGCCGCTTCCTCGAACATGGCCGAATCTACTGTTTCGGCATGGGACAGGGCCTGCCGAGCGCGAAAGCAGCTGTGTATATCTCGTCCGCCGACATGATGCCGCGCAACCTCGACCGCCGCGTCGAGGTGCTGTGTCCGTTGCAAAATCCGACGGTGCATCAGCAGGTTCTCGAACAGATCATGGTCGCCAATCTGAAGGACAATGAGCAGAGCTGGCAGTTGTTGCCGGATGGTTCCTCAACGCGTATGAAGGCCGCGAAAGGCGAAGAGCCCTTCAACCTGCACAACTACTTCATGACGAATCCGAGTCTCTCAGGCCGTGGAAAGTCGCTCAAGGAATCTTCGCCGCGCCGCCTCACGCGCCGTACCGAACGCCATCATTCGCCCTAAGGGAACCTTGTCTGAAGGGCCTCGCCAGTGAAACGGCCGCGCAAACGCGCGTCCAGCGTCGCGGTCATAGACATCGGCTCGAACTCGGTTCGTCTGGTTGTCTATGAGCAGATGGCGCGGAGCCTCGTCTCCGTGTTCAACGAGAAAACCCTGTGCGGACTCGGACGCGAGGTGCAGTCGACCGGTCTGCTCGCGCCCGATGCCGTCGACAAGGCCCTGACCTCGCTGAAGCGCTTCCATGCGTTGTGCAAGATACAGCGCGTCGGCCAGATCTTCGCGATCGCGACCGCCGCCTGCCGGGATGCCAGCAACGGAGCGGACTTCATTGCCAAGGCGGAGCGCATCTGCGGCGTTGCCATCGAAATCCTGTCCGGGCCGCGCGAGGCCAAGCTGTCCGCGCTCGGCGTCGTGTCGGGCATTCACAAGCCAGACGGCATCGTCGGCG
>Ga0335079_10011096_pt1 | contig 10261 bp, 4 predicted proteins | sample Lox_Sample_33_FD_206719 | JGI IMG/M metagenome (GOLD analysis project Ga0335079, IMG submission 206719) | Soil microbial communities from Loxahatchee National Wildlife Refuge, Florida, United States - Lox_Sample_3.3 | ecosystem: Environmental > Terrestrial > Soil > Wetlands | place: USA: Florida...
TCCGTGTTCGATGGCACGGCTTATCGCGTCCATGCCGTGACGATGGCTCGGTCCACTAATGAATCGGTTTCCGCCGAGCCGATCCCTCTCGGGCCCGGAACGGATCTCAGCAAACCGCTCCAACTGATTCTTGTACGAAAAGGACACTCCGCCGCCGAATTGATCGGTAAAGGGCTGGAGCGCTGGCGCTCAGGGCTCGGTCTTTAGCGTTGAATCGGCCAGGATTTGCTAGGGTGAATTATGGGAGGTGCGAGTATGAACCAAGGATCTCCTAATCCACAAATCAACGTGTCGAAAATTCCTGGCGCTGGAGGTATCGCTGGAGCCATATTCGCCTTCGGCAGCATGCTGATTTTTCTCATCGGCATTCCGAGGTTACGATTTTTCCTTCTCGCGGCCATCGTCTTGGGTTGCGGAGTTGCGCTGGTTCTTCGATTTGTTCGGCGCGAGACTCCCGGTAAGCCTTGGATTCTTTCAGACACTCCAGTTTCGAACACCGCTTCTTCCGCCGCACGCCCTGCGGATAATCCCCGTGACGACCTCCGGCGCGAGCTCCGGGCGTTATCGCCTGCGTAAGACTCGCCCGTTTCCCGAGGCCGCCAAGTTCTCAGAACTCGAATTCGACCCCTAAGCCGAACAGCCTGAAGCCGGCCCTGTTCCGGCGCCGGCATCATGCGGTTGACCAACATCGGCACCCTGCCGGGCGGTGCGCAGAGCGTGGCGTACGCAGTGAACGATTCGGGGATAGTGGTCGGGAGCTCGTAAATCAGTACGTCAACCAGCTATGGAACGCACGCGTTCCTGTTCGAAGATGCCAAGAGCAATGGCATCCTGGACGTGGGCGAATTGATCGACCTCGATCCGATGAACACTTCGTTCAGCGAGGCCCTGGCCATCAATAGTGCCGGCACGGCGGTCGGGCGGGCTCGATCGTAGGCTACATGCGAAACAGCGCTGGAGAAATGCACGCCTTCCGGCTCGATCCGCAACTGGTGCTTCGCCTGCCACTTCTGTAGTTTGTAACGACAAGGAAGCGGATCTCACAAACTCAGCGGGGCCGGATTGACCCGCCCCGCTGGATATTTTAGGGGCCGGTATGTATTCTGGTGTGATCGCTCGTGCGGGCGCCGCGCGGAACGGCTCGACGCCAGGCGAGCGGTGGTGGGTCCATGAACTTCCTCCGACAAAGCACGCTTGCCGCTTCCTTGCTCTCCGTGTGTGGGCTGCTCAATGCCCAGTTGTCCGACCCGGCGGCTCTCCGCTCTCTCGCTCAAAACCTTCACAACGCATACACGGCCCGGAATCCTGACGAAATAGCGGCTCTGTTCAGCCGCCAGTCGCCCCAGCGCACGCAGGTGCGCGATGCCTCGCAGAAACTGTTTGCGAGCGCGTCCGGTGTGAGGGAGGAGACGATCGGTGATCCGGAGATCACAGGCAATCGGGCGCGAGTCCGTGTCGAGCGCACCGTCGACGCGCCTCGCCAAACGAACCCCGCTCCCCCGGCCAGGGAACGCCTCGTGCTGGAAGCCGTGAAGGAGCAGTCCGACTGGAGGATCTGGCGAGTCATTCCGGCCGCTCAAGACCTAGCCGAGCGCCTGGCCGCCCTCGAAACCGATCGTGACGTGGAGGAGGTTCTGGCGCGCAATGCCGACCAGGTTGACGCCGATCTCGCGAACGCTCTAATCGACCTGGGTCGGGAAGCCCGCAACCGCGGCGATTTCGGGCATGCCCTGAAGGTATACGATCTTGCTTATCGGATCGCCGAGCGGGCCGGGAGCGGGCTGGCTCGCGCACAGGCTCTGAACAACGCCGGCCTCGTGCACTTTGACCAGGGCGATTTTGGCCGCGCTTTGGAGCGCTACCGACAGAGTCTTGCCTTGAGCGAGAGCGCGCAGGATGACGCCGGAACCGCGCGCACCCTGAACAACATCGGAGCCGTTTACATGGACGCCGGCGAGTTGTCTCTCGCCTGGCAGAACTTCGAAAAAGCGCTGGCCTTGGGCGAGAAGCTGCACAGCAGCCGCGTGATCTCGAACGCCCTTGGCAATATGGCCATCGTTCACGGCCGGCGGGGCGATTATCTCCAGGCATTTTCCTTGCTCAAGAGATCCTACGATCTGCACGAACCCGCAGGCGACAAGCGAACTCTGGCCATCGATCTTGAAAACCTGGGGGACGTCTTTTTTTGGCAGGGTAACTATCCGCAGGCTCAGGAATATTTTCAGAGGGAATTGACAGAGTCCGAGTCCGCCCACCTGAAACCGATGACGGCCACGGCTCTGATGAGCCTGGGCCAGATCGCGGAACTCGGCGGCAACCTGCCCGAGGCCATTTCCAAATATCAGAAGAGCCTCTCCATCACTGAGGAACTCGGCGACAAACCTCTTTCGGCCAGCACCCTGGCTTTCATTGCCAGCGCTCAGGCCGCCTCTGGTGATCTGGCGCGAAGCCTCGAATATTATCAACGCGCGGTGGATCTTCAGAGGACCGCGGCTCCTGCCGAAGTGCCTCTGATCTTGGCGCAAATGGCCGCGGTTTACAACCGCAAGGGCGAATTTTCACCAGCCCTCCGTACTGCCGGCGAGGCGCTCGAATCGGCGGAAGTCTCCGGGCTGCGGGAAGTGCTCTGGCGGGCCCATCTCGAGCAGGGTAAGGCCCAGCGCGGCTTGGGCGCGCCCGCGGTAGCCGAAGGGGAGTTCGCCAAGGCGATTTCGACTATTGAAAATCTCCGGCTGGATGTGGCCGGTGGCGAGTCCGAACGCGAAAACTTCTTCGAAGATAAGCTCGAGCCTTACCATCGCATGCTCGATCTGCTGGTTGCGGCCGGCCGGAACGAGCAGGCGTTTGACTATGCGGAGCGAGCGAAAGCGCGCGTTTTGCTGGATGTCTTCAAGAACGGCCGGACCGAGTTGCCGGCTCTGATGAGCGCCGCCGACCAGCGCCAGGAAGAGACTCTCCGCGTTAAGCTCGCTTCGCTCAACGCTCAACTTCTGCGCGGGCGTGAACGCTTGCCGCGCGCTCAACTCGTATCCTTGACCGCCGAATTGGAGCGTGCCCGGGGAGAGTACGAGACGTTCGAAACGGCTCTCTATGCGCAGCACCCGGAATGGCGTGCGCAGACCGGGGCTGTCGAACCGGCAACTCTCGATCAGGCGCTCGCGCTAATTCCGGAGACCGGTACGGCGTTTGTTGAGTTCGTGGTCACCGATGAAAAAGTATTCGCGCTGGTGGCGGCGGGCGGCGCGCGCTCGCAGTCCTCGGGGAAGATCGACGTATTCACGGCGCCGGTCACCCGCGCGCAACTCACCGCCCGCGTTCAGCGGTTCCGCGAGCAGTTGGCGAGCCGCGATCTCGGCTTTCGTGGCACCGCCGCGGACTTGTACCGGCTCCTGCTGGCGCCCGCCAAGGCTGATCTCTTACACAAACGTCATCTGATTATCGTTCCCGATGGAGCGCTCTGGGAGTTGCCCTTCCAGGCCCTGGTGGACTCCAACGGCCGCTACCTGCTCGAAGATGCGGCCATCTCCTATGCCCCTTCGCTGACCGCTCTCAAGGCCATGCAACAGGTGAAGCAGGAGCGCCGGGCGACCTCCAGTCCAACCGAATTGCTCGCCATGGGCAACCCGACCTGGGGAGGTCAGAGCAGCCAACGTGTCAAATCCGTTTATCGCGATGAGGACTTGGGCAATCTTCCGCTTGCCGAAACCGAGGTGCGCCGTCTCGGACAGATTTACGGCGAGGGCCGCAGCCACATCTTCGTCGGCAAAGAAGCGCGGGAGAGCCGCTTCAAGACCGAGGCCGGCGACGCGAAAGTCCTACACCTGGCGACGCACGGTATTCTCAACAATGCCAGCCCACTCTATTCATACCTGCTTCTGGCCGGTGAGAGCGCGGATGATTCCGAGGATGGACTCCTCGAAGCCCGGGAATTGCTTCAAATGAAGCTGCGAGCCGAATTAGTCGTTCTCTCGGCCTGCGAAACCGCGCGCGGCCGTGTCGGCGCAGGTGAGGGGATCATCGGGTTAAGTTGGGCATTGTTTGTTTCCGGTGTGCCCTCTACTGTACTGAGCCAATGGAAAGTGGAGTCTGCCAGCACCAGCCGCCTCATGGTGGCCTTCCATCAGAATCGCAAGAAGAACATGAACGACGCTGAAGCGCTGCGCGCCGCCGCCCTGAGCGTTCGGAAAGATCCGGCTTCCGAGCACCCGTTCTACTGGGCCCCTTTCATCGTCATCGGCGCAGCTCAGAATTGATCTCACACCTTGACCGTAAGCGTCTAGCGAAACAATCCTGATGCCGACCAATTTGACGCAGGACTTTCGGTTTGCCGCGCGAATGCTGTCGCGCAATCGCGGGTTTGCCGCATCCGCGACGCTGATTCTCGCTCTCGGCATCGCCGCAAGTACCGGTCTATTTGCGGTGATCGATGCCGTGGTGCTGCACCCGCTGTCGTACGCCGGCGCCGATCGCATCGCACGCGTCCGTCTGGTAACGCCGTCCGGTCCGCCTCAGGCAGCGATGGTGACCGCCAGCCAGTTCCGCGCGCTTCGGACCGCGTCAACCCTGGATGGAGCGTACATCCAGGACAGCTTTACGAAAACGCTCGGCGGAACGTCGTTCCCCGAATCGGTGTGGACCGATTCTTTGAGCGGGAACGCGCCATCGATGCTTGGCGTTCAGCCGCTGCTCGGGCGGGTATTTCGCGAAGCCGATGCGTCGATCGGGTCCGAGCCACAGCGTGTCGCCGTGCTGACGTACGGGTTCTGGCGGCGCCGCTTCGGCGGCCGGCCGGACGCAATCGGACAAATCCTCCGGCTCGATGGCGAGCCGTTCACCGTCATCGGTGTGATTCCGCGTGACTACACGACCGACCTCACCGACATCGTCGTTCCGCTGCGCATGCCACTCGCATCGGATGCGACGTGGCCGGTCACAGTGCGAGTGAAGCCAGGCATCTTGATGGCCCAGGCCGAGGCCGAACTGCAGAAAGTCTACGAACAGTTCAAACAAACGCGTCCCGCTTCCTATCCACCAAACTTCCGCGTGCGATTGAGCCGCCTGGTGGACGAGGAGCGAGGCGCCGCGTACGTACCGGTTCTCGGTCTGCTGTTCGGGGCAGCCGCGTTGCTCCTCTTGATCGGATGCGCGAACGTGACGATCCTGCTGCTGGCGCGCGGCCGCTATCGGATGCGCGAGATGGCCGTGCGCCACGCACTCGGGGCGGGACGGTGGCGGCTGGTCAGCCTCCTGCTCGCTGAAACGCTGCTCATCACCCTCGCTGCCGCCGGCTTCGCGCTGCTGGCGGTGACGTACGCGCTACCGCTGCTTCTCGCGGAGGCGCCAATTGCCGTCTCGCAGCGCGCCGCCCGCATCGTCGTTGGACCCGCAGCCATTCTCTTCGCGACAACGGTCAGCGCTCTGGTGTCGATGATCGTCGGCTTGTGGCCGGCGTGGGCCGTCTCGCGTGCGCCGGGCGATGCGATGCGCACGGCGTCAGCCGCCAGAACGGCTTCTGGGGCAGGCCGTTCGGGCTTCCTCGTCGCATCCCAGGTGACGATCGCCGTCGTCCTCCTGTCGGGAACCGGTGCCGCAATTCGTGCGCTGGTCGATCTCTATCGCGCTCCGACCGGCTACGACCCGGCACGTGTGACAATCGCACAGATTCACCTGCAGGTCGGGACTTACACCAATTGGCCTGCGCGTGTGGCGTTGTATCAGCGTCTACGGTCGGAGGTGGCGAGCGAATCTGTCGTCGAGAGCGCGACCATCAGCCTGATTCCCACCGGGCCGCCGCCCCGCACGGGCTCGCCCACGCGCATCGATGCCGACGGTCTCCCTGCCGGCGACAACCGTGAAGTGCTGCGGCATTCGGTCGCGTCCGATTATTTCTCGACTCTGAAAATGCCCTTGGTACGTGGACACGCGTGGTCGGCCGCCGATGACGAACGAGCGGAACCGGTAGTGGTGATCAACGAAACCATGGCGCGCGAGTTCTGGCCAAACCAAGACCCGATCGGCAAACACCTGCGCGACCGGACATTTCTCGAGCCGCGGCCCCAATGGATACTGAACGCTCCCGGCCGGGATGGTTCCTTTGAGGTGATCGGCGTATTGCGAGACGCGCCGAACCGGGGATTGCGCGAGCCGATCGCTCCGGCTATGTATTACCCCTACACCATGGCTCTGAGCGATATCGCGGTGCTGATGGTGCGCACGAAAGGAAGTCCACTTGCTGCAGAAGCCCGCCTGCGAACGGCGGTCAGCCGGGCGGACGGGAACCTTCCGATCATCCGGTTCCTCACACCTGAAGGGTTCATGGGCCGTCAGCAAGGCGAGTTCGTGAGCGGCGTGCTCCTGGGCTTTGCGGGCATCGCGCTCGTGCTGGCCTCGTTTGGACTGTTCAGCGTCGCGAGCTACACGATCGCGCATCGCGCGCGCGAGTTCGGCATTCGCATCGCTCTCGGGGCGTCGCCGCGCGCCGTGCTAGGGTCGGCGCTCCAATCGACCCTGCTGGCGGTGTTCGGCGGACTTGGTGTCGGAGTGGTCCTGAGTGTCGGCCTCAGTTCCGTACTCGCGCGGTGGTCGATCCGCCATGTCGACGACGCGGTTGTCCTGGTTGCCGCGGTGGGCACGCTGCTTTTGTCAACGGCAATTGCGACCCTCATTCCCGCGCGAAGGGCGACCGCGATCGATCCCGCGATTGCCTTGAGGGTCGAATAGCCCGTCGGTTGGCCTTGTCGCCCCGTCCGTTCGAAGGATGGCTCCTTACGAAACCGGGGGCTTGCGCCCGATGCAGCAAATCCATCCTTTGCTTGGTTCCGTAATGATCTGAATGTCTGAGTATCCGGCATCCGTGAGATGTTCGCGATGTTCCTCAACGCTGAGGAGCGCCATGCCGGTTTTTTCCGAATATCTCTCCACAGCTTTTGAAGTGAAGGTCTTTGCTCCCTTGTAGACTTCCGCGATGAGGATCAGGCTACCACCGGGCTTCAGGACTCTCAAAACTTCGCGCAGATCCGTCGGCAAAGCAGGCCACCAGAAGTGCGTCTCGACCGCCGTGGTGACATCAAACACGCCGTCCGCAAATGGCAACCGGGAGACGGACGCTTCCCGAACCTCAACGCGTGCCAGAGCGATCCATTGCTTGTTCGTTCGCATGGCCATTGCCACGCTTTCCTTCGAATGGTCGATGCCATAGACCTTGCCTTGCGTGGCGATTGCTGCCAACTTGCTTACGGTTCTGCCTCCGCCGCAGCCTACATCGAGGACGATGTCTTGTTTCCCTATCGAAGCATGCGATAGGCCCCAATCTGTCACCCTGGAGTGGCGCGAATTCATATTCCGCAGAACCAGTCGCCCCAGCCATCCGGTAGGGTTCTGGCATTGATTTACGCGCGAGCTTTTGCCCGTCATCGGGTCCACCCAGCCAAAGATTCTACGCAGTGAGCCTCTTGATTGGCAACAACGCCCATCTGCCCTGGCGAATATAATCAATCTCAATGTCGCAGAGACACGGCACTTCTCCGTTTTGCGATGCGCGGCTTGTGGCGCCTGCCAGATTCCCGCGCGGCAGGCGATGAAAGTGGACCCTGCGATTACGCTGCGCGAGGGCTAAGCTCTCGGTGGAATCGCCACACGTAACCAACGGGCTATTCTAGCCGTAAAGCCTCGCTGGGATCGATCCGTGAAGCGCGCCGGGCAGGCAGATAACTGGCGAACACGGCGGCGGTAACCAGGACAGCCGGCATCGCAATATAGATCACTGGATCAAGCGTGCTGGTTCCGAAAAGAAGCGATTTCATCAGTCGCGTCAATCCAGCCGCTGCGGCCAGCCCGATCACAACGCCGGCGCCCGCCAATACGAGCCCGTTGCCTACGAACATCCGCTTTAATTGTCCCGGCTCGGCGCCAAGGGCGAGGCGAATCCCCATCTCGCGGGTTCGTTGCGAAACCGCGTAAGACATGACGCCGTAAATGCCGACAATTCCCAGCAGCAGCGCCATCGTCCCCGCGATCGCCAGCATCACAAGCGTGAACGACGTCGGTGCGAGTGACTGGTCGTAAAGATCCTTCATGGTGCTCACCAGGAAGACGGGCAGACTCGAATTCACCGACCACACCGCCGCGCGCGCTTCGGCCAGAAAGCTTTGAGTGCCGGCCCGATTGGTGCGGATCGTGTATGCGACCGGGCGCTGAACGTACAGAGGATTCCCGTAGCCATTCTCCATCACCGCTGGGAAGTAAGCGATGCTGGGAGGCTTGAATTGCGAGCCGTTGTTGCGGACGTCCTCTGTAACACCCACGATCTCGCGCCACGTCGGCTTCGGTCCCGGCTCATGAATGCGCTTACCGAGGGCCGCGGTCGGGGTTCCCCAGAGCTCCCGGGCCATGTTTTCCGAGACCAGTGCCACCGGCCTGTGGTTGTGAAACTCCGTCCAGGTGATATCCCGCCCTGCAATCAGCTTGGTTCCCGTTGCGGCAAAAAAACCGGGCGAGACAAACCGGAGCGTCCGCGAGGGACGTGTTTCGCCCGTAGCATAAAGTTTGTCCTCTACCCAAACGGAATCCCACATAAGGCGCCCATCGAGCGGCACCGTGTTAGAGAACCCCACCGCGGTCACCCCTGGAATCGAGGCAAGTTTATCCCGAATCGCTACCTCGATGCGTACCACCTGTTCCACTTGGTGGAACGCGGACGGAGGCAGCCAGATCCGAAAGATTTGGATCGACTCCGGCTTTGTGAAGCCAGGGTTGACGTTCCGCAGCGCCTGGAACGTGCGAATCATCAGGCCGGAGCTGATCAGCAAAATAAGCGCCAGCGCCACTTGCGCCACAACCAGGATGTTGCTCGCGCGATGCCGCTCTCTGCTCTGACTGGAATTGCGTCCGATACTGTGAAGCGCCGCCGCGATCCTCGGGCCAGCGCCTTTTAGCACGGGCATCAGGCCAAATAGAACACCCGAAAATACGGAAGCACAGAACGCGAAACCCAGTGTTGGCAGATCGATCCTAAGTTCGTTTAAGCGCGGCAGATTCGCCGGGCCAATCCGGACCAAAAGGCGCAACCCGGCATACGCGAGCCCGACGCCGACCGCTCCGCCGATCTGGCCGAGCAATATGCTTTCAACGAACAAGCTGGCGGCAATCCTGCTGCGGCTTGCGCCGAGCGCGGCGCGAACCGCCAGTTCCTGCTGGCGGCCTTGGGTTCGCACTAACAAGAGATTCGCAACGTTCGCGCACGCGATCAGCAGCACCATGCTGATGGTGGCCATCAGCACCCACAAGGCATTGCCCGTGTCTCCGACCACGTCCTGCTTCAGCGGCCGCAGGGCCGGTCTGATTTGCCAATTGTCAGTTTGCTTGCCCCCGGGCGGCCCCGGCCAGGCGTTCTTCCAAATCTCGAGCGCGCGTCCCAGGTCGGCGTTCGCCTGCTGAAGCGTAACCCCTGGCTTCAATCGCGCTACCGCTTGAAGATAGAAATTGCCGAGGTAAACCCGATTTCGATTGAACCGCGCTGTTGTGATCAGCTCCGGTTCCACGTCAAGGAATCGGAATCCCGCGGGCATGACCCCCACGATCTGGCGAAGGGTCGAGTCCACCGTCATCCCGCGCCCCAGTATCGATTTGTCGCCTCCGAAGTGGCGTTGCCAGTATCCGTAACTGATGATCACGGGGTCGGGGTCGGTGCCGCCCGGGGTATCATCCGCTTCCGTAAACAACCGCCCCATCACGGGTTGCACACCGAGCGCCTGCAGCGTCCCATAGGTCGTATTCATATTTCGCGCTTGTTCCGGTTCTCCGAGCCCCGTGACACTCGCGCCGCCGGTCGCTGCCAGGCCGAAGTACTCAAAGGTCTGGCTCTCCTCGCGATACGTGAAATACATGCTGGGCGAACATTTGAACGCGCTGGTCCCCAAACCCGGCGCAGTCTGCCAGACTCCGACGAGTCGATCCGCATCAGGATACGGCAAGGGTTTGATCAATATCCCGTCCACTACGCTGAATACGGCTGTGGTCGCGCCGATTCCAATCGCGAGCGTCAGAATGGCGACGATGGTGAATCCCGGGTTGCGCCACAAGCCGCGAAGTCCATAACACGCGTCCCGCCACGCCGTTTCGATAGAAACAAAGGTCCACATCTCGTGCAGTTCCTCCCGGATCTGAGTCTCATTGCCAAACGGCGGAACATCGCTGACCGAGGCCTTCGCGTCACGGGCCCGCATCGCCCGATGAAACGCGATTTCTTCGCGCAGGTCCCGAT
>Ga0335079_10011097_pt1 | contig 10261 bp, 6 predicted proteins | sample Lox_Sample_33_FD_206719 | JGI IMG/M metagenome (GOLD analysis project Ga0335079, IMG submission 206719) | Soil microbial communities from Loxahatchee National Wildlife Refuge, Florida, United States - Lox_Sample_3.3 | ecosystem: Environmental > Terrestrial > Soil > Wetlands | place: USA: Florida...
AAATTCAGTTTTTCTGCGGCTAATTTCCCTACGAGTTCCGCTGCCCTTGCCTTGTTGCCACCCGCCTGACCCACAATAAAAGTCGTTTGGGGTTCTCCAAAGCCCGCTTGTCTGAGCTTATCTCTAATGCCTTTTTCAGCCTCAATGTAGCGAGTTTCTTCACTAAACATCAGGATCCCGATTTTTTTCCCTGCGGGCGCCTCTACGGAAAAGAGAGCCAAAACCAGAACGACCACTGTGCTGACCAAAACCTTATTCATTGTCCGCCTCATCTCCTGCTTCCTAATAGTCTTTCGTTGCGGTCCTCCCTGCTCTAAGGGCCTTCCTCTTGTTCCTCTTCCCTCCTTATTGCCTCGCGGGAACATTGCCTCTCGGCCTACTTACCTACCCCCTGCTCTTCGAGAACCTCTCTTAGGTTCTCAAACTGCTCTTCGAGTTTCGGCACCAGGGCTTCAAGAGCCTTCAAATCTCCCGCTTTGCCCGCCAGTTCCGTGGAGTAGGCGACTCCCTGGAGCGCCGTGGCACCCATGTTCAATGCGGCCCCCTTGATCCGGTGCCCAAGCTGTCCGGCCAGCCGGCTGTCGCCTACGGCAATGGCATCCTTTAATTGTATGATTTGAACGGGCATATCATCACGAAAACCATCAAGAAGTGTTCTGGCCAGATCCATGTCCCCCATGATCCGCTTCAGAAACCCATCCCGGTCGAAGATCATTGTCTCGGCGTGTGCCATATCCGACGCATCTCCTTTTCGTGTCATCCGGATTCTATCCGATGGGGCGGCCGGAAGAGTCTCGAGAGGAGCGCCGTTGTCCGCTTCACCCGCCGGGTTCCGTAGCCAGCGATTCAGAGCCGCGGCAAGCTCTTGGGGCTGGAACGGCTTGGCGAGGTAATCGTTCATTCCGGCCTCCAGACAGCGTTCCCGGTCTCCTTTCATGGCATGAGCGGTTACGGCGATAATGGGAATCTTGGCGTCGAGCACGCCCGACTTCCCACTGCGGATGCGTCGGCTCGCTTCAAAACCATCCATCTCCGGCATCTGACAGTCCATCAGCACCAGGTCGTAGGGAAGTCTTTGCAACGAGTCGATGGCTTCTTTCCCGTTGGCGACTGCGTCGGCGCGGTAGCCCAGCTTCTGGAGTACATTGAGGGCGAATAGCTGGTTTGTTGAATTATCTTCAGCCAGCAAGATCCGCACACGACTTTTGAGCGATTCATGGATCGTGTGCCGGTGGACAAGGGGTCTTCCAGTTTTGTTCGCAGGAGACCCTTTTCGGCCCATGACCAGTGCCAGGCATTCGCGAAGCTGCGCCTGCCGGAGGGGTTTGGTCAGATATCCGGAGAAACCGATCTCTTCCATCTCCGCCCCATCTCCACGCTGCCCCCGGGAGGTCATCATGACCAGCCGCGTGTTGCGAACCTCCTCGTTCCCCTTAATCCTCCGGCCTAGTTCCGCCCCGTCGAGGTCCGGCAAGAGATGAGCGATCAACGCGATTTGGAATGGATCTGCTTCGCGAGTGGCTTGAAAAAGCTCGGCAATGGCCGATGTTCCATCCGCTGCTTCCCCCAAACGGCAGCCCCACGATTTGAGTAACGTCTTCAGCATACCCCGGCTTGTCTCCTGGGGTTCCACTATCAGAACTTTGCCTCCCTTGAGGTCGGCCACAAGTCGAGTTTCCCGCACCTGCCCGGCAGACGATTTTTCAAAGACGGCGGTGAACCAAAAGGTGGAGCCTTTGCCTTCTTCGCTTTCCAGACCGATCTCTCCGCCCATCAACCCCACCAACTGTTTCGAAATGGCCAATCCCAAGCCGGTGCCGCCGTATTTGCGTGTGATGGAACCATCCACCTGGGTGAAGGGCGAAAAAAGGATGGATTGCTTTTCCTTGGGAATGCCGACACCCGTGTCGGTAATGGCAAAGCGCAGGGTGGCACTGTGGTTGTCTTCCTGGACAAGGCTTGTTTGGATCGTCACCTCGCCTTGATGGGTGAATTTCACTGCGTTCGCACCCAGGTTGACGATGATTTGCCGCAGCCGCCCCGGGTCCCCCCGCAGCCAGGAAGGAGTTTCAGGGGAGGTCATGCTGACGATCTCGAGTCCTTTCTCCTGGCTTTTGAGAGCCAACATTTCAGCAATATCTTCCAGGGTGGTTCGCAGGTCGAAATCCATCATCTCCAATTCCAGTTTCCGGGCCTCGATTTTGGAGAAATCCAGGATGTCGTTGATAAGGGAAAGGAGTGAGTCGCCGCTGCGTCGTACCACCTCGGCATATTGGCGCTGCTCGGGGGTAAGCTCGGTATCGAGTAACAGGCCGGTCATGCCGATGACGCCGTTCATCGGCGTGCGGATTTCGTGGCTCATATTGGCCAGAAATTCGCTTTTAGCGCGGCCTGAGGCTTCGGCGGCTTCCTTGGCCTCGGCCAGGGAAAGTTCCATACTTTTCCGGACGGTGATATCGATGATCGAGAGAAGAACGTGTCGGTTTCCGTCGAGCTTGAGGGGTGTCCCATTTATATCCAGCCACACGGAGTTGAGCACTCCGTCCTTCACCAACTCCTTTTTGACCTCCACGCCCCAGAAGGACGTCTCTTCATTCAGGACATGTCTTAACACCCCACGGATCGGGCAGATCCTGCATTCCGGCGTGTCGCCACAACGAAAATTCTTCAGGTAAATGCTGGCGCAGGATAACGCTTCTCCGGGACGTCGTCCCAGAATCTCCCCCATGGGGTACCCCACCAGGTTGGAGAAATTATCGTTGGCCCGTTGGATCTCTCCTTCCGCGTCAACGAGCACGAGTCCGACTTGGACAGAGTCAAAAATCAACTGTAGATTTCCTCGTTCCCGTGTCACTTCTTTGCTATGCAGGCGCAATGCTTCCTCCGCTCGCTTCCGCTCTTCGTAAAGCTGCGCATTGGCAATGGCGCCGGCGATCTGCCTGCCCACCCTTTCCGCCAACTTGATGTCCAGATCTGTATAAGCGTTGCTTTGGGAAGATTGAAAGTTAAGAATCCCAATCAACCGATCCTGTGAAATCAAAGGAGCCAAGATCACCGATCGAAATCCGGCCTGATACATACTCAAAAAGGTGGGATGGGTCTGAACCACTGCCTTTTCGTTCTCCAGCGGAACTAAGACGCCGCACCGGTCTTTCTTGAGTTTCTCGGCCATCCTGTCCACGAAGGGAAATACATCTCCGAGCATGCGATTCTTGACACCGGATCCCCAGGTGTAGGTGATTGTGGCTGAATTTCCATCGGAGTTGATTGAACTGAGCGTGATCCGATCAATCGGAATGAGTTTTCGAACTTCTTGGGCAAAACGCTCGTAAACCTCCTCGATGTTCGGCGTGGAGCTGATAATCCGCCCGATCTCAGCCACGATGGCCTTCTCCTGAGCAAGTCGATTTGCCTCTTCTTCACTCTTTTTGAGCGCCTCCTCCGCCCGTTTGCGCTCGGCATAAAGCTGCGAATTGGCGATAGCACCTGCGATCTGATTCGCCACCCTCTCTACGAGCCTCAAATCTGATTCCGTATAGACATTCGGCTCGAACGACCTCAGGTGAAGAACGCCGATCACATCATTCCTCGAAATCAAAGGAGCGGATATCATTGACCGGAATCCTGCCTGAAACCCCATGAGCCCGGGGTAACGTTTCGCTAACGCCCTTTCGTCCTGTTCTTGAGCTAGAATGCCCGACCGTGTGGCAATGATCTCTTCATAGAATAAACCCGTTAGAGGGAAGACTTCCCCCTCTTTACGATGATGAGCTTCGACTCCCCAGGCGTAAGCCATCTTACCCGTGCGGGCCGTTCGATCGACGGTCGTGATTGCAATCCGATCAAAGGGGATGACCTGACGAACTGTTTCAGCAAAAAGCCCATAGACATCCTCCACATCGAGACTGGAGTTAACGATCCGTCCAATTTCGGCCATCACCGCATTCTCTTGGGCTAATCGTCTCGCGGCCTCTTCGCTCTGCTGCAACGCCCTCTCTGATTTCTTATGTTCGGTGATGTCCCGGCAAAAACAGAAAGTCCGTTCTCCGCCAAAATCCATGAATTTCACGCTGACATCAAGGTCAATGAGTTGTCCATCCTTGCGGCGGTGTTTAGTCTCAAAATGGTCGTATCCTTCGCGTCTGACTTTCTGGATGCGAGCCAGGGTTTCTTCTTCTTTCTCAACGCATTCTACATCTCGAAGGTTCATCTCCAAAAGCTCTTCCCGCGTGTAGCCCGACATTGCACAATAAGCATTGTTAACCTCCAGGAACTTTCCCTCCATGGCGACAAGCCAAAAGCCATCAAGCGCGGTCTGCAGAATGGTGGTCAATTCCCGCTCCCGCTCTTTGAGCACCTGCTCAGCCCGCTGGATCTCGGTGATGTCGCGTCCAACGCCCAAAATATCCATCACAGACCCATCCCGGGTGTGAGCGGTGACGATGAACCCAGCTGTCAGATATTCGCCTGATTTCTTGCGAATCCTTAACTGAAAGTGTGGGATCTTTTCTCCTCTCAAAGCTCGCCGAAAGAGCTCCAGACCCTGGGATGCATCGTCGGGATGGAGCAGGAAGGCAAAGGGCTTGTGCAGCCACTCCGATCGAGGCCACCCGGTGATTCTTTCGAAGGCAGGGTTGAGAGAGGTGATTGTTCCGTCAAAAGCGAGCGTATAGATGACGTCGGGTGCATTATCCACAAGATTTCGGTAACGCTCTTCCGAATCGAACAATGCCAGCTTTGCCCGTTTGCCCTGAGGGGTATTGGCAACTGTTCCGATGGGCCGGTTCCGCGTGCCTTCCAAAGTATTTCGTCCGTCGTCTGCAAGAACCGTTTTCTTCATCTTCTCTTCCCTTACCGTGTGGCTCTGGATGAGCACGCCATTACGCGAAGGCTTTAAACTGATAGAACACTGCCCGGAGGTAGCGCTTGGGCTCAAACTCGGGGCAGAGCCCGCCGATCGATTCCGTGCTGTCAATGATCAAGGAACCATCCCCATGCCAGTGGCCTCGCACCGTCAGTCGCCATTGATTCTTATCGTGAATGATGATACAACAACAAACCGCTTGATCGGAGCTATCCTGGCAAGAGCAGGATTCCAGACTGCCAGCGCGTCTAACGCATTATCTCCCTCAAGACGGTCTTTCTCCTCTGCTGCTTGGTCCAACAGCGGCGTTTGTTACCTCATACTTGTTTGTCTTCTTCCCTCTCTTCGTTTTCTCAATCAATTTCACAACCCCATCCATATCGAATCTCCAGGAGTCCCCGATTTTAAACCCCGGGAGATCTCCGTCCGAGGCTAGTTTATAGATGGTTGAATCGGAGAGCTTTAGATATTTCGCCAATTCCTTTGCCGTGACGATGTTCTTTATCATGTCCCCGCTCCGGTGTTTGATTTAGGCTCAGACTTTGTGTATTCAAAACCCTAAAGAAATTAATACCTTGGATCTTACCACCCCATCCGCAATTCTGGCTAAAGGGGAAAGATCGATGTGAATCCGTATTTTGATACTATTATCGGCTTCTATGAAGATTTCTTTAATACGCTTTACGAGGTATATCCTGATTTCAGGGCTAGAGACGGTAGATGGGAATTAAGGGACTGGTCGCAAGATGAAGGTGCAGGAAAGAGATGGATCTGGCACAATCCTTGCTTTTCTCTTAAGGAATAGCAGGTAAAGAGAGATTGACAAAGGCAAACTTAGAACAGATAATGGAACTTTCCCATGCATCTAGGGCAGAGATTGCCCATTGGAATGGAGGAATAGCCATGAAAGTCAAAGGAATAGCGATTGCCACCATACCCTTGTTCATAAAAGAACGTTTTGGCGAAGGAGGATTCAACCGATGGATCAATGCCCTGACACCGGAGGCCCGCAAGGTTTATCAAGCTTCGGTCTTGGCAAGCGTCTGGTACCCCCTGAGAGAGTCGTTAATCGAACCGCTTCGCAAGATGTGCGACCTCTTCTATGCAGGAGATCTCAAAGGTGCTCATGAAGCAGGCCGTTTCAGCGCGGATTACAGCCTGAAGGGAATATATAAGATATTCGTAAAGCTGGGATCGCCTGAGTCCATGGTGCGCCGGGCGGGTAGTATCCTGCCCATGTATTACACTCCGAGTGAGATGAAAGTGGTGGAGTCTCGAAAAGGCCAGGGCATTGTGCAAATCATCAAGTTCCAGGACATGGATCAGGTTTTGGAGTCCCGCATCGCGGGCTGGATGGAGCGCGCCCTTGAGGTCAGCGGTGGCAAACACCTTAACATAAAGATTACCAGGTCATTAACAAATGGAGATTCCGTATCAGAATTCCTGGCCACCTGGGAGTAGGGCGAAAGGTTATTGGCTTTTGGCGCCAGAACTCCAGGATAAATGGGTGTGACCTTGATCGTACACTAGAAAAGTCTTATGACCATTTTCACTCTGGAAAGCATCTAGTTTCAAAGCGCCTCTTCTATCCCTAGCTCCTCAGAAATTCTTCAGTACATGCTGATCTTTTTCTCTGTCTTCATGAACTGGGACAATTCCTTCCGGATCCTTCTGGACTGAATGCTTACCCTCTCCTTCCTTCTTAGAGATGCTCTGTTTCTTTGCAAGTGCATGAATGAAGCGGCCATCGACCTTTTGAGGTCTGGATTTACTACGTAGAATGCCAAGTCCCCTCATGGCGAGGGCCAACCTCTCCCCCTTGGTTCAAGCATCCTCTATGGCTCTTCTTTCCACTCAACAGGGCCAATAGCTCATCCACATATCCCTTGATTTGTTCCGCCTGGACGTTCATCTGCTCTGCAGCCGAAGCTGACTCCTCCGCGTTGGCCGCGTTCCTTTGAACCACCTTGTCCATCTCGATTACTGCCTGTTTGATCTGTTCAACCCCATGAGACTGCTCATTGCAAGCCACTGAAATCCCGCCTACTAATTCGCCAGCTTCTTTAGAAGCTACAGCAACTCTTCCAAAGGTCTCATTGGTTTTTTCCACAATGTCCGAACCATTCTTAATTTTCTTGACAATCCCTTCAACTAGGCTTGCCGTGTTCTTGGCCGCATTTGCCGTCCGCATGGCAAGATTCCTCACCTCATCCGCCACCACGGCAAATCCCGCTCCCGCCTCTCCCGCTCTTGCTGCTTCCACCGCTGCATTCAACGCCAGAAGGTTAGTTTGGAAAGCAATCTCATCGATCGTCTTGATGATTTTGGCTGCTTCCTCACTCGCTGAAGAAATTTCTTTCATCGACTCGGTTAATTTCTTCATGGAGTCATTGGTTTCGTCGACAATTCTACTAGTCTCGGCCATGAGGGAATTGGCTTGGTCAGCATTTTCGGCGTTCTGCTTGGTCTGGGAGGCCATTTCTTCAACGGAGGAAGAAGTTTCCTCCAAACCGGCTGCCTCTTCAGAAGTACCTCCAGCCACTGACTGGCTGGTAGAGGAAACCTGAGAGGCGGCAGATGCTACTTGCTCCGTGTTATCTGTAAGACCCTCAACGACGCGGTTGATAGGGTTCGTTATAGAACGAGCAAGATAAGAACTTGCCACAATCATTAGCAGTCCTACGATTACCGTCGCTGCAACAACGGATAGGATAATCTTCTCAAACCCCTTGTTTATAGGTTCGCGGTCCTTCCCGACAAAAAACATCCCCACGATTTTCCCATCGGCACAAACAATAGGCCAGTAGACCGTGTAATAGTCTTTTCCAAGAATCTGATTTCTTTTATAATATCGTTCTCCTCTTCTCAGGACGCTTTCCATGACTTCCGGATTGTCCATCTTTGTCCCGGTAGCTCGCTTTCCTCCCTTCGTGATCGTTGTACAGACTCTGATGTCATTATAAAAGACCGAACATTCCACCCCAAATTTCTTCTTTATCCTATCCACAAAATTGTTGTCCGAGGAAAGGTCGATACCCACCGTAACAGAGCCGACAATGCCGCCATTGATCTTGACCGGACAGCCTGCCCGAAGGGAAAACTTCACAACCGTGCCTTCTTCAAACCCTACCGAAGATCTTCCGGCCAGGGCTTTTTTGACGTTGATCTGTGTAAGAATATTATCACTCACTTTTTCAGAGTGACCGCGGGCGACCACATTGCCATTTTTGTCGGCGATCGTAATGAGATTTACATTACTCTTGGTGATAATCTCTTTGCCCAGTTGTTGTAGAAAGAGGGCGTCTTTTTTCTCTATGGCTGATGCCACATCGAGTCTTAAGGCCACCTGAGACGCCGCCGCAATTATCCTCTCTTTTATGCCCTCTAGAGACTCTTGGATCGCTTCGGCGCTAATCGCCACTTCTCTCTGTGATTGCTCATCTGAATCCTTGGATACGAAAAAGTATGTAGTACCGAATGTTGCACCACTCACGATACAAACAGCCACGATAACCAAGCCTATAATTCTTTTTGAAAGTGTTAGTTTCATAGATCTTCCCATCATCCAACCTACAGAATGAAAAACCAGAGCGCATGGATCAAATGCCAAAATAAGCCCGCGACCATTTATCCTTCACATCCTTCATTATATTTCAAGGTCGCAGTAGCCTCTTGCCTTTGCAAGGCTCGAGAGTTCTGGCTGCCCGGAGGTGGGCATTCCTTCTTTTCTCCCATTCCTTCCTTCTTTTTTGGACCAAAGAATATCCTTTTAGAAGATCGAGCGTTTCACAAAAGCGAGTATCTCCATCACAAGTCGGCCGGTGACCATCGAGGTTGCAATATCCGGTTCCATGACGCGCATCGAGATTTTCAAAACTTTGATAAAGGGAACATTTTTTTTCGAGATTCATCTGTTTTATCTTCCTTCCGTTCTTTTCTGCAACCGCTCAATTGCAGCTTTCACACCTATTCGCATCCGCTCAATAGATTCAGCCAGAGCGCCAACCTCCCCTTTTTCCTTGATCTCGATGGGGGTATCGAACTCACCCATGCTAATTTTATGGGCAACTTCTGAAAGGTAACGAATGGGGCGAATCAAGGACCGGGCATAAAAATAGATCCTTATCAGCAAAACAAGGACAACGCATAGAATAACTACATAGAATATTTTGATTTTATCCTCATATCCTTCCAGATAACCTTTCTCGATCTGTCTCATTCTTCCTTCAATGGCTGTTGCTGGTATAGAAAATTCATCAATATAAGTGGTTGCTGCGATAACGAGGTCTGTATCTTTTACATGGGCTAAATACATATATTTGGGACGTATCCTGCCGTCCGCATCCTCCCAATCATAATAACCATAGGCCGGCCCTTTCAGGCTGGCTTCTAGAATCTTCCAGAAGGCGGGGAGCTTAGTGGAGAGAGCGTGCAAGTCTGTTCCTTCTATTCGCGGATTGGCATGGAAGTGGTTAATGCCTAAATTATCGTGGACCGCTGTGTAACCTGTTTCTCCGACTTTCTGGACAGCAATCGATCTAAGCCACGCATCTCTCAGCATATCCTCCCTTTTAAGTTTGGGGTGCGTTTTAATAAAAAGCTCAATCTGGGCTGCTACGTCGATTGCCTTCTCTTTGATCATCCTCTCTCCCAATTTACCCAGCGAGGACTTGGACTCATTTAGGGAGACAGAGGTTAATTCCCTTAAACTCTCGGATCCAACGTCTTTAACACTGGTCATCCGAAATTTTCCTAGATCTACGCTAAAGAATACAATGATTCCGATGATCAAAAAGGCCACGAAAATAGGGATTAAAGTCCCAATTAATAGTTTTGGTAATAGACCTAACCCACTTCTCTTTTTCACTGACATAAGGGGCCTCCTTTTAAAAAGCTCTGGCGAGTGGATAGAACTTTAGGAACGACTCCTTTTTTTTGAGCGAGAAAAACTCCCCTAAAGTTTTCTTAAACTCTTTCTTCTTTTCGTCGTGAGGAATCTCTTCTCCCAGCGCCTCAATGAAAGATAATAATTTGTCCTGCGGAAAAGAATCTCTTTTTTCTCCGAACTCCACGAGCTTATCATCGATGACAAAATGAGAAACTGCTCCCATAATCTTCGTTAGCTCATTTTCAGCCACAGAGAAAAAATTCTTAGGTATTAATTTTTTCTCAACAGGTTTTTGTTCACCCACTTGCTTAATTAACTTTGCTTGAAGGAGTTGATAAATTGTCTCGATGACTTCGAACTCGTCCCAATTAAGAACTCTCGCAATTTCTGATATATTTCTCTTCCCATTTAACAAAGCCGATACATTCCATTGGTCCGCACTGAGAGTTTTGTTTTCCCCGTCGTTCAGAGGAGAAAGACAGAAAATGGCGCTGCTAGAAGGGACAACT
>Ga0335079_10011100_pt1 | contig 10260 bp, 9 predicted proteins | sample Lox_Sample_33_FD_206719 | JGI IMG/M metagenome (GOLD analysis project Ga0335079, IMG submission 206719) | Soil microbial communities from Loxahatchee National Wildlife Refuge, Florida, United States - Lox_Sample_3.3 | ecosystem: Environmental > Terrestrial > Soil > Wetlands | place: USA: Florida...
GGAATCCGACAGAATTAGCAGTGCTGTGCAATTGGCGGGTCCAAGCCAGCCAGGAGGAGGTGGCCCGTAGCCTGGAAGGCAATTGGCAGGACGACTTGCTGTTCGTGCTGCAGCAAGAGCAGGACGGATATGAGTTTTGTCAGAAGCAGATGGCCGAGTGCGATCGCCATCTGCAGCAATATTTCCAGCACAGCGCTGATCGGAGCCAAGGCGCGAGTCTGCCGGAGGAGAAGCGCAAGGCGCGTCTGAAGAAAAAGAAAGGCAATAGCCCACGATTCGACCTCCGCGCCGAGTTATTTCGCATGGCGGGGACAGACCTGACGAGCATTGACAGTATTGATGGGATGACCGCCATGACCATCCTCAGCGAAGCAGGATGGGACATGAGCAAATGGAAGACCGAAAGCCATTTTGTTTCCTGGCTCAGGCTGTGTCCGGACAACCGGATCAGTGGAGACAAAGTTATTGGGAAAGCACGGCTGCCTACCAATAACCGGGTCACCATCGCCCTCAAGATGGCGGCCAGCTGTCTGCGAACCAGCCAGACTTATCTGGGAGCACAGTTCCGCCGCCTGCGAACCAAACTGGGAGCTCCGGTCGCGATTAAAGCCATGGCTGCCAAGCTCGCCCGACTGGTGTACCGCATGCTCCGCTACGGTATGCAGTTTGTCGACAAGGGAGCTGAATTCTACGAGGCCCAACACCGCAAACTCCAGATAAACCATCTCAAATGGAAGGCCAATGAACTGGGATTTCAACTCATCGAAGCTCCGGCGGCTTAATGATACTGGCTCTAGAGGTAATCGTTTCTGGAGAGAATGCTTCTGACCGCCGCCCCGTTGTATGAGAGGCAGGCTATGGCGATTTAGACCGACCTGAGTTCAGAAACGTCGGTCGGTAATTATGCGGTCCCAGAATCACCGAGCGTCAGGCCTCATCAGAAAGGAAAACCCATCGAATTTGTACAGCACCCTGCCCGGCTCGGCTGGGATGGCGGGAACCTCGCCTGCTCGCACTCTATCGAATGCCGAAACCAATCGAGGCAGAACTGAGGGTGTAGCCACTGGAATGTTATGTGCTCCCAGCACCAGTCTCACCTGCGGCTCCAGTGACCCCAGTCGCCGAATAGAGGCAGCATAAGCGGTGAGGTCCGTTTCCGGACGAAATAGCCAGATAGGAGCCGGGTAATACGTATCCCCGGTGAACAGGAGTCCGTTGGCGCGATCAAAGAGCGTGATCGCATCGGGAGTGTGCCCAGGGGTCGCCAGCACTTCAATGGTACGCCCACCCAGGTCAAACTTGTCGCCGTCATGCGTGAAGGCTTTGATTTTCCAAGGCCGGGTCGCGTACGTCTTGGAATCAAATCCGGCGGGCAGCGCTCCACAGATCTCGCTCGGAGTGACTTCAGCCTGAGCGTCTTCCCGCGACCCCTGTGCGTTCTTGCGGGTAAAATCCGCATCCATGCCGTAAACCTCAGAGAACTCCCAGTTCCCGCCCACGTGGTCATCATGAGTGTGTGAATTCACCACGATGACAGGTAACACGGTGAGTTCGCCTGTGACTTTCTTGATGTCGCTGATGCCCATGCCTGTGTCGAACAACAGGGCACGCTTCTCGCCGAGAATCAGGTAGCTGATCACTTCTTCTGACTGGTGTGGTTCGTAAATGGCGAATACCCCCGCAGTGGGCTTGTACACTTCAAACCACGGATCGCTTACTTTCACGCGCTCCAGCGATCTGTATTCGGGGCGAGGCAGGGGCCGGCACCACTCCGGAACTGCACTCTGCGCGATCATCATTGGCAGTGGCGTCAGAAGGAATGCGAGAATGACTATGTGCCTTTGCATGTTGAATCGTTGCGCTAGCTTACCGTATCCAACCTGCTAGCAGCCAGTGGGTACGGGTCGCGTTCCTAATAGATGTGTTGCTCATCCGTTGAGGTAGGTCATGGTCTCCGACAACTTCATTCTCTGGGAAGTGGATGTTCAGCGCGATTTCGTTCTCCCCGGCGGGAAGCTTTACGTTCCCGTCGAGGACAGGTTTTCCTCGTATCGCACGGAGACTTCCATACGCCTGATGATCCCGAGTTCAAGATATTCCCCCCTCACTGTGTGAAAGGCACGTCGGGCTCCGAACTGGTGCCCGAAGCTATTACGGAGAATGTCGCGCGCGTCCCCAACGAGCCGGACGCAAAGTTGCCGGACGATCTGACCAGGTTTCAGCAGATCCTGCTGGAAAAGCAGACCCTAAATATCTTCGAGAGCCGCCATGCCGACGCATTGGTGAAGAAGCTGGGACATCACGCCGAGTTCGTGGTCTTCGGAGTGGTAACCGAATACTGCGTCAGTTTTGCCGTCAAAGGTCTGCTTGAGCGCGGACGTTGCGTTGCCATAGTCACCGACGCAATCGAGACTCTGAAGAAGGAAGACGGCGAAAAAGCCGTTGCCGAATTCGTCCGGCTCGGAGCGCGGTTGACAACTACCAGCGAAGCCCTAGCCACCTTAACGCGCTAACGTCCTTCCTTAGCCATCAGTGATGGTTGCGATCCCGATCATCTCCGTCGTGGTCGCCATGGTTGTGCCGCCACGTCCAATATTCCTTCTGCTCCTCCGGGCGCAGCTTGCGAAAATCCCGGTTACGATCGCGATGCGTCTCATCCGCCCATCGCTGATAGTAGACAATCTCGTCCCCGTCCCAGTTGTGATAGTCGGTGTAGTAAGGATCGTACACGCGGTAATAGTGATGCTCGCAAGCTTCTCCTACGGCCATAGTTGCGAGAGCCCCAGCCAGCGCCAGGATTCTTGCGCAATTTGCGCTACCCGTCATCTCGTCTCCTTCGGTATTTATGCAAACACCGCGAAAATATCTTAGTTGCCGTTCCCGCCGTGTCGGTTTCTTGCCCAGGGGGAGTCTCCGGCCAAACTAACGTTTCCTTGCGACTAGTATTTCTTTTTCTTTCGAAACCTTTTCAACCGGCCGCAGCCTGTAATAGACTACGGTGTCTTCCTCGTGGAGGTTCGGTAGTGGGAAATCCGTTACAGGCGCTGCTGGACATGCCCGCGCGCGAACGGTTGGAACGGGGTCTGGAGCATACTCCGCGTGAAATCTGGCAGCAGCCTGAGACCTGGAGCACTACGTACAAAATCTGTGGGGCGCGGAAGTCCGACCTGACAGTCGCCCTGCGCCGCGCCGGCATCGGCCGCGGCACAGCTTCTCCAGATGTATACCTCGTAGGCGCGGGAACTTCAGACTACACCGGCCGCGCGCTCGCTCCACTGCTGCGCCGCCGATGGGGCTGCGATGCCTGGGCCATCCCCAGCACAACTCTGCTTACGGATTTTGACGACTTTCATGCTGCTGGCAAAGAGTATCTCTGGATTTCCTTCTCCCGTTCGGGAGACAGTCCCGAAACCGTGGCTGTTCTTGAGCGCGCGCTGCAACGGAACCGCGCCATTCACCATCTGGTCATCACCTGCAATCAACAGGGAAAGATGGCGGAACTCTGTGCCAGCTACCCTGACCGCGCCATGGCTCTCGTACTTGACGATGCCGTGAACGACCGTGGCCTGGCCATGACCAGTTCGTTCAGCAATATGCTCGTCGCTGGCCAGTGCGTGGCTCACCTCGACCACCTCGCCGAATTCGAGGCCGTAATTTCAGGTCTGTCCGATTGCGGCCGTCGGTTCCTCCCCGTCGCCGCTGAAACTGCCGCTGAAGTTACCTCTCTCGGATGCACGCGCGCCTGCTTCGTGGGATCGGGAGCGCTGCGTGGGGTCGCCGACGAATGCGCGCTGAAAGTGGTCGAATTGAGTGCGGGCAAAGTGACAACGCTGGCCGAAACACCGCTGGGTCTGCGTCATGGTCCGATGTCGAGCGTAGATCGCCAGACCCTCTTTGTGGCGTTTCTCTCGAGCGATGCTCGCCGCCGCGGTTACGAACTCGATCTGTTGCGCGAAATCGATCGCAAACGGCTAGGACGTGTGAGGCTGGCAGTTACTGCCGGAGACGGCGCAGACGTTTCAGAACTCGTGGATTACCGCCTCCCGCTGAATTGTCCCATGGATTTTCCGGACAACTACCGTCCGGCTCTCGATGTCATGCTCGGACAAGTTCTCGGCCTCTTCGCGTCTCTCCGCTGCGGTCTCAAGCCGGACCAGCCCAGCCCAACGGGCGCCATCACCCGCGTGGTTGAGCCAATCAAACTCTACTCGTGAGAGACCAGGAGTTCTCCGGCGAGAACTCCTTTGAGTGGCGCGGTGGCGCAATCTAACGGCATCCCATACTTCGCAAGTATCTCTACTCTCGGTACAGCACCAGCGCACATCCCAGCAACATCATGCAAGCAGGCCACAAGTGGCCGACCAGAGGGCTGCGAAACAGCTTGCCGTCCGAAATAAACTTGCACAGAGCGACGCCGATTCCCACGATCATAAACCAGAAATGTTCCCGTTCAACCAGCAGCATCGATGCCGACATCTGATGATGGTGTTCAGAGTGGGAGATCTCCTCTGCTGTCGAACCCATCAGCATTTGAGAATGGTCCATCGGCATCGCGCCATGATCCATTGCGGAGTGATCCATCCCCATGCCGTCAGCATGATCCTTACTCATCGATATCGATTGCAAAGTGCCCGTCTTGCGCTCCGTCCCGTCGACATTGAGTCTTGGATTTACAAGGTAAGCCTGTGCTTCCGGCGAGTTTGCCCCGGAACCACCCGTGTGATCGTGCACCAGCAACATGCTTGCGCCCACGAGCGCGAGTGCCGGGAAGGCCCAGGTTCTCCACGTTTTGGACAGCGAGCCTCGGATACGAAAGTACTCGATCACCCCGATGGCGATCAGAAGCATGGCGTAAATCTTATGCTGCCGTGCCTCCGCGTCATGATGGATGAGCCACGACCAACTGAGATTTCCCCGTGGCCAGATTTCGCCGTCGCTCCAGACCGCAAGAAATAATCCAACGGCCACAAACAGAATGGGCAACACATAACGCAGGCCTTTCAGGCGGGGAGAAGACTGGCTTGCCAGCACAACGATCCCGACTCCGATCAACGCCCATCCAGCGATGTGATGGTTGAACTCTGACGGCGCCTTATTAGGATCGACCGGTTGCACTACTGCAGTGGATGAGACAGGTTGCGGCGCTGCTTGCGCCACGAGGGTCTTGGTGGCCAGACCTGAGAAAAGTATCAGGCACCAGCAAGCCAGGGCATTTGGGGTCCGAGCCATAGTCTGAAGCGTCCCTTTCAGTGGGCTGAAGAATTTCACACAAATTGTTGTGGCGCCGATGCAACTAAAGCTGTCCACATTGGATTTACGTACGGATAGCAACGGAGCACCCAACAGTACACTGTAAGTAGTGACAGTGGGATGGACTCTGATGTCTCCGCTTTCCAGCCACGGCGTTCCGCCATCCTTTCCGGCAATCTCGCCCTCAAAGCGGTATTATGCACTCGTCCACTGTGGAGGGACCATGGCCAAGGAGATCTCGCGCCGGGAATTTTTGGAGAACGTGGGAATGGGAGCCGCTGCCAGCACAAGCCTTTTGCTGCTCAAAGATATCTCTGGCGCAGATCAGGCGAAGAACATCCTACCGTCGCGCACCTTGGGACGCACCGGCGCGAAGGTCTCGATCCTTGCCTTCGGTTGCGGCAGCCGGTTTCTGATGTACAGAGACGAAGACGCCGCGACCGCGATCCTCAATCGCGCCATTGATCTTGGAATTACCTATCTGGACACCGCCTATGCGTACGGGGACGGCGAGAGCGAAACCCGAGTCGGCAAAGTCATGGCGACCCGCCGCAAAGACGTCTGGCTTGCCACCAAGATTCCTGACCGCACCCGCGACGAATTTCTGCGGCGCCTGGAAGGCAGCCTCAAACGACTGCAGACCGATCACGTCGATCTCGTCCACATCCACAGTCTCGGCCAGGCTGACGACCTTGAAAAGATCGAAGCCAAGGATGGCGCGCTGAAGGGCCTGATGGAGGCGCGCGAGCAGAAGATGGCTCACTTCGCGGGTATGACCAGCCACACCAACGGAGAAGTCATGGCCAAAGCGATCGAGCGCCATGACCTTGACTGCGTGCAGATGGCACTGAATGCCTCTCGCAACGGTCGCTTCGAAGAACTCGCGTTGCCGGCAGCTAACAAAAAGAACTTGGGCGTAATCGCCATGAAGGTGACTGGCCAGGAATTTCTGGTGGGTGAGGGAGCGGGGAAGGCAGATATGAGTTCGCTGCTTCGCTACTCTATCAGCTTGCCTGTCACGACCGCGGTCGTAGGAATGCCGAAGCCGGAGATGCTGGCCCACAACATTGAAATAGCGAAAAGCTTCGACCCGCTGTCAGATCAGGAAAAAGACCGTCTCCGGCAACAGATGGGCACTGCGCGTGAGGGTTTGGAGAAACGTTTAGTTGGCCATCTGGATGGACCAACAATGAATCCGGAAATCTTCCTGGTGTAGGAAATGCAGTCGCCTAGTTCGTGAGAGGTGAGGTCGAGAGTCCCATCTGGCTTCGTAGCGCTTGCCACTGTTGCACGACGGCAGGGTCATGCGAAAGATCAGCCGCTCGGTGGAGCGCCGCCTCCGCCTTGACGAGATCGTTGCTTTGCACAAAACAGATTCCGCGGCCGGCCCACGTGTACCAATCATCCGGGTACTCGCGGTTCACTTCGTCGAAAACCGGCATGGCCTCGTTGCAACGTCCGTCGTCGGCAATCAGAAGCGCCGCTCGTACGCGCGTGTCGGCCAGGTTCCGCGCCACCGGACGATTGTTTGGAGCAAGTTCATGCCCGGTCGTGAACACTGACGAATCATCTTTCCATTGCTTCTCTTGCGACCAGGTCAACGGCACGAACGCAATCGCAAGCGCACCCGCGGCGCAGAGCAAAGCCAATCGGAGTCTCTTCGCAAGATGCACTCCGATTGCGACTAACATGCTCAACCCGGCCAGAGGTAGATACACATAACGCCCGTGCAGGAAATCTCCCGGATTGAGAGCATTCAGATTGAGAGTTGGAAGGAGCGGCAGCACGAGCAGCAGCGCGCCGGCAATCAGACCAAAAACAACCTTCGCGGCCTCGCTTTCGGTGAGTTGATTTCCTGCAGTTCTCCAGGCCCAAACGCAAAACGCTGTGAGCGCTCCTGCACAGAGAAGCATCACCAGCAGCGGAAGCAACACACCCGGTATGGAGAAGCTCTCAATCAGAATCGGATCCGCGAATGAATACGACCTCACCGGCCAGAGCATCGCTTTCACATAGAACCACAGCGTTGCTGGCCACGAGAGCACGACAGTGCTCCAAGGTAAATGCTGCGTAGCAGGAGCAAGTCTGCCGTCCAAAACACTCCACCGAATCAGCAAATAGATGAGGCTAACAACCGCAAAGAGTACGACTGGGCCGAATGCCTTCCGACGAACCTCAGTACGACCTTTCCGGGAACGATCCTGCACTGCGACCTGACTTCCTTCAGACGCGAAAACCAGAACGAGAATTACCACCGGGAAAACGATCGCCGTCTCCTTCGCCAGCAGCGCGGCAGGATACGCCATAGCGGAGGCGAGCAACCATTTCCCGGAACTCGCCGGTGCTTTTCGCTCCTCGGATTTTCGTAACTTCCGGGCTGGATTCTCCGCCGCTGCGGGAGGGTTCTCGACATATCTAAGGTAGAAAAGCAGCGCCAGAAGAAGGCCAATCGTTAGCAGTGGGTCGGGAACGGTGACCCAGCTCACGGATTCCGTGTGTGAGGGATGCAGGACGAACAAAGCCGCGGCCGCGAACGCTGCCACGCGATCACCCAACAGCCTGTACATCAGCAACCAAAGTGCGATTGCAACCAGCAGATGTTTTGTGATGCTCAGCAGGTGCCAGCCCCAGGGCGATAGCTCAGACAGCAGGAAGTTGAGTCGCAACCACAACACAAAGACTGGACGATAGAAACTCGGGGGGCCTCCCGTGAACTGCGCCCACACGTAATTTGTGAAGTAGTCGAAAAGATGGCCGGATTCCTGAATGCGAGGATCGCCGGTGAAACGGTGATCATCAAGAATGAAACCGAACTTCAGCGATGGAATATAGATGGCGAAACCAAGGCACAACAACAGCGCAGGCCAGGCGATTTGCTTCGCCAACTTCAGTGCTGAGCTTTGGACAGGCGGCTTTTGTGGGGCCGATTTCTTCTTCTGAACCTGCTTCGACACATCGGCTGAGGGCATCAGTAGTCAGATTGTCTCACAGACCCTGGTAGTGATTAGATCTCTCTCTACATGTCATTCGAACGGGTGGGATATTTGGTTGGCTTGGGGCACTAACTGGCGGTAGAGGTAGTCGGGGATATCGCTGTTCCAGTAGCCGGCAGTTTTCGCGAATCCGACAATTCCTAGGAAGAGAACCGCAATTGCGACGGCCATTGCCCAGGCGGGAATGCGGCCTTGTTTCGGCGAGCGCGTCGACGGAAGAAGCGAGAGGTCCAGCGCGCCTTCGGCGGGGCAGACCGCCACGCATTCGAGACATCCGGTGCATTCGGCGGATTTGATCGTGATCAGCTTGTCGACCGGCAACGACGAAGGACACGCTTTGGCGCACTTGGCGCAGTCGATGCACGTTTCCTCGGAGCGGCGAATCCGGACGGGACTGAAGAGAGAAACGATGCCGAGGAGCGCACCATAGGGGCACAGATAGCGGCACCAGAAGTTCTGGATCAACATTGACGCAATCACCAGGGCGCCGAGCACGATGACCGCCGTCTCGCTGAGATAGCGGAAGAAGTTCAGCATGCGGACGTCAGCGATTGCCCCGTAGGGCGAGTGCATGAACTGCTCGAGGGAATCGGCTGACATGCTTGCGACCGCCCACACGAAGAAGCCGAGAAGAAGATACTTCAATCCCCGTAGAGGAACATCGATCCAGCGGGGCAGGCGGAAATTGCGGCGAAAGATCTGACGTCCGGCGCGCCAGAGATACTCCGAGAGCGTACCGGCCGGGCAGAGCCAACTGCAGAATGCTTTGCGGAGAAGGAACGCGATCGCAACGAACGTGACGAACAGGAACATGGCCGCGGGATGCGTCGCAGGGATGCGTCCGGTGGTGAGCCAGTATTTGAAGTTCATCATCCCGGCGATGGGAAGCCAGCCTTCCACGCCTGCGGGGCGGGTTGCAGTTCGCAGATGAGTGCCGGTTTCGAACCCGCGCACCCAGACGTAAAAAGCAGCGCCGATCCAAACGTTAAGAAGCAAGAAAGCCGACTGGAAGCTGCGGCGGAGCAGTTGCGAGCAGTCGGGGTGGATGCGGCGGATGAGCTTTTTGCAGATGCTCTTGTCAACCAAGTGCGGCTGGTCGAATTCCACTACCGGTTGCTTAAGTTGTATGAGGGTCCCCATTGCCCACCGACTTCGAATTCGTCCACGCCTGCGCAGATCTCTTAGCTGCCTGCGTGCGGCGCAGAACTTGGTTCGTACGGACAGAACGGGTCGGTGCCGAGCGGGTCACCTGTGTAGGCGAATGCGCGGGCGCGCGAGCCGCCGCAGATGTGACTGTACTCGCAGGCCCCGCACTTGCCATGGAATTGATCGGGCGAGTGCAGGCCGCGGAAAATTTCGGAATTGCGATAGATCTCGACCAGCGAGTCCTTGCGCACGTTGCCGCAGCGCAGCGGCAGAAATCCCGAGGGATAAATGTCGCCGAGGTTCGAAACGAAGACGATGCCGTGGCCATCGCGAATCTGGAAGCCGTGGTAGACGGAACTGGTCTTCATCTGCGGCGCGTGCATTCCCGATCCACGCATGATTTCCAGCGCAATGCGGCGATACGAAGGGGCTTCGGTCGTTTTCACCTGGAAGGGAGAATGCTGCGAGAGTTCGAAGACCCAGCGCATGATGCGCTCGCCTTCTTCCGGTGAGACTTCGTTCAACGCCTTGCCGCGCCCAACCGAGATCAGCATGAACAGGCTCCAGCGCATGACGGGGAATTCGCGGCAGAGCAGTTCGTAGATCGCAGGCAGATCGTCGGCGGTTTCTTCCGCTACCAGCGTGTTGACCTGGATCGGCAGCCCGAGACGCCCACAGTGGCGGGCGGCTTCGATGGTGCGGTCGAACGTTCCCGGGACAGCGCGGATGTTGTCGTGCTTTTCAGCGCAGGAACCGTCGAGACTCAGGCCCAGGCTCTGGATGCCGTGCTCTTTCAGCTTCGTGACGGCATCGTTCGTCAGCTCAGGCGTGGCGCTGGGAGTGATCGAGACTTCGAGGCCGAGACCGTTGG
>Ga0335079_10011101_pt1 | contig 10259 bp, 10 predicted proteins | sample Lox_Sample_33_FD_206719 | JGI IMG/M metagenome (GOLD analysis project Ga0335079, IMG submission 206719) | Soil microbial communities from Loxahatchee National Wildlife Refuge, Florida, United States - Lox_Sample_3.3 | ecosystem: Environmental > Terrestrial > Soil > Wetlands | place: USA...
TGATGGTCATTGTCGCGCCTACGCTTTCGCGCAGATTGACCGGGGTCGCTTCGGCGATGTACCGCTCGACGGCCTGCGGTGGGGGATTCTCGCCGCCTGGCCCAGTGCCATCCACTTCGGCAACGGCAAACTCCAGACTGTAGTCGAAGAACGCGCGGATGCCCGGCAGCGCAAGGCCATCGAAACCATCACGCACGGCGGCGAGACCGAGCCGGGGTCACTCATCTGGCAGGTCTTCTCGACGACCATCACCGAGTTCCTGCCGACACTCTGCAAACCCATCGAACTCACGATTGATTACCCGGCGCGCACCGCGCGCGTAAACGTGCCCGGCGTGATTGATGGCAGTGCCGAGTCCATCCGCAACCCCGTGACCGGCGCGCCGCATCCCGTGCGCGTCACCATGCCAACCGGCTTTGAATTCACCGAGAGCGAGGTTTTGAGCGGCAAAGCCCAGGCCAGCGGGCCGATTGAACTGAATCTCGATGGCTCGCATGCGCACATCGCGCGCATTCACTGGAACACGCATGGCGTCGTCCGTTGAAGTTCAGGCGCCGATGCCCGACCGCACGCCCCTCGAATCACTGTTGCTTCGCGACCGCTGGCTCATCGGCGGCGCGCTCGTTGTCGTGGTCGCGCTCTGTTGGGCTTGGCTCGTGCCGATGGCGCGAGACATGTATGGCTCCATGACCGGTGCGTCGGCATGGATGATGACGGAGAGCTGGGACTTGTCTCATCTCGCCCTGCTGCTGGCGATGTGGGTGGCGATGATGGCCGGCATGATGCTGCCGTCCGCCGCGCCAACGCTCTTCCTCTACGCGATGGTGATTCGCAAAAGCCCGGATGGCCTCCGCGCCGGCGCGCACGTGTATGCGTTTGCCGGCGGCTACCTGCTTGTGTGGACGGCGTTCAGCCTGGTGGCGACGATCCTGCAACGCCTGCTCGCGCATTGGTTGATCCTCACGCCGATGATGGAAACCCGGGAACGCGCATTTGGCGGCGCGCTTTTGCTTGTCGCCGGGCTTTATCAACTGACGCCTTTCAAGCGCACCTGTCTCGCGTCCTGCCGGTCACCGGCAGCGTTCATTGCGCAACACTGGAAACGCGGAGTGGGCGGCGGGTTTCAACTCGGCGTGACGCATGGGCTTTACTGTCTGGGTTGTTGCTGGGCGTTGATGCTGCTGCTCTTTGTCGGCGGCGTGATGAACCTCTGGTGGATTGGCGCGCTGACGGCGTTCGTGCTGCTCGAAAAACTCGCGCCGCTTGGCGCGCAAGGCGGGCGACTCTCCGGTCTGCTGCTGGCCGCGCTGGGTTTGTGGAATCTGTTGCAGAGCCACGGCTGACTTAAATCCACAACGGTTTTCGGCAGAAGGCCGGCAGTAAAGATACGCCGCAATGTGTTGTGCGGAATGCAACGCCGTAGGCGTGGCATATTTGTAGAATTTGTCCTCCGAAATTTCTTAGCTCCGTCAGGAGCGATATCTTCTGCTGTCGATCAGCATATGCCGCCCCTGACGGGGCTTGATACCCTGTTGAATTCGATTGCTACATAGAATTCAATCCTACGGAGTTTTGGCTTGTCCACAAACCACGCTTGCCAATGCCCCGCCACCGGCGTATCCCAAAGCCATGGACCGGAAGCTTGCCACAATGATGCTGATTGCGCTGACTTGGAACAGCCTTGCTTTCTGCGGCGAGATTCATGAGGCGGCGGCGGCCGGCGATTTGGAAAAGGTCAAGGCGCTGCTCAAAGCCGATCCAGATTTGATTTCCAACAAAGACACGTACGGCTTAACGCCCTTGCCCTGTGCGGCGCTTAAGGGCCACAAGGATGTGGCGGAATTGCTCCGCCAGCACGGTGGACACGAATAGACTGTCGTTGTTGAATCGACTTCGTAGGAGACGAGGTTACGAGTCTCACTTTTATTCCGAGTTTTAGTCAGAGACTCCTCACGTCGTCTCCTACTCGAATCAAAGTTCCCGCCTCGACAAGCGGCGTCTTTCTCCTAAACTGGTTGAGATGTCTTTGTCGTCTAAACCGCTGACTATCGCCGGACGCGAGTTTCGTTCCCGCCTCATCATGGGCACGGGAAAATTTTCGTCGCCGGAAGCGATGCGCGATGCGCTCGCCGCCAGCGGCGCGGAAATGGTCACGGTCGCCCTGCGCCGCGCCGATTTGTCGGGAAAAAACGATCCGTTTGCGAACATTCTCGAATTTATTGATCCGAAGAAATATCTGCTGCTGCCCAATACCAGCGGCGCAATGAACGCCGAGGAAGCCGTGCGTCTGGCCAAACTGGCCGCTACCGCCGGGTTGCCGAAGTGGGTGAAACTCGAAATCCATCCCGACCCGCGTTACCTGCTGCCCGACCCGATGGAAACGTTCAAGGCCGCCGAAATTCTGGTGAAAGACGGTTTCACCGTCCTGCCTTACATCAACGCCGACCCGGTTTTGGCAAAGCGATTGCAGGACGTCGGCGTGGCGACCGTCATGCCGCTCGGCTCGCCCATCGGGTCGAACCGCGGCGTACAAACGCGCGACCAGATCCGCATCATCATCGAGCAGGCCACCGTGCCGGTGGTCGTGGACGCCGGGCTGGGCGCGCCGAGCCACGCCGCCGAGGCGATGGAAATGGGCGCGGACGCGGTGCTCGTGAACACCGCCGTGGCGGTTTCGAACGATCCGAACAAGATGGCAGTGGCATTCAAAATGGCGGTGGAAGCCGGCCGCGCCGCGTATGAAGCCGGGCTGGCCGCGACACAAGAAACCGCCACTGCCACGAGTCCGTTGACCGCATTTTTGGATTGATTGAAAACCACTAATCCGCGCTAATCATCGCTGATATCTTCAACAGATTAGCGTCAATTAGCGAAGATGAGCGGTTAGAAAATTATGAGCGCAAAGATTCTCTCTGTTTCGCGAGCACGGCAAATCCTGAATGCCGCGGCCAAAACCCGCGTGCTGGTCGTCGGCGACGTGATGCTCGACCAGTTCATCTGGGGCAGCGTCGCGCGCATTTCGCCGGAAGCGCCGGTGCCGGTCGTGGATTTCGAGCGCGAAAGTTTCATGCCCGGCGGCGCCGCCAATGTCGCGCGCAACCTCACCGCGTTGAATGTGCCAACCGAATTGTTCGGCGCCATCGGCCATGACGATGCCGCGCGCCGGCTCGAAAAACTTCTCGCCGAGCAGAGAATCGGCTGTGACGGATTGGTGGCCAATCCCGCGCGGCATACGAGCGTCAAAACCCGCATCGTGGCTCACAAACAACAGGTCGTGCGCATTGACCGCGAGACACGCGACGGCTTGGACGCAAAATTGACCGGCCAATTGCTGGCTGGCCTGCAATCGAAGCTGGTGCGCACCGCTGCCGTCATCGTCGGCGATTACGGCAAAGGCGTTGTGACTCAGCCGTTGCTCAACGAAATCAAAACGCTCTGCCGCGCACGAGGCATCTGGCTCAGTTTTGATCCCAAGCCGGTGCATCAATTGAATTTGTGCGGATTGTCGCTCATCACACCTAATCGCAAGGAAGCATTCGAGCTGGCCAATCTGCCGGATGAAACGCGAAATCAAAACCCGCTCGCGGACAAAAATCTGTTGCTGGTTGCGGATCGGTTACTGAACGAACTGCGTCCGGCGGTGCTGTTGATCACGCTTGGCGAACAGGGCATGTTACTCTGCCAGCGCGGACAAAAGCCGTTTCACATTCCGACCGTCGCCCAGGAAGTGTTCGACGTTTCCGGCGCCGGCGATACGGTCATCGCGACGTTCACGCTGGCGATTGCGGCGGGGGCGTCGCCGCTTGAAGCCGCAATTTTGTCGAACCACGCGGCGGGCATCGTCGTCGGTAAATTCGGTACCGCGACCACGTCACCGGAGGAATTGCTAAAAAGTTTTAACCGCGGATGACACGTATAACGCGGATTTCCAAAATGGTGGGGCGCGTCACTCAGTGCGTGCCATGCTTTATTTTCGGTTGGACGGCGGGCAGAGGACTGCCCGCCCTACCATCCGTAAAATCCGCGTAATCCGCGTAATCCGCGGTTAAAAATGAATTCCAAAATTACCGTTGAAACTATCCGCGCCATGAAAGCGCGCGGCGAGAAAATTGCCGCGTTGACGGCCTACGATTTTCCCATGGCCAAAATGCTCGATGAGGCTGGCATTCCGCTGATTCTTGTCGGTGATTCACTGGGCATGGTCGTCCTCGGCTACCCTGACACCACGCACGTGACGATGGCCGAAATGGAACATCACGTTCGCGCCGCGGCGCGCGCCAAACCGCAAGCATTGCTCGGTGCGGATTTACCATTTCGCAGTTGCGAAACCAACGCGACCGCGGTGAAAAATGCGAAACGGCTTGTTGCCGCGGGCGCAGAGTTCGTGAAGGCTGAAGGTGGGCATGAAATTCTACCTCAGGTCCGCGCGATGATATCCGCCGGCATCCCGTTTTGCGGACATCTGGGCATGTTGCCGCAAAAGGTGTTGGTGGAAGGCGGCTACCACGTCAAAGGCAAAACCGAAGTCGAGCACCGGGCCTTGTTGACCGATGCCCAGGCATTGGCGGACGCCGGGGCGTTTGCGATTGTGCTCGAACTGGTGACGCCGCCGGTCGCCGCGGAAATCACGGCGCGCGTTGCCATTCCGACCATTGGCATCGGCAGCGGTGACGGCTGTGACGGACAGATCCTGGTGACCTACGATCTGGCGGGCCTGTTTCCATGGTTCACGCCGCGCTTCGTGAAACCGGGCGCGAAATGTGCTGTGGAAATCAAGTCCGCCGCGGCGGCCTGGATGATATCCGTCAGGCAAAGTTGAGAAAACTTTTCGCGAGGCAGAGTGTTGAATCAAGGAGATTAAGGCAAATGGAACTGGAAACATTGATTGAGGCGGCGGCGGCCAACGGGGCCAGCGACCTGCATCTCGAGGGCGGGATGCCGGTGGCGTTGCGCGTGCGCGGCGCGTTGCGAGTGGCAGGCGACCCCATCGCGCCCAAATTATTGACCGAGATGGCACGGGAGCTCATCGGCGAAACGCAGTGGCCGGCTTTTCTCGAGCGCCGGTCGTTTGATTTGTCGCGGACAATTCGCGGGGTCCGTTGCCGGATCAACATCCTGCACTCCTCGCGCGGGGTCGGCCTGGCCATCCGCCTGCTCAGCTCGTTCCAGGCCACCATCGAAAAGCTCAATTTGCATCCCGACCTCAAGAAGCTGGTCAAAAGCCCGCACGGCCTGATCCTGGTGAGCGGGCCGACCGGCTGCGGCAAATCTTCGACTCTCGCCGCCATGATTCAGGAAATCAACCTGACCGAGACGCGCCACATTGTGACGGTGGAAAGTCCGATTGAATTCATGTTCCGTCCGCGCCGCGCTTACATCCGACAGCGCGAAGTGGGACGCGACACGCCGAGTTTCGAGCAGGCCTTGCTGGACGCGTTGCGGGAAGACCCGGACGTCCTGATGGTGGGCGAGATGCGCGATCCGGAGACCATGCGCCTGACGTTGAGCGCGTCGGAGACCGGCCACCTCGTGCTGGCGACGGTCCATTCTTCGACCTGCGCCGAGGCTTTGCAACGCGTCGCCTCGGCTTTTCCAGCCGAGATTCAGAATGCCGTTTGCGCGCAACTGGCGGATTGCCTCGTCGCCGTCATTTCGCAACGGCTCCGTTTCCGCCCCGACCTGAACATCCGCGTGCCCGAATGCGAGATACTGGTGCCGACGCACGCGGTGAAGAGCTTCATTCGCAACCGCGATTTCTTCAAAATCATTAACGCCATTGAAACCGGCGCCGACAGCGGCATGTGGACATTTCAGCGTTACAACAAATGGCTGGACGGCCGCAGCAATTTCTTTGTCCCCGGCCAGAGTGCCGAACCGCCGGACAGTGAGCCGACCGAAACTGCGCCGGCCGGGCCTTTGCCTCCATTGGCCAGCACGCCGAAGTCGGAAAAGAAAGCCAAAGTCCCGTCGGCCGCGCCGGCGGCGAACGAAGGTCAGCGGATTGAAATTGAACCGGAGGAAGGCTCCTTCGGGAAAATCCTCAAGAAAACGCACTGAGATGGACAGGTGGCGGAATTTTGTTTGCGTTGGTGCCGCCTTGGCAATATTGCTCCTGAGCGCTGGCCAGTTTTGCGGTTGTGTTTCCAAATCGAAGGCCCAGGCCCGCGCCCAGGAGGCATATCTTGCCGGGCAGAACGCGGCCTTGCGGCAGCAGCAGTCCCAGACGCAAACGCAGGGTGTCACCGTCGTTGGTTCCGTGCAAAATTCAGATGTGCCGTGGGTGGAGGGCTTGACGCTCACCCAGGCCATTGCCACGGCGAATTATCTCGGACCGCACGATCCGAAGGAAATAATTGTGACCCGCCAGGGCGAGAGCGCGAAGATCGCTCCTAAAATGCTTTTAACCGGCCGGGACGTGCCACTCGAGCCGGGCGATGTCATCACTATTCGCGAATAATCGACAGTTTTGTGCGATCGGGACCCATCCTGGCCGGGTGCGATTTGACATCGCTGTCGTGGAACGCCGGCTTCTGCCGGCAGAGTGACGAATATGCATTGTGCTGCCGCGTAAACGCGGCGTCCCGCGCTGAAGCTTGACAGGCCAGGATATGACTTGCTTCGAATTTGCGCTTTGAACTCGCACGGGCGTTGCGTATAAATTTTGCATGTCTGAACCGGTTACACCTACCATTGATGCCGCGACGCGCCTCTGCGCCGTCTATGGCTTTCCCATCAAACATTCCGCGTCGCCCGCGATGCACAACGCCGCGTTTGCTGCGCTCGGCCTGAACTGGCGTTACCTCGCCTTTGAAGTTCATCCGGACCGTTTGCGCAACGCCATTGCCGGCGCCAAAGCCATGCAATTTTCCGGTCTGAACCTGACGGTGCCGCACAAGGTGCTCGCGATGGACATCGTGGATGTGCTGGACGAATCAGCCAAAACCTGGGGCGCGGTCAATACCGTTCGATTCGAGGCGCGCGATCCGGGCGGCAATTGGAGCCCGCTGCACTACTTTTCTGAACCGGTTTCCGGCGAGATCCGGGCGCAGGGTTTTAATACCGATTCCCACGGCATCGCCCGCGCCTTGCGCGAAGACCTCGGCCTGAATCTGGCGGGCCTGAAAGTGCTGCTGCTTGGGACCGGCGGAGCAGGGCAGGTGGCAGCGTTGCGGCTGGCGGTGGAAGACGTGGCCGAACTGTTCCTGGTGGAATATGTCGTGGCGAAGGCCGAAGCCGTGGCGGAGGAAATCCGCAAACGCCATCCGCGGGTGAAAGTCACGGTCGGCTTTCCCAAAGGCGAAGTGGATTTGTTGTTGAATGCCACGCCCTTGGGCTTGAAACAAAGCGACCCGTCACCGCTGGACGAAAAACACTTTCCGTTGCGCCAGGCCCGCGCGGTCTATGACATGATTTACAAGCCGGCGGAGACGAAGCTGCTGGCGGCCGCGAAAGCCGCGGGCTGCAAAACGTCGAACGGCCTTGGCATGTTGCTGCATCAGGGCGCGAAAGCGTTTGAAATCTGGACCGGCCAACCCGCACCGATCGACGTGATGCGCCGCGCGCTCGAACAAAGCGTCTATGGGCATTGAACCGATTTTCAATCCGCGCAATTGGCAGGCCGTCCCTTTCCATTTCTGGTCGCTGGTTTTTTTTGTGCTGGGCTGCATGGTCGGCAGTTTTCTGAACGTGTGCATTCACCGGCTGCCGCTTGGACAAAGCATTGTCACGCCCAAATCACATTGCCCCCACTGCAAATACTCCATCCCGTGGTATCTGAACATCCCGCTGATTACCTGGGTGGCCCTGCGCGGGCGCTGCAGAAATTGCGGCGCGCCCATCTCGCCGCGCTATTTCGTCGTCGAACTGCTCACGGGCGTGGCGTTTCTGGGTTGCTGGCTGGCGTTTGGTGAAAGATCGGCGGCGGTCGCCCTGGTGTACGCAATTTTTGTCGCAGGCATGATCGCGGCCACGTTCATTGACTTTGAGCATTTCATCATCCCCGACGAAATCACGCTGGGCGGCATCGTGGCGGGTTTTGCCGCGTCGTTTTTTCTGCCGTCGTTGCAGGGCGAGCGGACCGTGGGCTGGGGGATGCTGCAAAGCCTGATTGGCGTGGCAGCGGGCGCGGGTACCATTTACGCGATTTTGCGGCTGGGCAAATTGTTGTTCGGCCGGCAGCGGGTGAAATTGCCGCTCGACAGTAAAGTCATTTTCACGGAAACCGCCGTTCACCTGCCGGACAGAGTGATTCCCTTCGAAGAAGTTTTCTACCGCAAAGCGGACACGATTGTGTTTCACGCGAAAACGTTGGAATTGGTGGACCGGGGTTACAAGGACGTGAGTGTGCGGCTTTCGCCGCCTTCGTGGGAAGGCGAGGAAGACGGTCCGGAGGATCGCCGCCAAGCCGGCGGCCTGAAAATCGGCGAGGAAGTGCTGAACCCCGAAGACGTGCCGTACATGGAGGCGATTTGCACGGAAATCATCCTGCCGCGCGAGGCGATGGGCCTGGGCGACGTGAAATTCATGGGGGCCATCGGCGCGTTCATCGGCTGGCCGGGCGTGATTTTTTCGCTGATGATCAGTTCGGTGATCGGCGCGGTCGTTGGCGTCACGCTTATCGTGATGCGGCGGCGCCAGTGGTCTTCGCGAATGCCTTACGGACCTTACATCGCACTGGCGGCGGTGATCTGGCTTTTTGCCGGGCAACGAATCGTCCACGCCATTTTCCGATGATGGGTACGGTTAGGACCGGGCGCGTGGACTCGCACTGCGAATGGGCATTACCGTCTGAAAAATTCAATGGCCGCAACGCTCGGGACCGACGCGATGAGAGCATTTTCAATAAAACCGTAGCCGCAATCTTCAGATTGCGCCTCACGCGACTTAAGAGTCGCGGTTAAAGTGAAAGTTAACCCGCGATCAGCCACAGCAATCAACCGCACGGGTGGCGGGGCTAGTTACACCGGCAAGTCCCTTCGAGGTTGTTCGCCTGAAAAGCAGTCGCCGAAAGGCGATTCCGGTCAGTCCGCAGCCAAGCAAGGCGGCCGCGGCCGGTTCCGGGACAATGGTTATCCTGACGTTATCTATGCCAAAGAAAGAAGTTCCAAGCTCGTAGGTGCCGGCAGACACGAGTTGCAGACTGTCGAACGTGCCGGAAACGGCCAGCGGCCGGTAAACTACACCGTAAAGGGAGTCGTAAAACGTCACCGTATCAGTGTCCACCACGGTCCCCGCGAGCAGCGCTTCCAGCGTGAGTGTGTTTGTCGAGGGATTCTCAAAACCAAAAATATCCATGGTAGCCGAAATCGCGATGCCCGAAAAACCGATATCGGCGGACCCGAAACGTCCGAAGCTATAACCGCTATCGAGACCGGGAACATAGCCCTCAAAAGTCAGATAATTCGGGGCGGAGAATCCCGGTAAAGTGGCGGTGGTGGCCTCGATGTCGAATGTTCCTCCCGGTGTGTCCGGGATCCGTTCGTCAATGCCCGAAAAAGTGATTCCCCCGTCTGAGAAGGAGGAGCCTTCGGTGCCTTCTCCCAAATCGTCAAAATTTGCCGTCAAAAAAATCGAAGCCCGAGCTGTGCCGAAGTTAAAAAAGGAGATGAGCAAAGCCAGAGTTGTCGTAGGCAGATAACTCCATCCGCTCCCGCATCGCATATTAAAATGTTTACGCACACGCCGCCCCGCACGGTTGCGCTCCGACCAAGGATGATAAGCAGAACTTCGGTATCGGTCAAGGATTATTGCCCGGCATATACGCCGCTCGCTATGCTTTCAATTATCACCTGGCGCGAATGAATCCGCCCCTATTCCAAAGAGCGCCTTTAGATTTCGCTGTTCCAATGGCTGGCTGGCCGGATAGGACAATCCGAGGCAATCAATAGTGGATCCGGGCGAAGCCGTCGACGAACGTGGAATAAATCAAAGACCCCAGAATGATGAAGATCACGGCGAGGAGCAGGGCGCCTCCCATGATGACGCCGGAAAACAGAATCACTGAAAGCGTTCGTGCCGCGCCCGTGAGCTCCCGATGCCAGCCGCTGCGATAAAGAGTGATGAAAGTCACCAGCGTTGGAGCGAACAGATAGATCAAGAGTTCCGCCCACCAGACGTGGAGCCGGGATACCACGGGTCTGGCCGCCAAATAAGCGAGGGCCAGAGAGACAAAGCATGCCAGCAAACAAACGCCAACCGGCGACTGAGTCCGTTGCGGTTGTTCCTTATCCTCCAGACCGCCCGGTTCACTCCCCAATGCA
>Ga0335079_10011102_pt1 | contig 10259 bp, 9 predicted proteins | sample Lox_Sample_33_FD_206719 | JGI IMG/M metagenome (GOLD analysis project Ga0335079, IMG submission 206719) | Soil microbial communities from Loxahatchee National Wildlife Refuge, Florida, United States - Lox_Sample_3.3 | ecosystem: Environmental > Terrestrial > Soil > Wetlands | place: USA: Florida...
GATCGGCACGCCGAACGCCTGCAACGGCTGCCACCGCGACCGCACGCCGCAGTGGGCCGCGGCCGAGATATCGAGGCGGCATCCGGACTACCGTCCTTCGCCCCACTACGGCGAGGCGCTGGCCGCGGGCAGGCGCGGCGCGCCCGGCGCCGTGGCCGCGCTGACGAAGGTCGTCGACGACAGTGGCCAGCCGGCGATCGTGCGCGCCACCGCAGTCGCGCTCCTCGCGCGCTACCCGGGCGCGCTCTCCGCCCGCGTGATCGGCGACGCCATCCGGGACGCCGACCCGCTGGTGCGGCAGGCGACCGTCGCCGGCCTCGATTCCATGCCGCGCGAGCAGCGCCTGTACTGGCTCGCGCCGCTGCTGCGCGACCCGGTGCGCGCGGTGCGCATCGAGGCGGCGCGAGCGCTCGCCACGTTCGCCGGCGGCGAGATCGCCCAAGGCGATCGCGCGGCGTTCGGCGCCGCGCTCGCGGAGCTCGAGGAGAGCCACCGCGCCAACCAGGACCGGCCCGAGGGACGCATCGGCCTGGGCAATCTCTACCTTGCGCGCGGGCGAGCCGCCGAAGCCGAGGCCGCGTACCGCTCGGCGCTCGCCTTCGATCCGGTGCTGGTCCCCGCGCTGGTGAATCTCGCCGACTTCTACCGCGCCGCCGGGCGCGAGGCCGAGGCCGAGGAGCTGCTGCGCAAGGGCCTCGCCGCGCATCCGCGCAATCCCGCCCTCACGCGCGCGCTCGCGCTGTCGCTCGTGCGCCAGAAGCGCAAGCCCGAGGCGCTGAAGCTGCTCGCGGGCGCGGCCAGCGCGGATGCTGACGCCGCGTATCTCTACGCGCTCGCGCTCGACGACGCCGGCCGGCGCGGCGATGCCCTGCGCGTGCTCGAGCGGGCGCTGCCGAGGGCGAACGGCAACCGCGACATCCTTCTCGCGCTCGCCTCGTTCGAGCAGCAGAGCGGCCACCCCGAGAAAGCCGTGAGCTACCTGAAACGCCTCGCCGCGATCAACCCGGACGATCCGGCGCTCGGAGGGCGCTAGCTATCGAGGCGCCTAGGCGTGCCGCCGGGTGATCCACTCGGCGACGAGCACGGGCTTGTCGGCGCCCCCGAGCTCGACGGTCACGTTCCAGACCATCTGCACGCCCTGCTCGATGTCCTCCGCCGAGGCGAGCCGGAAGCGCGCGCGCACGCGCGAACCCGCGGGCACGGGCCCGGTGAAGCGCACGCGGTTGAGGCCGTAGTTGATCCCCATGCGCGCGCCCTGGATCTCGATGGCGTCCATGAAGAAAGACGGCAGCAGCGACAGCGTCAGGAAGCCGTGCGCGACCGTGGTTCCGTAGGGCGACTCGCGCGCCGCACGCTCGCGGTCGACGTGGATCCACTGGTCGTCGCCGGTGGCGTCGGCGAATTCGTCGATGTGCTCCTGGGTGACGGTCATCCACTCCGTCACCGCCACTTCCCTGCCGACCCAGTCCTTGAGCCGGTCGATTCCGGGGATTACGATCTTGGCCACGCAGCATCTTAGCGGAAGGATCCCATGCCGGCAGGCGCGAAGACATTCCTGGTTGCGGGGGCCGCCGCCGCGCTCCTCGCCGTCGCGCTCGGGGCGTTCGGGGCGCACGCGCTCAGGAGCCGCATCGCTCCCGAGATGCTCGCCGTGTGGCGGACCGGGATCGAATACCATGCCTTCCACGCGCTCGGCCTGCTCGCCGTCGGCGTCGTGACGATCCATCTGCCCGGTTCCGCGCTTCTCAGGTGGTCGGGCTGGCTGATGCTCGCCGGGATCGTTCTTTTCTCCGGCAGCCTGTACGCGCTCGCGCTCTCGGGCGAGCGGTGGCTCGGAACCGTCACCCCGGCCGGCGGAATCGCCTTCATCGCCGCCTGGGCGCTCTTCCTCGCGGCAGTGGGCAAGGCCTGAATCCCCGTGCTCCTGTCGGAGCTCCTTGCCGCCTCGGAGCGCGTCGGCGCGACGCGCAGCCGGCTCGCCAAGATCGACGCGCTGTCGGAATGCCTGCGCAGGCTCGCGCCGCCCGAGATCGGGCTCGGCGTCGCCTACCTGAGCGGCGAGCTGCGCCAGGGCAGAGTCGGCGTCGGCTGGGCCGCGATAAAGGAAGCGCTCGCCGCAACCGCGTCGGCGTCGCCGCAGCTCACGCTGGCGGAAGTCGATCAATGCCTCGAGCATCTCTCCGGCGTGAAAGGCGAAGGGTCGGCCGCGGAGCGCGCGCGCCTGCTCGCCCGCCTCCTCGCCCGCGCGACCGTCCCCGAGCAGGACTTCCTCGCGCGGCTGCTCCTCGGCGAGCTGCGCCAGGGAGCCCTCGAAGGCATCATGCTCGACGCCGTGGCGAAGGCTGCCGGCCTTCCGTCTGCCAAGGTGCGGGCCGCGGCGATGCGCGCCGGCGGCCTCCCCGCGGTCGCGCAGGCCGCGCTCACCGAGGGCGAAGCCGGCCTCTCACGCTTCGCGCTGACCGTGTTCCGGCCGGTGCAGCCCATGCTCGCGCAGACCGCGGCGGACGTCGCCGACGCGCTCCAGCGCCTCGGCAGGGCTGCGTTCGAATGGAAGCTCGACGGCGTGCGTGTTCAGGCGCATCAGTCGCGCGGCGAGATACGCGTCTATACGCGAAACCTGAACGAGGTCACATCCGCTGTCCCCGAGATCGTCGCGGCGCTGCGCGCTTGCGGCGAGCGCGAGCTGGTCCTCGACGGCGAGGCGATCGCGCTCCGGCCGGACGGCAAGCCCCACCTTTTCCAGGACACCATGTCGCGCTTCGGGAGCCGCCTCGAGGTCGAAGCGAGGCGCGCCGAGCGCCCCTTGAGCGTCTTCTTCTTCGATTGCCTGCTGGCCAGCGGCGAGGACATCACTGCGGCAAAGGCGGAGGACCGCTTCGGCACGGTCGCGAAGCTCCTGCCGCGCGATCTCGTCATCCCGCGCCTGGTGACCGGCGACCCTGCCGCGGCGCAGGCTTTCTACGAAGACGCGCTCGCGCGAGGCCACGAAGGCGTGATGGCGAAGGCGCTGGCCGCGCCTTACGAGGCCGGAAGCCGCGGCGCCGGCTGGCTCAAGGTCAAGCGCGCCCACACGCTCGACCTCGTGGTCATCGCCGTCGAATGGGGAAGCGGGCGCCGCAAGGGCTTTCTTTCCAACCTGCACCTCGGCGCCCTAGACCCGGAAACCGGCGGCTACGTCATGCTCGGCAAGACCTTCAAGGGCATGACCGACAGGATGCTCGCCTGGCAGACCGAGAAGCTGTTGTCGCTAAAGGTGACCGAGGAGACCTCGCGGGAAGGCCAAGTGGTGCGCGTGCGGCCGGAGCTCGTCGCCGAGATCGCGTTCAACGAGATCCAGGCGAGCGCGCGCTATCCGGGCGGCTATGCGCTGCGCTTCGCGCGCGTGAAGCGCTACCGGGAGGACAAGACGGCCGGCGAGGCCGATACGATGGCGACCGTGCGCGCGATCTACGAGGCTAGCCGAACAAGCGCGCCAGCCAGCCTTTCTTGACGCGCATCTTCCTGGTGTCCGTCCGGGCCAAGTTCGTGCTCGTCCGAGTGAGGTTGGCGGGCGGCCGGCTGAACTCCCCTCCGGGGTGCAGCGCGCGGCCGACGTCCTTGTTCTTCATCGGGTCGTCCCATGCCTCGTGCTGCAGTTGCTGGGCCGCGGCCTCGGCGTTCGCCATCATCTGGTTGAACACCTCCCAGAAGGGCTGGCCGGTCACGCCGGAGGCGACGATGGCGCGCTTCACCACGCGCAGCTCGGCGAGGAACAGCAGCTCCTCGGCGACGTCCCAGGGCAGCCCCTGCCGCTTCCCGTCGCGGGAGTCCATGAGCAGATGCGAGGTGAAGGCGTCGAACTCCGGGTGCTGCCACAGCAGGCACACCCGCTTGGTGATGTGCGGCAGCCGCTCGAGCGCGGACGTGGCACCGGATGCGCCGTTGCGCTCTCCGGTCGGCTGCTGCGTCTTGTCGATGTTCACCGGCCCCCCCTGCTCGATGGTTCAGGCTTTCCGCGTAGTGTAGCTCATGCCCCGGCCCCCTTTGTTCGGGACGCCACACCCGGTTTGTGACGTACTGCCCTTTTGGTCATAGCATGCCGGGATGAATGCGAGAAAACTGCTGATCCCCTCGCCGCCGCGGACGCACTAGGCTAGCGCTCCTCCGGCGCCTTGATCTTGCGGAACGCGAGATAGAGCAGGCCGTCGTACAGGATCTTCAGTCCCGCGGCGGCCATGATGGGCGCGCCGAGCGCCACCGTCTGCATCGCGGTCCCCGCGAACACCGGCGCGACGGCGCGCGCGACCATGCGCGCAAGGTTGGTCACGCCGCCCGCGAAAGTGCGCTCCTCCGGCCTGACGACCGCCATGAGGTAGGACTGGCGGGTGGGCACGTCCATCTCCGAGAGCCCCTCGCGCAGCAGAAACAGCACCGCCGCGAGCTCGAAGCTGCCGGTGAACGGGATGGTGAAGGTGAGGATGCTCGAGGGCGTGTGGGTGAACACCATCGTGTTCACCAGCCCGATGCGCGCGGCGAGCCACGCCGCCCCGAGGTGGGAAGCAGCGTTCATGACGCGCGCGCCGACGAAGAGCAGGCCGATCGTCGCCTCCGACGCGCCGAACTGCTGGTGGAAGAAGAAGGCGAAGAGCGCGCTTCCCTGGAAGCCGCCGGCGAAGCTGTCGAGCGCGAACAGGAACGACATCTTGGTCAGTATCGAGCGCGACTCGGGCGTCACGCGCACCTCGAGCGCCGCCGCGGGAGCTTCCGCCTGCTTCGAGAGACTCAGGTACAGGACAGCGGTCGCCGCGTACAGCGCGGCGTAGACGATCACCGCGACGCGCAGCGAGTGCAGATGATCGAGTCCGGCCCAGTCGCGAAGCACCGTAGGCAGGACCGCCAGGCCCGCGCCCAGGCCGTGACCGATGTCCTGGATGACGTTGTACCAGGCGAAGGCGCGGGTGCGCCCGGCGTCGCTTCCGGTCGAGGGCAGGATCGCCTGCTCGAGGGCGAGCGCCGCGGCGCGGTCCTTGCCGAGCGAGTTGAGCATGCCGAGGAACGCGGCGGCGCCGAGCGCGGCCGCCTCCGTGGCGAACGCGAACACCGCGCCCCCAGCCGCGGCGATCACGCCGAGCAGGATCAGCCAGTTGCGCCGCCCGATCCGGTCGCCCCAGAACATGACGCCGGCCGCGCCCGCCGCCGTTCCGGCGACGCCCGCTCCGAGGATGGCTCCCCACGCCGCGGGCTCGAACCCGAGCTCGGCGAGGTAGATTCCCGCGACGACGCCGATCAGGCCGTTCGCGATCGCCCTCAGGAATCCCGCGGCGAAAACGACGCTACGGTCGCGGGACATCCTCGAAGAGCTTCACCGACGCGCGCCCCCGGGCTTGGCCGACTTCGAGGGCGGTAAGTCCGTCCTTGTTGCGAATGTCCGTGCGCACGTTCTTCGAGAGCAGGTAGTGGATGAGCACGATGTCGTCGTGCGATACCGCGTCGTGCAAGGCGGTGTTGCCGGCGCGAGCGTCCTGGACGTCAAGATCGGCGCCGGCGTCGGCGAGCGCTTTTACGGCAAGGAAAGTCCCGGTCATCGCCGCCCAGTGGAGCGGAGTCTCCCCGTCCTGATTGGCGGCGTTCGGGTCGGCTCCCGCCTGAACCAGCGCCGTCATGAGCGCAACGCTCTCGATCATCGCCGCCGCGTGCAGCACTGTCTCGCCGTTCGGCGTAAGCGCCTTGGCGTCCGCCCCTTTCGCGATGAGCGTCCGCGCCATCTCGACCTCGCCCTTCTCGGCGGCGTAATACAGGGGCGTCTCGCCGTGCCCGTTGGTCGCGGACAGGCTGACGCCGGAGTCGAGCAGCCGCGAGAACGTGGCCGAATCGCCGTTCTCGATCGAGCGGAACAGCGCCTCCTCGGGCGTCCGCGGCGGGGCGCAGCAGCGCATCATCTGCGCTTGGGCGCCGCAGGCCGCGAAGGCGAGCACGGCGAGAAGAAGACGCGGCAAGGTGTTCTTCAATTCGGGGCGGGAGCGGGCATGAGTTTCAGGAGACTAGCAGAACCGGCGGCGCTTCAAAACTTCCCGGAAAAATGTCAATATCATTCCCCCGCTTCCGCACCACGGCCGGCAGGCATCATGAATTCGCAGTTCAGGAACACGATGGAGGAGATCGGCGCGAAGACGCAGGTCTGCTTCCGCGTCGTGTTCAAGGACGGGACCTCGTGGCAGAACCATGAGCGCGCCCCCGACGTCACCATCCTCATCCGCAACTCCCGCGCGGCGCGGCGGGTGCTGCTGTTCGGCCACGTGGGCTTCCTCGAAGGCTATTTCGACGGGGACATCGACATCGAGGGCAGCATCGCGCACGCCTTCCGGGCGGGCATGGACGCGGGCTTCGACGGCGAGCCGACCTTCCTCGTGAAGGTGCGCAACTGGTGGCACGAGTTCCGGTACAGCAACGCCTCGATCGCGCAGGCAAAGAAGAACGCCCGCTTCCACTACGGGCCGGGACAGGACTTCTACCGCGAGTGGCTCGACGAGGTCGGCATGGCCTATACCTGCTCGTGGTTTGCCGACGGCTCGAAGACGCTCGAGGAGGCTCAGATCGCGAAGATGGACCACGTCTGCCGCAAGGTGCTGCTCAAGGAGGGCGACACCTTTGCAGACATCGGCAGCGGCTGGGGCAACCTGCTGTTCTACGCCTGGGACAGGTACCGGGCGCGCGGCACCGGCATCAACACCACCACCGAGCAGGTCGAGGAGACGCGCGCCGAGATCAGGCGCCGCGGCCTCGAGGGCAAGGTCGAGGTGCTCGAGCGCGACTTCCGCGAGGTGCCGCGGCAATTCGACAAGCTGCTCTCGATCGGCACGCTCGAGCACGCCGGCCGCGACCAGCTCGGCGAGGTGATCCAGGCCCACGCGGACTACCTCAAGCCCGGGGGCCTCGGCGTCATCCACTTCATCGGCCACGTCGGCGTACGCGACACCGAGTTCTGGATCCGCAGGTACATCTTTCCCGGCGGCTGGATCCCGAGCCTCGCCGAGGCGATCGTCTGGTGCGAGCGCTGCGGGCTGGAGGTCGTGGACATCGAGAACCTGCGCCGCAACTACGCGCTCACGCTCGACGACTGGGCGCGCCGCTTCGACAAGAACTGGGAAAGAGTGCAGCGGCTCAATCCCGGCAGGTTCGACGAGAAGTTCCGCCGCATCTGGCGCACCTACCTCTGGTCGTGCGCCGAGATGTTCCGCTCCCCGATGGGCAAGACGCACCTCTTCCAGATCGTGGTGAGCAAGGGCAACGTCGGCGACAACTACCCGATGAGCCGCGCCTTCCTCTACTCAAGTGAAGCCCCACGAGAGCAAGCTCGCGCGATTGCGCGCTGAGCTCGCCGCCGGCGGCCCGGGCGGAATCGGGCTCGCGAAGAGCACCTCCAACCTGTTTCGCGACCGCGAGCGCCGGTCGCGCCCGCGCGTGGACCTCTCCGGGTTCAACGAGGTGGTCGAGGTCGACGCGGCGCGCTCGCGCGTCTCGGCCGAGGGCATGACGACCTACGCCGATCTGGTGGACGCGACGCTGGCGCACGGCGTCATGCCCTGCGTGGTGCCGGAGCTGAAGTCGATCACCCTGGGAGGCGCCGCGGCGGGCGTCGGCATCGAGGCCTCGTCCTTCCGCTACGGGCTGGTGCACGATACGCTGCTCGCGCTCGACGTGCTCCTCGCCGACGGCAGCATCGTGACGTGCACGCCCGACAACGAGCACCGCGACCTCTTCCACGGCTTCCCGAATTCCTACGGAACCCTGGGCTACGCGCTCAAGGTCACGGCGCGCACCGTTCCGGTGAAGCCCCATGTGCGGATCGAGCACGTGCGCCACACGAAGGCGGAGAGCTTCTTCGAGGATCTGGAGGCGCGGTGCAAGACGGACGTCGACTTCGTCGACGGCACGGTGTTCTCCGCGGGCGAGATGTACATCACGCTCGGGCGCTTCGCCGACAGCGCGCCCTACACCAGCGACTACACCTACGAGCGCATCTACTACCGCTCGATCCGCGAGCGCGCCGAGGACTACCTGACCGTGCACGACTACATCTGGCGCTGGGACACCGACTGGTTCTGGTGCTCGAAGAACCTGGGCGTGCAGAATCCGCTCGTGCGGCGGCTGGTCGGCCGCAAGCGCCTCAACTCCACGGCCTATACCAAGGTGATGCGGCTGAACAGCCGCGTCGGGCTCACGAGCCTCCTGTTCCGCCTGGCCGGCAGGAGCCCCGAGTCGGTGATCCAGGACGTCGACCTTCCGGTCGGCCGGTGCGCGGAGTTTCTCGCCTTCCTGCTGCGCGAGGTCGGCGTGCTGCCGATCTGGATCTGCCCGATCGGGGTCTGCGACCCGAAGGCGCGCTTTCCGCTCTACGCGCTCGCTCCGGGCACGCTGCACGTGAACTTCGGATTCTGGGACGTGGTGAAGGACCTGGTGAAGCACGAGCCCGGCTACTACAACCGCAAGATCGAGAAGAAGGTCGCGGAGATGGGCGGCGTCAAGTCGCTCTACTCCGACTCCTACTACCCGGAGGACGAGTTCTGGCGTCTCTACGACAGGGCGGCGTACGATGCGCTGAAGGAGCGCTACGACCCGCAGCGGCGGTTCAAGAATCTCTACGAGAAATGCGTGCTGCGGCGCTAGCCGCGACCGCCATGGGCTGCTGCCACTATTACGCCATCACCGAGGGCCACGAGTCCGCGTTCGCGGTGGACCCCTCGAGCATCGTGTTCGGCCCGGGAGTCCTCAAGGAAGCCGGCGAGCACGCGAAGGCCCTGGGAATGAGGCGCGCCGCCCTCTTCACCGACAAACGTGTCGGGGCGCTCGGGCACGTCGCCGAAGCGCTCGGTTCGCTCCGCGCGGCAGGCGTGGACGTCGCCGTCTATGACGAGGTGAAGGTCGAGCCCACCGACGCGTCGTTCCGGTCCGCGACCCTGTTCGCGGCCGAAGGCCGCTTCGACGGCTACGTCTCGGTCGGCGGCGGCTCGGTGATCGACACCTGCAAGGCGGCGAACCTCTACGCGACGCACCCCGCCGAATTCCTCGATTACGTAAACGCGCCGATCGGCGCGGGAAAAGCGGTGCCGGGAGCGCTCAAGCCTCATATCGCCTGCCCGACCACGTGCGGCACGGGCTCCGAGTGCACTGGCATCGCGGTATTCGATCTGGTGGAAAGGAAAGTGAAGACCGGGATCGCCTCCAGGCGCCTGCGCCCTTCGCTTGCGCTCGTCGATCCGACCACGACCTATTCACTGCCGAAGAACGTGGTCGCGGCGAGCGGCTTCGACGTGCTCTCGCACGCGCTCGAGTCCTACACCGCGCGGCCCTACACGATGCGCGCGAAGGGCGCCGCGCGCCCGATGAGCCAGGGCGCCAACCCCTGGAGCGACGTGGGCTGCGAGGCTGCGCTGCGGAGCCTGGGCGTCTATCTCGTGCGCGCGGTGAACGATCCGGACGACCACGAAGCGCGCGACAACATGATGTTTGCCGCGACGCTCGCCGGCATCGCCTTCGGGAACTCCGGCGTGCACGTGCCCCACGGCATGTCCTACTCGGTCGCGGGCCTCGTCCGCGAGTTCCGCCCGGAGGGTTACCCGAAGCACGAGCCCATGGTCCCCCACGGCATGTCAGTGATCGTGAACGCGCCCTCGGTGTTCAGATTCACCGCCGAAGCCTGCCCGGAGCGGCACCTGAAGGGCGCCGAATGGCTGGGCGCGGACACGCGCGGCGCTGAGGAGAAGGATGCCGGCGAAGTCCTCGCGAAGCACCTCGTCAAGCTCATGCGCGAGACCGCGATCCCGAACGGGGTCTCCGGCGTCGGCTACGGCGAAGGCGACGTCGCCGCCCTGTCCGAAGGTGCCTTCGCGCAGCAGCGGCTGCTCACGAACGCGCCGCGCGACATCGGCCGCGGCGACCTCGAGCAGCTGTTCCGCGGGGCCATGCGGTACTGGTAATGAGAACCATTTGCATTATGTCGCCGACTCAGGCAACATCGCGGTGAGGTAAGCCAGCCAGTCCCCCGGACGAGCCAGCCACCGAAGCAGTTTCGAGTGGAGGAAGTTCATGGCTCGTTTCCATGCGGTAGCTGTCGTCTGCGTTTCCCTGAGCGCCTGCGGAGGCGGCCCGTCCGAGGGTGCCCACGAGCTGAGCCCTGCCGCCCGGCTGGGCGAAAATATCTTCCACGATCCGTCGCTCTCGGCCTCCGGCCAGATGGCCTGCACAATCTGCCACGACCCGGCTTTCGGCCACGCGTCGCC
>Ga0335079_10011103_pt1 | contig 10259 bp, 10 predicted proteins | sample Lox_Sample_33_FD_206719 | JGI IMG/M metagenome (GOLD analysis project Ga0335079, IMG submission 206719) | Soil microbial communities from Loxahatchee National Wildlife Refuge, Florida, United States - Lox_Sample_3.3 | ecosystem: Environmental > Terrestrial > Soil > Wetlands | place: USA...
CCTCGCGGCCAATCGGCGCAACGCCGCGCGCTCGACCGGGCCGCGTAGCGCGAAGGGAAAAGCCCGCGTCGCGAGGAATGCTATCAAGCACGGATCTTTTGTAGGAACCGAGCGATGGACGCAGCAGCAGCATCGCGATTTCGCGGAGACCTTCGAGGGGCTATGCGAGGATTTCCATCCGCATGGCGAGCGCGAGCTGGGATGAGCGCATTGCAAATGCTGACTTCGCGGAAGCTGCGCGGCTTCGGGCACATCCGAGAAGATGCGCCGGGCTGTGGAAACCGACCATCCCGGGACCTCGCGAAGCGACGGCGATTCTGCGCTACGAGCGGCGGCGCGGCGCTCGCGGAGTCGGAAGGGCTCAAATCGCAAAAACAAACCCACTTTGTCGAGGGAAGTTGCGGATTTTTTCCCTTCGCGGGGGACGACTGTGACGCGCAATCGCGGGCGGCCGGTGGTCGAGTCGCGGGAACTCCGACCGAGGAAGTAACTGCATCCAAAGTGCAAAAACAAACCCACTTATTCAAGGAAAATCCTGCGTTTTTAGGAGATCGCGCCGGTCAACTGTCGAGCGTCTCGCAAAGATCCTCCGATAGAACCAAGAACGACGGCAAAATTGCGAAAACAAACCCATTAAATCCAGCATTTACCGGCAATCGTCTTCAGCGCAGAAGGGCGGCGGCGATGGCGCGGAAACAGGTCTAACCGCCTAGCGCCCTTCCCCTAAACGGGAAGGGGGAACAGAAGACAAGCGGCGTCGTTGGCTTGACACTCCAATGCTGTTCAGGAACAAATCCGCGTGACTGCCCCACATCACTTCGGAGGCCGAACCGATGAGCACCGACATCCAACCCTTTCGCATCGCGGCGACCGACGAGCAGCTCGCGGACTTGAAGCATCGCCTCGGTCATACCCGATGGCCGGAGCGCGAATGCGTCGAGGACTGGAACCAGGGGCTGCCGCTGGCCTATGCGAAAGAGGTCGCGGATTACTGGCTCAACAAATATGACTGGCGCGCGCGCGAGGCGCGGCTTAATCGCTTCCCGCAGTTCAAGACCACCATCGATGGTGTCGGCATCCACTTCATCCACGCGCGCTCACCGCATCCCAACGCGATGCCGCTGGTGATGACGCATGGATGGCCGGGATCGATCGTCGAGTTTCATAAAGTGATCGAGCCGCTGACCAATCCGACCGCGCACGGCGGCGAGGCCTCGGATGCGTTCCACGTCGTATGCCCGACGCTTCCGGGCTACGGCTATTCGGACAAGCCTTCGAAGAACGGATGGAACGTGCAGCGCATCGGGAAGGCCTGGGCCGAGTTGATGCCGCGCCTCGGCTACAATCGCTACCTCGCGCAAGGCGGCGACTGGGGCGCCGCGGTCACGACCTGCATCGGATTTCAGGATACGAAGAATTGCATCGGCATCCACGTGAACATGCCGCTGGTGCTGCGTCCCGAGCCGCTGACGGATCTCACGGAGCAGGAAAAATCCGCGCTCGAGGGCATGCAGTATTACAACGATTGGGATTCCGGATATTCCAAAGAGCAGAGCACGCGGCCGCAGACGGTCGGCTATGGGCTTACGGATTCGCCGGTCGGACAGATGTGCTGGATCCTCGAGAAGTTCTGGGCCTGGATGGATTGCGACGGGCATCCGGAGAACGTGCTCACGCGCGACGAGCTGCTCGACAACGTGATGATGTACTGGCTGCCTGCGGCGGCCGCATCGTCGGCGCGGCTGTATTGGGAAAGCTTCCGGCAGTTCCCGACCGATCCGGTACCGATACCCTCGGGCGTTTCGGTGTTCCCGCGCGAAATCTTCCGCACCTCGAAGCGATGGGCCGAGAAGCGCTACACCAAGCTGGTGTACTTCAACGAGCTCGAGAAGGGCGGCCACTTCGCGGCCTTCGAGCAGCCGGAAACCTTCGTGCGCGAGATTCGTAATTGCTTCAAGCTGATGCGTTAGGAAGGCATCGTCAGGAGAGACATGAAAGCGATCTTACGGATAGGAATGTTTGCGATGGGGTTGGTGGTTGCGGTGGGAGGCGCGGCATTCGCGCAGTCAGCGAGCGAATCGATGCATGAGGCGGGGAAGTCGGCGGAGAGCGCGATCAAACATGCCTACAAAGGGACCGCGACCGCGGTCGATGATACCGCCCTCACAGCCAAAGTGAAGGCCGCCTTACATGACGACAAGATAACCAGCAAGTCGGATATCCACGTGACTACGACCGCAGGAGTGGTGGCGCTGCATGGCGCCGTCGCGTCGAAAGAGGTCTCGGCGCATGCGGAGCAGATCGCGCGCGACACCAAGGGCGTCAAGGGCGTGCGGAATCGGTTGATGGTTCCCTAGCGAATTGCCTCGCGCCCGAAGCGCTCGGCGGCGCGCGCCTTCGCCTTGACGGCTTGGGCCTCACGATTGCGCGGCGGCGAGTTGGTTTCCAAGGTCGCCAGCAGGCGCGCCGATACCGCGGCTATTTCCTCGACGGCGGTCTGAAAGCCCGCTTCATTGGCCTTCGAGGGTTTGTTGAAGCCGCTGATCTTCCGCACGAATTGAAGCGACGCGGCGCGGATCTCGGCCTCGGTGGTGGGCGGCTCGAAGTTGAACAGCGTCCTTATGTTTCTGCACATCGCGGCAGCCTCCAAGCCTCAATTTCAGCGCAATCTATGATTTAATTACCATCAGCGAACGCCATTCTTGCAACCTGAGAGGTACTTCATGAACCGCACCACGTGGCCAAGCGCAGCGCACGCGCTCACCCTCGCTGTCATCATCATTGTCCTCGCCGGGTGTCATAAGCAGACCGCGGATGACTTCATTTCGGCGGGCGACAGCGCGGTGAAGGCGCAGAAGCTCGATGAGGCCGAGGGCAACTACAAGCAGGCGGCTGATATCGCGCCCAACGACCCGCGCCCGCATTTCTCGCTCGGCAATTTGTACCTCACCGAGAACAAACCGCAGCAGGCGCAAAACGAGTTCATGCGGGCAATCGAGCTGGACCCGAAGAACGCCGCCGCGCACAAGGCGCTCGGCGATCTCTACATGAATCAGGCGCAGTATCCGATGGCGGAAGAGCAGTATCGTGCCGCGCTCGCCGTCGATCCGAGCAATGGGCAGTATCATACCGACCTCGGCACCGCGCTCGCGAAGCAGGGCCGCAGCGCCGATGCCCAAACCGAGCTGCGCACCGCGATCGGCTTCGATCCGAAAAACGCGACGGCGCATTATCAGCTCGGGACTTTGCTCGCGAGTGCCCCAGGGCATGAGGCCGAGGCGAAAGTGGAATTCGATCAGGCACATCAACTCGATCCGAAGCTCGTGCCGCCGGAGCCAGCCGCGCCTCCTACGGTAACCGCCGCTCCCGCGCCATCTGAACCCTCCGCCGCCGGTACGCAGGTGAAAGCCGTGAACCCTCCCAAGCTATTTCTGCTGACGCACGACTCGCCGGTCTACGCGAATGCTGATTCGACTAGCGCGACTGTCGGCAAGGTGCGGCATAAGAAGTACGTGCGCGTGATCGGCATCGCGGGCAAGGAATGGCTGCAGATCCGGCTCAAGGACGGCACCGTCGGATTCATCCCAACCACGGCCGCGGAATAAATTTGGAGGCTTAGCCATGGCAGAAATCGCGACCCAGGAAGTTAGTTATCGAGGCAAGGCCGGAACGCTGAAGGCATTCGTCGCGCATCCGAAAAGCGCCGGCACTCATCCCGCGGTCATCGTCGTGCAGGAATGGTGGGGGCTGAACGACAACATCAAGGACATCGCGCGGCGCTTCGCCAACGAAGGCTACTTCGCCATCGCGCCGGACCTCTACTCACGCCAGGGACATAAGGTTGCGCATGATCCAAATACCGCGGCGCAACTGATGGGCGGGCTCAAGACGCCCGACGGCATCGACGATTTGAAGAGCACCGTCGAATGGCTGCGCGCGCAGAGAGATACCGCCTCGGTCAAGATCGGCGTCACCGGATACTGCATGGGCGGAAGCTACGCGATGCTGCTCCCGTGCGAATCGAAGGAGATCTCCGCGGCGGCGCCGTTCTACGGCGAGATTCCATCCGATGACCAGCTCAAGAGCCTCGGATGCCCGGTCTTCTACGCCTACGGCGCGAATGACGGTTGGATTCAGCGTCCGGATGTCGAACGCCTCGCAGCGGCGCTGAAGAAGCTAGGCAAGAAGGGCGAGGTGAAGATTTACGAAGGATGCGATCACGGCTTCTTCAACGATACGCGTAAGGACGTGTACGCGCCCGATGCCGCGCGCGACGCGTGGCAGCGCACGCTGAAGGTATTCGCGGAGAATCTGCGGGGGTGAACTCCCTGCTTAGAGTTTCCAGACTCGAAGGCCTGGAATTTTCGGGAAGCTGCGGGCATCCAGCGTCGCCACGGTATATCGCCGGGCGAGCGCGGTCGCGGCTATCATCAGATCGCGGTCAGCTATCTGCGTTCCCGCACCAGCTAACCTATCCCAAACAGACGCATATACTCGCGCTTCATCAAGATCGAACGGTAAGACCGGCATCATATCCAGCACGCCATTCAGGAATTCTTCCCGGCGAGTTCGTTGTTTCGCGTTTCGTGCGCGATGGAGACCGCGGAAGAGTTCAGCCACGGAAACCGCGGAGAGAGCATACGACTCATCCGGATCGCGGCGGAGAAACTCAGCGAAGTCCAGAATGCCTCGCTCTCCAGCAATTATGACGCTGGAATCGACTAGCGTCGCCACGGTGACGGTGCGATCGGTTGCCGGTTGCGAATGATTTCCTCGACGTCATCGAAGTATTGATTGTCGGGACGCGGCACGGTTTGGATCATTTTGACGAAGTCCCTCGCCGTGAACTTTTTTGGTTTGCGAGCGGGAGAGATCTCGCAGATCGGGTGGCCGTTGCGCTCGATAACAAAGCTTTCACCGCGGTACGCGACGCGATTCAGGATCTCAGAGAATTTTCGCGCCGCTTGAGTTGCCGTTAAGTGAGTTTTCATAAAATCAGATTATCTGATTTTACGGATTGGATGCCGTCGGACAGGCTCGCCGGATCGAATTGCGCCTGCCGCAAATGGATCACCCTGCCCTCGTCGCGACGCTCGCGCAGCCAGCGCGCGACGATCATCATCGGCTCCAGCTCCTCGCGCGCGATCGGCTTCGATCGATATAGCTCGAAGTTATCCGCGATGAAGCGCGCGATGTCCTCTCCCGCCGTCTGCGCGTCCAGTTGCCGCGTCATGGCGAGGCGGCCGGACAGTATCACGTGCGCCGCGCGATCGTCGCCGGTACCAGTCACGATGACGAGGTTATTCTCGATCACCACCTGGCTCAGCCGACTGACGCGCGAGGACAACGTCGCGAGCGCTTCCAGATCGCGATGGTACCGGTTGGCTTCCTCGAAGCGCATCGCCGCGGCCGCCTGTTCGCGCGCCTTGGCGAGGCCGCCGAGGATCGATCCGGTGCGCGCACCGCGCAGGAAGCCGACCGCATCGCGCACCCGGTCCTCATATGCCGACGCATCGATGCTCAGATTACAGGGCGCGCTGCAATGGCCCATCTGGCCGTATAGGCATGGCGAAAAATCCGCGTGTGGTTCGAGGCGACCGCTGCAGGTGCGCAGCCCGAGCAGGCGCGCGAGCGTGCGCGCCGATCGATCGATGCCGCGCTTGCCGAGGAACGGCCCAAGTTGCAGCACCCCGCGCCGCGTGGTCATCCGCGGCGTCACCATCAGGCGCGGAAAATCGTCCATCAGGTCGATGCGCACGAAGAACGCCGGCGCGACGCTCTTCAGCATCCGGTTAAACGGCGGCTTGAACTCGCGGATGAGCTGGGCTTCGAGCAGCGCGGCCTCGAGCGAGGAGCGAGCGGTGCGGGTCTCGATTTTCCATACGTGGCGAATGAGGTCGGCGGTCTTCGCGCTGACCGCGGAATTGAAGTATGAGGCGACTCGATTTCGGAGGCTGCGCGCCTTGCCTACATAGAGCAGGTCGCCGCGCTCGTTGCGCATCAAATAAACGCCCGATTCAAGCGGCAACGCGGCGATCTCCGCGGGCGCGAGGTGGCGCTCGATGCGGCGGCCGGCCACGCCGCGCTGATGATCGTCGATGAAGCGGTCCAGCCGCGTCAGTCCCATCCGCGTCGCCATCTCGATGAAGATGGAGAGCAGTTCGGCCGCCATCCGCGCGTCGCCCAAACCGCGATGGCGTCCTTCCGTCGAGAGGCCGAAATGCTCGGCGAGCGCGTCGAGGCGCTTGCGGCGCAACGAGGGCATGAAGCGGCGCGCCATCTTGAGCGTGCATAGCACGGGATTGTTCAGGCCGAGGCCGAAGAGGCGGCGGAACTCGAAGTCGAGAAAAGAAAAATCGAACGCCGCGTTGTGTGCCACTAACACCGAATCGCCGAGGAACTCGCGAAACGCAGGCAGCACCTCCTCGATGTGCGGCGCCGCGCGCACCATCTCATTGGTGATCGAGGTGAGGCCAACCACGAAGCGCGGGATCGCATAGTTGGGGCGCACCAGGCTCTGGAACGACTCGACCATCCGGCGCCCCGCCATCTTCCATGCGCCGATCTCGATGATGCTGCCCGGGCCGGCGCGCCCGCCGGTCGTTTCAAGGTCCACCACGGTGAAGCGCGCGTCCTCGAGCGGCACCCGCAGTCCGAGGCCTTCGCGTAGCGACCACAGCGCGGTCTCGGCATCGAAGACGAAGTTGGGATCGTCGCGCAGGAGGCTGCGGACCAACCTCGCGCGCAACTCGGGATCGGAGCCCGCGCCGCTTAGGAGCAGCGCGATGATCTCGTCAGCGTCGGCGCCCGCGGGACGCGACTGGAGAAAGGCGTAGACTTTCTCCTTGGCCGACGCGTTGTAAGCGGGTAGAGTCCGCGCTGGGAACGCATTCGTGCGCGCATCGAATCCGGCAGCCACCGCCTCAGCTCCTCCGTGGTGCTCTTTTTAGCAAGGCGAAAGTCTGGTGAAAATAGCCGCTGGCTCCTTCCAATCCTATTATCGGTTCGATGGGATGTGGCCGCTCACCATTCAGCTTGGTATAGCTGCATAGGCGCCAACGATGAATTCTATCGTCGCAAAGAAAATTCTGGTTACCGGCGGCTGGGGATTTCTTGGCGGCCACGTCGTCGAGCAGTTTCGGAAGATCGGCTGCAAGCATCTCATCACGTTTCGCTCCAGTGAATACGATCTGCGCAATCCCGCGGAGACCGCGCGGCTGTTTCGCGACACCAAACCAGAGATCGTGATTCATCTTGCGGCGGTGGTCGGAGGCATCGGGGCGAATCGGGCGAATCCGGGCCGGTTTTTCTATGAGAACCTGATGATGGGGGTCGAAGTCATCGAGCAATCGCGCCTACACAATGTAGAAAAAGTAGTCGCGATTGGCACGGTATGCGCTTATCCGAAGCACACGCCGGTCCCCTTTCGCGAGGAAGACCTTTGGAACGGATATCCCGAGGAGACCAACGCGCCCTACGGTATCGCGAAAAAAATGCTGCTGGTGCAGGCGCAGGCGTATCGCGAGCAGTACGGGCTGAATTCCATCTATCTCCTGCCGGTGAATCTCTATGGTCCCGGAGATTCGTTCGACCCGGAGAAGTCCCATGTCATCCCGGCGCTGATCAAAAAGTGCATCGACGCACTCCAGTCGGGTTCCGACCACATTGAGGTATGGGGCAGCGGCAGCGCGAGCCGCGAATTTTTATACGTGGAGGACTGCGCGCGCGCGATCGTGCTGGCGACGCAGCATTATGAAAAGCCCGATCCGGTCAACCTGGGCGCGGGCAGCGAAATCAGCATTCGCGAGCTGGCGAAATTGATCTGCGAGCTGAGCGGCTTTCGCGGTCAAGTTCGATGGGATCCGAGCAAGCCGGATGGGCAGCCGCGCCGGTGCCTGGATGTTTCCAAAGCGGAGCGTGAGTTCGGCTTTCGCGCGCAAACCGATTTTCGCGCCGGACTAACCAAGACTATCGAATGGTACCGCAGCCGCGTAGCGGGACTTTAGGTCTCGAGGAGCAAGACTTTTCGTCACCAGCGAGACGAGAAGGTCAAGCTTCGGACGACAAGGCTCGGCGCTATCGCGCCGAACGGATCGGCTACTGGAATGGCTACGAATGCCGCCGCGCCGCACGCTACTACCATGACGAATTAGCCCGCATCTATCGGTTCGTGGTCCCGCCACATCATAGGGTATTGGAATTGGGATGTGGCGCCGGCGACTTGCTTGCCGCACTTCAGCCCTCGCGCGCTGTCGGGGTGGATTTCTCCCCTGCCATGGTCCGGTGCGCAAAAGAGCGTCATCCGGAATTGGAAATAATCCTGGCGGACGTCCATGAGTGCGCAGTCGACGAGAAATTCGATTATGTCATCCTGTCCGACCTGGTAAATGACCTCTGGGACGTGCAGAAATGCATCGAACAGGTAGCGTCGGCGTGCGATGCGCGCACTCGCGTCATCATCAATAGCTATAGCCGGCTGTGGGAACTGCCTTTATGGATGGCGAGCCGTCTTAACCTTGCGCACCCGGTAATCCAGCAGAACTGGCTCACGGTCGAAGACCTTCGCAACATCTTATATCTGGGCGGATTTGAGACGATTCGTAGCTGGGAAGAGATTTTACTCCCGATGCGCTTACCGCTCATAGATCGTTTGAGCAATTCGTACCTGATTCGGGTACCTTTGTTGCGGATCGGCGGGTTGACTAACTTCCTGATCGCGCGCCTGGAAGCAGGACAGTTCAAGTCCAAAGCACCATCGACGCCTACGGTTAGCGTCGTCATCCCGGCGCGCAACGAAGCGGGAAACATTGCCGATATTTTTCGCCGCGTTCCGGAGATGGGAGCGGAAACCGAACTGGTCTTTGTCGAGGGCAATTCTAGCGACGACACCTACCACGCGATCGAGCGTGCTATGGCCGATAATCCGCATCGCAAGAGCCGGCTTTTGAAGCAGACCGGCAAAGGCAAGGGCGATGCCGTGCGGAAAGGCTTCGCCAACGCGGCCGGCGACATTTTGATGATCCTCGACGCCGACCTTACGATGGCGCCCGAGGACTTGCCGCGCTATTACGAGGCACTTGAATCCGGCAAGGGAGAATTCATCAACGGCGTGAGACTGGTCTATCCGATGGAGCGCGAGGCGATGCGCCTGGTGAATTTCGTAGGCAACAAATTCTTCAGCATCGCGTTTTCGTGGCTGCTCGGCCAACAGCTCAAGGACACGCTATGCGGGACTAAGGTGTTAAGGAGAACTGATTACGAAACTATCGCGGAGAATCGTCACTACTTTGGAGACTTCGACCCATTCGGTGATTTCGACCTGCTATTCGGGGCGGCGAAACTAAATCTCAAGTTCGTCGATATTCCTATCCGTTATGCAGAGAGGACCTACGGTGAGACCAACATCGCGCGATGGCGTCACGGATTGCTGCTACTGCGGATGATGCTATTCGCGTTGCGGCGGATAAAGTTTTACTAAGGCCTCTGCGGAGGCGCTGCGAGACGCTGATGCGCAGCCTGTTCTGACAAGGCGCGCAACTCTGCAGATCTCGCATTCAGATAAGCCTCCTCGAAGTCGAAATACCGCCCTTGTAGCCCGCGCTCGAAGTTGAAGGTCCCCCTGTCAACAAACTTCGCGTCGCCATCTGCGGCAAAAGATTCACAGGCCTGCATGCTGGGCAGCATCAGAGTCGTCGGCATTCGCCCTTGATTTTCAACCGCGCTGAAGGCGCCGCCCCAATGGGCAAGCGGGGTCCGGCGAATCCAATTGAATGACTTCACCGGTACACAACCGGCACCGGAACTGGCCAATTCATCGCGAAGTCGATGGTTCATCATCTGCCATTCGATACTCTGCATGGACAAGACAATCAGGAAGATGGCACCCACGATGGGTAGCGCGACCGCGCGAATTTCCTGTAGCTGCGCTTCTGATCGCCTAAGCCATAGCTCTTCGATGACAGCGCCACTCATCAACGCGAGCGCGATCGGAGTTGCCCAATAGCGAAAATCGATAAGGCGCCACCAGGTCGCGGGACTCCAAGCCCAGATGGTAAGCGCAACGCCTACTCCCGCGAGTTCTGCGAACAGCAAGGCGCGAGTATATCGAACCGGGCGGAACAGACACGTCACTCCTGCTGCCAGTGTCAGGATGGTCGCGATCAGCGGCCATCCGTACACGGCGTTGTAGAAGCTGCGATATACGGTCGCTATCGTGAGCGAACTGGTTTCCCAATCATAAAGCGGAACGGTAACTCGCT
>Ga0335079_10011104_pt1 | contig 10258 bp, 11 predicted proteins | sample Lox_Sample_33_FD_206719 | JGI IMG/M metagenome (GOLD analysis project Ga0335079, IMG submission 206719) | Soil microbial communities from Loxahatchee National Wildlife Refuge, Florida, United States - Lox_Sample_3.3 | ecosystem: Environmental > Terrestrial > Soil > Wetlands | place: USA...
CAGAGTTGCGTGCCGTTGGAAAAGGTCCCGACTACCACGCCGTAAATCAGGCTGCACACGATCGAGACGAAAATCATGATGGCAATCAATTTGCCGGCGCCCGGCTGGCGCAACTGGTACATCACCCGGCGCGGATGCCGCAGCATGGCATCAATGGCGACGATGGCATTCGGAATGGGCGCGCGCTCCGCCGGATCTTCGCCCAGTTGGCCGGGCGCGGACGGGATAATGGGTGGGATTTGAGACGGGAGGGCATTGGATTCGTTCATAGGTCAATGAGGTTTTGGTTAATCGTTGAAAAATTGCATCACGGTTTGAAAGATGTTCTCGTAAAAATTTCCGTGCAGGGCCGTCCCGCGGAAGAATTCCACCGGGAGATTGGGCGAGCCGATGAATGGCCGCAAAATCCATGACAACTGGCTGCCGAGAAACAGGTTGCCTGCCAGCCAAGCGAATAAAACGCGCCGGGCGACGGCCGGGTTGCCGCCCAACCGCGCGAGCAGTTGAAACAGCCGCACGTTGCCCGTCGTGCCCGCGAAGGCGATGACCACGACGTTGGCGAGTTTGATAAAACCATAAGTCGCGCCGGAAACAGCCTGCGGCGACATCGGCGGCGAGTTCCAAATCATGAACGCCATCAGTGGGCTGAACGCGCCGAGAATGGCCGACGCAATGGTGAAGCTCATCAAAATGGCAGAGAACGACTGGCGGAACGGAATGTTCAAACCGAGCAATGGCGCCAGCATGGCGTTCAGCAAGGCGTTCCCGATCACGGTGAGCAGAATGATGAGCGGGAATTTGATGGCCACGTAGAGCGCCTGTTGCGGGTCGCGCCACCAGCCCATCGCCGCGCCATAAAGTCCGGCGCCAACGACTACTGCCGCGATGTGCAGCCAGAAGCGCCGGGCGTTCCAATGCACCGTCCACGCTGCGATGGACTCCGTTTCACCTCGCAGCAGCACGCTGATTTCGCGTGGATTCAACTTTTCAGATTGCGCCTGCATGAGAATGATTCGGTGCCCGCTTCGGTTTCAGATTTCACCGGTTTGAGTGCCAAAAGACTCCGGCTGATTTGCCATACGGGGGCGGACATCAGCATCAGCGCCACGCCAAACAGCAGCCAATTGAATTTTTCAGGCAACACGGTGCGGATGGCTTCCAGACCCCTGGGCGCCGCCGCCAGCGCGTCGGCCATAAACACATAAAGTGCCAGCGCCACGCCGGCGAAGTTTAAAGCCCATGCACCGCCATTTGACAGCGCGTCGGCGGGGGAATGTTCAAATTGACTGGCGAAAGTGCCCCACAGAATCAGCAGAACTGAAATCAGGACCGGCGCGAGCACTGGTCCCCACCATGGCATCGGCAGCAAAAACAAAACGTCCCAGTCCAGCAACGAATGCGGCCAGCCGCACATCATTTTCAGGAAGACGTAATAAAGAATGTCCCAAACTCCGAACGCGATGGCCGCGTAGCCCAGTCGCGCCCGCCACGTCCGGCCCGCGAGCATGCCGACCGCCAGCAACATGACCAACGTGGCGAATTCACGTGGCAGTTCGACCATCGCGAACCCGCCGACGACCGGCAGCGGGTCCGGTTGATACGGCACAATCCGGCCTATCATCGAGCGCAGGTAAAAAACCACGGCAGCTTCCACCCAAGCCATCGCGGCCGCGTAAATCGCGACCAAAAACCAACGGCCCCGATCTGGTTCGTATGCCTTTTCGATTTGTCGGTTCATGCGGTTGCTTTGGCGTCCAATGCGAGGCCCGCCAATTGCGAGCCGGATTGACTGCGAACTTCGGGATTGAATCCCACGCCGCTAAAATTTCGGAGCGCGAGATGATAACCGACGTTGCGCACGATGTTCCACCAGAGGCCGGTGCGCGAGCGTGCCATGCGTTCGACGACGGACGGGATGGAGTAGAACTGCCGGGCCGCCCATTCCATCCCCATCAGCAGTTCCCGCGGCGACATCAGCGCCGGCTGAAAGACCACGTCCTTCTTGCCATTGTATTTTGACCAGTCGCGGGTGAGAATCCGTCCCTCGGTATCGAGTCGCCGGTAGAGCGGCGTGTTGGGAAAGGGAACGAGCACGCTGACGGTCGCGGAATCCAGTCCCGCCGAACGGTAAAACTCGACCGTCGTCCGGAAAATCGTCCGGTCATCGTGATCGAATCCGAAAACCACGCCGGCCTGCACCGCGATGCCGTGTGCGTGAAAGCGCCGGATGACTTCGCGGTATTCGTCCGCTCGGTTGTGGCGTTTGTTGGCGACATTGAGGCTGGCTTGCGAAATCGTTTCCAGGCCGAGGAAGAGGGCCTTGCATCCGCTCCGAGCCGCGAGCGACATGAATTCGTCGTCGAACGCGACGTCCGCCGTGCATTGGCTGGTCCACCAGCGTTTCATCGGCGCAATGGCCGCAAACAATTCTTTCGCGTAGGCACGATCCGCGCCGAGGTTGTCGTCCCAAAAAATCAACGCGCGTCCGGGCATGCGCCGGATTTCGTCCACGACTTCGCCCGCGGGCCGATAGCGCATCCGGCGCTGATACATTTGCGGGATGGAGCAATAATCGCACGCGAACGGACAGCCGCGCGTGGCAATGGTGACACCCCGACCGTAAGCCCGGCCCTTAATCAGGTCCCAGCGCGGCGCGGGCATTTTTTTCAGTTCGGGCAACGCGCACGAGCGGTAAATGCGCTGCAGTTCGCCGCGTTCGAAGTCCGCCAGTACCCGGGGCCAAACCAACTCGCCCTCGCCGACGACAGTTGCGTCGGCGTGTTGCGCCACTTCGTCGGGCATTAACGTGGCGTGCGGCCCGCCGATGACGACGGTGACGCCGCGCCGGCGAAATTCCCGCGCCAACCCGTAGGCGTGAGGCGCAGCGGGCGTGTTGGCCGTAATGCCGACGAGGTCCACGCGTTTGTCGAAATCAACCCGTTGAACAATTTCGTCAGTGTGGCCAACCGTCCAATGTTCCGGCGTCCAGGCAGCGAGCAGTGGCATGGTGAGTTGCGGAAATCGAATCAGCCGCCGGTGGCGCACGAAGCGTGAGGTTTCAGATTCCGCCGTAATTAATTCAACGCGATAGGGCCGCCTCGCCACCGGCAGCGCAGCGTTCACGGGCGCACCCCGGCCCGGTTCCGGACGGTTTTGCCGGTTGCGCGTGAAATTTTCAATCCATTTGGCGGGGTTCATAATTTGATTTTTTGTCGCTCGTTCTTCCGGCAATCCAATCGAACAACAGGAACGCGCAGGCAAAAAATGGAAAGACGCCATAAAGGGTGTCGCTGACCGAATGCGACCGGCGGTCCACCGCCAGAAACACCTGCGCGCAAAATGCCAGCGCTCCCAGCGTAACGATCGTTCCCGGCAGGGAAATGGGAACATGAAACCAACCCAGCCGCTTGAACCATTGAATTTTCATTTTTCCTCTCGTTCGGGTTTAACGGTAATTCGCGGGTGAAAATTCCATGCCGGCCAGCGCGCCAATCATTTCTTCGACCGCAGCAATAACGGAATCCGGCGTCGAGGTTCCCGCAGTGATGCCGACGGTTTGCGCGCCATCAATCCAACTGGCCGAAACGTCTTCCGCCGTCTGGACGTGATGTACGCGAGCACAAAAACGAGCGCAGGTTTTGACCAGCTCATGCGTGTTGTTGCTGTGCGCGCCACCGATGACGATGACCACGTCACATTTCTGCGCCAGTTCGATAGCCGCGTTCTGCCGCTGTTTCGTCGGTTGACAGACCGTGTCAACGAAACGCACCTCTGATCGGGGAAAGCAATCGCGAATCAGTCCCACAAGCTGCCGGACCCGGTCAATCGGCTGGGTGGTTTGGGCAACAACGCCGAAACGCGGGCGCTCGCCAAGCCTTGCCACGTCCTCTTCGCACAACACAACGTCAAATGCATCCAGATCTCCGGTCAAGCCGCGCACTTCAACGTGATCGCGTTTGCCGATGACGACCGGATGAAAGCCTTCCCGAACGAGCCGTGTTATCGCGCGGTGCGCCAGATGCACCAGCGGACAGGTGGCCTCGACCACGTTCAAACCGCGCCCGCGCGTTTCGTTCATCACGCGCTCCGAAGCGCCGTGCGCGGTGACCATCACGGTCGGCGTGTTGATGTCGGCGGGTTGTTGCGCCACACGAATGCCTTTGGCCCGCAACTCCGCTACCACGGTTTCGTTGTGGACGAGGTCGCCCAGAATGGTCAGCGGTTCGCGACTTGCGGTTTCGAGGGCGAGGGTGACGGCGTCCTTCACCCCGAAACACATGCCCAGATGTTCAGCACGAATGATTTTCATACGTCTTTTCTCAGGTAGGGCGCGTCACTCCGTACGCGCCGATTTCGGTGTTCGCGGCGGGCAGAGGACTGCCAGTCTGCGCCAACAATTCACTTTGTATCACAAAGTAAAAGACCGCGGTGATTCTGGTTTGTTCAATCATTTTCACTTTTTGGTTTGGCGGACGATTTGCTCCAGCAGGTTGATGTATTCAGCGAAGGCTTTGCGGCCCGTTGCCGTGAGGGAGCAGGTCGTGAGCGGGCGCCGGTTTTGAAACGACTTGGCCACCGCCACGTAGCCTTCCTGCTGCAAGGCACGGATGTGGGTGGTCAGGTTGCCGTCGGTCATGGCCAGCGCGTCGCGCAACTCGGTGAACGACAGCTCCGGCGCAGCGGCGAGCATGGACATGATCGCCAGCCGGCCTTTCTCGTGAATCACGCGGTCGAGCTGTAGAAAAGGTTCCGGATTCACGCCGCATTCTTTCCTTTCTCTGTCAGATACAAATAAATCCCATACGCCAGATGGAGCGCGCCAAAGAAAAAGCCCATCAGCAGGTGCGCGCTAAAACCGGTATTCAGATCTCCCAAAGCGAAAGCGTAAAGGACGCCGCAGGCGCTGGCAATAAGAAGCCATCCAAAAACTTTTACGCCGCGCGGCATAAAAAACCCTGCAGCATGGAGCGCACAGCCATAGAACATAATCCACACAATTGCCGAACAAAAATTCAAATCTTTTTCGGCCTCCTGGAAAAATGCCGGGAATATGCCGATAACCATTCCCGCCAACAACGGCGGAATCAGTGCCTGCGCCACGCGGCGAGTCGGGGGCGACCAGAATGGCTCGCGATCTTTGAGCGCTTGTTGACGGGCGATGAGAAAGGCTCCGATAACCGCGACCACCGCCGTGCTCAACCAGAGAAGATCAAAAGCGCGAGTCGAATCGAAATGACTTGTCAGACCGATGACTGCGGCGACCACGCCGAGCGCGCCAGCCAGGAGCATGATGGGTGCCAGCGCGCGCCGGTAGAGCGCAGAACGTTCCATCAAAGTTCGAATGGTTTGCAGGTTTTCTTCAGCCCAATTGTTTTCCATGTGATTACTTTGCATCACAAAGTCACGTTTGGCAAGCGGAAAATTGCTGTCAGAATCATCCGGGCGATTTTTTGACACCGCCCCTGGAGCGCCGGTCTCCGACCCGGCGAGTATCGCAAAACGTCCGGAACCGCGCCGGGTCGGAGACCGGCGCTCCGCAAAGGCTTGTTTTCGAGCACGAGGAGGAAGACGAGAACGAGGACGAAGCGGATGCTTGCCTTTCCCACTCGTTCACCGAATATTTTGGCGACATGTTGCCGCCCAAATTCGTACCGCCACGGGGACCGGGCAGGATTTCCGCCCGCCAGCGGGTCCTGGCGCAGTGGCGTGGCGTGGACTTGTCACCGTTGGAAGCCGCGCAGACCGTACGCGCCCGGCGCATTGGCGATGTGCTGCCGAAAGTAGCGTCGGAGTTGCATTTGGATACCCGCCGGGCCGAGGCCGAGGTCGTCAAGGTGTGGAATTCGTTGATTGACCCGAACATTGTCGCGCATGCCCAGCCGGCCGGCGTGCGCAAGGGTACGTTGTTTGTGAACGTGGACAGCAGCGTCTGGCTCGCCGAAATCGTCCGCTATCGCCGTAAAGAAATCCTGGACCGGTTGCAGCACAGTTTCGGGAAAAATCTAATTCAGCGAATTTCCTTCCGCGTAGGGTGAAGATTGAGAGACCACGAAACACACAAAATACACGAAAGGAACGGCTGGTTTGCCAAAAGGTTTTAGTGTAGTTCGTGTATTTCGTGGTTCAGACTAAGCCATCAGCTTTATCTGCTTCGGTGTGAGGAGCCAGAGCAATCTTGCACAATGGCCGGCGTGCAACGCGCCAGCATCCAGTTTGCAGAGTCCGCCTTTTTTCAACTGGATGTCCGCGCCGCTGCCACCCGAAACCAGCAGCGAAACGAATCGGCTTAAATACGGTTCGTGCCCGACCAGCAGGACGTGTTCCGGCACCGGCTTCGCCGTATTCAATTGCCGGATGAGCACGTCCACATCGCCGTCGGGCGTCAGCGCCAAAGAAAAATCAAGCCGCTTTTCCTGCTTCAAATTTCGGGCCACGATCTCTGCCGTCTGCCGGGCGCGCCGAAACGGGCTCGATAGAATCCGGTCAAAGCGCACGCCCCTTTTCCGCAGGAAGACGGCGACGTGGCGGAGTTCGCGTTTGCCTTCCGCAGTAAGCGGCCGGGCGGAATCAGTTTCGTATCCCGGCGACCCCGGTTCCACCGCGATGCCGTGGCGCAAAACGTAGAGTTTCATGCGGGAAAAATACACACTGCCACGTCCGGCGCAATGTCCGGCAAAATGTAACATTTTTCGGTTGGGTTTCTGCGCCACCGCTCTGTAGCTTTTCCGCCGCATGGAACCCGTTCGCCGTGCCGTCATTGACGTCGGCACCAACTCGATCAAGTTGCTGGTCGCTGACGTGTCGGGACACGACGTGCGGCCGGTGCACGAGGAGAGCCGCCAGACGCGGCTGGGCCGGGGTTTCTATGAAACGCACCGACTCCAGCCGGAAGCGGTCGCCTGCACCGCCGAAGCCGTCTGGGAATTCTCCCAAATCGCGCGCGAACGAAACGCCGATTCCATCCGCGTGATTGCCACCAGCGCTGCGCGCGACGCGAAGAACCCCGGTGACCTGACCTCAACCATCGAGCGCGTCTCAGGTCTCAAGGTGAAGATCATCTCCGGCGAACAGGAGGCCGAATGGGCGTTTCAGGGCGTGACCACCGATCCCGAACTGGCGAAGCAGCCGCTGTTGCTGCTGGATGTCGGGGGCGGGAGCACGGAATTTATTCTAGGCCACGGCGAGCACAAGCATTTTGCGCGCAGCTTTCCGCTCGGCACCGTGCGGCTCATGGAAAAATTTCCACACAGCGACCCGCCCACGCGCGGCGAATTCAATGCCTGCCGCGATTGGATAAAGAATTTTCTGAAAGACGATGTCCGTCCGGAGCTGGAACCGGCCTTGCGACATGAAAATCATTCCCGGGAAATTCAGCTCGTGGGCACGGGCGGCACCACCAGCATCCTGGCGCGCATGGAGGCGAAGCTCGACCGCTACGACCGCGAACGAATTGAGGCCACGCGCCTCAGTTTGGAGCGGATCAAGTCGCATCGGCACCGGCTGTGGCGCCTGCCCCTGGCGGAGCGCAAGGAAATCGTCGGGTTGCCCAAATTACGGGCAGACGTGATTCTCACCGGAGTGCTGATTTACGAAATGGTGATGGCGGAGTTCGGATTCGAGCAACTCCGCGTCAGCACGCGCGGGCTGCGGTTTGCGGCGGTCATGGATTGAGGTGGGGACGGCTCGCCGAGCCGTCCGAACGTTTTTCGCGGACATCTCGGCGAGATGTCCCTACCTTTTCTGCATGCGTGTTTTGATTGTCGGCTGCGGTTACGTCGGTTTGCCTCTCGGTTCCGAGCTGGTTCGGCTTGGCCATGAGGTCTTCGGTCTGCGCCGAAGCGCGTCGGCCGGAAACGAATTGCCGGCAACTGGAATCAAACCGCTAATTGCCGACATTACCCGGCCAGAGACGCTTGAGAAGTTGCCGCGCGACTTTGACTGGGTCGTGAACTGCGTTTCTTCCACTGGCGGCAATGCTGAGGATTACCGGCAGGTTTATCTTCAAGGCACGCGCAATCTGATTGAATGGCTTTCGGCCAGCCTGCCGAAGAAGTTCGTTTATACCAGCAGCACGAGCGTTTATGGCCAGACCGACGGTTCGCAGGTCAAAGAGACGAGCCCAATCGAACCCGCAGCCGAGACGGCGAAGATTCTCGTGGAGACGGAAAAATTGCTGATCGCGGCGGCACGCCCCCTCAACCGGCCTTCGGCCACCTTCTCCCCCTGCGGGGGAGAAGGACGGGATGAGGGGGCGGTGACTGCCAGAGGAACAACTCCCGGCGGTCAAAATACAAAAGCATTTTCTCCGGTGATATTGCGCGTGGCGGGGATTTACGGGCCGGACCGCGGGCACGGGTTCAAGCAATTCATCAAAAATGAGGCGCGCATCGAAGGCGACGGCTCACGCTTCCTGAACATGATTCACCGCGACGATTTGATCGGGTGCATCATCGCGGCGCTGAAGAACGGGCGCGCCGGCGAAATTTACAATGCCGTGGACGATGAGCCGGTGAGCCAGGCGAATTTCTTTCAATGGCTGGCCGCGACCGTCGGGAAATACCCGCCACCGTCCGTCCCGGAGAATCCCGACGAGAACCGTAAACGTGGCGCAACCAACAAGCGGGTCGTGAATCGCAAACTGAAAATGGAACTTGGTTATCAGTTCAGGTATCCGAACTTCCGCAAGGGCTACACTGCCGAGATATTGCGGCTGCAGCGTGCCGGGGAACTGCACGTCCTGCCGGATGAACGCTAAGCCGGAACGATGCATTTGAAAAGCGTGGCTGCGAGGCCCTCCTCGCAGGGGGTGTCGGCGACGCCTCGTCCCCCATAGCGCCAGGCCAACCAAACGGCGTGCTAAACAGTTCGCGCGGCGAGGGCGCCGCGTCCACTCTTTGCGGCGAGGCGCCGCAGCCACGCACCCGGACGACTGCTCCATACCGGCTAAGACCTGCCGCCTCAAATCACGCTTTCGGGAGTGCCGCCTTAATGCGCTCCGGTGTCATCGGTAGTTGATAGAGCCGGGCGCCGGTCGCGTCGTGGATCGCGTTGGCGATCAGCGCGCCCATCAAAACAATTGCCGGTTCACCGCCGCCTTGCGGGGGCGTTTCGTTATTTTCAACCAGAACGGTTTCGATTTCCGGTACCCACGAAAAACGCGGCAATTTGTAAGAGTCGTAATTTGTGTCCAAAACTTGTCCGCCCTTGAAATGCACTTCCTCGGTGAGCGCATAGCCGAGCCCCATCGTGATGCAGCCCTCCATCTGGATCTTCGCGCCTTCGGGATTGATGACGACACCCATGTCTTGCGCGCAAACGACGCGTTTCACCTGCACCGTGCCTTTGTCCGCGTCCACGGCTACTTCGGCGATGGCCGCGACGTAACTGCCGGCGTCAATGCCGCACGCGACGCCGAGTCCGCGCTTGCTCGGCGATTTGGCGGGCTTCCACCCGAATTTGTCGGCGGCGGCCTTCAGAACGCGGATCATCCGCGGATCATTCAAATTGTTCAGTCGGAATTCCACCGGATCAATACCGGCGCCGGCCGCCATGATGTCAATGTGGGACTCGCGGGCAAACGTATTGGTGTTGTTGCCGGGCGCACGCCACGCGCCGGTGGCGAACGGATGCGCGCTCGCCGGCCCGCCGAAGCCGGAGCCGCGCGACGCCGTGCGATGGTTCGGCACGCTGTAAAATTGCGCCGCGCCACGCTCGCCGGCGAAATAAACGTCGTAATCCCAGAACGCCATTTTGCCCGCCGCGTCCACGCCGGAACTGATTTTCACAATCGCGGCCGGCCGGAAGGTGTCGTAGAAAAATTCCTCCTCGCGGCTCCACATCACCTGCACCGGTTTGCCGGCGGCCTTCGCGAGCCGCGCCGCTTCAACCGCTTCGCGGTTGTTCGTCTTGCCGCCGAAGCCGCCGCCGACAAATGGCGTGATGACACGGACTTGCTCTACCGGAAACCCGATCGCCTCGGCAACCTGGCCGCGCGCGCCGAATGGATTTTGCGTCGAAGCCCAGACCGTCGCCTTGTCGCCTTCGATCTGGCACAAGGCGGCATGCGGTTCCATAGGCGAGTGGGAAACGTAAGCATTGAGATACGCCGCCTCAAAATTCCTGGCCGCGGATTTTTTGCCGGCGTCCAAATCGCCGCCGTGCGCCACGGTACGCGGCGGCGGTGCGACGCTTTGCAGATGGTCAAAAACCGTCTTGTCATCGTAGGTCGCCGCCGGTGTGTCCCATTCAGCCTTGATTT
>Ga0335079_10011107_pt1 | contig 10257 bp, 8 predicted proteins | sample Lox_Sample_33_FD_206719 | JGI IMG/M metagenome (GOLD analysis project Ga0335079, IMG submission 206719) | Soil microbial communities from Loxahatchee National Wildlife Refuge, Florida, United States - Lox_Sample_3.3 | ecosystem: Environmental > Terrestrial > Soil > Wetlands | place: USA: Florida...
ACATCGGTATGGGCGTGTCGATCCTCTCGTTCAATGGCCAGGTCCAGTTCGGGCTGATCACCGATGCCGCCTTGGTGCCCGATCCGCACTCGATCGTCGCCCGCTTCAAGCCGGAATTCGAGCAGCTGCTCTATTACGCGTTGCTGGAGCCGTGGGACAACTTGACTGCTGAGTCAAGCGAACTGGTCGCGCGTAAAGTCCCAGGCACGATCCGCATGACGCGAGCAAGAAAGCACCGCGGTGCAAAGCCGACCTCGAAGCACGGCGGCGACGCGCCTTAGCGCCGGCGCCAAGGGATACGCTCAATACTTATTTCAATCCGGCTTTCGCCCGCCCGACATCCAACCGCTCCGTCGCGTCGGCTGGATCGCATGCGGCTGCTTCCTCATAGAGCGCGATCGCCTGCGGCCGCTTCGCGTTGCCGTACATCATGACCAGGCCGTTGGCATATTCGATGCGCGCGATCGCGGAATGCGGATTGAGCTTGAGCGCGGTTTGGAAGTGTTTGACGCCGGCGTCGGCGCTGGCCCCATAGGTCAGGCCGCCGACGAAGGCGCCAATCTTATCGATCACTTCGCCATGGTAGGCGCCGAGCGCGATATGGGCATCGGCATGATGACGCTCCAGCGCGATCGCCTGCTCCAGGCTTGCTTTGATCTTGCCGCCGAGGCCTTCCGCTAGCGCTTCAAGCACCGAAAGTCCCTGAGCATAACGACCGAGCGCCTGGGCATGGAGATACCAGGCATTGGGAAGGCTTTCGGCACAACCGAGCAGTTCCTCGGCGCGGCGCGCCGCTTCTGAGAACAGAGCCAGCTTGCTCTTCGCGCTGGTTTCCAGGTAGGTGGCGTAGATGTTCGTGGCTTTGTTGGCGACATTGTAGCCGATAAGGCCGAGGCCGAGACCGAGCTTCACCGCTTTGCCAAAGTCGCCACGGTGGTGGGCGCGCCACGCATCAGCGAGCGTCCCCGCAGCCTCATCCCAGGAGATCGAAGGTTTTAATTGCGGATGAGCCGCGGCGAGCTTGCGTAGCGACTCTGGATCCGGGAACGGTTCACAGTCGCCGCGATGCAGCCGGGCCCATGACTTCGCGAGCCTGACGCCGGCGTAGTCATATTCGGCATCGGGGTAGGGAAAGGCTTTCCACTGCGAGTTCGACATCTCGGCTCCGGACTTGTTGATCGGCCGAGAACGCTTCAACCGGAGGCAGGCTCAGCGCGCGGCCGCAACAACGCCTCCAGCCGATCGAGGGTGTGATCGAGTCGCCCCGTGGAAGCGGCCCGGCGCGTGGCGCCGTCGCGGGTCGCAAGTGTTCGCGTCTGGTCGGCGAGCGCTACCTCGTCGATCGTTACGCCGTGACGGGAGAATATGGGCTGCAGTTCTGCGTATCGACGGCGCAGCTCGGCACGCGTGCGCTGATAGGCGTGCTCGGCGAGACGTTTACGCTCCGAATAGTTAAACACATTGGCAAAGAACATCTCGGCATCGTCGGGCCTTGGCTCGAACAGCACCACGTCGGCATCGGGAAACTCGTGCCCGTAGCGGGCCATACCGGTCTGCATGCGGGAGTGAATGATGGCGCGGAATGTCTGTGACAGCACTGTCGGCAGTCCCCCTTCGACCAGAGAGACGCGTCGGCCGTGCTTATGCTGGGCAGCCGCGTCGGCGTTGAACGGCACCAACGGATTGATGCACAGCAGGAGCTTCGCGCCCTCGCGCAAGGCGACCGAGGCATGCAGCGTCTTCACTAGTGCGCCGTCGACATAGTGGCGCCCGCCAATCTCGACTGGAGGAAACAGGCCTGGCAGGGCGGCGCTCGCTAGGACGGCCTGCGCGATCGGAACATCGTCCCAGCCGGGCGCGCCGAACGGCACCGCTTCTGCGGAGTCGAGATCGGTAGCGACCAGGAACAGCTTGTGGCGCAACTTGCGGAAGTCATTGGTCCGGCCACGAGCCGAGAACAGGTCGGTGAGATATTCGGCAATTCCGGAATTGTCGAAGATGCCGGTCGGCAGAGCATGCGCGAGCTGCCAATACGATTCGACCAGGCTGCGCGCCCGCGGCGACATCAGATAATCCTGCGCGGACGATTTGAGGAGCTGCGGCAGCAAGGCCAGCCGGCGCGCGTATTCCATCAGCGCCGGACGCATCAGGAGCTCAGGCTCGAACGGATCGTCGGCGGCCTCGCTTTCGATGAACATTTGGTGCATCGCCCGCGGCGTCAAACCGTTGGCGAGCCCGGCGGCGAGGAAACTCCCGGAACTGACGCCTACGTAGACGCCGCAGTCGACGAGATCGAAGTCGCGCAAGACTTCGTCAAGCGCCACCAGCGCACCGATTTCATAGATTGCGCCTAAAGGGCCGCCGCCAGCCAAGGCGACGCCTCTTGCTCGATGCGTCACGCTGCTTCCCACTTGTTTCAGGCGGAGTGTCTTTTCCCGGTTCGCTTTTCGGGCTTAGCCGTGATGGGCCGCTCTTCTCTACCGACGCAATAAACGCGCGCTTAGTGATGCTTCTCGTGGCTCATCGTGGTCGAAAGCTTGTTGGCGACCGATGTCAGCTCTGCAACGCGCCGCGAAAGATGGTCGATATCCTTCTTGGTCGGAACGTTGAGGCTGTGCAGCGCACGGGCAACGCGCTGTTCGAACACGTGTTCGAGCTTGTCCCATGCTCCAGTCGCATTTTCGCGGATTTCCGCAACGCGGCCGCGAAGATCAGCAACGGTCTCGCCAGCTGCCTGCTTGGTCCGCTTCTGAACCGCCTCGCCTTCCTTGACCAAGGCATTGAACAAGCCCGTGCCTTCCTGCTGTGCCTTTGAGAACGCGCCAAGTCCCGCAAGCCAGATCTGACTTGCCGAGTCACGGATCTTCGCCACCAGCTGCTCGCCAGTTGCGGCGGCGGCTTTCTTCATTTTCTTCGCCATTCTACTCTCCTGCCGTCTGTGGGTCCCTTGCCTGCTATCGAGCGGCACTATGGCGATTTTTCACAACTTGGCTTTGAGAAATATCAAAGCTGCAGCACTTGCGCAGGTGGACCCTATTCTGGTCCCGCGCGCGCGGGCCCATGGTGGATTCCCATGGCGGATCATGCATTAGCAGCCGGGCAATACCCGGTTCGGGATGCACGACATGATTTATTTCGTGACCGGTGCCAGCGGATTTATTGGCAAGCGGCTTGTGCGCGCGTTGCTCTCGCATACCGGCTCGACTGTCTATTTCTTGCTACGCAATCCCTCTCCCGAGCGAGTGGCGAAGCTGCGCGACGGCTGGGGCGTCGACGCGAACCGAGCGATTCCGGTCGCCGGCGACCTCACCAAGCAGGGATTAGACGTCGCCGCCGATGATCTGGCGATGTTGAAGAACAAGATCGACCACGTATTTCACCTGGGCGCGGTCTATGCGCTCGAAGCCGATCCTGCGGTTGAGATGGCAACCAATGTTGAGGGCACGCGCAACATCGTGCGCTTTGCTGAGGACATTGCCGCCCGGCGTTTCCACCACATGAGCTCAATTGCGGCGGCCGGCCTTTATCCGGGCGTGTTCCGCGAGGACATGTTCGAGGAGGCGGAGAATCTCGATCATCCTTATTTCGCCAGCAAATTCCGGGCGGAGAAAGTCATCCGCGCCGAATGCCGGCTGCCGTGGCGTATCTATCGGCCGGGCATCGTCGTCGGCGACTCCAAGACCGGCGAAATGGATAAGATCGACGGTCCCTACTATTTCTTCAAACCGATCCAAAAGCTGCGCAGACTGCTGCCGCCCTGGCTGCCGAGCGTCGGGATCGAGGGCGGACGCATCAATCTGGTTCCGGTCGACTTCGTCGTTGCCGCGCTTGATTATCTCGCCCATCTCAATGGACAGGACGGGCATTGCTTCCACCTGACGGATCCCGATCCGCATCGTGTCGGCGACATCCTTGCAATACTCTCCCAGGCGGCGCACGCGCCGGACATGGGCATTCGCATCAATACGGCGTTATTCAGCTTCATCCCACGCGCCATCCTCGATGGCTTGGCAGCGCTGACGCCGGCGCGACGCATCCGTGAAGCCGTCATGAAGGATTTAGGGCTGCCCGACGGCATCCTGCAATTCTTGAACTACCCCACACGGTTCGACAGCCGCGACGCGCAGCAACTGCTGGAGCCGGCCGGCATTCGCGTACCACGGCTCGAGGACTACGCTTGGCGGCTGTGGGATTACTGGGAACGCCATCTCGATCCGGACCTCCACGTCGAACGCTCATTGCGTGCTCGCGTCGCCGACCGCGTCGTGCTGATCACCGGCGGCTCCTCCGGCATTGGCAAGGCCGCCGCCTTCAAGGTGGCCGGCGCCGGCGCCGTCACCATCATCGTCGCCCGCGACGCGGAGAAGCTCGCGGCGACGCAGCGGGAAGCCGCCGCGCGCGGATTCTCGCTCATCACCTATACGGCAGATATCGCCGACGCGGCCCAGTGCGACACGCTAATCAGGACGATCATGGCCGAGCACGGCGGCGTCGACATCCTGGTCAACAATGCCGGACGTTCGATCCGCCGCGGGATCGAGCATTCGTACAGCCGCATGCACGATTTCGAACGTACGATGCGCATCAACTATTTTGCATGCGTACAACTGACTATGGGCTTGCTGCCCGAGATGTTGAAGAAGCGGAACGGCCACGTCATCAACATTTCATCGATCGGCGTACTCGCAGGTTCGCCGCGTTTCTCGGCTTATGTGGCTTCAAAGGCCGCGCTGGAAGCGTGGACGCAATGCGCCGCCAGCGAGTTCTTTGACCGCGGCGTCGATTTCACGATCATTAATTTTGGACTGGTGCGCACCCCGATGATCGCGCCAACCAAATTCTATGACCATGTCCCCGCCATGACACCGGAGGAAGCTGCCGGATTCGTCGCCGATGCGATCATCCGCCGGCCAGTGCGCCTCACCACACGACTGGGAGTCTTCAGCCAGCTCGTGCAAGCGCTGGCGCCGCGGTTTGGCCGGACCATTCTGAACACCAGCTTTCGCATGTTCCCGGACTCGGCGGCAGCCGCAGGCGAAAAGACCGGCAGCGAAACACCGACAGCCGACCAGATCGCATTCACGCAGATGTTGCGTGGCCTGCACTATTGACCCTGTTCAGACCGCTCCAGTGCGATTTGCAGGCATTGCAGCACCGCAGGCGAGAACAGCAGGGAAAGATGCCCGAGGGCCGCGAATGCCGTATCGCGGGCGCCGACCAATCGGCTGCTGTCCTGCGGCACCACGATTTCGTCGATGCCGCCCCACAGGCTCAACACCGGCATGGCGAATGTTTCCTGGTCGCCCAGCTGCCGAAGCCATTCGCTGTCGGGCTCCATCTGGCGGGCGCCGCGCCCCGGACCAAAATGGGCAATGATCGTGCCGCGGTGCGGCGACCCGAGCGTGATAAGCGTGCTCACGCGCCCGCAACCATACCGCCGCAGATAGGCACGCGACACCAGCCCGCCCATACTATGCGCAACCAGCGCCACGCGGTCGCCGCCGGCTTCCGCGAGCAGCGCCTCGATGCGGCTGTGTAGTTGCCCAGCGAAGCCATCAATGTCCGCGAGTGGCGGTTCCAGATTGATTGTCGCTACAGCGAAACCGCGCCCGCGCAGGCAGCGGCGCAGCCACCACCACTGCCCTCGATTGCAGGCAAAACCAGGTACCAGCAATACCGGAGGTCGGCGGCCGTCAACGCGCTCGCCGGCGTCCCTGCCCATCCACCAGCGCTCAAACGGCTGAAACAGCAAGAAAGCCGCAAGAAACGCGAGCCATTCCACAATAATACCGCGCGCGACGCGCAACAGCCCAATCCGCGGAACTGCGATCACCCGCCGGCGATAATACAGCGCAATTGAATTCGCGATCACGAGGGGGACGGAATTCACGGCGAAAAAGGCCGTAAGGGCAAGGGCTGCGGCCAGCCCCGGACTTTGGCCCATCGCCTGCACCAACCACACCGATGCGATAAGCAGGACCACCGCCTCGATGCCCAGACAAAGCTGCAGCCACCGCGCCAGCATGCTTGCTCCCTCGGGCTGCATTGCGCGCGATCGTAAAATTAATTGCGATCGGCTGTCACGCGGCTGACATAGATCAATAACCGCGCCGAGAAATTCACTATACATTAACGGCAAAGTGGAGGGCGGGCGATGGAGCTAGTTTGGCTCAAGAGCTATCCGCCGGGTGTGCCCGCCACAGTCGATGTCGGCGCGTATCGCTCGATCGGTGAACTGTTCGACGCTAGCGTGGCTGCCTACGCGTCGCGCGCCGCCTACGTGAATATGGGCACGGCGATCACTTACCGCGAGCTTGATCGGCTGACCCGCTGTTTTGCCGGCTACTTGCAAGGAACGCTGAAGCTGCCGCGGGGCGCGCGCGTCGCGCTGATGATGCCCAACCTCCTGCAGTATCCAGTCGCACTGTTCGGCGCGCTGCGCGCGGGCTACACGGTGGTGAACTGCAACCCGCTCTACACTCCACGCGAGCTGGAACATCAGTTGAACGATTCCGGCGCCGAGGTGATCGTCATTTTGGAGAATTTCGCCTCGACGCTCGCCCAGGTCGTCGGGAGCACCTCAGTCAAACACGTGATCGTCACGCAACTCGGCGACCTCTTCGGCCTGCCCAAGCGGACGGCTGTCAATTTCATTGTCCGTTACATTAAGCGGATGGTGCCGGCGTGGTCTATCCCAGGCGCAGCGGCATTCAGATCGGCGTTGCGGCAGGGTGCCGGCAGCGAATGGAAGCCGGTCGACGTGCGGCCGGACGAGATCGCTTTCTTGCAATATACCGGCGGCACCACCGGCATTCCGAAAGGCGCGATGCTCAGCCACGCCAACCTCGTCGCCAACCTGCAACAGGCGCACGCGTGGCTTAAATCCTTCCTAGAGGAAGGCCGCGAGACGATCATCACGCCGCTGCCGCTCTATCATATTTTTGCGCTGACCGCGAACTGTCTGGTATTTCTCAAGATTGGCGCCACTAACGTTCTCATCACTAATCCGCGCGATATTCCCGGGTTGGTGAAGGAGTTGGCGTCTCATCCGTTCACCGTGATCACCGGCGTCAACACGCTGTACAACGCGCTGCTCCACCACCCCGACTTCGCCAAGCTGGATTTTTCGCGGCTCAAGCTTTGTCTCGGCGGCGGCATGGCCATTCACAAGTCGGTGGCAAAAAAGTGGAAGCAGGTCACCGGGCGGCCCCTGATCGAAGCCTACGGGTTGACGGAAACTTCGCCGGCCGTGACGGTCAATCCACTGAACCTGCCAGAATACAACGGTTCCATTGGCCTTCCCTTGCCGTCGACCGAGATTGCGATTCGCGACGACGCTGGGAATGACCTTCCGGTCGGTGAGGCTGGCGAACTCTGTGTGCGCGGCCCTCAGGTAATGAAGGGCTATTGGCGGCGTCCCCACGAGACCGCCGAGGTGATGATGCCAGATGGATTCCTTCGCACCGGCGACATAGCAATGGTCGACGAATTAGGATACGTGCGCATCATCGATCGCAAAAAGGACCTCATCTCGGTTTCAGGTTTCAAGGTATTTCCCAACGAACTCGAAGAGGTGGCGGATCTGCATCCGGGCGTGCTTGAGTCCGGCGCGGTCGGCGTGCCAGACGCGCGGTCGGGCGAGGCCGTGAAACTTGTGGTGGTCAAAAAGGATCCCGCCCTCACCAGCGAGGATGTGTTGGCGTTCTGCCGCAAGAACCTGACTGGCTATAAAGTGCCCCGACACATCGAGTTTCGCGACAGCCTGCCAAAGACGGCGATCGGCAAGATTCTGCGGCGCAATCTGCGCGAGCCGTGTGTTTCGACGCGCAGCGATCGCGCTGACGATGAGCGTGCGCTGCCGGCACAAGAGCGGCTCAGCGCATAAGCAATAAGTTGTCCGACGAGGGCGCTTATTGGGCGAACGCCTCAACTTTCATTGGCTTGAGTGCGATGAGTCGTACAATACGACAGGACCGAGCGCTTACTAAATACTTGACAACGCTGTCATTTCTTCGCTGGCGTGAAAACTTCAGCTCTTGCTCGACCCGAGATGGGCCGTGATGTAGGCGACTGCTCCATCGAGGGTAATGAGTTTCGGGTAATCGATTTCCGGGATGTCGATACCGAGCCGATGGTGGATAGCAGTAATGAAATTGAGGAAGTCCATTGAGTCGATGTCAATTGCTTCACGCAGATCCGCAGCCGGATCAACGGTCGTCATATCGAATTCTGGCGCGATGTTATTGAGCTCTTCCTGCACCACTTTGCGAATGTCGATGTCACTCATAGCTTGTCTGGCTCCTGCAAGAGCTTGCCGATTTCGGCCAAAAACAACGCACCTGCGTGTCCGTCGCTTACCCGGTGGTCGCCGGACAGCGTAACCGTGACCACCGAACGTGGACCGATAGCGCCGTCGATGACCCAAGGCCGCATCACCGCCTTGCCAATGCCCACAATCGCCACTTGCGGCGGATAGATGATGCCGTACAGCACTTCGACCCCACGTTCGCCAAGGCTAGATACCGTGATGGTCGGATCGGACATCTCCGAACCGCGGATGCGGCCGGCGCGCGTGCGCTGGATCAGGTCGCGCATACGGCTCATCAGCTCATCAAGCGATAGGTGATCAGCATCGTGCAGTGCCGGTGCGGCCAACCCGCCGCCCCGAATCGAAATCGCGACGCCGACGTGCACGGCTTGCGTTGGCTCAAATTTGTTGTCGCGATAGAACCCGTTGAAGGCGGGAAAGCGGCGCACGGCCAAGGCGACCGCCTTGATGGTGAGCGCGCCGAGAAGCAACCGGCTGTCGGGAGGCAGCGCCGCATTTTTCTCCGCGAGCCAATGCTCGCAGGCCGTCACATCGACCTGATGCTCGAGATAATAGTGCGGGATTTCGCGCTTCGATCGCGCCATGGCGGCGGCGATCGCCGTTCGCATCGCGGCGAGATCGAGTGTCGGGGCCTTCTTCTTTTCCGGTGGCGCGACGGCGGCAGGCGCACTCACGCGGCGCTCGACGTCGGCATAGGTGATCGCCCCGCCCGGCCCGCTACCGGTAATTATCGAGAGATCGATGCCGCGCTCTTCGGCGAGCTTGCGGGCTGCCGGCGATGCCGCGCGAGCCGCGACGCTCGGTACGACGGGCGGCGGCACCGGCGTAATAACTCGTGGCGACGGCGGTGCCGGCGGAGCAAAGGGTGGCGGCGCTGCTGCGGCGGGTGGCGGCGGTGGCGTTAGCGGCGGCGGCGCCGCCGCAGGCTTAGCTTCACCGTCGGCGCGGATGAGCGCGAGCGGCGTACCGACCGGGACCTTGCTTTGCAGATCGACCAGGATTCTTTCAATCTGGCCGGGCTGGTAAGTCTCGATCTCGATTGCGCCTTTCTGCGTCTCGACCACCGCAACGATATCGCCGCGCTTGACCCAATCGCCAGGTTTGACCAACCACTCCACCAGCGTGCCGGCTTCCATGTCGGCGCCAAGCGAAGGCATGCGGAATTCGACCACGGCGCGATCTCAGGCTCGACCTAGAACGGCCTTCGCGGCCGCGACGATCTTGGGCGCTTGCGGGATCGCCGCATTTTCCAGGTGGCGAGGATAAGGAATCGGCACTTCCTCGCTGCAGACTCGGCCGAGCGGCGCGTCAAGTGACCAGAAGCCCTGCTCGACGATCCGCATACCAACTTCCGCCGCCAGACCGCCACTGCGCCATCCTTCATCGACGATGACCGCATGCCGGGTCTTGGCGACCGAGGTCATGATCGTCGCGTTGTCGAGCGGCCGCAGGCTGCGCAAGTCGATTACCTCGGCCTCGATACCATCGGCGGCAAGTGCGGTGGCTGCCTCCAGCGTCTTCCAGAGCGAGCCGCCATAGGTGATGAGCGATATATCCTGACCAGGCCGGCGAACGGCTGCCTTGTCGATGTCGACTGGACCGGCATCCGCGGCAATCTTTCCGCTCATATTGTAGAGCATGACGTTCTCAAAAATCAGGACCGGATCGGGATCCTGCAAGGCGGTCCAGAGCATGCCGCGGGCATCCTCAAGCGTCGCTGGCGCCAGCACTTTGATGCCGGGAATGTGTGCGTACCAGCCTTCGAGGCTATGCGAATGCTGGGCGGCAAGCTGACGCCCGGCGCCGGTCGCCATACGGATCACGAGCGGTACGCCAAACTGATTGCCGGACATGTGGCGCACGGTTGCCGCCGTATTGAGGATTTGGTCGAGCGCGAGCAGACTAAAATTCACAGTCATCACTTCGAC
>Ga0335079_10011109_pt1 | contig 10255 bp, 7 predicted proteins | sample Lox_Sample_33_FD_206719 | JGI IMG/M metagenome (GOLD analysis project Ga0335079, IMG submission 206719) | Soil microbial communities from Loxahatchee National Wildlife Refuge, Florida, United States - Lox_Sample_3.3 | ecosystem: Environmental > Terrestrial > Soil > Wetlands | place: USA: Florida...
CTCGCTCTCCTGATCGCGGCATGCGCCGCCGCCGGCCCGCTGCCGGCGCAACGCCGCCCCGTCCCCACCCCCGCGTCGGTGCTCGGCTTCGCGCCCGGGGCCGACCGGAAGCTCGCCTCCTGGCCCGCGATCGTGACCTGGTTCAAGGCGCTGGCCGCGGCGAGCGGCCGCGTCCAGATCCGCGAGATCGGGCGCAGCACCGACGGCGCGCCTTTCGTCGTCGCCTTCATCTCGAGTCCCGCCAACCTCGCGCGCCTCCCGGCCCTCGGCCTCCTGCAGCGGCAGCTCGCCGATCCGCGCGTCGTCCCGGAGTCGGCGACCGTCGAGAACCTCGTCAGGCGCGCCAAGGTGTTCGTGCTGGTCACGGCCGGGGTGCATTCGACCGAGGTGGGAGGATCCCTCTCCGCGGTCGAAATCGCCTACCGGCTGGCCACCGACCAGTCGGCGGAGATCCGCGCGGTGCTCGATCGCGACGTCGTCGTGCTCGTGCCGGCGCTCAACCCCGACGGGGTCTCGATCGTGGCCCGGTGGTACGACCAGACACTGGGGACGCCCGCCGAAGGATCGGACCCGCCGGGCCTGTACAACCGCTACACCGGCCACGACGACAACCGCGACTGGTACGCGTTCACCCAGGTCGAGACGCGGCTCGTCGTGGACAGCCTGTACGACGTGTGGCACCCGCAGGTGGTGCTCGACCTCCATCAGCAGGGACGCGACGGCTCGCGGCTCTTCATCCCGCCCTACGTCGATCCGGTTGAGCCCAACGTCGATCCGCTCCTCGTCGCGGGCGAGGACGCGCTCGGCCTCGCCACAGCGTGGCGGCTCACGGCCGACGGCTTCACCGGCGTGGCCGTCAACACGCTCTACGACGCGTGGTCCCCGAGCCGCGCCTTCGAGCACTACCACGCGGCGGTGCGCATTCTCGCCGAGGCCGCAAGCGCGAGCCTTGCGAGCCCCGTGACCGTGCCGCCCGACAGCCTGCGGCCGGTGGCCGGCCTCGATCCGAGCGCGGCGAGCTGGAACTTCGTGGCGCCGTGGCCGGGCGGGACGTGGGCGCTCGGCGACATCGTGCGCTACCAGACGGAGGCCACGCTCGACCTCTTGTCCGCGGTGGCGGCGAACCGCGAGTCGTGGGTGCGCGACGCGCATCGTGTCGCCGAGCGCGCGGTCCGCGGCTGGGAGGGCTGGCCGTGGGCGTTCGTGATTCCGACCGCCGGGCAGAATCAGGCCGCACTCGGCACGCTGCTCGAGATCTTCCGGCACGCGCAGGTGGAGGTGCGCGCCGCCCTCGGCGCTTTCACCATCGGCCACGAGCGCTTCTATCCCGGCACGTACGTCGTCGTGCTGCGCCAGCCCTATGCCGCGTTCGCGAAGTCCATGCTCGAGCGCCAGAGCTACCCGGACCTGCGTGAGTATCCCGGCGGCCCGCCGCGCCGGCCCTACGACGTCACCGCCCACACGCTGCCGCTGCTGCTGGGAGTGCGTGCGTTGGCCGTCGCCGACTCGCTGCCCGTCGCCCTGTCGGCGCCGGTGGCCGCGACGGCGCCCGCCTACCGCGTGGACGGCCTCACGCCGGACGCCGACGCCCAGCCGAGCGTACGCACCGCCGTGTACCGGTCGTACGCCGCCCCGCCCGACGAGGGGTGGACGCGGTGGGTGTTCGACACGTGGAAGGTCCCGTACCAATCGGTGGTGGATTCCCAGATCCGCGCGGGCGCGCTGGCGGACCGCTACGACGCCATCATCCTCCCCGACCAGGATCCGGCCGCAATCCTCAGCGGACTCCCCGCCGATCGCTACCCGCCGGGCGTGGCCGGCGGCGTCGGCTCGGCCGGCGTCCAGGCGCTGCGCGACTTCGTGGATGCCGGCGGGACGCTCATCGCCCTGAACCAGGCCTGTGACTTCGCCATTGGGGCGCTGGATCTTCCGCTGTCCGACGCGGTGCTGGACGTGGCGCCGCGCGGTTTCTTCGGGCCGGGCAGCATCCTCCGCCTGCAGCTGGACCCGGCCGCGCCGCTCAGCGCCGGGATGCCGGCTCAGACCATCGCCTGGTTCGAGGGCGGCCCCGCGTTCGACGTCACCGATCCGGCGCGCGTGCGCGTGGTCGGCCGCTATCCGGCCGTGCCAAGCGACGTGCTCCTGTCGGGGTGGCTGCTGGGAGCGAGCTACCTGGCCGGCAAGGCGGCCCTGGTCGAGGTCCGGCGGGGACGCGGGCGCGTCATCCTGTTCGGCTTCCGCCCCCAGTACCGGGGGCAGAGCCTCGCGACGCTGCCGCTGCTGTTCAACGCCATCCGCAGCGCCAAACGCTAGCCGGGATTACAGCGCGGCGATGGCCCGCTTGACGGCGTCGAGCGCCTGCTCGTTCAGGCCGTAGCGGACGCGCGGAGGCTCGTCCTCTCCGATGATCAGGCCTGCGTCCTTGAGGATCTTGAGGTGCTGCGACACGGTGGATTGGGCGAGCGGGAGCTGCTCGACGATTTCCCCGCATGTGCAGCGCCCGCGCCGGCCGGCCAAGTAGCGGACGATCGCCAGGCGCGCCGGGTGGCCGAGCGCCTTGCACTGCCGGGCCAGTTTCACTCCCGTGTCGAACGCCGTCGGTGTCACGCCCGTCCCCCGGCTAGGCGACGCCTGCCGCCAGAGGCTGCGGGTCCCAAGCCGTGATGTATCCGGCCAGGGCGGACGCCGCGACCGTGTAGGGCGAGGCCAGGTACAACTGCCCAGGCCCGGACCGGCCCGGGAAGTTCCGATTGATGGCCGAGATCGTCACCTCGCCCTTGGTGCGCGAGACGCCCGGGCCCGCGTTGATGCACGCCCCGCACGACGGCTCGATGAACGTCGCCCCCACCTGGGCGAAGATCCGGTCGTAGCCCTGCGCCTGGCAGTACCGGAACACCTCCTGCGAGCCGCACTGGATGTAGCAGCGGACGCTCTCGGGGATCCGCCGCCCCTGCTCGGCGGCCTCCCGGAAGACGCTCGCGTACATGTCCATGTCGTCGCGCTTGCCCGCGGTGCACGATCCGGCGTACGCGATGTCGATCTTCACGCGCTCGCCCAGCTCGCCGATCTCGCGCCCGTTGCCCGGGTCGCCCGGCAGCGCCACCATCGGCTTGAGCTCGGTCGCGTCGATCTCGATCTCCCGCACATACGCCGCGCCGGGATCCGAGAACAGCCCCTCGCACAGCCCCTCCGCCTCCGCGCGCGAGAGGCCGCGCTGCTGGACGAGGAAATCCACCGTCCGCGCGTCGGGCGCGATGATCCCGGTGAACGCGCCCACCTCGGCCGCCATGTTCGTCATGGTCGCCCGTTCGTCCACGCTCAGGCTCTCCACCGCGTCGCCGCAGTACTCCACCACCTGGCCGATCGCGTCCCCGTTCTTCACGTACGGGTGCCGCAGCAGCTGCAGCATGATGTCCTTCGCCGTGACGTGCCGCGGCTTCGGTCCGCGCACCACGACGCGGAACGACTTCGGCACCTGCACCCGCACGTCGCGCGTGATCCAGCTGTTGAAGATGGCGGTCGTTCCCACGCCGAACGCCACGCACCCCACCGCGCCGGCGTGCGGCGTGTGGGAGTCGCTCCCGATGATGATCTGCCCCGGCAGCGCGTGCGCCTCGAGGATCTTGGAGTGGCAGATCGCCTCGGAGCCGAGGCGGCCGAGGCCCAGCTCGCCGTAGAGCTTCACGCCGCGCGCCGCCGCGAATTCGCGCTGCTTCACCTCAAGCTGGTTGGCGACGTCGAGCAGTCCCTCGGCGATGCGCTCCGGCGTCATGGCGTCGCGCAGGAACGTGAGGTGGTCCCGGAAGAAGAAGATGGACGCCGGGTCCTTGAGCGGCTCGTCCTTCCCGACCAGCTCCTCGAAGAAGATCGCGGCCATCGGCGTCACGTACTCGTGGCTGAACCGGACGTCGGTGACCACGAAGCCCTCGTCCCCGGGCGCCACGGCCGGCACGCCCGTTCGGCCCGACGCCGCATCGACGACCCAGTGCCGGGCGAAGATCTTCTCCGCGATCGTCATCGGGCGGCGGGCCGTTCGCAGCGCCGGGACCCGCACCGCGCCCTGGAGGCGCGCCACGTTGTAGTTGAACAGGCCGCCATACTCGATGATGTCGCGGGTGATCTGCCCTTCTCCCGCCGTGAAGACCGACAGCGGGATCGCCTCACCGCGCTTGACGCGCTCGAGGACCGAGAAGTCGGTCGTCGTCAGGATGCCCAGGTTCTGGCAGTTCTCGTGGTAGATGCGCTCGATGCTTTCGCCCACGACCAGCTGGATGCCGGCCTTCAGCTCGGCGTACGGCGACTGCTCGCGCGAGGAGCCCTTGCCGCGTCGCTTCCCCGCCGCGGAGGCGACGAACCCACCGCGCTTGACCGAGCCGCGGCCGATCGGGAACTGCTCGCCCGCCTTGAGGCCGAGATACGGGAATTCGCCCAGCGTGTCGTCGTAGTAGTAGCAGATGTAGGCCGGCGTGATCTCGTCGGTCGAGATGTTGTCGCGCAGCTTGATGCCGGGGTGCCACGCGAGGTCCTCGCCCGCCAGCTGGCGGGCCAGCAGGTCCGGGTCCTCGGTCAGATAGAGCACCCGCCCGGAGAGCTTCACCTGCTCCGGTCTGCGCGCCACGGGGCGCGCGAGCAGCGCTGATGGCATGAGGGTAAGATCGGCGGGGCACGATGGAGGGGCAAGGATTGCCCGGTGCGGGGCGAGCAGCTAGCCTGCGCCACGTGAGACCTTCGAAGCCGGGCGCCGCGCTCGCGCTGGCCCTGCTCGCCGCCGCGTCGCCGCTTGCCGTTGCGCAGGCGCCTGTTCGACTTCAGCTGCTCGACACCGCGGTGTTCAAGGCACGGCGGGTGACCGAGAGCTCGGGGGTCGCGGTCAGCTCGCGTCGGGCGGGCGTCCTCTGGACGCACAACGACAGCGGCGACGAGCCCCGGCTGTACGCGACGGATTCCGCGGGCGGCGATCTGGGCTCCGTTCGCGTGGCCGGCGCGCAGAACGTGGATTGGGAGGACCTCGGCGCGGGGCCGTGTCCCTCGGCGGCCCATCGCTGCCTCTACGCGGCGGACATCGGAGACAACGAGCGCTCGCGCGACCACGTGGTGATCTACAGGCTCGCCGAGCCGGAGCCTCCGCTGACGGCGGCCGACACAGTCCGCGAGGTGCCCTGTGAAGCCGCCACGGCCCTTCGCTACCCGGACCGCCCCCACGACGCCGAAGCCGTCGCGGTCGACCCTGCCGGCCGCGTGTTCATCTTCACGAAGGAGGTCCTCGGCCCGCCGCGGATGTTCCAGGTGCCGCCGCGCACCGAGCCGCAGCGGCCAGGTCAGTACGACACCCTCCGCTTCGTCGGGTTGCTCGACGTCGCGCCCAATCTGGCCAAGTTGCGGGTCGCGACCGGCGCGGCGGTTTCACCGGACGGCACCGTCCTGGTGGTGCGCACCTACTCGAGCATCCACTTCTTCCGCCTGCGCGGCGACTCGCTCCCGGCACCCCTGACGCCGCCCGAGGGGCTCCTGATACCCTTCGTGGAGCCGCAGGGCGAGGGGATCGCGTTCCTGGCGCCGAACGTGCTGGTCCTGACCTCCGAACAGGACGATTCGGACCACGGGACCATCGCCCGGCTACGGGTCGCCGGCCTGCCCGGTCCGGGCCCTCAGGCGACGGGCCGCCCCTAGCCTCGTGCCCGGCACACGCATAAGTTTGGCGGCCGTTTGAGGCGATCGACGCCCCTGTTCCCCGGGAGGAACGCCTGACCCTTCCCACCGCCCACCGCGTTCCGGTTTCCTGGCTCCTCGAGTACGGCTGCCCCGCCATCCGCTACCGCACCCTCACGGAGATCGTCGGGACCGCCGAGCCGGGACAGCTCGAGGCCCTGCGGGCGGAGATGCTGGACTATGGCCCGGCGCGGCAGATCGCCAAGAAGCAGAAGGACACGGGGGTCTGGGGAGGCAACCTCCTCGGAGTCGCGCCCAACAAGGCCGCCGGCATCAAGGACGTCGGTACGATCCACCAGTATCGCCGCCTCGTGGAGCTCGGATGGCCTCAGGAGAGCCGTCCGCTGAAGCTCGGTGGGCGCTTGCTCTTCCGCTTGCTGTCGCGCGACAACGATCCCAAGCTGCTCTTCGAGTTCCAGAAGTTCGGCGCGGCGGAAGCCGGCACGGAGCCGTGGATCCGCGAAATCGTGCGGGAGGCCGCAGCCACGGCGCTGGCCCACGCCGGGTGCGGCGAAGACCCCCGCGTGCGTGGGGCCGCGCACCGGATCGCCAACGCCATTTCCCAGTTCCTCCGAAGCCCGCTGGTAGAGGACCCGCTGGTGAAGGTCGCGGGCGCCTGGGCCTTGAGCCCACAGGCGTATCCGCCCACGATGTTCTCGGTGGCGCTCCTGGCGATGTTGCCCGCCGTTCAGCGCGAACGGGCCGGCCTGGTCGAGCGGCTCGGGGCGTACCTCGCACAGCCTCCAGGCAAGAAGAGCTTCGGCGTCGTCTGCGGGAAGAAGATCCTGAAGCCCACCTTCGTCCTCCTTGGCGATCCGCTGAAGGTCTCCGCCTCGGGACAGCCGGACGATCTGCCCCTTGCCCTGTACTGGATGGAGACCCTGGCTCGACTCGGCGTCCTCCAGCACTCGGCGAGTGCGGTCCGGATCTGGGCGAGGCTCGTCAAGGACTGCGACGAGCGCGGAGTCTGGAGCCCCAAGAACCTCCGAACCCTTCCGAAGCGCAGCGCCCCCTGGTCCTACCACGCTTTCCCGCTCCAGGCCGACGCCAAGAGCCCGGAGAGCCGCCAGGCGGACGTGACCTTCCGTATGGCGCTGATCGCGAGGCTCTCCGGCTGGGAGATCGCCACCGTCTAGTCATCTGCCCCATCAGCCATTGACGGGACATTCGGTAGTAGCTAGTGCTACTACTATGGATCTCGGCAGGTTCGGATTCACGAGCACAGAGGCCAGGGTGTACCTGGCCTTGCTGCGCCTCTCCCCGGCGACCGGCTACGCGGTCGCCCGGGCAGCTGGGCTCGCGCGAGCCAACACGTACGGCGCGCTCGAGACGCTGGCCGCTCGTGGTATCGTGGCGCGCCTGCCCGGCCGGCCGGCGAGGTTCGTGGCGGAGGACCCGGAAGCACTCGTCAGCAGACTCGGACGCCAATCGCAGCGCGACCTGGAACAGCTGGCTCACCAGCTGGCGACCGTCGAAAGACGCCGCGAGGGCGTGCACGCGTCCGCGTTCGCGCTGCTCGCGGACCGCGATGCCGTCATCGACCGCTGCGTCGCCTGTGCCGAGAGCGCCCGCGAGGAGATCCTCGCGGTCGTGGGACCGTGGGCTGCCGAGTTGTTTCCTGCGCTGAGCGGACCCGCGCGTCCGCATCTCGTCGTGAAAGTCCTGTCCCTCGGCTCTCCGGCCCCCAGCGGCGCCGTCGTGCGCGCGGTGCATGTTTCCGAGATCGAATCGTATTGGGGCGGGCTGCCGATCGCGCTGGTCGCCGACCGCCGCGTCGCCGTGTGCGCCGTGGCGACCGCCGGCGCCTCGACGGGCGTCAGCTCGGAGCATCCCGCGCTCGTCCCGTTCGTCCGGCACCTGCTGCGTCGCGAACTGGCCCTCGGGGCCGCGCAGAATCCCGCCGACATGCACACTGACCGCGAGGCCCGCCGTGGCTCCTGATCCAGACGATCTGCTCGCCCAGCAACTGCGGCAACTGCGCCACGAGTACCTCCACGATTCCGGGAAGCGCGTCGAGGAGTTGCGCGGCCTGCGAGCCCGAGTCGCGCGGGAGGGCCCGGTCGCCCTTCCGGACCTCCGCCAGGCCCTTCACCGCCTGGCCGGATCCGGCGGCTCCTACGGCTTCCCGGATGTCAGCACCCGGAGCCGAGACGCCGAGCACCTGGTGGCGGACCTGATCTCCAGCGGACGCGCCCCGACCGCAGCCGATCTGGCGTCGCTTGACAGGGCCATCGAGAGCGTAGCCGCCTCGTTCGAGGACGCGCTACGGTCCATCGGCTAGGGTCGGGCAAGTTGACGCGGCCGCTGCTGGGCCCTAGGTTCAATCAACCATGGGGTTGAACGCCGGAACGACGTTGGATCACCTGCCATCAAGGCGCCAGCGCATCCTCGCGGCCGCTGAAGCCGAGTTTGCCAAGCACGGGTTCGCTGGCGCCAGGGTGGCGAGGATCGCCGAGGTCGCGGACGTCAATAAGCAGTTGCTATTTCACTACTTCCAATCGAAGGCCGGCCTTTATGAGGCCGTGGCGGAATCGGTCGCCAATCGCGCTACGCTCGAGCCGCCCCAGGGCAGAACACCAGGGGAGAGACTTCGGGCGACGGTCGAGTACCTCGTGCGGACCGCTCAGGGCCACCGTGCGTTGCTCCAGGACGGTTGGCTCACTCAGGCGGCCGACCTCGTCGCCTCCATCATCGAGGACGGGCAGCGGTCCGGCCACTTCAGGGACGACGTCGACCCGCAAGACATAGCTGAAGTCGTTGTGGCGGCATCATTTGGGAATGCGTTCAGAGATCATGACAAGCGACGAGCCGGCGATTGGTTCGCCGGCTCGCTCGCCCAGCTCGTCATGGACCACGCGACTTGGCGCTAATCATCAACCAGAAGGTTGGTCGACGCCGACTCTAGCGAGTGCCTGACGACAGCAGTTCGTCGACGGCCCTCGCGTCCGGGCTCCGCAGCGCGATGGCGAGTACCTCGTCGAGCGTCTCCACCGGGTGGAAGACCAGCGTCTTCCGCACTTCCTCTGGAAGGTCCTCCAGCTCCGGCTCGTTCTCCTTGGGTAGCACGATCTCCACGATGCCCGCGCGGGCCGCGCCGAGGACCTTTTCCTTGAGGCCCCCGATGGGCAACACGCGGCCGCTCAGGGTCACCTCTCCGGTCATCGCCACGTCGTGGCGCGCCGCCCGCTGCGTCATCGCGCTCACGAGCGCCGTCGCCATCGTGACGCCCGCCGAGGGCCCGTCCTTCGGAATGGCGCCCGCCGGCACGTGCACGTGCACCTCGCGGTCCCTGAGCGCCTCCTCGGGCACGCCGAGCGCCGCGGCGTGCGTCTTGGCGTACGTGAGCGCCGCGCGCGCCGACTCCTTCATCACGTCGCCGAGGTGGCCGGTCAGCACGAGGTCGCCCTTGCCCGGCATCAGCGACGCTTCGACGAACATGATGTCGCCGCCGGTCGGCGTGTAGTACATCCCGGTGGCGGTGCCGACCGCGTCGCTCGCGGCCGCCCGCTCCGGCCGCACCTTCGGCCGGCCGAGCTGCGCGCGCACTTCGGCGCCGGTGAGCACGATCCGCTCGCCGCCGTCCACGGCCACGCGCCGCGCGATCTTCCGCGCGAGCCGTCCGAGCTCGCGCTCGAGTTGCCGGACGCCGGCCTCCCGGGTGTAACCCGAGACAATCTCGCGCACGGCCGAGTCCTCGATGGACAGCCGGTCGGACGTCAGGCCGTTTTCCTTGAGCTGGCGCGGAACCAGATACTGCCGGGCGATGGCCAGCTTCTCCTGCTCGGTGTAGCCGGTGAAGTCCACGGTCTCCAGCCGATCCAGCAGCGGCGCGGGGATGTTCTGGAGGAAGTTGGCCGTGGCGATGAACAGCACCTCCGATAGGTCGAACGGCACGCCCAGGTAGTGGTCCGTGAACGAGTCGTTCTGCGCCGGATCGAGCACCTCCAACAGCGCGGCGGCGGGATCACCCTGGAACGACACGCCGAGCTTGTCCACCTCGTCCAGCAGGAAGACGGGGTTCTTCGTGCCCGCCTGCTTCATCCCCTGGATGATGCGGCCGGGCATCGCGCCCACGTAGGTCCGCCGGTGGCCGCGGATGTCCGCCTCGTCGCGCGCACCGCCGAGCGAAATGCGGACGTACTTGCGGCCCATCGCGCGCGCGATGGACTTCGCGATCGAGGTCTTGCCCGTACCCGGCGGCCCCACGAAGAGCAGGATGGGGCCCTTGGCCAGGATCCGGTCGTCGGCCTGCCCCGGCACCTTCGCCTCCGCCGCGGCCTGCTCCTTCTTCTCCTCGCGCTCCCGCAGCTGCCGGACCGCCAGGAACTCCAGCACGCGCTCCTTGACGTCGCGCAGCCCGTAGTGGTCCTCCTCGAGGACCTGCTCGGCACGCGCCGTGTCGAGCGAATCGTCCGACCGCGCGTTCCACGGCAGCTCGGCGATCCACTCCAGGAACGTGCGGATCACCTGGGCTTCCATCGAGTCCTTGGAGGCCCGCTCCAGCCGACCCAGCTCGCGGTCGACTTCCTTCTGCGCCGCCTCGGGC
>Ga0335079_10011111_pt1 | contig 10255 bp, 8 predicted proteins | sample Lox_Sample_33_FD_206719 | JGI IMG/M metagenome (GOLD analysis project Ga0335079, IMG submission 206719) | Soil microbial communities from Loxahatchee National Wildlife Refuge, Florida, United States - Lox_Sample_3.3 | ecosystem: Environmental > Terrestrial > Soil > Wetlands | place: USA: Florida...
TCGGCGAACGCCAGCCCGGACCCGAGGTCGCTATCCGCCTCCACGATCGCAAGCTCTACATCAAGCTGTTCATGAACCCGGAGCTTCACGCCGCCGAAGCCTATATGGATGGCACCCTGACGTTGGAGGACGGCGCCACAATCCATGATTTTCTGTTGCTGTTCTCGGTCAACCGCGCGGGGCTTTATTCGTACGGTTCGCAGATGCTGATGCGGCGGGTGTGGCGCAGCCTGCGCCGCTGGCATCAGGCTAATCCGATTGGCCTTGCCGCCGCTCACGCCCGTCATCACTACGACATCTCAACCGAGCTTTACCGCCTGTTCCTCGACGATCAGATGCAATATTCCTGCGCGTATTTTCGAGACCCCGAGCATGAGACTCTCGAACAGGCGCAACACAACAAGTTGATTCACGCCACGAGTAAGCTCCAATTGAAGCCCGGCATGACTGTCGCGGAGATCGGCTCCGGCTGGGGCGGCTTTGCCATCCATCTGGCGCGCGAAACCGGCGCCCACCTCACCGCCGTAAATGTTTCACCCGAGCAGATCAAGGCAGCACGCATTCATGCCGAGGCGGCCGGCGTTTCCGATCGCGTCGTGTTTCGCGAGTTGGACTACCGCCAACTCACCGGACACTTTGACCGGGTGGTCTCGGTTGGCATGATGGAACATGTCGGCATCGGACATTTTGACGAATATTTTCTAAAGATCCGCGAGCTTTTGAGCCCCGATGGTTATGCTTTCATCCATTGCATCGGTCGGATGTCGCAGCCCGGCACCACCGGTCCCTTCATCCGCAAATACATTTTTCCTGGCGCCTATGTACCGGCGCTTTCGGAAACGTTCGCTTCCATCGAGCGCTGTGGCCTATGGTGCGACGACATGGAAGTGCTGCGGCTGCACTATTTCTACACGGTGAGTCGCTGGCGCGAGCGGTTTGCCGAAAATCGAGCCCGGGCTGCTGCAATCTACGACGAACGATTTTGCAGGATGTGGGAATTTTACCTCGCCGCCGTCGAACTTGAGTTCTTGCATGGCTCTCACATGGTATTTCAGTTGCTACTATCGACCAAACGTGATGCGGTTCCGATCACACGCGATTTTATGGGAGACTTTGAGCGGGCGGCCTGGGTGAAGCCAGCCAGCTGAGCGATCCTTGACGTTTTCAACGTTCCTTAGGGCAGTTATCCCGCAGGAGTGGTCAGGACGGCCCATTCCCGATTATTCGCCGACCGGCGCTCGCGAAGAAGCTGGCGCGCTACACCATTAGTCAAGGAAGGATGACGGGCTCTCGGCCACTCTTAGCGACGCTGCTTTTTCAACTGTAGCGATGCCGGCGCCTGGGCGCGAACATCGCGCAAACCATTGGGCAATGCCGATGCCACAGGCGTTTCGCCCTTGACCTGTTCGCGCCCAACCTCGCGGCGCGGCCACGCATAATCGTCGGCGCGGCCAGGCGGAGGATTAAGCGCTTCGCCGTTGACCAGCGTGCGCGCGGCGAGCGCATCGACCGCAGCAGGCCGCGCTCCCGGACCGCCGAGCAATTGATCTGTGTTTAGCGACGGCGCCGTCAGTGGCAGGATCGGCCCCGCCAGCGGATGCGGCGCTGGCTGGCCGGGCACCGCGCTGGTGTCGGGCGTCGCCGGCTCGGTCGGCAACGCAATCGGCCCCGAGCGCGCGGCGAGCAGGCGCGTGATCTCGCGTTCGACATAGTGGGCCAGCTTGCGCGCGCCGGCTTTGGTGAAGAAGACGCCGTCGTTAGAACGCAGCTGGCGGATCTGACCTTCGAAGTCAGGCCCCTTCGGCAGGAACAGGCCGCCTTCATCGACAAAGCCATCCCAGACGTCGACATAGGTAATGCCGGCTTTGCCGGCGGCCTCGCGATAGAGCCCATCCAGGAACAGCATGTCCGAGGTGCCCTTGGGACCACGAATTGCGGGAAGACCAACCCAAATCACTGGCACGCCCTTCGACTTCACCACCGCGATCATCTCCTCGATCTTCTTCGAGTAGAGTCCGCCCCAGCGGTCTTCATGAAACTCATAGAGGCCGTTGGGTGGGCGTGCCCTCTTCGCCGTCGGCGCCTCGGTATCATCCTGCGGCAGCTCGGTATCAGTTTCGGGCTTCTGTGCCGCCTCAGCCTTCGGCTGGGGCTTCGCGCCGCCCTTGCCGTCAGACTTTGCATCGCCTTTTGCGTGCACGTCCTTGCCGCTTTCCTTGTCGGCGGGCTTGTCAGTTTTTTCCGTAACCGGCTCGCGAAGCGTAACGCGGTCGTTTAGTCCGAGCATTACCACGATGATGTCAGGCTTTTCGGTGGTGAGAATGCTCTTGGCTGCGGCGGACCAATCGGAAGGGTCGCCCCTGGGCTGGTATTTGATCAAACCCGAGGTATTTTTGGCCTTGCGGACCACACCCATGTCAGGCTGCTCCGCGTAGGCATCCTCGATACCATAGGCGAGCCAGTCCGCCATACCGTCTCCAAGGACCAGGATACGGCGCTCTGGGACCGTTTCGCGCTTCTCTGGCGGCGGCGCCCTTGAAAAATCCTCGCGCACGAGCGGTCGGGTTTGCCGAGGCGCGCGTTGCCGGAACGGCTCAAACGGTTCGTTCCCAAACCAGCCACCCCCGCGTTGCGGCTGCTGCTGAAATCCGCCGAAGTTGAAAAATTGCGCGGAGGTAGGTCCGCCGACGCCAAGCAATATCCCGACCGCGATTGCCAGCGCAATCAGCAGACCGCCTCCAGTAAGATGCCCTTTCGGCTTGTCGGACATGCTCGGACCGCAATGCCCCAGCGACAACAACCTAACACCAAGAGCTCTGTAATCGCCTCACGATCAAGATACTACACTAGCACTAACTGCCATGTCACCGACTCGACGCCCGCACAGCACCTTTGCAAAAGGTCAATGACACGCATTTCGGCACACCGACATGGATCAACTAACAACGAAGCTTTCCGTCATGCCTGACGGTCGAAGGCGTCGAGACTGACCCGGCCCGGTAGAGCGCCTCTCATCCCTCTACCGCCCCGCCCCAACGCGATTGACGCCGCCATTTGCATTGCCACCGACGTTATGACGGACCGCAGCGCGCGCGACGGGGCGCGGATGGAGCACGACGCCTGGCCTTGCGACGCAACCGTTCGGGTAGCCGACGTACGTGCAGTACACGATTGCGCTTGCCGGGTCACTGCTGACCGTTACACCCGCAATTCCCAGCAATGCGCTGAACGCGAGGCCGACGAAGGTGAGCGACTTTGCAAAGGATTGCCGCATGCATGCCTCCTGATTTAGGCGTTACAAATCGATGGTCGGATGAGTTCCGACGTTGCTACGTTCGGCTTCGGCTGGATGACTCCATTGACTTATATCAAAGCAGTGGCGAGGACATTGAGCGTCTTTCATGCCAGCTAGGACATGGAATGGTCATGGACCCCAAAAGCGAGATGCGGAGCTTTGCCCTAGTGAGCTAAGTTGCCTAATTCGGCTTCGATAACTTCTCCGAGAGGTGTTCTGTTTTGACCAGCTTTTCGGAACGCCAGCGAAGACTGTTCTCCATCACCGCGGCACAAGGCGTCGGCGGATTTTTTTCTTTAGCCCGCGCATGTTCGCTATTGCACTACCAACACCGGCACGCTTCCGTCCGCCAGGACCGCCGATGTTTGACTTCCCAAGAACAGCTTGCTGAGGCCGCGACGCCCACGAGAGCTCATGACGATCAAGTCGCAGCCTCTCGACTTTGCTGTTTCGAGAATCGCAGTCGCTGGATGCACGTGCGAAACATGCAAGAGTTCTGGAGTTATCCCGGCCTGCTCTGCGATGGCTCGAGTTTCATCAAAGATTTTGCCCGCATGTTCCCTGTTGGCTGCGTCATACCTATCAATCTCTTGCTGCGAGGGGACCCATACCGCTGTGGCGGTTCCAACAGCGCCCGGCATTGGTTCCGAAACGGTGATGACTGTTGCTCTAGCATTCAAGGCCTTTGCTAAAGCAAGCCCATGCTTCAAGCCTTTTCTCGCGACGTCCGATCCATCCGTGCTCAAGAGAATATTGGCGTACATTCGGGGCTCCCATTGAGAGGCGCGGGGCTTCGGTCTCGTGCTTGGCAAAACCCCGCCTGACGAAAAGAGGCCGCCGCGTTGGCAGGGGGGTATGGGGTGCGACGGCCTCAAGTCCAGATGGTGCCCGTGATTAGCACCGCCAGCAGCCTGCAATTCCCGGCATGGCTACCCTTGATTTGGATCAAGGGCGCGGGTTGGCTAGCTGGTCCGCGCCCATTTTGATTGCGCAAAGGTCTGTCAGGGCCGATACTTTGGCGTTTTCGTTCAAGGGAGATGCCAAGGTGGCGACCGGAACAGTTAAATGGTTCAACCCCACGAAGGGCTATGGCTTCATTCAGCCAGACGGCGGCGGCAAGGATGTGTTTGTCCATATCTCGGCGGTGGAAAAGGCCGGCTACACCGGCTTGGCAGAAGGCGCGAAGGTAAGCTTCGACATCGTCCCGAACCGAGGCAAGGAATCGGCAGAAAATCTGAAGCTCCGCTGAGCGCTGGTTTGGGCGCGGGCTTGCTGGGCATGCGGGCCGCGCTCTTACTCTTCGGACTTGAGACGCTTGTACATGCGCTTGATGTCGTAAAAGAAAAATATGGCGCCGCCGAAGCCAATCTCAACAGTGTCTCGATACAAATCCGCGATCTGTTCGCTTTCCACCGCAAAGGTCACCGCCTCGTCCCGATCCGCGAAGTTCTTTCGCTTTTGCCCGGATGTCATTCGCCCGGAGAGGTCGCGCCGAGGGGACGTCGACGACCATTGTAGCCACGCCGGTTCGCCTGCCATCGCATGCACTCCACCTGTCTCACTGATAGGGCGCGGCGCTGCCTATCCCGGCTCTTGGCGCAAGCCACTACCAGCAACCGACACTGCCTATATGTCCGCTTCCCCCGGAAGCAGGTCGCTTGCCAAACGAAAGTGAATTAGGCTGCATCCTCCTCGACGTGCGGATACCGGGACTGAGCGGTCCGGAGCTTCAGGATCGCTTGAGCGAGATCGGCTCGACCCTGCCCATCGTGTTTCTCACTGGTCACCCGGATGTTCCGACCACTGTGCAGACCATCAAGGCGGGTGCGGCGGATTTTCTGACCAAGCCCGTATCGTCGGATGAGCTTCTTCGGGTAATTGAGCGGGCTTTGGCGCATCATGAGGCGACGCGTGGCCTGAAGAGCAAGCTGGACATGGTTCGCGTTCGTATCGGAACATTGACGCCGCGCGAGAGACAAGTCTTCGAACTCGTCGTTCGCGGCAAGACCAACAAGGGCGTCGCTCGCGCGTTGGGCACAGCCGAACGCACAATCAAAGCCCACCGCCAACGGGTGATGGAGAAAATGCAAGTCCAATCCCTGGCGGAGCTTGTCTCCCTCGCCGAGCGGGTCGGCATTTTGGGCGGTGTGTCAGGTAACGGACAGTCGGCCTAGCCAATCAAGCAACAGCTTTGAGCCCTCTACTGTCCCATGGGACAATAGGAAATGCACCGTGCGGGGCGTACGAAGGTAGCATTGTGAAGGTTACGTGACAGAAGGGGTATTATCTTTGCCCCGGAAGAACCTCGTTTTTGTCGTCGATGATGACCCTGGAATGCTCCGGGGAGTAGTGCGGCTGTTGCGGTAATTCGGCTACGACAGCGTCCTGTTTGCATCTGCCGAGGCGTTTCAGCACCAGAACGATTTCGAAAAGGCGCTTTGCGTCATTCTCGACATCAATCTGAACGATGGGTCAGGCATCGAGTTGAGGCATCGTCTCAAAGCTGCTGGAATTTCCGTGCCGGTCATCTACATCACTGGGAACGACAACCCGGCCGTGCAGATGGCTGCGCTTCAATCTGGATGTCTCGCCTATCTTACAAAGCCGTTCTCGGCGCAGTCGCTGATCGAGCCGCTCGAGAGAGCATCGGCGGGGTTCGCATAAATCGCACTTACCGTCACGGGGGCTTTTGGGACAATGTACTCAAGAACAATGTCCTTTGATCCAATTGTGAGTACCCACAGCCTATAGCACCTTTGATCGGGGCCTTCGCAGTAGTCACTTCGCTTGGGGAAGAGATTATGTCTTATGGCGTGGAGCAAACAACCATTGCGTACTTGGAACGGCGATACGCGGCTCTCGAGAAAGAGATAGAAAACGCTCTACAACATGGCCCGACCGATCATTTGGCAATTGCTGGCCTTATATACCGCAAGTTGACTGTTGCCGAAGAGATTAAACACGGTCGTGGTCTGGTGGAACTTATCCGCAGGACGCAAAACCAGACTAAACCGTCGCGGGCAGCGAAGATTAGCCAAGTCGTTTGTCGGGTACGAGCGCGGCGTCGGGTCCATCAGAGCGCGGGCAGATCGTCAGTGCAAATTATCAATCCCTTGGGGAGCGGATCAAAGCTCAACTACTGTTCTAATCAGTAAGCTGGCGACTGATCGCCCGAAGCTGGAAGTTTGCCGACAGGTGGACTACTGTTTCAAGAGGAAGCAAGTGGCAGTGATAGATGAAACACCGCGCCTCCACTGCTCTGGTTCTCTGCCCATATCTGCCCGTTGTGTGCTTCCACAATGGTGCGCGCGATGGACAGCCCCATCCCCATCCCGTCCGCCTTGCTGGTGAAGAACGGTTCGAAGACTTCTTTAAGTTTGTCTTCGGGAATGCCCGGTCCGCGATCCGACACGGATAGCTCGGCGAACTTTTCGACGCGCGAAGTCCGAATGCTGATGACGCGGTCTTCGGTAGGAGTATCCTTCATCGCGTCGATCCCGTTCGCGACAAGGTTCAGAATGACTTGTTGAAGTTGAATGCGGTCGCCGAGGATCGGAAGCGCATCCGGCGTGATCACACTAACCAGTTCGACCTTTCGCCCAACGGCAAGAATAAGTTTGACGGCCTCTCGAATGAGGTCATTGAAATCGAGGCTTTTCAGTTCAAAGGGTGTTTTTTTTAGCAGACTGCGCATCCTCCGGATGACTTCACTGGCGCGCCGGTCGTCTCTTAGAATATCTGCCAGGATTTCGCTTACTTCGTTGATGTCTGGATTTGGAGACTTCAAGATCGCCTGCGCCGTCTCGGTATTGGTCATAATAGCGCCGAGCGGCTGGTTCATTTCATGAGCAATTGAGGCGGTCAGTTCGCCAGCCGTGGCGATGCGGTTGACATGGACAAGTTCCGCCGTGCGCTGCCGGGACTGCACTTCGGCCAGACGACGCCGACGATGCGCATTCAGCAGGGCCAAGATAAGCCCGGCTTGCGCGAAAATAACGGCCGTGATCAGCGCGATTTGCCACGAATAACGCTGCCACGCCGTTGGCTCCCGAAACAAGACCTCGCTCCCCGGTGGTAGGCGGCTCTCGCTGATGTTCCAGCGCTGAAGTTGTCGCCAATCGTATTTCGGTGCTGAGAAGCCGATCGGAGGAACCTTGATATCGCTTCCCTTTTCTCCTCCCAACATCCGGACGGCAACAGCGGCAGTCGGTCGGCCACCCTCGGCCGGTGAAAACATCGGACCGCCAACAACCTCACCGTTAAAGTGAGACAGGTCGAACGTAAAAATGGGAGCGTTGGCGACCTCAGAGATACGCTTCAATGGGTCCTTGTCTCCATAGACGGCACCTGCGCCGTCCACCCATAGCTGCTGATAAAAGATGGCACTGTGGGGCGGCAAACTCGCAACCTCCTTCAGGATCTCGCCAAACGGCCGCTCGTTGTAAAAGATCAGTTCAACCTTGTTCTTTAGCAGCGGCCCCAGTATCCGCATTTGCTCGTCAACCCAAAATCGCTCGTTGGGGGAGTTTCCGATGATCATCGCGATGGCCTTCGTCTCCGGCAAGAGCCGCAGGATGTTTTGGACAAGAGCAACTTGATCGAAACGCACCCCAACCACGGCGTCTTGCTCGGACAACAAGGATGGTTCAACCCGGCGCAGTTCGACCGCCGCGAGCAGCATCGGCGTTGTCGGAAACAGGTCTGTCCTGTATCGCTGGACGAAGCGAGCCGCGGGCGCACCAATAGCGATGATCAAATCGGGCGGTCGTCCGGCGTAGAGCGCCGCGAGATATTTGACAAATTCGGCATCAGCAGCGTCGTTGCGATCCTGAGCCGTGGCAAGGGATTGTTCTTGGATTTCCAACGGCCAGGGCGACTGCCGGCTCAGTTGATCGCGGATTTCCCTGCTCCATGTGCTCCCCGGCTCGAAATTCCGGTCAAACGAATGAAGGACCACAATTTTTTTCCGGTGACCGGCAGTCTCGTTGGGCTGAGCGGCAACCTCGCCAATTGAGACGACAAGAACGACGGCAGCGGCGACCCACATATAAACGAGCCGCTTCAGCCGTGAGGTGCGCGATGCGGCCATGCGGCCTGCGCGGGTCGCGATCAGTTCGTCCGGGATTTCCGGCCGCCCGAATAGAGCATCCAAGGTAGCTGCCTCATCGGCCCCCATGGGTGCCTTACCAGTAGGCGACCACGTTGGCCAATAAATTGAGGGCGCTCCCCGTCTGCGGCGTATAGACCACCGGCGTGGGATTATCTGTGTACCCGAGCCCGATGCCCACGCGAACACCCGGCACAATTGGTGCGTAATATGCTGCGGTAATCGAAAAATTGCCGGTATGCGCGAGTTGGCCGCTCTGCAACGCGGCATCGACCACATAGTTGCTAAAGACATTTCGGGAGATAACCACGGACACCATATCTGTCGGCCGAGACGGCAGAAGGCCTATCCCGTAAAGGCGAAACTCGTAATACTGGCTGAAGCGATTGAACTCCGGCGGCGCGTACATTGCGGTGACGCCAGCGTAGACCCCTCTTGCAGCCTGACCTTCTACCGGCGCCAGTTGGACAAATTGTCGATCCGCCAGAACATACCCCGCATAGTTCCCGGTATTGCGCCCGCCAAATTCGAAATCGACGTATCTGCTCGTGTTGATGATCCCTGCGGCACGCACCCAGGTCGCAAGCTGGCCGGGGGATGCCTCCGTGCGATAACCGACCTCGTTAATTGCGAGAATCCCGCTGTTCGGCGTAGACCAGTCTAGGCCGGTCGGGTTAGCGGCCTTCTCGGCGAGGGGTCCGTCCGGATTGCTCGCCACCTGTACGCCGAACTTGTCGTAAAGCCCGCCAGGACCATTGAACTTGATGTCGATCGCCGGCTTCGCGTAAGCCCAAGCGCTAAGGCCAAGCTCGACCGGAATTGATCCGCTCGGTCCAAAGATGCTGGATGCCAAATTGCCCGCCAGAAAGGGCCCCCAATATTCGACGACGTTGGCCAGATATCCAACCTTCAATTCCACCTGCTTGTTCAGGAAGGTTTGATAATAGCTGAGTGTCGCGAGGCTTAACGCGTTCGGACCGCCGGGCTCCCAAGTGTCAAAATTGTAAATTCCGCCAACCACGATCTGCCCATCGGAAATTCCGTATCTGCTGAGGTCGTAAGTCATCTGCATCACGTTGTTCGTGAAGAAGGTTGGCTTCTGACCGCTATAGACCTGCTGGCCGAGTGTGGTCCGTTCTGCCGGCAGCATGTTGTCGAAAAAGTTGTTGTTGGTGTAACCGATGTATCCGATCCCGAGCGCTGCAAGACTTGATCGAATGCCCGCGAAATCAGGGTCGATGGTATCCTGCGGGCCGGGCAGCGCAATGGTGAGCCCCTTGATCCGTAGGGCCTCGAAATCCGGCGTTGGCGTGGCTAGCGGGGCGCCGAATGCGGTGTTTTCCGTCAACTCTGCGGCGTGACATGTCGCCCGCAGAAGGAACGCCGCACAAATCGATAACGCGATTGCCTTCCACATGGTCGAGGTTCAATCGGTACAATACTAAAATTTCGGCGGGGCGCCACAGTATTCAGGCTATTACATTTGTTGCTTATTTAATAGGCCGACGATGGCGTAGCGTTAGGTGAGACCACGGGCCGTCGCAGCGGTCGCTCTGCAAATTTTCACGAGCATGCTGCCGGCACAACGTGCCGCTCTTCCGCAATGCGCGGCCGATGTCTCAGATGGGTCAATCTCGACCAAAATGGGCTGTCGGCATCATTTCCGGTCTACCTCCAGTAGCGACCGAACTGCGGACATCCCGAATTGGCAGCTTCGTGCCACTTTCGGACTCATGCACCGCAGCAAAAGGGGCTCATTCGATCACCTCGTCGGCGCGGACAAGTAACGAGGGCGGCACGGAGAGACCGAGCGCTTTGGCGGTCTTCATGTTGATGATTAGCTCGTATTTGGT
>Ga0335079_10011112_pt1 | contig 10254 bp, 7 predicted proteins | sample Lox_Sample_33_FD_206719 | JGI IMG/M metagenome (GOLD analysis project Ga0335079, IMG submission 206719) | Soil microbial communities from Loxahatchee National Wildlife Refuge, Florida, United States - Lox_Sample_3.3 | ecosystem: Environmental > Terrestrial > Soil > Wetlands | place: USA: Florida...
GGCGCATCTGCGCGTGGTGGTGCTGGGCGATGTGGAGGGGGACATGGTGCGGATCAACTCGGGGCTCGCGGGCGGCGACCGGGTGGCCATCAGCAACCAGAGCGAGCTGTTCGACGGCGCGCCGGTACAGACGAAGTCATAGGAAGAGCGACACATGCATGCTTTAGCGCGACTCTGCGTCAAACGACCGGTCTTTGCGACGATGCTGGTGCTGTCGCTGGTAGTGGTCGGAGTGTTTTCGTATTTCAGCCTGGGGCTGGACCTGTTTCCGAAGATCGACATCCCGACGGTTTCGATCATGGTGTCGAACCCGGGGGCCTCGCCGGAAGAGGTGGAGACTGAGATCACCAAGAAGGTGGAGGATACGGTCAACACGATCAGCCAGGTGGACGAGGTGCGGTCGACGTCGTCGGAAGGCAACTCGCTGGTGATCGTAACGTTCGAGCTATCGAAAGACGGCGATGTGGCGGCGCAGGAGGTACAGAACAAAGTCAACCTGATTGTGCCGGACTTGCCGCAGACGGCCAAGCAGCCGGTGATCCAGAAATTCGATCCGGATGCGACGCCGGTGATGCAGATTGCGGTGTCGGCGCCGCGGTCGCTGCGCGACGTGACGCTGATCGCGGATAAGCTGATCAAGCAAAAGCTGGAGAACGCGAAAGGCGTCGGCGAGATCACGATTGTGGGGGGCGCGAACCGCGAGATTCACGTGATGGTGGATCCCGACCGGCTGCGCGCGTACAACCTCACCGTCACCAACGTGCTGAACGCGGTACGGGCGCAGAACCTGGAGCTGCCGGCCGGGACACTCAACGCGGGAGCGCGGGAGTTCAGCGTGCGGACCACGGGGCGCATCACGAACGCGGCCCAGTTCAACGACATCACGATCGCCAACCGGAACGATTACGTGGTGAAGGTGAAGGATATCGGGTACGCGGAAGACGCGGCCGAAGAGCCGCGGACGGCCTCGCGGCTGGACGGCAACGCGGCGGTGACGCTGATTGTTTCCAAGCAATCGGGCGTGAACACGGTATCGACCGCCGATCAGTGCGGCAACGGCTTGCGGAGATCATGCCGGCGGTGCCGCGGGACGTGCACGCCGATATCATCAGCGACCAATCGACGTTCATCCGGGCCTCGGTGGATAACATTAAGCATCACCTGATCGAAGGCAGCCTGTTCGCGAGCGTGATCATTTTCCTGTTTCTCGCGAATATTCGGACGACGCTGATTGCGGCGATCGCGATTCCGACATCGATCGTGTCGGCATTCGCGCTGATGGCGGCGATGAACCTGACGCTGAACACGATTTCGATGCTGGCGCTGACGCTGATGGTGGGAATCGTGATCGACGATGCCATTATCGTGCTGGAGAACATTTACCGGTACATCGAAGAAAAGCATCACACGCCGTACGCGGCGGCGATGGAAGGGACGAAGGAGATTGGGCTGGCGGTGATGGCGACTACGCTCTCGCTGCTGGCGGTATTCCTGCCGGTGGGATTCATGGGCGGGATCGTGGGGCGGTTCATGAGCTCGTTCGGGTTCACGTCGGCGTTTGCGATCGCGGTCTCGATGCTGGTGTCGTTCACGCTGACCCCGATGCTCTGCTCGCGGTTCGTAAAGCCGGCTCCGGCGACCGGCGGCGGGCACAGCTCGAAAGATTCGCGCTTCTTCCGCTTCCTCGACGGGCACTACACGCGAATGCTGGAATGGGCGATGGCGCACCGGAAGTCCATGGTGGCGTTGTGCGGGCTGACGATTCTCAGCATTGTGCCGCTGTTCATCGTGGTGAACAAGAACTTCACACCGCAGACCGATCAGGGGATGTACAACACGTATCTGCGGGCACCGGAAGGGACGTCGCTGGCGGCGACGACGAACATGGCCGAGCTGCTGGCGCAAGATATCCGGAAGCTGCCGGGCGTGACCCATACGCTGACGACGGTGGGGTCGGGGTCGGATCGCGCGGTCAACACCGCGACCATCTTCGTCAAGCTGGACGATTTGGATAAGCGGAGCGTCGGGCAGTTCGATTTGATGGCGCGCACGCGCGAGCTGTTCAAGAAGGTGCCGGCCGGAGTGGTGACCAGCGTCGGGCAGGTGAACCAGGTGGGCGGCAACGCCAATTTCAACCAGGCGGACGTGATGTATGCGATTCAGGGGCCGGATCTGGACAAGCTGGCGCAGTATTCGAATGCGCTGCTGGTGAAGTTGAAGGCGATGCCCGGAACGGTGGATGTCGACAGCTCGATGCGGGCGGGCGTACCGGAAGTGCGGCTGGATATCGACCGGGCGCGCGCGGCAACCTTGGGCGTCTCGGTCCAGGACATCGAGCAGGCGCTGAACACGCTGGTAGCCGGGCAGACGGCCTCGCAGTTCGATGCGGGCGAGGATCAATACGACGTGGTGGTGCGGGCGCAGGAACGTTTTCGCGGCAGCCCGGAAGGTCTGGCCAAGATGACGGTGCCATCGACGAAAGTGGGCTCGGTGGGGCTCGACGAAGTGGTTCGGATGCACCCGGGCACGGGACCGGCGTCCATTAACCGGCTCAACCGGCAGCGCCAGGTGACGCTGCTGACCAACGTGCTGCCGGGATTTTCGCAATACGGCATCCAGCAGGGGCTACAAAACGACGCGAAGGCGTTGGGGATGGATCCGGGCTATGGCGCGGCGCCGACCGGGCAATCGAAAGAACTGGGGCGGACGGGCTACTATTTCGTGCTGGCGTTCTCGCTGACCTTCATCTTCATGTATATCGTGCTGGCGGCGCAGTTCGAATCGTTCATCCATCCGATTACGATTCTGCTGACGCTGCCGCTGGCGATTCCGTTCGGGATTCTGTCGCTGCTCATCGGCGGACAATCGGTGAACATCTTTTCCGGGCTGGGGCTGCTGCTGCTGTTCGGAATTGTGAAGAAGAACGCGATTTTGCAAATCGACCACACCAACGGGCTACGCGCGTCGGGCATGCCGCTCTATGACGCGATTATCCAGGCCAACCGCGACCGGCTGCGTCCGATCCTGATGACCACGATGGCGCTGGTGGCGGGGATGATCCCGCTGGTCATTTCGGGAGGAAGCGGGGCGGAACAGAACAAGTCGATCGGCGTGCTGGTCGCGGGCGGGCAGACGCTTTGCCTGCTGCTGACGCTGCTGGCGGTGCCGGTGTTCTACTCGCTGTGGGACGATTTCGGGCGGTCGCTTTCAGAAGGCCGGCTGGGCCGGATGATTTCACGCGTGCGGATCCGGTTGCCGAAACGAGAGCCGGCGCCCGTGGAGGCGCCGGTGGCGCGGCAGGCCGGGGGCAACGCTTAATGGGGCGTTTTCAGGCCATCGGCCTGTACTCCATATTTCTTGCCATTCGCGCGGCAGGCCAGGCACCCGCGGAGCCGCGGATTGCGCCGCTGACGGAAATCCCGGTTCCGGAGCGCGCCGGGGTGATCGGACGCACCAGCATCGGGCTTCCGGAAGTGATCGAGCGCGTCATGCAGAATGATCGCGACCTGGCGGTCTCGCGAATTTTGCGCGAGGAAGCCGGATACAACGTGACCGCCGCCAAAGGCGTGTACGATCCGGTGGTGGGGCTGCGGGGCTACCACAGCAAGACGGTGACACCGATCGCATCGCTAATCGGAGGCGCACCCAACGGCCAATTGGTGAGCAAGGAATGGAACGCGGCGCCGCAGTTGAGCGCGCAGATTGAGCAATCGGGGGCTTCCATTACCACCACGTTTGCGAACTCCCAGCAGATTACGAACAGCACGTTCGCCACGGTAAACCCGCAATACCCGACGTCGCTGCGGCTGGATTTGACGCAGCCGCTGTGGCGGGGGCTGCGATTCGACGACAACCGATACCGGCTGCAGGCAGCGCGCAAGAACCGAGAGCTGAGCGACGAACAGTTCCGGCAGCGGGTGATCGACGTGGTGACCCTGGCCACGCAGGCGTACTGGGAGCTGGTCTACGCCTCGCAGGCTTACGATGTGCAAACCGAGGCGGTGCGGCTGGGCGAAGAACAGTATGCCAGCAACCGCCGACAGGCCGAGCAGGGGGTTCTGTCACCGATTGACGTGGTGGCGGCGCAAACGCAGGTGGCGACGTTCCAGCAGAATTTGTTTCTGGCGCAGCAGGCGCTCACGCAGGCGGAAAACAATTTGAAGATGCTGATGCTGCCGAACCGGACCGACTTGTTGTGGGGCGCGGCGTTGGTCCCGGAGACGCCGCCGGAAACCCAGACAATCCTGCCCACGGTCGACGAAGCGGTGGAGGAGGGGTTGCGCACACGCCCGGAGCTGGCGGAAAGCGCGATCAACCTCGATCTGAACCGGCTCGATGTGCGGCGCAACCAGGAGCAGGTGAAGCCGCGGGTGGACGCGTTCGCCACGTTGACGAGTGCGGGATTGGCGGGAATTCCGCTGCCGCCGCAGCCCAACCCGTTCACCGCCGGGTTCGTCGGCATTACGCAATATCTGAATCAACTGGGGGCCCTCTCCGGGCTGGCGCCAGTTCCCCCGCTCTCATTTGGGAGCGGGGGAATCCCGCCGGCGCTCAGCGGCAGCTACGGCCAGTCGCTGCAGAACCTGTGGAGCGGTAACTTTGCCACGGCGCAGATCGGGATCCAGGTCTCGCTGCCGTTGCGCAATCGCACGGCGGAGGCGCAGCTTGCGGTCTCGAACGCGGAAGGACGCCGGCTGCGGGCGGTGCAGGACCAGATCGCGATGACGATTGAGTCCGACGTGCGGAACTCGATGCAGGCGGTGGCCTCGGCGCAGGCGCGGCTGGCGGCATCCGTGGTAGCCAGCCGGTCGGCGCAAGAGCAATACGAGAGTGAGCAGCGGCAACTGCAAGCGGGCACTTCGACCGTGTTTTTGGTGTTGCAGCGCCAGACGGACCTGATCACGGCGCGCAACCGCGAAGTGCGGTCGCGGGCGGACGTGGCCGAGGCGATCGCGAATTTCGAGCGGGCGACCGGCCGGACCATCCCGGCTCATAATATCCAGTTACAGCCGTAGCACCCCACAGACAGGCGGTTCGGGCATTTAAAGTTCCCCGCCGGCGCAGCCGATTACCAGACGTGGAACTGGGACGCTGGGGGTTGTACCTACTCCCCGGTCTGCTCGCGTTATCGGTTGCGCTCGCCGTGATGGTGGCACGCCTGGGCGGGCAGATGCGGCGGTGCCAGGAAGAACGACAGAAAGAAACCGAGGCACGCCGGGCTACGGAAGCGGCGCTGCAGAAAAGCGAGGCACGGTACGAGGACTTGTTCGAGCACGTCGGTCTCGGACTGTTTCAGATCACGCCGGAAGGACGGCTGATCCGGGCGAATGCGGCGATGGCGGAGGTAACCGGCTATCGCTCGGCGCAGGAAATGATAGCGGCAATTGCGGATGCCCGCGCGGAATTCGGGATACCGGAATTGACGGAGACAGACGACGGCTACGAACCGGAACCGATCCGGTACCAGACCGAAATCCGGGGGAGGAACGAACAATCGATCTCGGCCCAGGTGAATCTGCGGCTGGTGCGTGGAGACACGGTTGAGGGGTGCCGTCTGGAAGGTTCGGTCGAGGACATCACTGAGCGGCGCCGTGCGATTGAGGTTGTCGAGGCGCAGCGCGATCTGGGAATCCAGCTCAACGCGACATCGTCGCTGAAGGACGCCTTAGCGCTATGTCTGGACGCGGCGATGTATACGTCGGGGATGGACTGCGGAGAAATCTACTTGCGGGATGCGGAGACGGGCGCCGCGGTTCTGACTCATGGAATGGGACATCGCGCGACGTGTCTGCGCAACATGCGCATTCATGCGGGCCGGATTACGACGTTTCTCAACCGGTTGAACGAGCCGGTCCACGTATCGGATCAGGCATGCGAATCGGGCTCAGCGGAAGGTTGTGATGCCTGCCTGATGTGCCGGGTGATCGTACCGATCCGGCATGAGGGAGCCCGCATCGGATGGCTCGTCATGCGGTCGCATTCGGAACAACAGGTGCCCACGGTTTGCCGCACGGCGCTGGAGATGATGGCCGCGCAGATCGGCAGCGCGGTGGTGCGAGTGCAGGCGCAGGAGGCATTGGCGACGAGCCAGTACGAATTGAGGAAGCTATTTGATTCCCTCAATGATTTCCTGTTCATTCTCGATCCAGGCGGCCATGTAGTGGACGCCAATCGGGCTTTTATCGCACGTTCGGGATACACGCTGGAGGAACTGCAGGCCATGAGCCTCACCAGCCTCCTTCCGATTCGTCTGGAGCATATCGTAAGCGGCGGACTTTTGGGCGGCGAGATGAGCTCGGTATCGGTGCCGCTGCTGGCGAAAGACGGAAGCGCGATTCCCGTGGAGACGCGGCTGGGTCTCGGAAGGTGGGATGGACGGGGCGTGGTCATCGGGCTGGGCCGCGATTTGAGCGAACGCCGCAAGGCCGAGGAGCAGACGGCCTCGTTGCGGGAGAAGACCGCGCTGCTCAAAGAAATCCACCACCGTGTGAAAAACAATCTGCAGATCATCTGCAGTTTGCTGCGGCTTCAGGTAAGCCGGCTGGAACCCGGGCTTCCGCTCGATGCCTTCCGGGAAAGCCAGGCGCGCATCCGGGCGATCGCCCTGCTGCACGAAAAGCTCTATCAGTCGCAGGATTTATCACGCGTGGAATTGGGCGAGTATCTCGGCGCTCTCACACGCGACGTATTGGGTGCATATTACCGGCCAACCCAGGAGATCGAATTTCAACTCGAGGCGGAGCCCTTGATGCTGAACCAGGACACAGTGATGCCATGCGGCCTCATCGTCAACGAACTGGTCACGAACACGTGCAAATATGCATTCCCCGACGGGCGGCGGGGAACGTTACGCCTTGCGGTGAAGAAAGGCGAGGATAACCAGTTGAGTCTCAAGCTCAGCGATAACGGTGTGGGGCTGCCGGCGGAAGTGGAGCCCTCGAAAACCAACACGCTGGGACTGCAATTGGTCGATGACATGGTCGCGCAGCTCAAAGGGACCTGGACCGTGCAGCGTTCCGGGGGAACAACATTTGAAATCAGATTTCCGGCAGAGAAGAAATAGCCGCGAGAAGAAGAAGGCATGGCGCGAATACTAATCTTAGAAGACGAGCGGGTGGTAGCCCGCGACTTGCAGGGGCTGCTGGTGACTTACGGCTATGAAACCAGCATGGCGGCCTCGGGCGAGGACGCCATCACCATCGCCAAGCAGGAGCACCCGGATGTGGCTTTGGTGGATATCCATCTGGCTGGAACGCTGGACGGCATCGAAACGGCTCAGGCGCTACAGCAGCAGATGGATGTCGGCGTGGTATATCTGACCGCGCAAGGGGACGAACCCACGTTGAAACGTGCCGAGGCGACGCACCCGCTGGGATATCTCGTGAAGCCTTTTGCGGAAGCAACCTTGAAGGCGACTCTTCAAATGGCCGTAGCCAAAGCGGCCGTGGAGCGGCGAGACCGGATGGATCAGGAATGGCGTACCGGCGTTCTGGACCGGCTCACGGTCGGGTTGATCGCAGCCGACGCCGGCGGCCGAGTGCGGCTGATGAACGAGAAAGCCCAGAGCGTTACCGGATGGCCGGAGCCGGAGGCTCTGGGAAAAGACCTGGCCGAGATTTTGAATCTAAAAGGTGCGGATAACACGGCAGTCACGGGCGATCTCTTCCAAAAAGTACTCAAGCAGGAGGCGCCGGCGACGGAGTCGTCCTACAGTCTGGTTTGCAGATCGGGAGAAGAGGTAGGCGTCGAATGCGGGTTCTCGCCGGTTCAAAACGAGGAGCAGCAGGTGATTGGCGCCTCGGCGGTGTTTTGGCCGACGCGGGCCGACGCGGAACCCGAGGCCGCCCCCAGCGTAGAGGGGCAACCGGAATTCGACGCGGTCACGGGGCTGCCAGGCCGGGCGCAGGCCAAGAACGCGATATACGCGGCTCAAAAGGCCAAGACGAAAATGTTCGCGGCACTGTTCGTGCTTGAGCGATACTACCGCACCGGCAGAAAATACGGAAACGCTACGGCGAATGAAGTACTGACGTATTACTGTACGTTCCTGGCGCAGGAGATCCAAGCCTCGCCTCATTGCGGCGGTCTTTTTCACTGGGCGGGACCGTCATTTGTCGCGCTCCTCGGCCCTTGGGATAGCCTGCCGATCGCGCAACGCGAGATCAGCCGGTTTGGACGTCTGAAGCTGGTCGAAGAATTCCAGGCCAGTTCGCGGACCGTTTTGCTGTCGCTCTCGGCGGCGCTGAAAGTGTTCCCGGTCGAGATGCCGCTCGAAAAACTCGTTAGCCAGCTTGACTCCTTTCTGGCCGTGCAAACCAAGGCAGACGACGACCTCGTGACGATGGCAATGAGCTGAGGCGGATAATATCCACAGCGGGGGACCAGCCATCACGCATGTTCGGCGCGATCGAAGCAGGTGGGACTAAATTTGTCTGCGGCGTGGGAAGCGGGCCGGAAGACGTAAGACTCGGGCAGATCGCCACCACGACGCCCGACGGCACAATCGCGGAAGTGATTGAATTTTTCGAGCGGCAAGGAGAGGTGGAGTCCCTCGGAATTGGCTGCTTCGGGCCGATTGATCGCATTAGCGGGCAAATTACTTCCACACCGAAATTGCCGTGGCGGAATTATGAAATTGTTGCCACGATTCGGGCCGCGCTGAAGGTGCCAGTCGCATTCGACACCGACGTGAATGCCGCGGCGGTGGGAGAAGCGCGCTGGGGGAGCGGGCGCGGGCTGACGGACTTTCTCTATTTGACGGTCGGGACGGGGATCGGCGGCGGAGCCATCGTGAATGGCCAGCTTCTGCATGGCGCGGGACACCCCGAGATGGGCCATTTGCGAATTCCTCGCGACCGCACGCGCGATCCGTTTCCCGGATGCTGTCCCTATCATGGCGATTGCCTGGAGGGGCTCGCGTGCGGGCCGGCGATTGAGGCGCGGTGGGGCCGGGAACCGGAGTCATTGCCGCCGGAGCATCCGGCCTGGGCTCTGGAGGCGCATTATCTCGCGCTGGGCGCGGCGAACCTGGCGTGCGCGTTTGCGCCGCAGCGGATTGTGATCGGAGGAGGGATCATGCGTCAACAGCATCTGCTGGCACTCCTCGCCTCCGAACTCCGGAACCTGCTGAACGGATATGTGGCCACGCCGGAACTGGTTCCGCCCGGCCTGGGCGAGCGCTCGGGAGTGTTGGGCGCATTAGCGATGGCGAAGGATGCCGCAACTACAAACAGGTGAGATTCCAGCGGGTGATCACGCGAGTCTCGCGCTCGTAGCCAAGCGTGCTGAATGACGCGGTACCGAGGGCGAACAGGCGCGCATCGGCGGGAGGCAGCCCCAGCCAGCGCGCAGTGAGAATGCGCAGAATGTGGCCGTGGCCGAACAAGGCGACCTCGCCACCCGCTTGTGCCGCGCGCGTAAGGATCGCGTCGGCACGGGCAGCGACCTGCTCGATGGTCTCGCCGTTCGGAAACCCGTCGGTCCACAGCGACCAGCCGGGGCGCTGCTCGCGGATTTGCGCAGTGCTGCGGCCTTCGTAGTCGCCATAGTCCCATTCACGCAAGTTGGGATCGACCTCGGCCCGGTCGCCATAGCCCGCGAGCCGGCAGGTTTCGCGGGCGCGTTGTAGCGGGCTGGTCAAGACCAGTGCGAATTCTCGGCCACCGATCTGGCGCGCGATGCGCTGCGCTTCGCTGCGCCCCGCGTCGGTCAGCGGCAAGTCAGTCCTGCCGGTGTGCGCGCCGGAGCGGCTCCACTCGGTCTCGCCGTGGCGGATCAGCCAAAGTTCGCCCTGCATTTACTCCGACATGATCGGTTCGCTCCGTTCCCGCGGACCGGGCTGCAGGTGCGGATTCCGCTTGAGCAGGCGCGCGCAGGTATTCCAGCGCAGGAGTGCATCGTCATTGGCCGGCGGGCGGATGGCTTCGGCCTTTTCGTAAAACTCCATGGCCTCGCGCAGCCAGTCATAAATCGCCGATCCGGAGGCGTGCCGCGACTGATGCAGCAGAGCATAGGCGCGGCGCTCGGCGACGATCCCCGAATAATAGGCGCGCTCATAATTGTCGGTCAGGCGCGGAAGCACATCCTTGGCTTCCTGCACCTTGTAGGCTTGGCCGAACTGGTCGGTGAGAGCGAGCAGCAGAGTGACCAGCGCCGGCTGATTTTCCGCATCCACCGCCAAGATGTCCCGGCAGATGCTCTCGCTCTGCCACGGTTCGTGAAGCAGGCGATAGCGCTCGGCTTTTGCCAACGCGC
>Ga0335079_10011113_pt1 | contig 10254 bp, 11 predicted proteins | sample Lox_Sample_33_FD_206719 | JGI IMG/M metagenome (GOLD analysis project Ga0335079, IMG submission 206719) | Soil microbial communities from Loxahatchee National Wildlife Refuge, Florida, United States - Lox_Sample_3.3 | ecosystem: Environmental > Terrestrial > Soil > Wetlands | place: USA...
TTGGTCGAGCTATTTGATCCGCGTTTATTCATGGAATTTGATTCTTACAAAAGAAGGAATTCTTTCCTGGTTCTTGCAGATCATTCGTCTCGATGGAGTGTTGAATTGGTTTTTGAATTTACCGGTCGTGGGCGGGCCCTCCCTCGCAGTTTCGGCAACGGGTATCTTTATTGTATTTGCTTATATCTGGCTTCCTTATATGATTCTTCCGATTGAAACGGCGCTCGAGCGCGTTCCAAAATCATTGGTCGAAGCCTCCAGTGATTTGGGCGCAAGTCCGAATCAAACCTTTCGCAACGTGATTTTGCCGCTGGCATTTCCGGGTGTAGTAGCGGGTTCGATCTTTACGTTTTCTTTAACATTGGGCGATTTCATCGTGCCGACTCTGTTCGGAAATTCAAGTTACTTCATCGGCACGGCGGTGCTTTCGTATCAAGGCACATCGGGCGATATCCCATTGGCGGCGGCGTTCACCATGGGACCGATTGCCATTATGATCGTTTATCTCTTGATTGCGCGCAGATTAGGAGCGTTCGATGCTCTCTAGAAAAAAATCATCCACGCCTGGGCTGAGCGGCGAACGCGCTTCTTGGTTCATCAAGCTAGGCACAATCGGAGCCTTACTCTTTCTTTATATACCGCTGGCTCTGATTTTTCTTTATGCGTTCACAACCGAGACTGCGGCTTATACATTTCCGCCTCCAGGCTTGACCTTGAAATGGTTCCCGCAAGCGATCACCAATCCCGATATGTTGGCTTCGCTTCAATTGACTGTTGAAGTTGCCGTGTTAGCAACTCTTATGGCGATCATTCTTGGAACACTGGCGGCGGCGGCAGTTTATCGCGGCACGTTCTTTGGAAAAGAAACGATTTCATTTTTGCTCCTTCTGCCGCTTGCGTTGCCCGGCATTGTGACTGGCATCGCTCTGCGTTCAGCTATCGGCTTGATGCATATCCCGTTCAGTTATTGGACGATCGTGATCGGGCACGCGACATTTTGTGTGGTTACGGTGTACAACAATGTGCTGGCGCGTTTTCGACGGACGGGCGGATCACAAATCGAAGCCTCGATGGATTTGGGCGCAAATTCTTTCCAGACCTTTTGGCATATTATTTTGCCGAATATATCCAGTGCTTTACTGGCTGGCGGAATTCTTGCGTTCTCGCTTTCATTTGACGAAGTCATCGTGACCACGTTTACAGCCGGTCAGCAGAAGACTTTGCCGATTTGGATTTTCAGTCAGATGTTGAAGCCGCGCAATCGTCCGGTGACCAACGTCACCGCTCTGTTGATCGTTTTGATCACTGCTGTCCCGATTTTGTTCGCGCAGAGATTGATCAATCAATCTTCGGATACGGGCGAGACTCAGGAATAATTTGTAGTAAAATGTGACGCTTATAGGAGCATCATACAGAATTGTCCGCCTGCGCCGTCGCCGCGATTTCACCGTGCAGTGATTGCACAACCGCCGCCTGTTGAGGATCAAACCTCAGCGAGGCGGCGGATGTAGTTAACGGACTCAGCTTCCGGTCTGTGAAAGAACCGACTGAATTTTTCTGATCTTGAAGCGGCCAGGAAACTGAGCCAAAAATAAATTACGACAAGGAGAAGAATGACTGGAAAATATTTTTCGTATCTATCCCCAAAACTTGAAAACCGTCCTCATGCGGATAAAGGCAATTGCGGCGTGTTCGCTCGCGAGCGTGTGCAGCGAGGAGAATTGATCTCGTTGTGGGGCGGAAAGATTCTTTCTGCCGATGAGATCGATTACAGCATGGAGAATTTCACCCAGCAGGTTTTGCAAATCGAAGATGGATTCTATATGCTGTCACTTACTATGGAACCTTCTGATTGCTTTAATCATTCCTGCAGTCCGAATGTTGGACTCTCGGGACAGATCGGATTGATCGCCATGCGCGATATCGAAGCCGGCGAAGAAATCTGTCTTGATTACGCCATGTGCGATAGCACACCGTACGACGAATTCGATTGTCAATGCGGTTCGCCCGATTGCCGAGGACGAGTGACCGGCGATGATTGGAAGCGGGCCGAACTTTGGGAACGTTATGATGGATATTTTTCGCCGTATCTAGCGCGCCGCATCGCGGCTTTGAAAAAAGAGGCTGATCAAAAACAAAAAGTCGCTGCTTAATTCTTTTCCAGCGCGCATCTTTTTGATCGCGCTTGTCTTGCGGCTGATCCCCGTGCTTTTAGCGCGCCAGTTGGGGATCGGCTTGGATGATATGTTTCAATATGATATGTTGGCGCGCAGTCTTGCTTCGGGAAATGGATTTCGATGGTATGCGCCTGCCGACTTAGCGCGCCTCGCGCCGTACCTTCATCTTAATCTTGCAACTCTGACTCTCGATCCGCGCGGCATGTTGACCACGTTTCGGGCTCCGTTATATCCGGCTTTTCTTGCAATCATTTATTATTGCAACGGCATCAATGCGGATCGTTTCTTCGCGGCGCGTCTCGCGCAGACAGTGCTTGGTGCGCTGCTTGCACCGCTGACGTATTTCACAGCAACCCTCCTGCTCCCCCCAAATTCAAAAAATTTGATGGAGCAAGACGGGGACGAGGATGAAAAAGCCGCCAAGATTTCAGCATGGATCGTTGCGGTCTATCCGATGTTTTTGATTTTTCCGCTTGCGCTTGCCACCGAAAATTTATTTTTTCTTTTGGTACTTGCCAGCGCACTTGCTCTCCTCAAACTTGCCCATCGTCTCCGATTCCCAATCCCCGATTCCCGACTCACGATTTCCTATTCACTGCTTTCCGGTTTTCTTCTTGGACTCGCCGCCCTCACGCGTTCCATCATTCTTCTTTTTGCCGCGCTCGCTATCTTATGGATTTGGTTTATTCTTAAACAACGGCGCGGTGCGATCCTGGCGGCTTTGGCTTTGATCATCACGATAATGCCGTGGATCGTCCGAAATTCGTTAATCGAACATAAATTGACGGATATTGAAACTTCATTAGGTTATAACTTGTATGTTGGCTATCATCCGCAATCCAGCGGGACTTTCACGTTCGGTCCTTCGCTCGATCTGATGTCAATTCTTGATGATAAAACGCGTGACGAAGTCGGGACACAAAAAGCGATTCAATTCATCGAACAAGATCCGGCGCGCTTTCCGGTTTTGGCAATCAACCGGCTGGGATATTTCTTCGATGTCGAATGGCGCGCCTTCACCTATTTCTATGTCAACGATTATCTTGGTTATGTTCCCACTGTACTTTTGATTCTTATACTTGCAATATTGGCACTGCCATTTATGGCAATTGCCGTTTCAGCGGCATATGGTTCAGCGTTGCTTTCGTGGAATCCACAGACAATTTTATTGGCATTGCTTTTTATAGGATATTTGCTTCCGCATGTTCTTATCTTATCGGAAGAACGATTCCATTTGACGTTGATTCCGTTCTTTGCCATGCTGGCGGCGGGTTTCTGGACGAATGGCACCTCTGCACTCAAAACTCGCTGCAGATTGGCGATTGCGATCTCATCTCTTGTTGTTTTATTGTTGCTTGTGAATTGGGGATTTGAGCTGGCGCACAGCGGAAATGTGATTCTTCAAATACTGGGACCGAACGGCAATCAACTTTATCTTCCATATTGACGGTTTGATTGATGAAAACTTTGCTTGGCGAACGCTTGCATTTTGACTGGAAAATCGTAACCGTGATTATCGTCAGCACTTTATTGCTGATCATAGATTACTATAATCAATTCACGTCCAACAAGGATTATGACCGTACTATCCTTTATCTGATAATTCCCCTAATCATCATCGTTGTGATTTTCCGCGAAGATCCGCGTCAATATGGTTTTACACTTGGAGATTGGAAAGCTGGAATTGCCCTTACAGCAATTGGCATTGCATTGATGGCAATTGTTTTATGGTTTGTCGCGCGTAACCCGGCACTGGAATCCTATTATAAGTCGCAAGTCGGCGGCTTGCCTTGGAATACATTCCTTGATTTGTTTGGCTGGGAATTTTTCTTTCGCGGTTTTATTTTATTTTCTTTCATCCGTAAATTTGGCGCCGAGGCTTTATGGTTGCAAGCGATTCCATTTGCGTTAGCGCATCTTGGCAAACCTGAAATTGAAACGCTTTCAACCATCTTTGGCGGCTTTGCGTTTGGATGGGTTGCCTATCGGACGCGCTCGTTTGTTTATCCGTTTTTGATTCATTGGTTCGTCGCCTCGTTTACAATTGTGGTCGCGGCAGGCTTAATCCATGCTTGACTTTACACTTCGTCCGGCGACAGTAGATGATTCTCCTCTCATCAAGGATTTGATTCACCGCGTCGGGATCAACCCGATAGATTTGGATTGGCATCGGTTTGTAATCGCCGTTGACAGGTCCGGAAAGATGCTGGGCTGTGGGCAGTTGAAGCCGCACGGTAAAGATGTGATCGAGCTGGCATCCATTGCAGTGGAACCATCCTATCAACATCAAGGGATTGCGCGCGCGATCATCGAGCGTTTGATCGCAATGAGTCCGCGCCCGCTTTATTTGACGTGTCGTTCGCGGCTCGGATCTTTTTATGAAAAGTGGGGCTTTCGTTCCATTGAGTCTGATGACATGCCGCCTTACTTCCGCCGCTTATCGCGTTTGGCGCGCGTGATGGGCATCTTCATTAATGAACGTATGTTAGTGATGAAGTTGATGTAAAATTAAATTATGAAAAACATTCTTTATGTTTTGATCGGATTGGTGGCGGGCTTTGTGCTTGCTGCGATTCTCCTCATCGTTTCGCGTCTGCCCGCTGGTCAGCCGGTGACGCTTGAACCGGCTCCGACCCAGGCTCCAATTGTGATTCAAATTATCGGCGAGGTGGTGAAGCCCGGCGTCTATTCGATGCCCGATGGCAGTCGCGTGCAAGATGCGGTCGACGCCGCAGGCGGATTGCAGGCGGATGCCGATTCGAATTCTATCAATCTTGCGGCGCGGCTGGTGGATGGACAACAAATAATTATTTCCCCAGTCGGCGGCAGTACCACTGGCATTTCAAAAACCTCAACTCCAACTCGCGCTCCCTTTACGGTAATTTCGACTGTGACAACCGCCACTGTTTCGCCTGGCAGTTTGGTCAATATCAATACTGCAACAGTTGAGCAATTGGAGGCATTGAAATGCATTGGCTCGGTGACCGCGCAAAGCATCGTAACGTATCGTCAACAAAATGGGCGGTTTCAACATATTGAGGACATTATGCAAGTTAAGAATATTGGCCCGTCAACATTTGATTGCATTAGTAATTTTATTACAGTTGGCCCGTAGAATGTTTCAGTCATTGAAATTGAAATCTATTATAATACGCTCCTTGCGATGACCATTCTTTGCATTTCACTTGTTCCATCGCCGATGGTCATCAGCCGCGCGTCGAGAAGATGGACAGCAAATCAATATCCCCTCGTTAGGGGATGCCGCCGGCATCTCAAAAACCTCAGCTCCAACCCGCGCTCCTTTTACTGTAATTTCGATGGACCGTTCCAACATATCGATGACGTCATGAATATGCCCGGGACAGGTTGAGTAACGTTTGATAATATGCAAAATTTGATCACGGTTGATCTTGAATGATCCATTGGCTTAAAGCGCGTACTCGATATATTCGTTCAAAGCAGAAGGTGTCTCATCTGAGCGGCTTGGTTTTTCCCGCTTTGGATATCGGGTGTGGCGCGTACCCTTTTTGGGACGCCGACTTTGCGGCTGACGTTGAGTTCACGACATTTGATTTGCCAGAGATGCAAAAGAAGTTGGCGGGGAAATTTGTTCGGTGCGATATTCATTATTTGCCTTTTGCATCAAGCTCGTTTACTTTTGTTCATAGCTCGAATGTCTTGGAACATACCGAAGATCCCCGAAAAGCCTTTGCAGAACTTAAGCGTGTTGGGCGGCATGGGTTTGCTGAGACGCCGTCTGCTTTCTTTGAGAAAGTGATTAACCACTCGCCGCGTCATCGCTGGATCATTTGCTGGGAGAACGAACGACTGGTCGCGGAAAATGTGCGCGGCCTATTCGATAAGAATGTTTATTTATTTTCGCCTTTGACGTGGTGGATACGAAACCATCTGCCCTTGCTCTGGAAAGCAATCATGGTTGTTCTGGACGTTGGCTTGAATCTGGCTTATAACAAATATCGCTGGTAAGAGTCCAAGATCATTTGAATTTCATCTATTCAAGCCAGCACGTTTCGCGCGATGACCATTCTTTGCACTTCACTGGTTCCCTCGCCGATGGTCATCAGCCGCGCGTCGCGATAGATTCGTTCAACTGGGTATTCGCTGCTGTATCCATATCCGCCATGAATTTGGATGGCATTACGGCAGACGCGTTCCGCGGTTTCGCTCGCAAATAACTTTGCCATTGCGGCTTCCTTGATAAAGGCGTGTCCCTGCGCCTTGAGCCATGCCGCGCGATAAACCAATAACCGCGCGGATTCAATTTCAGTTGCCGCGTCGGCTAGCATCCACTGAATCGCTTCATAATTCGCAATTGGTTGTCCGAAGGTCTGGCGTTCTTTTGCATACTCAATTGCATATTCAAACGCGGCTTGCGCTAATCCAACCGAAAGAGCACCGATGCCGATGCGGCCGCCATCGAGCGTGATCAATGTTTGATGCAAGCCGCGTCCCTCCTCGCCAATTAAATGATTCAACAGCACATGCACATCATTATAGGCTACAGCGTGAGTGGGGGAGCCATGCAATCCCATTTTCTTTTCAGCAGGACCAATCGTCAGACCCTTCGCGTCGGTCGGGACGAGGATCATACTCAATGAGCGGGAGCCGTTCCCGGTTCCAGTTTGAACGAGCGTGATGATGTATTCCGCAATAGACGCGTTCGTTGTCCACATCTTCGCGCCGTTGATGATCCATTCGTTATTTGACTTTATCGCTTTGGTCTTAATGCCTTGCAAGTCGGAGCCTGCACCCGGTTCGGTAAGCGCGAGCGACGCGAGTTTGCCTTTGCCGCTGGCGACAAGCGGAAGCCATTTTTGTTTGAGTTCTTCACTGCCGAATAGAACGAGGGGTGTTGTGCCGAGGCCGTTATGCGCGGCAATCGCGAGCGCGGTGGATCCGCAGCCCCAGCCGAGTTCTTCAATCGCAATCGCCGCGCTGACCGCGTCCACGCCCGCGCCGCCGTATTGTTCCGGGATGTTGAGACCAAGCAATCCGAGCGGTCCCATCTTGCGTGCTGCGTTCCAATTAAATTCGCTTTTTTCGTCGACCTCTTTGGCTTTGGGGCGGACCTCTTTTTCTACAAAATCATGAACGGATTTTTTCCAAAGGCGCTGTTCGTCGGTCAAATCGAAATCCATGCTCTCTCCTCATCAGGCATTATAAATGCGACTTAAATAGATATGACTTTATCCGCTTTCATCTGCGCTTCGATGATATCGGGCATGCCGCCAACAATGCCAACCTGAACGTCCTTAGTTAAATTCATCGCTTCGAGACATGTTGAGCAGATGATGAGGCGTACGCCTTTGCTCTCCAAATCTTTGAGTTGATTTAATACCGGTGAGTCTGCAACGGTTAATTTCACGCCGTCTGTATAAAAGCAAATTGCAGCAGGTAATTCATCGCCTTGTACTAGCAGACTAAGATATTTTCCAATCAACGTTAGTGGCAAGTCCGCTAATTGGGAGTGACCCATTCCGTAGCTGGTTACGAGAATTACAGTGTCCTTCATTTTTCTTCTTCCTCAGGATTTGATTTGGTTTGATAAAACGCGTCGAGTAATTTGTGTGCGTCATCCGATTGCGTTTTAGGAACGAAAAGCTGAACGCGCGCTAAGCCATCAATCATCACAGGATAAATGTGACGGCCAACTGCTTCTTGGAAAAGTTCCACTTTGATTCCTTCTGCCTCAAGATAACTCTTGAGCAGGTCGGCTTGCATACGTCCATTGACTTCGGTCAGTAATTCATATTTGAGTTGATCCATTTTGGCTCCGGTTTGATTATACCGATAAATGGTATTCGTCAGACTGCTTTTTTCGTTGTACAATTGGGCGCAATGCCTGAAAACTTAAACGTATTATTTTTAGCCGCAGAAGCGGAACCCTTTATCAAGGTGGGCGGGTTGGGAGATGTGGCTGGGGCGCTGCCTAAGTCGTTGCACGATCTGCCGCTTGAAGTCACGGGTGGAATCGCCTTAGATATTCGTCTCGCGTTGCCGTTGCATTCGGCAATTAAAACGGACGGACTTCGTCCGCTGATGATCTTTCCATTATCGTATAAAGGCGGCGATTTGCATGTGCAAGTTCTTGAATCCAATTTGGGCGGAATGACTGTTTACTTTATCAGCGGCGAGCCGATCACTGCCAACGGTTCGGTCTATTCTTCCGACTCAAAATTGGATGCGGAGAAATATACCTTCTTTGCTTTAGCCGCGTTGGAGTTGACACGCCAATTGGATTGGAAGCCGAACATCGTTCACGCCAATGATTGGCATACGGCGCTGGCTTGTTACGCGCTGTTGATCAAACGTTGGGAAGGAGAATTCCCCGGCGTGGCATCGGTCTTGACGATTCATAATTTGCCTTTCATGGGACCGGATGTTTCATCCATCATCGAAAACTATGGACTGACCATCGCGCAGACCGGCTTGCCTGAATGGGCGCGTGCGCTTCCGCTTCCGCTTGGACTTTGGGCGGCTGACGCACTCGTCGCGGTTTCGCCAACTTATGCGCGCGAAATGCTGACTCCCGAATTTGGCTGCGGGTTGGATGATTACATTCATGGGCGCAAAGAATCGTTAAATGGAATCTTGAACGGCATTGATGCTGAATCCTATAATCCGGCGGTTGATCCGGCGCTGGCTGTGAATTATGGAAGCGTCACATTGGAAAAACGCTTATTGAATAAAACTGCATTGCAAGTGCGCCTCGATTTGCTGCAAGATGTAAATATTCCATTATTGGGCGTTGTTTCACGCATGGATCCGCAAAAGGGAATTGATTTAATTCCCAAGGCTTTGACCAAACTCAAAGAGTTGCCGTGGCAATTAGTTTTACTTGGAACGGGCGATCCGAAACTCGAAGCCTCGATTCGCCAACTGCAAACGGAATTCCCGGATCGCGTGCGCGCCGAATTCAAATATGATGCGGGCTTGGCGCGTCAAATTTATGCCGGTTCGGATATTTTCTTGATGCCATCGCGTTATGAGCCTTGCGGACTCTCGCAAATGATCGCCATGCGTTACGGCTGTGTTCCGATTGTCAGCGCGGTGGGCGGCTTGAAGGATACGATCTATGATGGCGAGACTGGTTTTATAATTCAAAAGCCAACGGCAGCGCGTTTAGCAACAGCGATCAAGAAAACATTGAAAGTTTATTCAGATCATGTCAAATGGGAATTGATTCAAAAAGCTGGCATGGGGCAGGATTTTTCGTGGAAGAATTCTGCTCAACAATATTTTCAACTTTATCAACGCGTTGCCGCTCAACTCGTCGCGCGTTGAAATCCATTGATCTTCTTCAAGGGTGAATTATGAACTTTCCTCGCTCCGGTGGAATCCTTTTACATCCAACCAGTTTGCCCGGTGAATATGGCATCGGCGATCTGGGTTCGCAGGCATATCGCTTCGTTGATTTTCTGGTTGCATCTGGTTGCAAGCTTTGGCAGATATTGCCACTCGGTCCAACCGGTTATGGTGATTCGCCATATCAATGTTTCTCAGCATTCGCGGGCAATCCATATTTGATCAGCCCTGAACTTCTTATGCAAGATGGATTGTTGGTTGAATTTGATTTAGCAGATAAGCCAGACTTCAACGCCTCGCGCGTGGACTTTGGCTTGCTCATTCCATGGAAATTGAATCTTTTACAAAAGGCTTTTGACCGTTATCATTCCAACCCTGAATCTTTGCGCGCTGAATTCGATTCGTTTTGTAAAGAGAATTCTTCATGGCTGGATGACTATGCTCTTTTCATGGCGCTGAAGGATTCAAATGGCGGCGGCGCGTGGAGTGGCTGGTCGCCCGAAGTCAAGAAGAGAGAAGCGAAAGCAATGGCGAGCGCGCGTCAATCACTGGCATCATCCATTTTACGTTTTTCGTTTTATCAATTTCTTTTCTTCAAACAATGGAACGCGTTGAGAAAATATGCCAACGATAAAGGAATAAAAATCATCGGAGATATTCCGATCTTCGTGGCGGGCGATAGCGCGGACGTGTGGGCGAATCCTGAATTATTTTTTCTCGATGAACATGGAAATCCAACGGTGGTTGCGGG
>Ga0335079_10011114_pt1 | contig 10253 bp, 14 predicted proteins | sample Lox_Sample_33_FD_206719 | JGI IMG/M metagenome (GOLD analysis project Ga0335079, IMG submission 206719) | Soil microbial communities from Loxahatchee National Wildlife Refuge, Florida, United States - Lox_Sample_3.3 | ecosystem: Environmental > Terrestrial > Soil > Wetlands | place: USA...
TCCCAAAGATGCCACTTCAGGAAGGAACCCCGAATCAGGTCAATCCTGTAAAAACGAGGGAGGAAGGCTTGATCTGAAGCCGAATTGATAAGGCCCCGCCAGCCAGGAAGCAAGCTGTGGAAATCCCACTTTGGAAACTGGTGCGAGCGGCCCAAATAGCAATCTGCAAAGAGGGCGCCGATGATGGAAAGCCGGGTCAGAAAAACAGGATTGAAAAATAGGGGATTCACCGTATGGCTGCGAATGCAAGCCGGGTCGAAAATCGGGGTGCATTTGTATTCTTCTCACTTTGAGAGGCGCCACGATGGGAATGCTCAGCTCAATTAGTCTTGATGGAACCGTCGAAGTTGATAACCCCGCCGAGATTCTGCGGGATGAGAACGGCATCTTCGAAGTGACTTCCCCTTACGGACACGTTTTTGAGGTGGTTTGCAAGCGCGGGTCGAAGATGGGAATTCGTGAGATTGGCTACCCGGAAGAGGCCGTGTGGGGCCGCGGAGTGATTTGGCGGATCCGAAAGCTGCGCAGTAATTAATCCGGATATTCAAGGCATCAGTATTAGTCCTCCTGGCCTGCGTCAATCCCCGATTTGCGAGCCGTGCGCCGCCCTCTCTCCACCCGATCTTTCCGCGGCGGGGCGATTTCTCGGAGCAGATAATGGAATCATTTCTTAGGAACTTGGATCCGCGCGCGTGGCCTGTAATTTTTCTCGCGGTCGCCATTCTCATCGGGTTGGCGATTCACTCGGTGATGTTTCTCATTTTGAAACGACTGGCCCGGCGAAAAGAAGATGTTTTCTTCAGCTCCCTGGTTCGCCGCGGACGAAGGCCGTTCCTCTGGATCCTGCCATTGGTCGTTCTACTGTTAGCCCTTCCATCGGCGCGCCTTCCGGAGTGGATTAACATGCCGATCCAACGCGTGGCTGGGCTGGGATTGATCGCCGCGATTGCCTGGCTGGTCATCCTGTTCACTCAAATTGTCACTGACATTGTCACCGCGCGATACCGCATTGACATGGCCGACAATTTGTCCGCCCGCCGCGTCCAGACCCAAATCGGGGTACTCCGCCGCATCGCGGTTTCTATCATTTTGGTAATCACTTTATCCATGATGTTAATGACCTTTCCCGAAATCAAGCACATCGGTATCAGTCTGCTCGCCTCGGCTGGATTGGCTGGACTGATCGTAGGGATGGCGATGAGGAGCACGCTCTCCAATCTCCTCGCAGGCATCCAAATCGCGTTTACTCAACCCATTCGAATTGAAGACGTCGTGGTCGTGGGCGGCCAATGGGGGTGGATCGAGGAAATCTGGACCACTTATGTGGTTGTGAGGTTATGGGATTTGCGGAGGCTGGTCCTTCCTCTCTCATATTTCATCGAACAACCATTCGAGAATTGGACGCGCCGCACCGCGGATTTGCTCGGCTCGGTATTGCTTTACGTAGATTACACAGTCCCCGTCGAGGAGGTTCGAAAAGAGCTGCGCAGAATTGTGGAGTCGTCCGACCTTTGGAAAGGTAAGGTCTGCGCACTCGAGGTGACCGATGCCAGCGAGCATACCCTTCAGCTTCGCGCATTGGTGGATGCCCGCGATTCCAGCGCGGCCTGGGACTTGCGTTGCTACGTGCGAGAGAAACTAATCCAGTTCCTGCAAGAAAAATACCCTTCAGCGCTGCCCAAGGTCCGGGGGGAATTTCAGGGACTGCCCGCCGAGGAAAGCTCCCGCCAGTTAGCGGCCGCCCACAGTGTCGGCGGAGGACTCTCGAGATAGCGGGAATCGATTGTGCAGCAACATCTTTCCGCATTGCCGGAGCAATCCACTGGCTCAATCAGTCGCAGTAGAGTCCAACGATTTTCCAGCCGCTTCACCTCAAACATTAATTGCTCGCGGCATTCGACTCCGAATCTGGGGAAGGGATCGTGACGAGAACGGTGGCTCCGTGGTGGTTGGAGGATACCTCCAACTTGCCGCCGCACTGCCGGACACGCTCATTCATACCGCGCAAGCCAACTCCCAGTTTACCCGGCAGACCTTTGCGGAAATCGTCCAATTTTTCGGGCGGAATCCCTCTGCCGTCGTCCTTGATTTCGAGTCTGATGAGGCCATCATCTCTAATGATCCGAACATGGGCGGTTGAACTGCCGGAATGGCGGTGGACATTTGTCAGACTTTCTTGAAGGGCGCGGAAGAGAACAAGCTCCAAGTCGAGCGGCAGACGGCCCAAATTCGCCGGAATATCATAAGTCGTTTGGATGCCGCTCCGTTTCGCGAATCCTTCGAGATAAAGGGGAACAGCGGATTTCAGCCCCAATTCGTCGAGCATAGGTGGGTACAACAGGTACGATGCGGTGCGAACTTCTGCGAGCGACTGTTCCGCCAGACGGATGCATTCTTCGAACTTCTGGCCTTCGCCATCGCCTGTGTTTTTGGCCACACTGTGCAGATGGTCGAGGCCCATTTTTAACAGGGAAAGGTATTGACCCAAACTATCGTGAAGCTCCCTGCCGATGCGCCGTCGTTCGTCTTCCTGAATTTGAAGCATCCTTGCAGAAAGCGCCCGGAGTTCCTGCTCCGCCCGTTTGCGCGCAGTGATGTCCCTATTGATCTCGAGCCACCCCGCAACCTCGTTGTGCGAGTCTCTCAGCGTGGTCCACGTGCTGGCGACTGTAACTTTCGCCCCGTCACGCTTCGAATGAATCAGTTCCCCTTCCCAGCTTCCTTCTTCGCGCATTTGGGCAATGTTTTCGAAAGGAACGGGAAACTCCGTGCGCAACAATTCGTGCGGTGACTTGCCAATTGCTTCTTCACTTTTCCAGCCATAGAGCCGCTCGGCGCCTCCATTCCAATAGATGATTCTGCTGTCAGAATCACCGACGAAAATCGCGTCATTCGCGGCGTTCAGGTATCTTGCCTGCGCTTCCACAGTCTCCTGGGCCGATTTGCGTTCGGTAATATCACGTATGGCGCTTGAAGTCAGCGTCTCGCCTTGGGTCTCGATCGGGCTCAGACTAATTTCGACGGGAAATTCCGTGCCATCTTTGCGAAGGCCGTGAAGCTCCAAATTGATTCCCATCGGGCGCGTGCGGGGTCGGGCATTGTAATCCTCCCGGTGCCCGGGATGGGTGTTTCGGAGCCGTTCCGGGATCAAGATCTCGACGGGCTGGCCTAACAACTCTTTCCGGTCGTAACCAAAAAACTTTTCAGTTTGCAGATTCATGAGAACGATGCGGCCCTCATGATTGACGATAACCACAGCATCAGGGGCAGATTCAAGGAGTTGGCGAAACTTGGCCTCCGATTGGGTTCGCTTCTCGTTATCAATTTGAAGCGCAAACGCAAAAACAGTGAGAAAGGAGGCGGCAAGAATGGTTCCGAGAACAATGAATAGAGTCGCCCGGCGATTTGATTGTTGAGTCGCCTCGTTTCGCTGCTGCAGGAGGTCCAGCTCGACGTTCTCCATGGTTGTGATCGCGGCGCTCACATCACCATGTGATTTTCGGACGGAGTCAGCTAATTCGATTTCCCGGCTGAGCGTGGGTTGGCCAGCCTTTCGCGAGTCCAGCATTTCTTGGAGAGTCCGAACGCTGGCCGCCAATAGGGAGTCCAATTTGTTGAGGTTGAGTTGCTGCGAAGGGTTATCAACAGTCAGGTTGCGCAGATTCTGAAGGCGTCCGCGGAGCGCCGTGATCGCCCGTGTGCAAGTTTCGCTGTCGACCGGGTTGCCGGTGATTAGGAAGCTTTGCGCGGTTGAATCGGCGGCATTGAGACTATTGCGGGTCCTGGACAATTCCCGTAAAACCTCTTGCGTGTGCGATGCCCACTGGCCTTCCTCGTTCAACCTGCGCGCTGTAAGATATTGAAGAGAACCGAGACCGGCGACAATGATCAGAGCCGCGGCAAAGGCAAGCTCGAGTTTGCGTCCGAGCGAGAACTTCATACTTACTAACCCATCGGTCTCTTGGTTCCCGGGGAGAAGCACCCAGAAGGTCCATTTCAGATTCAGCAGGTGCCGGAACGGGTCGTCTCCATTTGATTGCGGGAAAACGAGCGAGACTTCGGCAAGCGCCGTTTGATAATTTCGATGCGTATGGTATATAAGAAATTGAGGTAACTAGTCAAGAATGTTTAAACAGGGACGTTAAGGTCAAGGATTGTGTCGCGCCGAGCGGTGGAACAGGCTGGCGCATTTATGGGAGATCATTCGGAGTAGCAACAAATCCTCAAGAGATGTTGTCAGATGGCGATGAAGGGCAATTTCCGAACGGTACGGCGGAAGAATAACACTTCCGAATGGTCGCGGCAGATTGTCGCGCTGCGCAAGCGTCTTGGTCTGAGCCAGGCCGAATTGGGAGCGCGGCTGGAATACTCGCCAATGGCCGTTTCGCGCTGGGAGCGGGGAGTGCAGGAGCCGCCGCCCCGAGGTTACATTGATCTGGGCAGGTTGGCTGGAAATCCCGGCTGCATCTATTTTTGGGAACGGGCAGGCTTGCGCAGCGAAGATTTGATGAGCGTAATGCCTGTGTTGCGTCAGCGTTTCCAGAGAAGCAGATTCGCCGATTTTGAAATTGTCGCCGCAGGCAGCGGCGGAAAGAAGAAACTGCAGAACAAAGTCGCGCTTGTCGCCATTCCGTTGCTGAAGGTTGTGGCTGCCGCGCCGGGTGAAAAGGGGGATGGAAAACCGGAGCTCGACGACGCTCCTGTGGAAAGCATGATTGCAGCTCCGAAGGCCTGGTGTCCCAATCCGACGACGACGAGTTGCCTGCGGGTCCGGGGATCATCGATGTCCCCTCTAATCCTGGATGGATATATTGTCGCGGTTGACTCTTCCCAAAGCGACCGCGCAGGCCTGGATGGAAAAATTGTAATCGCGTGGCATCGGGACTTGGGATTGACGGTTTCGCGTTTCCGGCGTTACGACCACACTGAGGTTCTCCAACCTGAGAATCAAGAGTACGAGTCAATTTCACTGAGCGGCAAACACCAATGGAAGATCGTCGCAAAGGTTCTGTGGTGGATCGGCAAAGCCCCGTAGAACTGAAGGGGGCTTGTTGAGACTTCATCCACCTCCGGTGTCCCGTTGCGGTTTATAGTGTTTTTTGTGTATTGCTGTATTTCGAATACCATGGCGAAATTGGGCAATCGGCCAGCGAATTCGGCCGGAATATTTCGCTCGGGAGCCCATTCATGTCCGAACTTTCTGAAAAGCATCCCACAATGGATCAAATCGAACGTCGCGCCTATGAAATTTATCTCGCGCGCGGATGTGAGGACGGACATGATGTTTCCGATTGGCTGGCCGCCGAAAAGGAAATTAGGGAGTTCACGCAGGGGCTGCTTCAAGAGCTGATTGAAAACTTGACTCAAAGTCACCAAGCCTCCGGTGAAATCACCAATGTCACGGTGGAAGAACCACAAAAAGCCCACCACCAAAAACTGCTTCCAAAACCAAACGGCAAGAGAAATTTCATTACCGCCTCTCGGTAAGATTTCTGCGGCAGGCCCACAGGGTGTCTTCACCTCGTTAACTGCGCAGGCCTGACGAGTAGCCTTAGAAATACAATTTTCTTGACCATCTCCTACAGCCCTCAATGTATAGACTGAGTTGAAGGTGAGGTGTAGGAATTGAAGCGGGAGGAAAGGAGACTTCCAATGAAGAAAGCTTTAAGTCTTGCTACAACTCTTGTGTTTGCCCTTGCGATGTCTGCCTTTGCGCAGCGTGGAGGCGTCCAGCACCATGGCGCCAATGGTGGACACCCACCCCCGCCACCGTCGCACACCCAGGCGAATATTCACCATGAGGGCGAACGCATGCCCGACGGACGCATGGACAACCGCCAACACGTGAGCAATGACCACTGGTATGGCCACCCGGCCCCCGATGACAAGCGTTTCGCGCTTTCCCACCCGTATGAACACGGACGATTCGAGAACATTGGCCCTTCGTTCGCGTTCGGCGTGTCGCGCATTGACGCCGGCCACCACCGGTTCTGGTTCAACGGCGGCTTCGGATTTGAAGTAGCCGCGTGGGACTGGGGCCTGTGCTCGGATTGGTGCTGGAACTGTGGCGATGATTTCGTTGTGTACGATGATCCCGATCATCCAGGATGGTACCTGCTCTATAACATGGATACGGGAACTTACGTCCACGTCCAATACATCGGCTCATGATTCAGTGCACTGCGCCGGATTCACCGTTATCATTGGTTCAGAGGCGCCGATGACGATGTCCTACCTCAAAGATCGGGACCCAGCCCCCGATCCTTCTTCTGAGAATAAGAAATCTTCCCACGCTTACATTAGGCAGGGGGCTTGATGTTTTATCTAGTTTGGGTCGTACTTATTGGGATTGTGGCGGGATGGCTGGCAGGGCAAATTACAAAAGGACGCGGGTTTGGTGTCCTGGGGGATCTGGTTGTAGGCATTTTGGGCTCACTGCTTGGCAGTTTTTTGTTCGGAGTAATTGGAATCGTCGCTTATGGATTGGTCGGCTGGCTATTATTGTCCGTTGTCGGCGCCATCGTCCTGCTATGGTTGGTCCGGTTGATCAAGAATGCTTAGCTGCAGATTCGTAGGCCCGCGGAGTAAGATTCACAGCACTATTTTGAAATTATCACAAAGGATGAACCAAATGCCAAAATACGGAAGAGCTGCGAGCGAGAGCGTCAAAAGGGCGTTGCGTCGCGAGAAGGTCGGCAAGCTGCGCTCAGGAAGACGCGGTAAGGGCGGGGTCGTCAAGAGTCGAAAACAGGCAATCGCAATCGGGCTTTCCGAGGCTCGCAAGCGTGGGGCGAAGGTCCCAAGGAAAAAGGGTATGTGAATTACGCGGCATTTCTCCGGCGGACTCTACTGGCGACTTTGTGCTTGGTGGCTCTGTGCCTGATTTTGTCCCGCCTGCGAAGTTGACTCCGGTGGATAAACCAGGATTTGAACCCTGCTGCTTATGCCTGGCGCCATTACTTTTCCGAGACCGATTGTCCTAATGCGGGTATCGTCCACTCGAAAGTTTTCGACGAGATAATCACGAACCACCATCGCCCTCGCCTGGGTCAGCACTCGATCCTTCTCCGAATCACCCATCGTTTCCGCGGCCGCCACGACGGCCAAACCGAATCTGTGTTCCTCAAGGAATTTTCCCACTTCGGTCAAGACTTTTTGATCCTTAAGTTTTGCTTCCTCCGGCTTGTTAAATAGTTCATTTGCATCGAAATCAAACTCCTTTGTGTGGGGCCTCGCTGGCAGTCGCGAGATCGCATGCTTGTTCAGGTCGCTGGAATCCTCATAACCCCGATTATTGAAATATCCGCGGAAAAGAAAATTGTGCTTTAGAGCTTCCATGTCCTCCTGGAGCGTGGTAAGCCCAACCTTGGCTTGTTCACCGATTTCATTAGCTGTGATGGAAAGGTCCACGGGATCTTGACCCCGGATGTAATCTCCATTTTGGACATTCGCGGCATTTTTTGAACCAAATGAGATCTCTACATACTTGGTGCCCAATAATCCCTCGGTCTTGATCGCTGCAATGGAGTCTTTTCGGAGAATACCGCGAGTCGAATCCTGCATCTTCATCACGACGGATACCTTGCCATCCGGCGTCCCGGGAAGGTTGATCTGCTGCACTGTGCCTTCCCGAATCCCGCCCACAAGCACGTCGGAACCATTGCCGAGTCCACCGACGTTTTGAAAATCAGCCTGTAGGCGATAGGTCCGGCTAAAAAGAAATTGTTTGCCGCCGATCAGAAAGATTCCGGTAGCGAGAATAAGGAGCGAAGCAACTATAAATACGCCCAACCAAAAAACCTTAGTCATAATCACCGCCTAAGAACCGGCCCGTAGAAACTCGAGCACAAAACTGTCTCGGCTCTTTTGCAGATCCTCAAATGTCCCCTGGAGCAAAATGTTTCCATCCCGCATCAGCGCGACGCAATCTGAAATCGCTTCCGCAGTGTGGACGTCATGCGTGACGACGATGGATGCAACCTGATGCTCTTTCTGCAATTTCAGGATCAGGTCCGCGATTTCAGAGGAGGTAATCGGGTCCAGCCCCGCCGTTGGTTCGTCGAAAAGTATGATTTCGGGCGACAATGCCAAGGCACGCGCCAAACCGACACGTTTTTGCATTCCTCCGGAGATTTCGTCCGGCAATTTCCCAAAACCCTCTTTCATCCCGACACTCGTCAGCAACTCCCTTACCCGGTTCTTTCGATCGAGCGTGGACATTTTGGAATGTCTCTTCAAAGGAAAGGCCACGTTTTCTTCCACGGTTAGCGAATCGTATAGAGCCGCGGACTGAAACAAGAACCCGATCTTTTTCCTGATTTCATTCAATTCGTCCAAGGGAAGCTTCGTGATCTCCTGTCCATTGATCATGATCGAGCCTGAATCCGGCTTCTGCAATCCGATCAGCAGTTTCAAGAGCACGCTCTTCCCTGTGCCGCTTCGCCCAAGTATGGACAAGGTTTCCCCCTGCACAACCTCAAGATCGATCCCGTTCAGAACCGTCTGGTCACCGAACGATTTGTGTAACGATTTCACCTGAATGGGCGGCGCAGCTTTCTCTTCATTCATAGCCATGACTCACGGAAAAAATACGGAGATGAACCGAACCAAAAAGACATCCGTCAAAATAATCAAAAGGGCCGAGAGGACAACGGTGCTGGTGGCAGACCGCTCCACACCCTGCGTGCCTCCTTTTGCCCGCATTCCCTGGAAACATCCGATTACACCGATGATGAAACCGAACACAGCGGTCTTGAATGTCGAGGGCAGAAAATCGTTAAACGTCAAATGCTTGAAACCTGACACTATAAAAAGGCGTAGAGAGATCGGCTCGATCAAGGTGTTGGTAACCCAGCCCATGATGATTCCGCAAAAATCGGTCACCAACGTGAGCAATGGAAGCATCAACACACAGGCCAAGACCCTCGTCGCCACCAAGAATTTGTATGGATTTACAGCCGAGGCTTCGATCGCATCAATTTGCTCGGTCACTTTCATTGCGCCCAATTCCGCGCCAATACCCGCTCCCACGCGTCCGCCGACAACCAGCGCCGTAATAATCGGACCGCTTTCTTTAACTATCGAAATAATGACAGTCGCTGGGAGCAGGGACTTTGCCCCGAACCGGATGAGACTGTCACGTGTCTCGAGAGAAAGGACAACGCCGGTCGCTGCGCCGGCTAGCGCAACCAGCAACGCTGATCTAGACCCTACCTCTTCAAGTTGGTGGACAAACTCCTGCCATTCGAATGGAGGAACAAATGCTGCCCTGGCCAGCCGTCCGCAAAAGATACCGAATTCACCTACTGACTCAAAAAACCGGACAAGATGAGAACCAGCGGCAGACAAACGGTCATTCAACCGCCAGCCCATCCCGTCGTGCGTAACTGGAAAAGATGTGCCCAAAATAGTTTTCCAATCCGATTCCCGATCCGTATACCTGAAAAGGGTGAAGCAGCAGTATTTAGGATGAGCCATCATGCGAAGGTGGACTATCGGGCGGACGCTGTAGGTTCGATACAAGAAAGTCTGTATGCGAGTATGTTAGTCGAGGCCATTCAAGAAGCTAGCGGAGCCATGCGATCAGAGCTGCCTCACGAATCGTCTCGCCTGCTCTGCGCGTGTCATCGCGTAAGTAATTCAACCACGCGTGGATCGCCGTGCTCGTTGCAAAAAGCAATTTGGCATTACGAACCAACCAACTTTGACCGACTGCAACCAAACAAGAACAAATCAGATACGGTATAAAAACAATCCCAAAGGCGAATGCTGCGAATATCAATGTGACGAGCAGTTCGCGAATCGCGTACATCCCTGAACTCCTTTCCTGTCCATGCTTGCGCCTGTCATCGTTGGTTAGTGTCTTTTCTCGTCCGGATACTTCGTGCCATCCAGTTGATCATAGTCCCCAGTCATCCCTTCATTCGCGGCCTCATCCAACTCTCGTTGATCAGTTTTGTCATGGTGGCCGAGCGATTCTTCATGTTCGCGAAGTTCCTCTTCTGAATTGAATAGAGTTCCGCATTCTGTGCAGCGAAAAAGCCCCGTCTCTGTCGCTGCGGGGTCTTTACGAATCTGCTTTGGTGCTGATGACATGGGATCACCTCAAAGGAAAGATTTTTGGGCTTCAATCCAGATGAAGCCCGGCGTTTAGTCCTGCCAAAAGCACTTCGAGTAATCCGGCCAGGAATTACGTCGGCGTGATAAGAACACACGCCCCGAACCCGTGGAATCAGGTTATCCCTTTAAAATGG
>Ga0335079_10011116_pt1 | contig 10253 bp, 6 predicted proteins | sample Lox_Sample_33_FD_206719 | JGI IMG/M metagenome (GOLD analysis project Ga0335079, IMG submission 206719) | Soil microbial communities from Loxahatchee National Wildlife Refuge, Florida, United States - Lox_Sample_3.3 | ecosystem: Environmental > Terrestrial > Soil > Wetlands | place: USA: Florida...
ATACAGTGGCGGCTCAACGGGCGAGAGTTGGCGCCACTTGGCCGCCTCCAGGCACGCCTTTTTCAGGACCCAGACACTGATCGGCACGATGAGGCCGCTTTGCTCAGCGACGGGTACGAAGGTGCTCGGAGGTATCTGATCAGATGCTGGAGGCTGCCATCGTAACAAGACCTCGAACCCCTGCAAGATCTGTGTATCAACAGCAACGATGGGCTGGTAGTGAAGGGAAAGCTCTTCATTCTCGAGAGCGTTTCGCAGCTTGCTTTCGAGGAGCAGCCGGTTCATTACCTGCTCGTGCATCGTACGATCAAAAAGTTCACAACAAGCCTTTCCCTGGCTTTTCGCACGATACATCGCGATGTCGGCGTTTTGAAGAAGGGCCTCGGCAGACGTTTCGGGCGAGGTAAGCGCAATGCCAATGGAAGCGGTCTTGATGACTTCCATGTCGCCGATTTGGAATGTCCGTGTCAATGAACTCTGGATCCTTTCGGCCACGCGAATGGCATCGCTCGGATCAGTTACTTCGTCCACCAAAACCGTGAACTCATCGCCGCCCATTCTGGCTACCGTCCCGTCGCCGCGCACACAAGCCCGCAATCGGCTGCTTACTTCCCGGAGCAAGACATCCCCCGTAGCATGACCATAGCAGTCATTCACCAGCTTGAAATCGTCAATATCGATGAAGAGCACAGCCGCGGCCTGATCGTGGTGGCGTTTCAGGCGATCGACTACGCTCTGCAAACGGCCCAGAAAAAATGCCCGGTTGGGAAGACCGGTAAGGGTATCGTGGGTGGCGTTGAAAAGCAGTTCTTCCTGCGCATACTTTCGCTCGGTTATATCGCGGGCGTTGTAAACCACGCCTCCGATGTTCTTATGTTCAATCAGATTTCGAACGACGCACTCGAAGTGCCTCCACTTCCCATCCGCATGTCTTAGTCGAACCTCAATAATCGGAGGCTCATGGCGTGCTTCTGGTCTCGTTCCGATGGTGATGGTCTCACCAAACTCATCGGGATGTATCAGATCCGTCATGTTTGCGCCGACGAGTCTGTCGACATGCAATCCTAGTGTGGTGTGAACCGAGGGGCTTGCGTACTTGATGTGCCCGGAAGGGTCGGCAATAAGAATGATGTCGGAAGATTGCTCGGTAAGAGCGCGGAAACGTTCTTCACTTTCACGAAGAATGTTGCGCTCAGTTTCCTGCAGCTGAGTAGAGTGCTCCTGGTCCTTCAACCGCAGGAAAAGAATCAGGAAGGCAGCGGCGGCCAATAGCGCAGCGGTCATCAGCTCGTTCGTAGCCCTCCGGGCCACTCCTTGCGCCCATTTGTCCTCTCCGTCAATGGCCAGTTGCAACTGGTACTGCATCAGGTCGAACTGCGAACTGACAGCCTGAAGACTGGCCTGCGTAGCCTCATCAAAATCGCCAACTTGTATCAGAATCCATTGCTTCCCGGCCGATGAGACGTAGCTGTCTAGAGTGGGCAAAGCTTTCTGGATCGCAGGGGTGTGATAAGTGTGCAGATGCGCGGCTAGCACCGCATTCGGTAGCTGCTGCCTTGTTGCGCGGATCTCCTTGTCCGCCACTTGGCTGAGGCTACGTTGCTGTATTGCAGTGAAAGTAAGACCGTTGATTTCTCGGGTCAGGGCTGCGATCTGCTTGAGGATTACCTGCCCCGAACGAGCTTCTTCGGCCTGGTGCCTGTGGAACCAAGAGACAGAAATCAAAGCGATAATAGCGGTTGCGAAAACACCAGAAACAATGGCCAATTTGCGGCGCGCAAGCAGCTTCTCTGACAGGGATATAAGAACTCTCTCTGTGTTCCGAAAGATCATGCGGTTGATTAGATTTCTACCCGCCGGGGCAGCCAAGGACAGCGGCCAGAATGGATGGACTCGCGGCCGTTAAAGAGGGACTTGAGCGGGCCAGTCATCACCTCCGAGTTTGGCAGGTCTCAATGGAGACGCCAGTTACGAAGGTACTCGGACTTTTTGCGCAGGGTGACCAACGCACAAAAGAAAATGCTCTCGGGACCGTAAATTTGTCATGCATCCGCGAGATTCCCCGAAATTCCGATTGACAGAAAAAAGGGATGCGGCCAGCGGCCTAATGCGATTGGGCTTCCTTTTCTCCATAAACCGGCGCCTGTCGGGGAAGGAATACCAGGTGACGCTCGCACCGATCGGCGATGTGGTGGTGGACAAGGACAACGACGTGGAAGCGGGGACGCCCACTTCTGGAATTGAGTCGAAAACCTCGCGGCTGAAATCTAGCGAACGTGCCGCTTATGTCGGCGCATCGTTCTGCTGGAGATCCCGCAGCCGTTCTTGAAGTTCGAGTTTCAGGATCTTGCCGTAAGCATTGCGGGGCATCGCGTCGATACGGATCACGCGTCGCGGTAGTTTGATCTTATTGAGTCTGGAACGAAGGAACTTGATGAGTTCGAGATCGGTAGTACGCGTGCCCGCTTTCAGCGCGACGAAGGCAACGGGGATCTCTCCCCATTTCTCGTCGCTCATGCCGATCACCGCGGCCTCGGAGACCGACGGATGATCCAGCAATTCCTTTTCTATTTCGGCGGGATATATGTTGACGCCGCCGCTGATAATCATGTCCTTGGAACGGCCTGCGATGAAAAAGAAACCATCGTTATCGCAGCGCGCAAGGTCGCCGGTGTGAAACCATCCTTCATCATCAAGCGCCTGACGAGTGCCATTGGGATTGTTCCAGTAACCCAGGCAAACATGCGGGCCGCGTAAACAGAGTTCGCCAACTTCGTTCGTCGCAACCTGGCTGCTGCTTGCATCGAGAACTCTCGCTTCGGTAAACATCATCGGCTTACCAATCGACCCCGCTTTGCGGAGCGAATCTGCGTCGCTCATCGCGAAGCAATTCACGCCGACCTCGGTCAGTCCATAGCCTTGCCGAAAAGTTACGCCGCGCTCCTGATAAGCCTGCAGAAGATTCAGCGGAAGCGGGGCGCCTCCGCTGGCACACCAGCGCAGATGACTGAGATCGACCGAAGCGAATTCGCGCGAATCGAGAAGCATCTTGAAGGTGGTAGGCACGCCGAAAAGCAGCGTGCATTTTTTGTCTTGAAGAGTCCGCAGGATTTCGGCAGGGTCGAATCCGTCGTGCAAAACGATGCTGCCTCCGATCGCGAACAACGGTGTCATGAACACCGTGAGCCCGCCGGCGTGATACATCGGCGTGTAGATCTGAACCCGATCCGTGGCGCGCAATTGCCACGAGAGAACGGTCGTGGCGGCGTTAAACGCGATCTGCCGGTGTGGAATCATCACGCCCTTCGGTCGTCCTGTGGTGCCGCTGGTGTAGAGCAGGCAGAAAAGGTCCTCGGGCTCCGGTCGCGTGGGGAAAGGGTCTGCACGAACCTGCTGTCGTGCTCCGGCGTAGCTCAACGCATTCGAAACATCGGCTTCGGCATCGAGATCAATCAAGTGTTCGAGTGGAGCGAGTTGATGAAGTTCCTTGGCGAGGTTTGCATATCGTGAGGAATACATAAGGCTACGTGGTCCGCAGTCGGCCAGTACCTGCTGCAACTCACGAGCCGTGCTGCGCGTTCCGAGAGGAACGAGAATGACACCTGATTTACCTGCGGCCCAGAAGGCATCGACGTATTCAACCCGATTCTCGGAGAGGATACAGACCCGATCTCCGGGACGCAGGGAGCAAATTTCGGTCCAGATTCGCGCGCACTGCAAGGCTCGCCGATCCAATTCGGCGTATGTGAACTGCGACTGGGTCGGAACATGAATCAGTGCGACCACGTCCGGAGAGAGACGAGCGCGCTCCCCGAGAATGTCGCCGGAGATCATGCGTGCTCCCCGGTTGTTCGCGAAGGCGCGTGGCTGGTCTCATCCGTGAAAGGCCGATCTGGTGTTAGCAACTGCAGCAGAACTCGCGTCAGCTTGTGCGGACACTCAAGCTGTGGACCGTGCCCGCAGCGCTCGAGAATTGTCAGCGTGCACTGGGGAAGCTTGGATTGCAGCTTTGTTGCGTATTCCAGCGAGACCAACCGATCGGAAGCTCCCCAGACCAGATCGACAGGCACCTGAAAACTCGCCAGCTTCTCTTCGAGCAGGTATTTCGACATATCTTCTTCGCCGGCGGCCAACAACCGCGAAATTGGACCCCTATTCGAGACGCGAACCAGATCGTCGAGCACAAAGTTTGGCCGGCGTGGACTCGAAGGATCAAGCACAGCGTCGATCGCTCTTCGAGCTTCTTCCCGGTTCTTCGGCATGATGCCAATTTCAGTAGCGCCCTTGATTGGGCCGCCATCGACCAAGATGACTCGCTTTACTCGCTGCGGGTATTTCTCCGCATAGAGCATCGATATCCAGGCTCCAAGGGAATTTCCCACAAGCACCATCGACTGGCCGCGCCGTTCACTTGCATCCAATACCTGCTCCAGCGCGGCGAGTAGCGTTCCCAGGCTCAGCACGCCTGTACGTGGTTCGCTCTCGCCGTGCCCGGCAAGGTCAGGGATTACTAATTGGAAGTGCTGGTTTAACGGAGGCGCAACTCTATACCATGTTCCCGCTTGATCGCCTGCTCCGTGCAGCAACACGAGCAATGGCCCCGCCCCGCCCTGCCACGCGACTTGCTCTCCAACCGTTGTCGATATCTTTGTTTTCCGAAACCCGGCTCTGCGAAGTGCCACACGCCGCAGCCAAAAGCTTGTAGCAACCGGCCGCAGGTAAAACACGATAGCGAAGAGGAGCAAAACGACAACAGCGGCGCACACAAGCAGCAGCACGGTTTCGAGAACCGGATGCATTAGAACTGGATGCATTCGAACCAGGTGCATTCCGCTCCTCTCGGCCGCCTCGATGCGCACTAGCTTCGGCAGGGCTAGGACATTCGGAATGCGCACCCAGCCTGGTTGTAACCCACCCCCGAGCCGACCAGCACGACTAGGCTACCCGACTTTACCTTTCCCTGCTCGATGGCATGATCGAGCGCCATGCCAACGCAGGCGGAGCCGGTGTAGCCATACTGCTCCATGATGGTGTGTGCTCGCTCCTTGGGTAAGCCGAGCCGCTCCATCACTTTTTCGATGGTGGGCTTACGCACCTGGGTGAAGATGAAACAGTCGACATCGCGCAAGTCAAAACCGCCGTCTTTGGCCAGCCGCTGCGCAATCAAGGGCCAGGTCTCCTCGTTCAACTCTGGAGGGTAACGATTCTTGATCGTGCACGCCGTTCGCCCGGCTTTCACCGACTCTTCGCTGGCCGGCTCAAACGTGCCGCCGGAATAAATTCCCCAGTAGTCGTGATAAGAGCCATCGGCACGAAATGTGGAAGTAACGAAGCCGGGAGAAGTGGCAGGAGCAAGAACGGCAGCGCCAGCTCCATCGCCGTAGAAGAAGATCATAGGGTCGGCGGGCGATGTGAGCTTGTGCATCAGATAAACGCCCACAACGAGCACGGTCTTGATCCCCGGATTCGCAGCAATGATTCCCGCCGCCGCCGATAGCCCGGTTGGGAATGATGCGCATGCGCAGCCGACATCGAACGTGCCGGCACTCTTTGCGCCGAGCTTATATTGCAAGACGACCGAGGTCGCGGGCGTGATGTAGTCGGGCGAATCGGTGCCGAGGATGATCAGGTCGACATCTTCCGGTTTTTTCCCCGCGCGCTCGAGCGCAATTTTGGCTGCGGGAAGCGCGACATCGCTTGTCGCCCAGTTTGACGGGGCATTCCAGCGAGTCTTGATGCCGCTGCTGGCTTCCATTTTGTCGACGAAGTCGGGAATGTGCTTGAATCGCTCCCGCAGCATGTCGTTGGTGACTTCGATTTCGGGGACGAACCGACCCGTGGAAACGATGGTTGCGTAACGCGTCATGAATGAACCCTCTCGGAAATTGCCTCTCTCAAGTGCCCAGCACTAATCCGCCATCTACGGATAGCACGGTGCCTGTAATAAAGGATGCCGCATCGGAAGCCAACCACGCATAGGCCTCGGCCACGTCTTCCGGTTTTCCCATCCGGCCCAGCGGCGTATGGGAGACCATCGTCTGGATGACTTTCTCCGGCATTTTCTGAACCATTTCCGTGGCGATGAAGCCAGGGGCAACGGCATTCACGCGAATATTGAACTTCGCCAGTTCGCGTGACCAGGTTTGCGCAAACGCAATGACGCCAGCTTTCGTCGCGGCATAATTTGTCTGGCCGAAGTTGCCATAGAGGCCAACAACTGAAGAAGCGTTGAGAATTACGCCTCCTCCGTTACGGATCATGTGAGGCGTCACGGCGCGAGTACAGAGGAAAACGCCTTTCAAGTTGACGGAGATCACCTGGTCGAAGGCCTGGTCGGTCATCGTGCCGGCCGCGGCGCCATCTTTCCATTTGATCAACTGGGCATCGCGCGTGATGCCGGCGTTGTTGACCAGAACGTCGACGCGGCCCCATTGCGCCACGACTTGATTGACGGCTTCCTCCACGTCTTGTGCGCTCGTAACATCCGTTTTGCGAAAAAGAGCGCTGCCGCCGGCGGATTCGAGTTCGCGGAGAACATCCGCTTGGGTCGCATCGTTGACGTCCCAAGCTGCAATCCGGCAGTGTTCGGCAGCAAATCGCTTCGCCGTAGCGCGACCAATTCCTGCGCCCGCACCGGTGACGATTACAACTTTGTGCTGCAAGCCCGTGCTCATTGATTGATGCCCCGTGAAACGGGCACGTTTCGGCGTGCCCGTTCCGACTTCTAGAAGTTGTACTTGAGACCAAACTGGATCACCCTCGGCCCTGTCGTTGTAGCCACGATCGCCCCAACGTTGGCCGAGTTCAGCGTGTTGATCGGGTTGGCCCAATTCACGTTATTGAACAGATTGAAAAATTCCGCGCGAAATTCGAGCTTTTGACTCTCCGTGAATGGAATGGACTTCAGGATGGAGAGGTCGGTATTGATCTGCTTCGGTCCGGGGATGATGTTTCTGCCCAAGGTGCCGAAACTTGTCCCCGCTGGATTCGGGGCTACGAACGCGGTGGTGTCGAAATAGGCGCAATCTGAAACGGGGAAGCAGTTCCCTAGGCGGTCCTTCACATCTCCGCTTTTGATCGCGGACTGCACCGTACGGCCCGGAGCCAGGTCGCCTTGCACCGCTTCAAAAGCTGTATCCGAACCATAAACCGAGAACGGAATTCCTGACTGAAGGGTTACGATTCCCGATGTGCTCCACGAGTTCAGGACACCTTTTGCGATTGCCGAATTGCCGTGGTACGCCGACGGCAGGTTATACAGGAAGCTGGCATGGAAGACATGACGCCGGTCGAAATCAGAGCTGCCGTAATTGTGCTGCTGATTGATCATGTCACCGGGCAACAAAGTCACATCGCTCACGTCGCTGCCTGAGTAGAAATCAAGCGAATGTGACCACGTATAGCTGAGCAGCATTTGCAGGCCATGCGAAAACCGCTTGGTCACCTGGGCCTGGAGAGAGTTGTAATTTGAGTTCGAGTTGCTTTCCATGAGGAAGCTGCCCAATCCAGGCGCAGTCAGGTTCCCGTAGGCAGGGAAAAACGGTCCGCCCAAACTTCCCAGCGCGTAATTTCCGGCGCATCCTGGGCAGAAGGCCTGGTTGAACGAGAACAGACGCGGGTACTTGCGACCCTCCGAACCAACATAGCCCAGGTCGAGCACCCAGTTATTGGCGAAGCTGGTCTGCACTCCTAAGTTGAAAACCTGCGTGTAGGGGATGGCCCAGTCACGAAGATCGGGATAGATACCTGTGGCAGGAACCGGAGTGATGATCGGGAACGGGCCGAAGGGCGTGTAATCGTCTACAGGCAGGAACGCAGGATATCCCCCATAGGGAAATATCGTTGTGTTGGTGATATTGAGCGGAAATGCGCTCGGGAGCGGAACTTGCACAAATGGACTTTCATTTGGCGTAGCCAGCGCGGAAGCCAACATCTCGTATGGCATGTTGAATAACTGGCTGTTATAGAGGCGGAAATTGGGCCGATCAAAAAAGATGCCGTATCCGCCGCGCAGAACAGTGTTTCCCGTTTGCGTGAGTTCGTAAGCAAACCCGATTCTCGGTGCGAAGTTCTTGTAGTTCGGATTTACCAGGCTATCTTGAACCTTCGGGAATCCGGGGAGGTTTCCATTCCCCGCTTGAACGAAACCGCCAGTTACAACCGATCCGCAGGTGGGCACACCAGTACCGCACCCCCCAACGATCGCAGATGCCGGCAATGGCGTTGTCACCGCTTTAGCCGGATCGAAACCTACAAAGTGTCCATGAGTTTCGGTGGCCGGTCCGAAGTAGTCGTAGCGCAATCCCAGGTTGACGGTGAGGCGCGGAGTCGCTTTCCAGTCATCCTGAAAGTACGCTGAAAAATCATTAGCGCGATTGTGCAGACTGTTGGTGCCCGATCCGATCACCGACAAGCCAGAAAGTCCCGCCAGAAAATCTTCGAACACATTTCCGGTAAAGCCCAGATAGAAAATCTCGCCGTTCGGGAAGACATCGAAATACGGAGCGTCCAGTTCCTGCCGTTTGTATTCGCCACCGAACTTCATGGTGTGGCGGCCCTTTGTCCAAGTCATCATGTCGCCGATGGGATAAGTGTTGGTGGCGGCATAGGTAATGCCGAGAGGAGACGGTCCCAGCGTGAACATGTTGGTAAAAGACATGGTCGGCATGCTGGGAAACAGACTGCTCAACGGCGACGAGATTCCCAGTTGAGCCGACGTCACGGGTGTCGAAGGAGTTCCGGGGCCATAAATCGTGCTCCAACCCGCTTTGAATTCATTCAGCAAGCGAGTTGAAATCACCGAAGACACGCCGAATGAGAGGATGCGCTGGTTGACATCTTCTTCTGTAGGCCAGCCGGGAGCCTGCAATGGATTGCCATCGCCGAATTGATCGTAGAGGGCCTGATTCTCGCGATTCAGCGATTGAAAATATTTGACGAAGAAGCGATTTGCAGTGGTCAGCTTGATATCGAGATTGGCGTTGAACTGATCTTCTTTATACGTGGAGTTGGAGGGAATTGTGTCGAGGATTGGACTTGAAGATGACCCTGCCGGACAGTTTCCTGTAATTTGCCCGGGAGCGGATGGAATCATGTATTGCCCATTTGGCAACGTTTGTTGTAATGCCGCGATGGCGACAGGATCCACGAAGCCACCAAGGCCATAACAGGCTGAAAGTGCCGCTAGAGACGCAAGATCCCGCTGCGGCCCCAAAAACGCAGGCAAGAACATCGTCGAAAGCGAATTCGTGAGCGAAGTCCCATTGGTTTCGCGAGTTCCTTGATAGGAGATAAAGAACCACGCGCGATCCTTCAACAGAGGTCCACCGAGCGTGCCCCCAAACTGGTTGCGCCTGTAGGCCGGCCGAGCAGTTCCTTCGCTGTTAAGAAAGTAATTGTTGGCATTAAGAGAGGTATTCCGCAGGAACTCATACACATTGCCGTGAAAGTGATCGGTTCCGGACTTGGTAACCGCCGCCACGTTACCGCCCGTGTTCCGTCCCGCCGAGGCGTCGTACAGGCTGGTCTGGACAATGAATTCCTGCAGCGAGTCGATCGCGGGCACGGCGAGATTCGGGCTTTCGCCGGTTCCGATGGAATTGGCATCGACCCCATTCACAATGACGTTGTTCGAAAGCGAGCGCTGGCCATTGACATACACCGCGACGTCGCCTCGTCCTAAATCTGAGGAGTTCGTCAGCGATCCCGAGGTTCCAGTCGTCAGGGTCAACAGTTGCTGGAAATTACGTGTTGGCAGGGGAAGCGCGCGTATCTGTTGTTCGTCGATCACGCTGCCTTTGGTCGAGCTTTCCGTCTGCACCAACTGTGATTCGCCAGTGACGGAAACGGTCGTCGCTTCGACGCCCACCTTCAGCGGGACATCGACGACGGAAGTCTGCGTGATCCTGACCGTGATCCCTTGCACGTTTGCCGACTCAAATCCGCTGGCGTTCACCGCGATTCGATAGTTGCCCGGCTCGAGCAGGGGGAATACATATCGCCCATCGCTGCCGGTCGTGGTTTCGCGTTGCACTCCGGCGTTGCTCGTAAGGGCTACCTTCGCGCCAACAACGTAGGCTCCGCTTGGGTCGGTTACGGCGCCGGCAATCTGCCCGGTAGTCGCAGTCTGTCCCATTGCGCTGACAGAAAAGATCACGCAGAGGCCCACAGCAACCATGACAGCAATCAATTTTCGAATTCGCATAACTCCCTCCTGAACTTTATCCAGCGGACTTTATCCAGCGACCTATCTT
>Ga0335079_10011118_pt1 | contig 10252 bp, 7 predicted proteins | sample Lox_Sample_33_FD_206719 | JGI IMG/M metagenome (GOLD analysis project Ga0335079, IMG submission 206719) | Soil microbial communities from Loxahatchee National Wildlife Refuge, Florida, United States - Lox_Sample_3.3 | ecosystem: Environmental > Terrestrial > Soil > Wetlands | place: USA: Florida...
TGCGCCGCAACCGACGGCGGCCCCACGACCGCCAGCGGCACGTGATGCGGCGTTGGATCGTGGAAGGCGCCGACGTAGAAGAAGGCGAACGCAAGCATCAGCACCGTCGCGGGCAGGAGCACAAGGGCGACCGCCTTCGGCGTGGGCGCGATGCTCGCCATCAAACCATCGGCAGTTCCTGCAGCGGGCGCATCTCGATCTGGTCTGTCTCCGAGTTCCACACCCTCGGAGGGCGGCGCCGTTCCCATCTGCGATCAGGCCCGGACCTGAATACTGCCGTCGACCTCTTGCACCTCATAAACGTTGAGTGCCTCGGTCGCCGGGCCGTTGACCACCGCGCCGGTCGTGATGTCGAACCGGGAGCCGTGACACTGGCACATGATCGTCGTCCCCGTGAGCAGACCGCCGGACAGCGGGCAAGCCCGCTCAGCACACGTGCACAAATCGTCGAACGCGAACAGGCTCCCATCGACACGCGCGACCGAGATCCGGAGCTTGAGGTCCTCCAGGTAGTAGGGAACGACGAAATCGGCCGGGATCGCGTCGCCCCGCCCGACGGTGCGGAGACCGCTGCTTGCAAGCTCAGTCATGGCCTTCTCCTTTCGTCCGCCGGTCTCAGTAGGGGTAGGCGGGGATGACGTCGGCCTTCTCGGCATCGAGACGCAGCTCGCCCGGAGCTCCCGCCGGCACGAGTGCCCGGTGCGGCATCACCGGGTCGATGCGCTCGTACCCGGATCCCAGGGGTGGCCGGGTGTCGTCGTCGCCCTTGTTCGGCCACAGCGAAATCGCGCGCTCGACGAGCGCCGTGATCGAGAGCGACGGGTTCACGCCCGGATTGGCCGGGATCACACTCCCGTCCATGACATGCAGGCCGGGCTGGCCGAACATCCGCAGGTAGGGGTCGACGGCGCCGGTCTCGCTGCTCTCGCCGATTGGGATCCCGCCGACGAAATGCGCGGAGGCGTTGCGGTTGATGACCTCCGTCGCGAGTGCCGCCTCGCGAGCTCCCAACTGCTTCGCCATACGGTCGACGAACTCCTCGATCGCCGGGACGTGCACCGACGGCGGCGTTCCGGACGGCCTGCTCCGGAGCAGCCCGTCGTGCCAGTACAGCTCGATCGAGGTGTCGGTCGTCTGCGAGCACAGCGCAACGAACGAGCGCTCCGACCAGTGCCGCGGATCGGCAGGCAAGATCTCCTCGCTCGGGTGCCTTAGGATCTCCTTGAGCCAGGACTCGAACGAATGCTTCTGCTCCCCGTGCTGGTGGTAGGTCCCCAGGAACGCGAACACGTTGCTTCCGAGCCCCCAATAGGTCGGCTCGATGCTCGTCACCGGATCCGGCCACGTGCCCGAGGTGATCGTGACCGACCCCGGCATGATGTGGACTCGCTCCCGATCGCGCTCCCACTCCTCGTGGGTCCGCGTGACATAGAGAAGCTGCTCAGAGTTAGTTCGCGCGCGTTTCCCGAGCTCGCCAGACAGGCCCCTGAGGCGACCCTTGTGCTGCATGTGATGCAGCAGCTTCGCCGACCCGTACGCGTGCGCGGCCACGATCACTTGCTCGGCGGTATAGGTGTTGTGGTCGATGTGCGCTGCGCGTTGCGCCCAGCCAGGGTGACGCGCGTGCACCTCGAACCCGCCCCCCTCCAACGGCACCACGTCGAACACCTCCTGCATATCGTGAACCCGCGCGCCGAGCTTCTCGGCAAGGTAGAGATAGTTCGTCGTCAGCTTGTTCTTCGCGTTGTGGCCGCACCCGTTGTTGCAATTCCCGCACGAGATACAACCGGTACGCCGCGGCCCGACCCCCCCGAAATACGGATCCTCAGCCTCGACTCCCGGCGTGCCGAAATAGACCGCGAGCGGAGCCTTGTTGTGCGTCTCCCCCCGGCCGATGTCGTTCGCGACCTGCTGGATGGCCCGGTCGACGTCCGTAGGCATATACGGGTACCGGACGACCCCCATCATCCTCCTGGCCTGGTCGAAATACGGCGCCAGCTCCTCAGCCCAATCGGTGATACCCGCCCACTCCTTCGCCTCGAAGAACTGCTTCGGCGGGACATACATCGTGCTCGCATACACATGCGAGCCACCACCCACACCCGCGCCGCAAAGCATGAGCACGTCGTCCAGGTACTCGATCCTCTGAACCCCATACAGCTCCGCACCCGGAAACCAGATGAAATGCGCCAGATCCCACTGCGTCTTCGGGATGTCCTCATCCGCCCAACGCCTCCCCGACTCGATCACCCCGACCCGATAGCTCTTCTCCGCAGCCCGAAGCGCCGCAACGCTCCCGCCGAAGCCCGAGCCGATGATCACCACGTCATAGTCGAAGCTCGCCATGATTGTCGTCCTCCTCTCGCGTGCAGAGTCGCGACTGGAGAGCTGGTTCGCACCCGTGGAGCCCCGGTCTCGTCCGGCGCGTCAACCCAGTGGACGCCGTGGATGCTCCGACCCGGGGGTGCACTGGCCCGACCCGCGCGAGCCACCGGTGCACCACGGGCGCGACGGATCGCCAGAAGCGCGACCGTAGACCCGACCCGAGGTGGAATCGGAGGTCGACATTACGGTGGCGATGCGGACCAACGGCTGCGACGGTCCGGGCGCGAGAGTGCTCCGGCGCGAAGCGGTGGCGATCGTCACCGGCGGTTCGGTTGGAGCCGGCCGCGAGATCGCGCGTGCGCTTGCCGGCTGGGATTGGGCGATCGTCGTGGTGTATCTAGAGCACCAAAGCACGACCGAAGCTACGGTCGCGGAGATCGTCACCGCAGCAGGGAAGATCGTCGCGGTCCGGGCCGACCTCGCTGACGATCTCGACGTCCAGCGCCTATTCGCCGAGTCGAACGCCGCGTTTGGCGGCGTCGACGTTGTCGTTCACACCACGACCGAGAGCCCGTCACTCCTCTACCACGAGGCGGGACAGCACGTGCGACGGTGGGGCGCAATTGTGAGCGTCCTCCCCGCTGACCCCGTGGCGCCTGAGGTCGTCCGCGAGCTGGGCGAGCGAGACATCAGCGTCGGCCGCACCGCGCCGGAGGGGGTGCTCACATTCCTAATTAAGTGGCGACAGCATGTTTGTTGAGGTCTGGTCGTCACCTTTAGAGTTGTTAAGGGAATGTCTACCACCCGAGGGCTCGGTTTCCTCGGCCGGACACGGGAGCGCGAACGGCTCGACGCCATGCTCGCCCAGGCGCGCGATGGCCGAAGCGCCGTCGTGGTTATCCGCGGCGATCCGGGCATCGGAAAGACAGCGCTCCTGCGCTACGCCGCTAGGCAGGCATCCGGCCTTCGCACCACCGAGGTCGAAGGCATACAGGCGGAGATGGAGCTGCCGTTTGCGGGGATCCACCGGTTGTGCTCGCCGATGCTCGGCGGCGTCGAAGCGCTCGCGGAGCCGCAGCAGCATGCCATTCGGGTCGCGCTGGGCGTCTCGTCGGGGAATTCCCCAGACCGGTTCCTGATCGCCGTCGCCGTGCTCAACCTGCTCTCGGCGAGTGCCGAGGAGCGCCCGCTCCTCTGCCTTGTGGATGACGCCCAATGGCTGGATGCCGCCTCGGTGGAGATCCTCGGATTCGTGGCTCGGCGCCTGGCCGCGGAACCAATCGCGATGATCTTCGCGCTCCGCGAGCCGATCGCGACCCGGGCGCTCGACGGACTGCCTCAGCTTTCGCTCGGAGGCCTCGATGAGCCCGATGCGCGCGCCCTGCTGTCGCGGGCCGTGGCGGGCCGACTCGATGACGGGGTCCGGGACCGGATCATCGCCGAGACCGCCGGCAATCCACTCGCGCTGATGGAGCTGTCGGACAGCATGAGCCCGTCGGAGCGGGCCGGAGGCTATGCCGCGCCGGCGACAAGCGACGTTCCCAGCCGACTGGCGGCACGGTACCTGCAGCGGGTGGCCGCGTTGCCAGAGCGGACGCGGCGGCTCATGCTGCTGGCAGCCGCCGAGCCGCTGGGGGACGCGATGCTGCTGTGGCGAGCGGCCGAACGACTCTCCACCGACCCGGGGGCGCTGACTCCCGCCTCAGAAGCCGGGCTGTTGGAGATCGACGACCGCGTTCGGTTCCATCACCCGCTGGTGCGCTCAGCGGTGTACGGCGCCGCGACACCCGAGGAGTTGCGACGCGTCCACGATGCCCTGGCGGAGGTGAGCGATCCCAAGCTCGCCGCCGATCGCCGCGCCTGGCATCGCGCCCTTGCGGCTGCCGAACCCGACGAAGACGTGGCCGCTGACCTTGAACACTCCGCGGGGCGAGCAGAGCGTCGCGGCGGTCTCGCGGCCGCTGCGGCGTTCCTCGAGCGGGCGACGGCTCTGACCCCGGACCCGGCCCTCCAGGCTGAGCGCGCGCTCGCCGCGGCGGCGGTAAGCTTGCAGGCCGGGGAGTTCGATGCTGCGCAGCGCCTCCTGGCGATCGCCGAAAGCGGCTCGCTCGATGGCTTCGGACGCGCGCGCGCCACTCTCCTACGGGGACACGCCGCCCTCGCGTCCCGCTACGGCACCGAAGCCGCCCCGTTGCTGCTTGAAGCCGCGAAGCAGCTTGAGCCGTTCGACCTCAGCCTCGCTCGCCGGGCCTACTTAACTGCGTGGCATGCCGCCGCCGCGGCGAACTATCTCGGCGGAACGAGCGTTCTTCTCGAGGTCGGTCGCGCCGTATGCGCGCTCCCGCCGCTGCCTCCGGATCCGCATCCTCTCGACCTGGTGATCGAAGGCTTTGCCGTGTTGGTCACCGACGGACACGCGGACGCCATGCCGATCCTCCGGCGTGCGGCCAACGAGTCCCTGCGACTGCCGGTGGAGGACGTCGTGCGGTGGGGCGCACATGTTGGCGGCGTGGGGCTGGCGATGTGGGCCGATGACTCGGTCGCGGTATTCGAGCGACAGGCCCGGATCGTCCGCGACGCCGGCGCGCTCGGAGAGTTGCCGATCCACCTCCAGGCGTTGGCGTTGGATCGCTCGTGGCGGGGCGACTTGGCGGGTGCGCAACGCCTGGCGGCCGAGGCCGAGAGCATCGCGACGTCGACTGGGAATCAGGTTCCGCCGTTCGCACTGCTTAGGATCCTCTCGTTGCAGGGACGCGAAGCCGAGGCCTCCCGGTTGATCGAGGCGGTCATCGAGGAGGGCACGACACAAGGCCAGGGAAACGCGGTGATGACTGCGTTCTGGGGCGCCGCGGTGCTGTACAACGGCCTCGGACGCTACGAGGATGCCGCGGCTGCGTCCCGCGAAGTCGTCCTCAAGGGCATCTATCCGCTGCTGACGATGTGGGCGCTGTTCGAGTTGATCGAGGCCTCCTTGCGCGTCGGCGACACAAGGGTTGCATCGGACGCGCTGGACGAGCTCGCGGCGACCACGCAGCCTGCCGGGAGCGGCTTCGCGCGCGGCATCGAGGCGCGCTGTAGAGCGCTCATCACCGATGATGATGATGCCGAAGCGTCATATCACGAGGCGATCGAGGAGCTCGATCGAGCCGGAATTCGCACCGAGCTCGCACGCGCGCAGCTCGTCTACGGGGAGTGGCTCCGCCGCGAGGGCCGCCTCGGCGAGGCGCGCGAGCGGCTGCGCGCGGCCGAGAAGATGTTCGCCCAGATTGGGATGATGGGATTTGCCGAGCGCGCTCAGGGAGAGCTGGCCGCAGCCGGTGCGAAGCTGCGAAAGCGCCCAGTCGAGGTGCACGAGGACCTCACGCCGCAGGAGGAACAGATCGCCCGACTCGCGCGCGACGGGCTCACCAACACGCAGATCGGCACGCAGCTGTTCCTCAGCTCGCGCACGATTGAGTGGCACCTGCACAAGGTCTTCAGCAAGCTCGGGATCGACTCGCGCACGGAGCTGCCCGCCGCCCTGCCGTCGCAGGGGCGGGACGGTCGCGGTAGCCGATCCCACGCCAACTCGCCGGACGGCTAGCGTTAGGAGATGTCTGCCATCCGTGGGCCGGCGTTCGTGGGTCGGGCCACCGAGCGACAAGTGCTCGATGAACTGCTGGCGAGGGTCCGCGCGGGCGAAAGCGACGTCCTGGTCATCCACGGCGAAGCGGGCGTCGGCAAGACCGCGCTGCTCCGCTACGCCGCCCGGCAGGCGTCTGGGTTCCGCGTCGCGGAACTCACCGCAGTCGAGGCGGAGATGGAGCTTCCATTCTCCGGGATCCACCAGCTCTGCTCGACGATGCTCACCCGGCTCGACGTACTTCCAGCCCCACAGCGCCACTCTCTGAGTGTCGCACTGGGACTGGCGGCCGGTGAGGTGCCGGAGCGGTTCCTGGTCGGATTGGCTGTGCTCAGCCTGCTCGCGGCGGTGGCGGACGAGCGACCACTGCTGTGTCTCGTCGAGGATGCGCAGTGGCTGGACAGCGCGTCAAGCCAGATCCTCGGTCTCGTCGCGCGACGGGTACGGGCTGAGTCCGTGGCGATCATCGTCGCCATGCGTGAGCCGGTCGCCGAGCACGACTTCCGAGGTCTGCCCGAGCGGCGGCTCGAAGGACTGCCGGAGCACGATGCGCGCGCGCTGTTGCGCGGCCTGGTGGCCGGGCGGCTCGACGGTCGCGTTCGTGACCGGCTGGTCGCCGAGTCCCGCGGGAACCCACTCGCCCTGCTGGAGCTCCCGGGTCGTATGACGGCGGCCGAGCTGGCCGGTGGCTTCGAGTTTCCTGCTGCCGGCGAGCTTCCGACGCACATCGAGGACCACTACCTCGAACTCATCGGCGAGTTGCCCGCGGCCACGCAACGCTTGATGCTGCTCGCGGCCGCCGAGCCGTTGGGTGACGCGGCACTGGTCTTGCGCGCGGGCCGAACCCTCGGCATCGAGACCAGCGCGCTCGCGCCCGCCGAGGCCGCGGGACTATTGGAGATCGGAGCGAGCGTCCGCTTCCGCCACCCCCTGGTGCGCTCGGCGGTCTACCGCGCGGCGCCGGTCCCAAGCCGACAGAGGGTGCACGAAGCTCTGGCCGAGGTGAGCGATCCGGACGCCGACGCGGATCGCCGGAGCTGGCACCGCGCATTGGCGGCGAGCGGGCCGGACGAGGACGTGGCCGCCGAGCTCGAACGGTCAGCCGGCCGTGCCCAAGCACGCGGTGGCGCCGCCGCCACCGCGGCGTTCCTGGATCGCGCCGTAGCGTTGACCCCGGACGCCGCGCGACGCCGTGAACGGGCGCTCGCGGCGGCCCAGGCCAGTCTCGGGGCCGGTGCGTTCAACGCGGCTCGAGGTCTGCTGGCGATGGCGGGTGCCGGGCCGCTCACGGAATTCCAGCGCGCGCAAATCGACCTGCTGCAGGCGCAGCTCGCGTTCGTCTCCAGCCGAGGCACCGACGCGACCCCGCTCCTGCTGGCGGCGGCCCGCCGCCTCGAAGCGCTGGATATCTCCGCGGCGCGAGAGACGTATGTGGATGCGTTCTCCGCGACGCTGTTCGGGGCCAGACTCAACGGGAGCGTGGGAATGCCCGAGGTCGCGGAGGCTGCACGAAGTGCGGCGCGCCCGGCTGATACCGAGCCGGCTGGCGCCGATCTGCTGCTGGAGGCGCTGATCGCCCTCACCGACGACTACGCCTCGGCGGTCCCGCGCTGCCGTGAGGCGGTGCAGCGCCTCTCCGGCGAGAAGGCTTCTGCCAAGGAACGACTCCGCTGGCTGTGGCAGGGGTGCGTCGTCGCCCTTGAGATCTGGGATGACGAACATGCGCGCTCGCTCGCGCAGTCCAGCGTCGAGATCGCACGCGAGACAGGGACGCTGGGTGAGCTTGCGCTCACCCTCAGCGCGCTGGCCCCGATCCTCGTGTTTTCCGGAGACCTCCTCGCCGCGTCGGCGGCGGTCTCCGAAACAAACTCGGTCGAGGAAGTGACGGGCATCCGGGCCTCTCCTTACGGCGCGTTGATCCTCTCGGCATGGCGAGGCACGCCGGGCGAGACGACAGAACTGATCGAGACGACGGAGCGCGACGCGCAGGCCCGAGGCGAGGGCATCGGACTGGCCATCAGTGCGTATGCCCGCGCCGTCCTCTCCAACGGGCTAGGCCTCTATGAACAAGCACTGGCCGCGGCCGTCACCGCCACCGAGCACCGGGAGGTCGTCGCAGAGAATTGGGGCCTGAGCGAGCTGGTCGAGCCGGCTACGCGTTGCGGGAGATTCGATCTCGCGATGGATGCCATGAATCGACTGGCCGCCAAGGCACAGGCTGCTGGAACCGACTGGGCCCTTGGTGTCGAGGCGCGTTCCCGCGCCCTTATCGGCGACGGCGGTGACACCGAGGTCTGGTTCCGCACGGCGATCGAGCGTCTCGGTCGGACTCGAGTGCGCGCTGAGCTCGCCCGGGCGCATCTTCTCTACGGCGAATGGCTGCGGCGCGAGAGTCGGCGGCTCGACGCGCGCGTCGAACTGGGCGCGGCCTACCAGCTGTTCACGGCGATGGGGATGCGGGCATTCGCCGAACGCGCCAACACTGAGCTGGTCGCCACAGGTGACAAGGCGCGTCGGCGAGTCGCCACCACCCGCGACGATCTCACCCAGCACGAGCGTCAGATCGCCCAGCTCGCGCGGGACGGGCTCTCGAACGCGGAGATCGCCGCCCGCCTGTTCTTGAGTCGACGCACCGTCGAGTGGCACCTCCGCCACGTGTTTTCCAAGCTCGGGATCCAGTCACGACGGCAACTGGAGAGCGTCCTTCAGGACTCCGATTCCGAAGCCCTCGTCACGTGAGCCCGAATCCCCGGCACCTTCTCTAGCCGGATCACGGGCGCAGACACGGGGGTTCACGGGCGCGAGGAAAGGCTCGACTCCCGAGGATTGGCTGCATGCAAACGACAACGACGCCACAAACCCAGTTTCGTACCGTCGACGGAGTCCGCATCCGGTATGCGGATAGCGGCGGCTCGCAGGAGCCGACGGTCCTGCTTACGAGCCCCTGGCCCGAGAGCGTGTACGCCTTCGCGCCGATGTGGGCCTCGCTTGCCGAGCACACCCGCCTGTTCGCGATCGACCTGCCCGGCTTTGGCGCCTCAGAGCGGCGAGACGACCTCCTCTCTCCACGAGCCATGGGCGAGTTCCTGATCCAGCTCATCGTCGAGGCTGATCTCGGAACGCCTCACATCGTCGCGCCGGATGTCGGAACCTCCGCCGCGCTGTTCGCGGCGGCATCGCATCCGGAGCGGATCGCGAGCGTGGTCGTCGGAACCGGTGGGGCCGCGGTCCCGATCCAACTTGGCGAGCCGCTGAAGTCATGGGTGCTCGATCCCGACCTCGACAAGTACCGGAGGATCGACCCTCGCGTGATCGTCAACACGGCGATCGACACAATCGCGGGCGGCGTGCCCGACAACGTTCGCGCCGACTATCTCGCCTGCTACGACGGCGACCGTTTCGTCGAGTCGATGCGCTACGCCCGCAGGTACCCCGAGGAGCTACCCGTGCTCGCCGAGTTGCTGCCACAGATCGCCACGCCGGTCACGATCATCAATGGTCGCCACGACCGGGTCGTCCCGGTCGCGAACGCCGAGTTCCTGGACGAGCGGCTTCCCACGAGCCGCGTCGTGCTGATCGATGCCGGTCACTTCGTCTGGGAGGAGGCGCCGGCCGAGTACGCCGCCGTCATCCTCGATGCGATCACGGCCAATGGGTCATGACGGAGCGGATGAACTCGGCGCGGTAGCACGCGTCCTCCCTTCGTCGCCGCTGCGAGTCAGAAGACCGAATGCGGTCGCGGTCGCGGTCCCGAACACAAGGTGCACGCTCAGGTCGTTCCAGAGCGTCTCGAGGTCGTACTTCCAGATCGGCTGGTAGACGCCGAGTATCGGAAGGACGACGTAGCCACTTGCCCATACGGCGGCACCGAATGGGGGTCCGAACCACACCTTGGACCTACGCGAGCCTAGGAGGAGCCCGTAGCCCGCACCGGCGGCGAGGCCGAAGCCCCAGTGCGTCGCGTTGTTGAGGGGCCGCGCGTATTTGGGCGGGACCTCATGTTTGAGCACGCGCTCGAGAAACTGCTTGGCCACGAGCGCCGGCGCCGGCGCGTCGTCCCAGCTCACGAGACCTTCGGAGGACTCCCACGCGGGGAAGGCGACATCGCCACCCTCGTGGCGGTAGCGCCTGTAGAGCGCCGCGTCCATAGCGACCGTCCCGACCGCCCCCGCAGCCACGCCGCGGACAGTTGGACCGATAAAGCGGTGCGCGACTTCCGTCGGACGCCATCTCGGTCTCACGGACGTGGACCTTACGCGCTGGCGTGCTCGTCGGCTAGGGTCCGGTGCTGTTGGGAGTCGGCTC
>Ga0335079_10011119_pt1 | contig 10252 bp, 12 predicted proteins | sample Lox_Sample_33_FD_206719 | JGI IMG/M metagenome (GOLD analysis project Ga0335079, IMG submission 206719) | Soil microbial communities from Loxahatchee National Wildlife Refuge, Florida, United States - Lox_Sample_3.3 | ecosystem: Environmental > Terrestrial > Soil > Wetlands | place: USA...
GTCCTGTCGATCCAGACTCCGGCGAAGAGTCCGAGCACGGGGAAGGCGATGAAACCCAAGGCGTCGATAATACCGAGCTGGAACGCGGTGACCTCCAGGGTGAGGACGGCGACGGTCGGGAGCGCGAGGCCGGAGATTTGGCCCGTGAACTGGGTGACCGTGTCCCCCACCCAGAACTTCAGGAAGTCTGGGTCATGAGCTAGGGACGCATTGGAAGCCGGGGGTGATGAGCCGCTGTCGCCCTCTGATCCCTTCGCCTGGGTCAGCGCTTCTCCGCTCGCTTCGTGACGCTGGCCTTCATCAGGCTCCGCAGAGCCTTCTCCGCGGCCACCATCTGGTCGAACTGCTTGTCTGACATCAGCGCGAGCTGAGCTAGTTCATACACTCTAGATTTCGTGAAGAAAGCGACGTCGTCGAGCTGAGCGATTTTCTCTTCGAGCTCCGTTGGGAGCCCGATGCTGTCCATGTCGGCATGGATCTGGGCCACCTTCTTGATGAGTTCATCATCGGCGTCGACCTCGAGTCCCACCTTAGGAAGCGACTCCAAGGCTTCCTTGAAGTGTTTTGCGGAGTTTTCGTCCCCTGCTTCTCCATGGTGGAGCTCGAACACTTCGGCAGTAGCCCTGTAGTAGGTTTCGATGAAGTGGTCCACCCGCTCCTCTCGGGCGACCTCCACCAGCCCGGCCTCCCGCAGCTTGTTGATCTGGTGATACACCGCCTGGGTCGTGATTCGTAGGTCGCCGGCCAGCTGGCTGACGGTCATTTCCTTGGCTCTGAGGAGGTAGATGATCTTGCGTCTGGTCTCGTCTGCGAGGAGCTCGAAAGCCCTCGGGTCGCGGACGTATTTGAACGCCCTCAACTATCGTCAGACAAACCGGTAGTTCTATTGAGTATATATCCACTTTGCTTTACCAAACGTAGGTTTTATTAAGTGGCCAAATTTGCATTTGGTTGATAGTCATGAACACAAAGAGCAAGCCCATTAGAAGTGGGACGTACTACGTGTTTGGAAGCGGGCTGATGCCTGTGCCCTGCGAGAGGGTCAACGAGATCCCGAGGTTGCGATTCGAATTCCACGCCGTTGAAGCGCGGAAGGCAATGCTCCTCGCCGCCATGAGAAGGGCGCCATAGGCCCCCAGCAAAAAGAAATAGCCGCCCTGTTTGCAGCGTCCTCTGTGAAGCGGGAAGCCGTCGTCGTCGACGCCGTGAGGACCCCCATCGGCAAATACGGGGGGATCTTGAGGTCGGTCCGGCCGGACGACCTGGGCGCCCTTGTGCTCAACGAAGTGCTGGCGAGGACTAAGGTCGACCCGTCTGCCATAGACGACGTGTACTTTGGTTGCTCGAACCAGGCAGGAGAAGACAACAGGAACGTCGCTCGGATGGCCACGCTTCTTGCAGGACTGCCCTACACTGTCCCGGCCGCCACCGTGAACAGGCTCTGCGGGTCAGGGCTGGAGGCTGTGAATTCTGCCGCGAGGGTGGTTATGGCAGGCGAGGGGAGCATCGTCTTCGCGGGAGGCGTGGAGAGCATGACAAGGGCGCCTCTTGTCGCTCTCAAGCCGGAATCCGGGTTCAGGAGGGGAGGGCTTTCCCTGGTTGACACCACGATCGGGTGGCGTTTCGTGAACCCAGCCTTCCCGGAAGAGTATCCTCCGCTTTCCATGGGGGAGACGGCCGAGAACCTAGCCGAGAAGTACTCGATACCAAGGGAGTCGCAGGATGAGTTTGCCCTCGAGAGCCACAGGAAGGCGGTGGAGGCCACGAAGCGTGGGAGGTTCAAAGCCGAGGTGGTGGCGGTCAACACCCCCGAGAGGCCAGAAGGGGTCGAGGAGGACGAGGGTCCGAGGGCTGACACCTCCCTGGAGAAGCTCGCCGCACTGAAACCGGCATTCAGGAAGAACGGGACGGTGACACCGGGGAACTCCTCGGGGATAAACGATGGAGCTGCAGCACTTGCGATCATGGACTCCGAGAGGGCGCAAAGCCTTGGGATGAAACCGATGGCGAGGATTCTAGGTTCTGCGACGGCTGGGGTTCATCCGAGCTACATGGGCATCGGCCCGGTCTACGCAACAAGGAAGCTCCTTTCAAGGCTCGGGATGACCCTGGACGAGTTCGGGGTAGTAGAGTTGAACGAGGCCTTCGCTGCCCAAGTCCTCGCCTGCGTGAAGGAGATGCCGGAGTTCGACCTTTCGAAGGTAAATCCTAACGGAGGTGCCATAGCGCTGGGCCACCCCCTCGGGTGCAGCGGGGCGAGGCTGGCCACTACACTGGTGCACGAGATGAAGAGAACCGGGGTCCGCTATGGGTTGGCGACGATGTGTATAGGCGTCGGGCAGGGGATTTCGACCGCCTTCGAACTTATCAAGTAGGAGTTCTGCAGAGGGTCGTTTGAGCGCACAATCTGAGACGGTCCCGACGTATCAGATGTTCATCGGTGGGACCTGGGTCCCTTCACACTCGGGTAGGAGTTATCCGGTCTTCAACCCTGCGACTGGGAGGGTGCTTGCCCACGTCCCCAGGGGGGACGCTGAAGACGTCAAGAGCGCGGTCGACGCCGCCCAGATGTCCTTTGAGAACCCGGTGTGGAGGCAGATGGACCCGAGCAAGAGAGGGCGGATACTCTTCAGGGTGGCTCAGCTGCTCAGAGAAAGGCTCTCGGACCTCGCAAAACTGGAGACGCTGAACAACGGGAAGCCCCTGGGCCAGGCCAAGGGGGATATGGCGATGGCAGGAAGGCATTTCGAATACTTCGCAGGGTTGGCGGACAAGATCCAGGGAAGCACCATCCCTGTCCCTGGGAACAAGCTGGACTACACCGTGAAGGAACCCCTGGGGGTAACGGCCCACGTGGTGCCCTGGAACTATCCGCTTGTGATGGCGGCCCGTAGCATCGCGCCGGCCTTGGCAGCCGGAAACACGGTGGTCGCGAAGCCCGCATCCTTCACTCCTCTTACTCTGCTGAAGCTCGCTGAGCTTTGCAAGGAAGCGGGGGTGCCCGACGGGGTGGTGAACGTTGTGACCGGAGGAGGCGATGAAGTTGGCGGCACGCTCGTAAGGCACCAGGACGTCAAGCTGACTGCGCTCACCGGGTCCGTGGAGACCGGCATGAAGGTGATGGAGATGGCTTCGAGCAACCTGTCCCGGGTGGTGCTGGAACTTGGGGGCAAGAACCCGCATATCGTGTTCGCCGACGCTGACGTCGAGAGGGCAGCTGCGGCCGTCCTGAACGGCATCTTCACCAACGCAGGACAGATGTGCTGGGCAGGGTCGAGGCTCCTCGTCGAGGACAAAGTCAAGGACGCCCTGCTGAGCAGGCTCGTTTCAGGCGCCAACAGTATGGTCCTTGCGGACGGGCTGAAGCCCGAGTCTGCGATGGGCCCCCTGGTCGCAGATTCCCAGAGGGACAGAGTTTCAAGGTACGTGGAGATCGGAACTGGAGAGGGCGCGAAGGTGGTGGCAGGGGGGTTCGCCCCAAAGGAGGAAGAACTCCGCAACGGGTACTTCTACAGGCCGACCATCCTCGACGAGGTTTCTCAGGAGATGAGGGTGGCGAGGGAAGAGATCTTTGGGCCCGTTCTTACTGTGTCGAAGTTCGAGGGGACAGAGGAGGCGCTGGAGAAGGCGAACGATTCAGAATACGGGCTCTGGGCGGGCGTTTGGACGAAGGACCTTGCCAGGGCACACAGGGTGGCAGCGGTGCTCGAATCAGGGATCGTCGCAATCAACGAGGAGCCGACGACGTTCCCGCAGACGCCTTTCGGGGGATTCAAGAAGAGCGGGAACAGCTCGGAGCAGGGCATGGACGCTGTGTCCACCTACGTACGCGTGAAGAACGTCTCGGTCAACCTGGGCTAGGGCGTCCAAGCCTCTTCTTTTTTCCGCGCCTTCGAGTTCGCCAACCGCGCAAGGTTGAACAGATACGATGACAGCCTGTTGAAGAACGGGAGGAGCTCGGGATTCATTTCTTCGGAATTCGCTGCAGAGACGAGCCTCCGCTCAGCCCGCCTTGCGATTGAGCGAGCGTACTGGAGCATCGCAGCCGTCGGGGTTCCTCCTGAGAGGATGAAGTTCTTCAGAGGAGGGAGCTTTGCCAGCAGGTCGTCTGTTAGCGTCTCCACGCGCTCCGTGTCGGCTCGGGCAATTCGTGGGACCTTCTGGGCGGTGCCGAGCTCGCAGGCGGCATCCCCGCCCGCGACAAAGAGCATCTTCTGGATCTCTTTCAGGGAAGAAACTATTCCCCTGTCCTTCGATGATGTGGCGACCACGCCGAGCCAGCTGTTGAGCTCATCGATGGTCCCATAGGCTTCGACCCTCGGATGGTCCTTCCTGACTCTCGTAGGTCCGAAGAGTGATGTATCGCCTGAGTCTCCCCTGCGCGTGTACAACGACGGCCCAGAGCGGGGCCAGACTATTATCGCTATTGGAGGATTGGGTCGTGCGCATCAGCTCGGCCATACTTCCAGGCAGACCGAAATTCAGGCACACAGGGCAGAGACACCTTGGCCCTCTGGAGAGGCCTCGGCCTCGCAAGGCCCATTCCTGGTGTTTGGTCTTCCTTTTGGGTCAATCAATTTAGTAGCGTTGGTCAAGAACGGTTGTGAGTCGGAACTTTCTTATGTCAAAGTTCAAGCATGACGGAGGCGAGCAAAACCACGGCCTTCGAACATCAGGAGACTCATCTGTTCACACCGCAAGAAGCTTCGAAGCTCCTCTCAGACATAAAGCCGAAGATCAAGGAGCTCGTCGAACGCAAGAAGGTAGTCGTGAAGCTTCACGGCGAAATCGAGAGATACGATCTGCTGGGCTTCAGGCCCGCGGAGGTGGCGGAGAGGGCCGCTCAGCTTGATGCCCTCGTAGAGGAGATGACCCAGAAGCTCGCCGAGCTAGAGGACCTCGGGGTGCAGGTGAAAGACCTTGACTTCGGGCTGGTCGACTTCCCCGCCGAGAAGTATGGTGAAGTCGTGATGCTTTGCTGGAGGTACGGGGAGGCTGAGGTCCTTTATTGGCACAGACAGAGCGAGGGGTACAATGGCAGGAAACCTCTGAAGCTGCAGCTCATTCAGCCCTAGTCCTTGAGCAGACGGCTGGCGTTTCCTGATAGAAGTTTCCCGGCAACCCCAAGTTTCAGCTTGGGTTCGAGGCTCGCCTTGAAATCATCCAGCCATTCCTTCTGCCTGAGCATTGGGTAGTCTGTGCCGAACATGAAACGGTCCTGCAGAATGCCATTCAGATAAGGCATGATGGTCGGCGGGATGTACCTGGGTTTCCATCCGGAAACGTCGATGAAAACATTGGGGTTCCGCAGGGCAACCGCAATGGCAACCTCGGGCCAGGGCCAGCCGAAGTGCGCCATGATTACTCTGAGGTCGGGGAATACCTGGCAGACCTCGTCGAGCAGCTCTGGTTTGCTGAATTTAATCTCACAGTCCCCGAGGCCGGTGGTTCCTGTGTGGAAGAGGATGGGGACGCTGGCATCTTCGCAGAATTCGAATATGGGGTACATCAGCTTCCTGTCGTTGATGTAGACCGAACTGGCGCTGCTATGGACCTTGAGCCCGCGCATCCCCAGGGTCCTCACGGCGCGCTTCAGCTCAGAGAGAGCCGCCCCGCCTGCGTTCGGGTCGATGCCCGCGAAGGGGACGAGCCTATCCCCCGACTTTGAAGCGAGTCTTGCGATTTCGTCGTTCTTGATGGTGTAATTCTTGAAGCTCGGCTTCTTGGTTGCGTGGGTGTCCTGGCCGAGGATTATGGCGCGGCCGACCCCTGCCTCCATCATTTCATCGAGGAGCTGATCGTTGGAGGCGGGGAGTTTCGAAACATCGAGCCTGAAGAAGTCGCATGCCTTCATGATCGGTCCGTTCCTCTTCATGAAGTCCCTCGTCCACGGATGGACATGGACGTCTATGGACAAGCGGGCGAGCCGCCCGCAAGTCAATCATTAACTTTTTTTGGGGGCTGGCTGGGGTCAGATTGTGGAAGAACTGGCTGAAGGAGACCGCGCACCTGATTTCGAGCTCCCCTCGTCGCAGGGGGGGACAGTGCGTCTAAGCTCCCTAAAGGGGAAACAGGTCGTGCTCTACTTCTACCCGGAGGACGACACCGCAGGGTGCACTCGGGAGGCCTGCGCCTTCAGGGACAACCTGCCGAAGTTCGATGGCCTTGACGCCGTGATCCTTGGGGTGAGTAAGGACTCGCTTGACTCTCATGCGAAGTTCATCACCAAGTACGCGCTCAACTTCACCCTGTTGAGCGACGGGGGGCTTGTCGCGCATAAGCTCTACGACACCTGGAGGGAGAAGAACAACTATGGCAGGAAGTACATGGGGACCGAGCGGTCTACATTCGTAATCGGAGCCGACGGGCGTATCAAGAAGATCTTCAGGCGGGTCAAGGTCGACGGGCATGAAGGCCAGGTCCTGGAAGCGCTGAAACCATAGGACTCCCTCGAATTGGGCTCGTTCTTCGCGGGGATAAAGGCAGGGACTCTCAGTGGGATGCTGTACGTCGGCGGCCTGGCGATATTCAATGTGGCGCTGCTCTACGCCTTGAAGGGTGATGTCCTCAGGGCGATCCAGTCGTCCTATTCCTCTGTCTGTGCGCCGACGGCCATAGGAAACGGGACGGTGAGCATTGAAGACTGCTTTTCATCGGTCGTTTCGGTCGATGTCCCCTACGTCGCCTTCGTGGCATTCTTCATCTCCCTGCTCTACGCGGGGATCTTCGGGCGGGTTTACGACTCCTTACCTGGGACCAGCCCTGTCTTCAGGGGGGAGCTCATAGCGACAATAGTGGGGGCTAACCTTCTCTTTTTTGGGTTCGCGGGGTTCTACTTCGACTTCGAGTCCGAGGTCGCCACCAGCGTCTTCCTTCTGATCTGGTCCATAGTCTTCGGCTTTTTCCTGGGGAGGCTCTACAAGAAGTACACCAGGGTCGTGCAGTTCTCGGCCGACCACCCTGACCTGCTGAAGGTCATGGTAGACGGGAGCAACCAGACCGGGAAGTCGAGGACTTTCGCACTGACTTCCAGCCACAGGGTGAGGGCAGACGTTGCCGAGGATGCGTCATTCAGGGAGTGGAAGCCGAGCGGCGGCATATCGGTCGAAGACCCGAGGTCATTTGAAACCTTGTTCGAGGTGAATGGTGACGGGGTCCTGAAGGGTCAAGCCTCGAAGAAATACTAGGGGGACGCCGAAAGCTTCTACGAATGACGAAGAGAGCCACTGCTGGAGACGATGGTTAAATATGAAACCCGGGGCGCGCAGGCAAGATGCTAGTAGCGGCCGTACCCGACGAAACATACTGCCTGCAGACGCAGAAGCACGTTCCTGCCAAGACAGGGTCGAACCTGGTCTGCTACCGCTGTGGGATGTTGCTCGGCACAGCCGAGGAACAGAACCTGGGGACCCTGCTGGACTACTGAGGGTTCTTCCCGAAGATGTTGGTGAGGGACCTGAAACCCCGCTTGATGTAGAAGCGGTTGGCGATCTCGTTCTGTGATGGGACGTCGGCTACGATGATCTGCGCCCCCATCTTCATGAGCTCTGCCGATGCCTGGAGGAGGATTTCGTGGCCGAGGGCCTTCCTTCTGTACTCGGGGAGGATGTAGAAGTCTGTGATGAAACCCTCCGTGTGAGGCTCGTAGAACATTCTCTCCCGCATCTCCGCCCTTAGGACGCCTACCACCTTAGGCCCCTCGGCGGCCACGAGGAGCAGTTTGTCCGTGGCGCCAATGGTGCCCTGGAAGCACTTCTCTGCGACCGCCTTGGCGTCAGAGACGACGGCAAAGAGCGGGTCGAACTCGTTGTTAAGGCGTTTTGTCCGGACTATCAGGTCGGTGACGGCCTGCATGTCCTCCCTTCTCGCATGTCTAATCTGCAATACGTATGTCACCGGAGTCTCGGAGGCATTCGATATATGCTTAGTCTGGTGGGTCATGTATGATCCCGTTCTTCCGAAGGGTGTCCATCACCCTCCTCGAGTGCTCGATCATCTCCGTGGCGACGTTGAGGGACTCCTTCCTGGAGAGCTTTCTTCTTGCGACCCCCTCCCTGATGGCGGCTTGGCCTACGGCGGCCGCGACCCTCGGATAGACCTCCCACTGGACCATGGTGGGGATGATGTACTTCTTGTTGATCCCCTTTTCCTTGGCGAATGCTGCGAGCTCTGTCGCTGCATCTATGACCATCGGGTCCGTAATGTTCCTAGCCCGAACGTCGAGGGCGCCCCTGAATATCGCAGGGAAGAGGAGACTGTTGTTCACCTGGTTAGGGTGGTCGGACCTCCCTGTGGCGACTATCTCTGCACCGGCTGCGAGCGCCACGTCTGGCTCCATCTCCGGGACGGGGTTCGCCAGGAAGAAGGCGATGGCGTGCTTGTTCATCACTGCGATTTCGTCCGCTTTCACCTTGTCAGGGCCCACCCCAGCGGCTGCGACCAGGGCGTCTGCGCCTTGGAGCGCCTCCTTCAGACCGCCCGTCAGCCTGTCCCCGTTGGTGTGGATGGCGATGTCATGCTTCCATTTGTTCCTGAGCATCAGCTTGTCGATGTCTTCCCTTTCTGGGTGAAGGATACCCTTCGAGTCGAGGACGATCATGTCCTTCGGGTTGGCTCCGGCTTCGACCAGGAGCCTCTCCGTGGCTATGTTGGCCGCACCGGCCCCAAAGAGGACAATCTTGGACCCCCTGAGCTTCCTCCCGGTCAGGTCGAGGGCGTTGAAGAGGGCAGAGAGGATTACCCCCGCGGTCCCCTGCTGGTCGTCGTGCCATACGGGGATGTGCATCTCAGGGCGGAGGCGGTCTAGCACTTCGAAGCACTTGGGAGACTCGATGTCCTCGAGGTTGACCCCGCCTAGCGAAGGCTCAAGGGCCCTGACGAAGGCGATGAGCTCCTCCTCGCTCTTGACCCTCGCGGGTAGAGGGATCGCGTTGACCCCGCCGAGATAGTTGTAGATGAGGGACTTCCCCTCCATGACTGGGAGGGCGCCCTCCGGGCCGATGTTCCCCAGCCCGAGGACCCTGCTCCCGTCGGTGACCACGGCGACAGTGTTCCACCTACCCGTGTAGTCGAAGGAGAGCTCGGGGTCAGCTTCGATGAGTCGGGAGACAGCTGCGACCCCCGGAGTGTACCAGATTGAAAAGTCACTGAGCGACCTCACGGGAACCTTCGGGGCCACGGTTACCTTGCCACCGTAGTACTTCGAGTACGCGAGAGCCTTCTTTGACGAATCCTCCTTGGGCTCGAGCAAGGAAGCCAGCCGCCCTGTCTCGGCTATTTGTGCTCTTTCGATGTGCCCGTGCACAGGGTGGCGGTGCTGAACCAGCTGTTGGCGGTGATGGTTCACTCCAACCTTACCTCGCGAGATATGTCCCCTTTCATGTCCGCTCGGTTTTGGATACGCCGCCGAGGCCCTTTAAGGGTAAGAGGCGATTCTCATTCTTGGAAAACGCCTGGGGCCGATACGACCTTCGATTCTGCATCAGTGGTCAGCGTTTCGCTGCTCCCAGGGTGCACGGGCGGATGGGGAGCGAGCAGCTCTAACCTTTATCTCGCATATCCCCGGCGAGTGGCCCGAGACAGGATGCCAAGCTCAGAATTCGAGAAGTACGTCGCGGACAATCTGGACAAGTTCGCAATGGAAGTGATGAGGCTCGTATCCCAGCCTAGCGTGTCGGCCAGGAAGGAAGGCATCGAGGAGTGCGCGGCCCTGGTGGAAAAGATGGCCGAAGAGGTGGGGGCCGAGACAAGGGTCCTGAAGGTCGAGGGGGCCGCGCCTCTGGTGTACGGGGAGCTGAAGTCAGGCAGGTCGAACAAGACGGTGATGTTCTACAACCACTACGATGTCCAGCCGGAAGAACCTCTCGAGCTCTGGAAGTCGCCACCCTTCAAGCCAGAGGTGCGGGACGGGCGCATCTACGGGAGGGGGGCGTCGGACGACAAGGGGGAGTTGGTGTCGAGGCTGAAGGTTGTAGAGTCCTACCTGAAGGCGGAGGGGGAGCTTCCATGCAACGTGAAATTCTGCTTTGAGGGAGAGGAGGAGACTGGCAGCGTGCACCTCGGGGAATACTTCTCGAAGTACGGAGAACTGTTCAAGGCGGACGCAGTGGTCTGGGAGTACGGCACCGTGGACGCGTCGGGGACACCCATGGTGACACTGGGGGTGAAGGGGATGATCTACCTCGAGCTGGTGATAAAGTCGCTCTCCCAGGACGCCCACAGCAGCTACGCGGCGGTCCTGCCGAGCGCGCCC
>Ga0335079_10011121_pt1 | contig 10251 bp, 10 predicted proteins | sample Lox_Sample_33_FD_206719 | JGI IMG/M metagenome (GOLD analysis project Ga0335079, IMG submission 206719) | Soil microbial communities from Loxahatchee National Wildlife Refuge, Florida, United States - Lox_Sample_3.3 | ecosystem: Environmental > Terrestrial > Soil > Wetlands | place: USA...
GCTGAGCTCCGACAGATCGTCGACGAGGCGCTCGAGACGCCGCAGCTGCCTCGCCATGATCCGCCGCAGCTGCTTGTCGTCCTCGGGCGAAAGCCGGTCGGAGTTGTGCTCGAGCGTCTCGACGGCCGATCGAAGTCCGGCGAGCGGCGTGCGCACCTCGTGCGAGAAATCGGAGATGAAGTTCCGGCGGATCTGTTCGAGCAGCTCGATCTTGCTGACGTCGATGAAGAGGGCGACGACGGCGATGGTCGTCGACGCGATCGGCTGCGCGCGCATCTCGATCCTGCGCTCGACGACGCCCGAGCGCACGCCGAAGCGGCACGTGACCTCTTCGCCGCCTAGCGCGCGGTCGAAGGACTCGAGAACGTCGGCGACGCGAAGCACTTCCGTCAGCCGCTTTCCGACATGGTCCATTCCGCCGAAGAGATCGATGAACCGGCGGTTGGCGATGACGACGCGGCGATCCGCATCGATCGCCAGGAGCGCCTCGCCGAGGCCGTCGAGCAGCTGCAGCTCGGCGGCGCGCTGACGCTGCAGATCGGCGAAACGCGACGCGAGAGCGTTGCGTTCGCGCTCCAGTTCATAGAGTTTTCGAGGACTGAACATTCGTCACGCCTGCGGCGGATCGTATCGATATCCGAAACCGATGACCGTGGCAATCCGCTCGGCTCCGATTTTCTTGCGGAGGTTGCGGATGTGTGCGTCCACCGTCCGCGTCTCAACGTCCTCGGCCGTGTGCCAGACATCGGAGAGAATGCGGTCGCGCGAGACCACCGCGGAGCGGTTGCGCACGAGCAGCCAGAGCAGCTCGAACTCCTTTTTCGCCAGCCGGATCTCTTTGCCTTCGCGATAGACGCGGAAGGATTTCGAGTCGATCCGCAGCGCCGGGTCTTCGTAGACTGCCGTCTCCGTGACCGGGCGAGCGCGGCGGGAGATCGCGGCGACGCGCGCGACGAGCTCGCGCACGCTGAACGGCTTCGTGAGGTAATCGTCGGCGCCGAGCTCGAGGCCGGTGATGCGATCGCGCTCCGATCCGCGCGCGGTGAGCATGAGGATCGGGACCGACGACGTCGCCGGATCGCGGCGCAGCTCGCGGCAGATCGTCAGGCCGTCGAGATCGGGAAGATTGAGATCGAGGATGACGAAATCGAATCCGCCGCGCTGAATCTCGACGAGCGCCTCGTGGCCGTTGCTGAACTGCGTGACGCCGTAGCCCTCGCGCTGCATGTTCAGCGAGATCGTGAACGCCAGATCCGAGTCGTCTTCAACCAGCGCGATTCGCTTCATTCTCGATGCCCTTCTCCCCGGGGAGGGAGCGGTCCCGCTCTACGAGACCGGATGAAGGGCCCTCCGCGGCACCTTCTCCCGAGGGAAAAAGCTCAGATGCGATCCGCTTCATGCACGTGCTTGATCATCTTCCCTTCGGCGAGATAGACGACCATCTCGCAGATGTTCGTCGCGCCGTCGGCCATGCGCTCGAAGTACTTGCCGACGAACGTCATGCGGATGGCGCGCGAGATGTTGCGCGGGTCTTCGAGCATGTAGGTCAGCAGCTCGCGAAACGACTGTTCGGTCTGCTGATCGACATTGTCATCCATCGCGATGACCTGCCGCGCGAGGTTCGCGTCGACGCGCACGAATGCGTCGAGCGATTGCCGCACCATCGTCTGCGCGTCGTGCGCGAGGCGCGGGATGGCGTTCATGGCTTTGAGCTGCGGCTCGCGATTGAGCTCGATGACGCGCTCGCAGACGTCCTGCGCGAGATCGGCGATGCGCTCGAGCTCCGGCGTGATCTTCATGATCGCGGCGACGAACCGCAGATCGACCGCGGCGGGCTGCATCTTCGCGATGAGCTCGAGCGTGCGCCGATCGATGTCGAGCTCCATCTGGTCGATGCGGTCGTCGTTGCGGATGACTTCCTCCGCGAGCGACGTATCGCGCTCCAGAAGCGCGCGGATCGATTCGCTGATCGCGTCCTCGACCATCGCTCCCATGCGGAGCAGCAGGTCTTTGATGTCTTCGATGTCTTTGTCGAAATGCCGGTGCATTTCCCTGCCTCCCTCCCGGCTCTTGGCGGGTGGCGGGTGGCGGGTGGGAGAGATCCGAAGCCCACCCGCTACCCGCTATCCGCCAGGTCCGCCTAACCGAAGCGCCCCGTCACGTAGTCCTCGGTCATCTTTTCTTTGGGGTTCATGAAGATCGTCTTCGTATCGCTGTACTCGACGAGGCGGCCGAGCATGAAGAACGCGGTGCGGTCGGAGACGCGCGCCGCCTGCTGCATGTTGTGCGTCACGATGACGATTGTGTAGTTGACCTTGAGATCCCAGATCAGCTCCTCGATTTTCGTCGTGGCGATCGGATCGAGCGCCGACGCAGGCTCGTCCATCAGCAGGATCTCCGGATCGACGGCGAGTGCGCGGGCGATGCAGAGCCGCTGCTGCTGACCGCCCGACAGCGCGAACGCGCTTTCGTGCAGACGGTCCTTCACCTCGTCCCACAGCGCGGCGCGGATCAACGACTGCTCCACGATCTCGTTCAGTTGCCGCTTGTTGCGGACACCGCCGATCCGCAGACCGTACGCGATGTTCTCGTAAATCGATTTCGGGAACGGATTCGATTTCTGGAACACCATCCCCACGCGGCGCCGCAGCGCGACGACGTCGGTGCCGGGCGCGTAGATGTCCTTGCCGTCGATCTCGATCGTCCCTTCGCCACGCGCCTCGGGAATGATGTCGTTCATCCGGTTGATCGAGCGCAGGAACGTCGATTTGCCGCAGCCCGACGGGCCGATGAAGGCGGTCACCTGGCGTTCGGGGACTTCCAGAGAAATGCCGTGCAGGGCCTTCGCCTCGCCGTAGTAGAAATCGAATTTCTCCACGCGGATCTTGATCGGCGTCTCCTGCGCGGGCGGCTTCGTCTCCGGCACGATCGGCGGCGCGGCGGCGGTGTGGGAGGGCGTCGTGGATCTGTCCATGCTGATCGTTGTCATTATGGTCGGTTCATCCGTTCCAGTCGCCGCACTGCGAGCCGGGCGGCAATCGACAGCGACAGAATGATCAGGACCAGCAGGAACGCGCCCGCCCACGCCTGCCGGTGCCAGTCTTCGTAAGGCGAGATTGCATACGTGTACACCTGAACGGTCAGCGACGACATGGGCTGCATGATGTTCGTCGTGAAAAAGTGGTTGTTGAACGACGTGAAGAGGAGCGGCGCCGTCTCGCCCGCCACGCGCGCGATGGCCACCAGAATTCCGGTGAGGATGCCCGGCAGCGCGGCGGGGACGATGACGCTGAACACCGCGCGCCGGCGCGTCGCGCCGAGCGCGAGCGCACCTTCCCGCAGCCCTCCCGGCACGAGCCTCAGCAGCTCCTCGGTCGTGCGCACGACGATCGGAATCATCAGCAGGCCGAGAGCGACGCCGCCCGCGAGCGCGCTGAATCGGCGCACCGGAAGAACGACCAGTCCGTAGGCGAAAATGCCGACGACGATCGACGGCACTCCGTTCAGGACGTCGGCCGCGAAGCGGACCACCGAGGAGAACGGCGAGTTGGAGTACTCGGACAGATGGATGCCGCAGAGCATGCCGACCGGCACCGCGAAGAGCGCGGCCAACCCGATGAGGATCAGCGTCCCGACGATCGCATTCGCCATCCCGCCGCCCGTCTCGCCGACCGGCTTCGGCATCTGCGTGAAAAAAGCGAGATTCAGCGACGACGCACCCTGGCTCAGCACGTAGAACAGGATCGCCGCGAGAGGGAGGAGAGCGAGGATCACCGCAACGCCGCAGAGGATCTCCATGACCCTGGAGACGATCTTCCGCCGCGTCACGTAGCTCATGCCACCGCTTCCTCCGGCTCCTCGACTGCAGCCGGCATGACGATCACTCTCGCAAAGCGCCGCGTCGCGGTCCAAATCAGGAGCCGCGAAAGAACGTTGACGACAATCGTTATGATAAAGAGTAACAAACCGATCTCGATCAGCGCGTGCAGATACAGCTCGTCGGCGGCTTCGGTGAATTCGTTCGCGATCACCGCCGCCATGGTGTACTGAGGCTTGAAGAGCGACAGCGAGACGATCGGCGCGTTGCCGATGACCATGGTCACGGCCATCGTTTCGCCCAGTGCCCGCCCGAGGCCGAGCATGATCGCGCCGATCATGCCGGTCTTGCCGTACCCGATCGCCACCTTGATCGCTTCCCATCGCGTCGCGCCGAGCGCGTAGGCGGCCTCACGCTGCGCGACCGGCACGTTCTTGAGGATCTCGCGCGCGACCGACGACGTGAACGGAACGACCATGATCGACAGGATGACGGCCGCGGTCCCCATGCCGACGCCGACCGGCGGCCCCGAAAAGAGCGGCACCTTCTTCAGCCAGTCGGGCGTGAGCACCTCCAGCTTCCGAATCAGCGGAGTGAGCACGAAGATGCCCCACAGTCCATAGACGATCGACGGAATTGCAGCGAGCAGCTCGGTCAGATACGTGAGCGGCGTCCGCAGCATTCGCGGCGAGAGCTCGGAGATGAAAATCGCTATCCCCAGGGCGATCGGCGTGGAAAGAATCAGCGCGAGGATCGACGAGTAGAGCGTGCCCCAGATGAACGGATACCCGCCGAAGACGCCCGACACGGGATCCCAGGTTTTCCCGGTCCAGAAGCTCAGTCCGAATTTCCGGATCGAGAGCATCGAATCGGTGGTCAGCTCGTACGCGATGCCGGCGGCGATCGCCAGGACGAGCGCCGGAAAGACGCCCGTCCCGATGCGAAACCATCGATCGTCCGAGGATCGGCGCATCGCTTACGGCTGACCGCCGACCGTGATGCTCGCGATCGCTTTGTCATCGAGATCCTGTACCGGCTTCGGAAGGGGAGCGTAGTCGAGAGCTTGCGCGAACTGCTGCCCGTCGTGCACGACGTACTTCAACATATTGACGATTGCCTGCCCCTTCGTCGCGTCCTTCTGATGTTGGAAGACGATGATCCAGCTGAATCCGGCGATTGGATAGCTCGTCGGGCCGGCCGCATTGACGAAGACCGCTTTGAGATCGGCCGGCATGTTCGCCGCCGCGCCCGCACCGGCGTCCGCAGCACCCTGAACGCTCGGGGCGACGAACTGGCCGTCGGCGTTCTTCAGCAGCGCCGACTTGATGTGGTTCTGATTCGCGTACGCCATCTCGAAGTAACCGATGCCGCCCGGCGTATTCAAGACCTGGCCGGAAACACCTTCGCTGCCCTTGGCTCCGATGCCGACGGGCCACTGCACGGATCCCGCGGCGCCGACCTTCGACTTCCACTCGGGGCTGATCGCCGCGAGATACGAGGTGAAGATGAACGTCGTGCCGCTCCCCTCGGCGCGATGAACGACCGCCACCGCCGTGTCAGGCAGCTTCACGCCGGGATTGAGCGCCGCGATCTTCCGATCGTTCCATTTCGTGATCTTGCCGAGATAGATGTCGGCGAGCGCCGGCCCGTCGAGCTTCAGCCCGTCGACCGGGAGGTTGTAACCGATCGAGACCGCGCCCATCGTGATCGGGACGTGCACCACGGGACCGCCGGCCGCCTCCGCGGCCTTGGTCTGCTCGTCGTTGAGCGGGAAATCGCTGGCGCCGAAATCAACGACGCCTTTGATCAGCTGCTGCACGCCGCCGCCGCTGCCGATCGACTGATAGTTGACCTCCGCGCCGCCCTGTTTCTGATAGGCGTCGAAGACCTTGCTGAACAGCGGGGTATCGAACGTCGAGCCGGCACCCTGCAGGCGGACGGGAGCCGCGGTGGCGGTCGCAGCCGTCGACGAAGTCTCAGTGGTGCCAGTCGTCGTCTCGCTCGGCTTACAGGCAACAAACGCGAGCAGGATCGCGGCGAAAACGAGTTTACGCATCATCTCTCCTTTATCGAATTCGATTGAGCGCCTGCATCTCCAGCGCGACGACTTCTTTCGGGAGCGGAGCATATCCCAGCCCCGCGCAGTACTCCTGTCCGTCGGTGAGCGCCCAGCGCACGAAGTCTTTCATGATCTGCGAGCGATGAGCATCGCTCGGTCGCTCGTCGAGAAGCAGCCACGTGAACGAGGAAATCGGATAGACGTTGTGGCCCGGCGCGTTGGTGATCGACACGCGGAAATCCGGAGGCATCGCTTTCGCCGCGCCTGCCGCCGCGTTGGTCACGGTCTCGAGCGATGCGCGGACGAATTCGCCTGCCGAGTTCTGGACGGATCCGTAACTGATATTGGTCTGCAGCGCGTAGATCAACTCCACATAGCCGAGGGCGCCAGGCGTCTGCTTGATCAGACCGGCAACGCCCTGATTGCCGCTGCCGCCGAGGCCCGTTGGCCAGTTGACGGACGTCGCGACTCCGACCGTTCGCTTGAAGTCCGGCGACACTTTCGAGAGGTAGTCGCACCAGATGTAGTTCGTCCCCGATCCGTCGGATCGGTGGACGACCGTGATATCGGTGTCGGGCAGCCGCACGTTCCCGTTCAGGCTCTGGATCGCCGGATCGTTCCACTTGGTGATCCGTCCGAGAAAGATGCCGGCGAGAACCGGTCCCGTGAAATGCAGCTCTTCCGTAACGCCCGGAATGTTGTAAGCCGGTACGACTCCGCCCAACACGGTCGGCAGATGGAGGATCGGAAAGCCGGCCGCGTAAATCTGGTCGTTGGTCATCGGTCCGTCGGATGCGCCGAAAAACACGGTGTGATTGGTGATCTGACGAATGCCTCCGCCCGATCCGATCGCCTGATAGTTGATCTGGATGTTCGGATGCAGACGGTTGTACTCGGAGAACCACTTCGAGTAGATCGGATACGGGAACGTGGCCCCCGCTCCGTTGATCTGAATCGTCTGCGCAGACGCGACCGAGCCGATCGCGAGCGCGAGAATCGCAAGGAGTTTTTTCATCATCGTTCCCCTGTCAGAAATTGACGAGCATCTTGATGCCGTAGAGCGTCGTCTTCGGCGGAGCCGGCGTGACGCCGGACTGTTTGGTGGAGTCGTAGTCCGCGAGCAGCGCCGTCTGCACTCCCGACATGTGCGGGAACCAGTAAGCAATGCCGGCGATGTCGCGCTTGCGCTTCAGCGAGGCGTCGCTGTTGGGCTTGAAATCGTCATGACGGAGCAGAGCCTCCCAGCCGCCGCCGAACTTCGGAGTCGCCCACACCGAGTAACCCCTGCCGTCGATCTCCGTCTTCGTCACGCTGGTGCGGTCTTTCACGTCGACGTATTCGACCGCTGCGTTTACCCACGGCGACTCGTAAGAAACCTGCCCCAGGTAGCGCTGCTTCTTTCCCGACTCGACGTAGTGATCGATGTCGGCGTACCCGGAGATCCGCAGCCCCTTCATCGCTCCTCCGAGCGGCAGCGGGCGCAGCGTCGCGCGAACCTGGAAGGACTTCTCGTTGTTCGCTTCGGGATGGTTGTAACCCTCGCCGTTGTAGACGCCGGCGTGAATGTCACCGTAGTTTCCGGCGAAGTTGTAGTGGCCGGAGAAACCGAGATCGGAGGACGCCAGGAGGCCTTCGCGGTCGACGAACGTCGGTCCCTGGAAGCGGTAGCGGTAGATGCCTTCGGCGTAATCGATCCACGGCGTCTGCTGCAGACCGAAGCGGAGCCAGGAGCCATGCGTCGTCCAATCGTCGAGGTTGAGCTGTCCGAACGCGTACTTCAGTCGAAATGTGTAGCTGCCGTTCAGCGAGCTGCCGCTGCCGGATTCACGCGTGATATCGGGCGTGATCCGGAACGACACGAGATGGTTCAGAGTGCCAAGGAAGTTGATGTACGCGCGGCTCACGTTGAACGAGCTGGGGTTGATCGTGTTGCCGTCCGCGTCCTTCGTTTCCGGAGAGTCCTGGTAGGTGTAATCCGCGAAAATCGTCGCACCGACCTTGAAGCTGGGATTGTCGTTCGGCGGCGTGTATCCCGCCGCCGGTGTTACCTGCGCGAATGCGCCGGTCGCGAGCGCTGCACCGAGGGCTGCCGCCGCGAGGATACGGCTTCGGTTGCTCATTTCTCGTCACTGCCTCCTTGTTGGCGCGGATGCTAAGAGGCACGATGTCGAGCCCGTTCGGACGATGAGTAAATTCCGCGTGAAGCCGCGGAAAGCTTTGAGCGGCGCGGCGTCTTGACGCCGAATTTACGCGCGCGTCTTGCGAGGCTCTTCGAGGACGCGGATACTGCGCGTCTGCAATGTCCTCTCGCCCCCGCCGCATCGCCGCCGTCGATATCGGTACGAATTCCGTCCACATGATCGTTGCCGAGCTTCGCAAGCGCGACTATCGCGTCGTCGACAAGGAAAAGGAGATGGTGCAGCTCGGACTCGGCAGTCTCGACGGCGCACCGCTCAACGAAGACGCGATGAACCGCGCCATCACCGCGCTGAAGAGAATGGCCGCGGTGGCCCGGGGATGGGACGTCGACGAGATCGTCGCGGTGGCCACGAGCGCCGTCCGCGAAGCGCCGAACCGCCGCGAATTCATCCGCCGTGTCCGCGATGAGGCGGAAATCCGCGTGCGGGTGATTTCGGGCGAGGAAGAAGCGGACTACATCTACCGCGCGGTGCGATCGGCAGTCGATCTGGACGGCAGCACCGCGCTCTGCATCGACGTCGGCGGAGGCAGCGTCGAATTCATCGTCGGCACCTCTTCGGAAATCTACTTCACCGCCAGCGAGCCGCTCGGCGCTCTTCGTCTCGCGCAGCGGTTTCGGCTCGACGACCTCCCGGTGCCGAGCGACATCGAGGCCTGCCGCGCGTTCATCGGCCAGCATCTGCGGCGGGTGCAGAAACACGTCAACCCGATCGGCGTCGATTGCGCCATCGGAACCTCGGGAACGATTCAGGCGCTGGCGGCGCTCATCGCACACGACCCGCAGCCGCGTTCGGGACTGCGCACGCTCACCCGCGAGGCACTCGAACGGATCGTGCGCGAGATGGCCGTCATGCCGGCGGACGAGCGCGTGCACAAGCTCGGACTCGATGAGAAGCGGGCCCGCAACATCGTCGCCGGCGGGCTCGTCGTCTGCGAATCACTCACGACGTTCGATCTTCCGTCGATTCTCGCGTGCCCTGTCGCGATCCGCGAAGGCATCATCGAAGCCGCGCGCAGCGGCAAGAGGAGCGAGAAGGACAACGGCAGCTCGATCCGCCGCAAATCGGTGCTGGCCCTCGCCGATCGCAGCGCATGCGACCGCCGCCACGCACAGCACGTGGCGCGCCTCGCACGGCGGATTTTCAATCAGACCCGCGACCTCCACCGCCTCGGCGACGAAGCGGGTGAGCTGCTCGAGCTCGCGGCGATCCTGCACGAGAGCGGGATGCACGTGAGCGACCGCGGCTATCACAAACACACGTACTACCTGATCCGCCACGCCGACTTGCGCGGCTTCACCGAGGAGCAGCTGCTCGTCGTCGCGAATGTGGCGCGCTATCACCGGAAAGCGCCGCCGGCGGACGACCATCCGAACCTCATCGAATTGAACGACGAACAGCGCGACGAGGTCGAGAAGCTCGCCGCGATCCTGCGGATTGCGGAAGGCCTCGACCGCAGCCACCGTCAAAGCGTCCGCGATGTGGCTGTGCGCGCGAACGGTCACGTCAGGTTCTTCGTGCGCGCGCGGGCCGACGCAGCGATGGAAATCGCCAGCGCGGAAAAACGGGCGAAATACTTCGCCGAGCTGTTCGAAAAGAAAGTGCGGTTCGAGGCATCATGAAATTTCTGGTCCTGCTGCGGCACGGCATCGCGGAAGATCCTTCACCCGAAAAAAACGACATCGATCGCGAGCTGACCGCGAAAGGCCGCCGTAGGATGGAAGCAATCGCCGCCGGTCTCGCCCGCGTGTTTCCCGAAGCGGAAGCGATCTACTCGAGTCCGGCGGTGCGGGCGATGCAGACTGCGGCGCCGGTCGCGAAACGGTACGGCCTCAAGATCCAGAAGAGCGACGACCTCGCGCCCGGACGACCGCCGCGGAAAGTCGTCGGTGAGGCCGGCGTCGACTTCGCGATTTTCGTGGGTCACGAGCCGACGCTGTCGGAGCTGATGCTCGAGCTCACGCGAACCGAGGGCGAGATCGAGCTGAAAAAAGGCGGCTGCTACGGCATCGCGTTCGTCGGAGAGACGCCGCGGCTCGAATGGATTCTGACGCCGCGGGTCTTACGCCGCCTTCGTTGACTTCGATTTCTTCTTCGCCTTCTTCGATGCCGCGGCGCTCTTTTTCAGCGCTTTCTTCTGACGCTTGATGGCCTTCTTGGCCGACTTCACCGCTTTC
>Ga0335079_10011122_pt1 | contig 10250 bp, 11 predicted proteins | sample Lox_Sample_33_FD_206719 | JGI IMG/M metagenome (GOLD analysis project Ga0335079, IMG submission 206719) | Soil microbial communities from Loxahatchee National Wildlife Refuge, Florida, United States - Lox_Sample_3.3 | ecosystem: Environmental > Terrestrial > Soil > Wetlands | place: USA...
CCGGACCTCCGTTGTCATATACCGTCACGACACGCCGGATCGGTACTTGACCAAAACGCCCAGCCCTTAACTCCCCTGCATTGGATCTAGACCTGCCAGCGGGCAGCAGCTGCCCGAGGTCGTTGTGCTGCAGCAAACCTGTGCGACCACTGCGACTTCGATCCCGATCGTCGCGGCCAGTGCGCTGCCGGGAGATCAGACTCTCCGGCGCCTGCGGCCCAGCCCGGCGCGACGCTGTTCGTCCAGGTGCTGGAAATGTCGGCGGGGCGCTCGGCCAGCAGAGCGCGGTCTACATCGTCGACCGCCAGCACTTCGCTGTCCGGGGTATGAACTGTGGCTGCAACTTGCCTCGACCCCCGCGGTGAAGAACTGGCTGATCCGCCTCGCGCGGATCGAACTGCACTTCACACCAAACATCCAGTTCCTGGCTCAACCTCGTCCCCGGTGGTTCGCCGAACTCACCAATCCCAGGCTCCGCCGCTCCGCCCACGCCAGCATCCGCGAATTCCAAGCCGACATCAACGCCTGGACCGACGCTTGGAACGACGGCCCGAAGCCATTCGCCTGGACCAAGATCGGCGACGAGATCCTGGAAGCCATCACCAGATCTCTTCAGGTGATTAATGACTCAGGACACTCTTTTCGCTGAAGAACCGCACGCCTGTCGACCAGAGCGCTGGTAGCGCTATCCGCCCGCCTACCATTGGCGCGCCAGCGATGGCCGAGCCTATTTGCAGCCGATTCGCATCGCGCTGGCTACAGCTGCTTCGACACCGTCGGTCCATGGATTCCCGTGCCCTGGAAGCACGACTCGGGCCTGCACGTTCTCCAGGCGGCGCAACGACGTCATGGCTTGACCGCTGCTGCTGTTCGAACCGCGGACCTGGAGTTGCGGATCGGCACATCGGCCCGTGAACGCGCTGATGGTGCAGAGCAGATCGCCGACGAATACGACGCCATGCTCCCGGAACTCGAGCACGCAGCTGCCGTCGGTATGGCCAGGCGTGTGGGTGACCAGCGGCCGGCCTGGCGCGTCGAGCGTTGAACCGTCGGCGATCGCAATGGACTGCGGCATGCGCGAAGGCCGCAGGCCTCCCTGGGAGGCGGCGTGAGCAAGGAATCCGATCATGCCTGGGTAGTAGGCGTAGCGAATAACGCTCCGTTCGGGCTTGTTCGAACGGGGATGAGCGGCGAGATACCAGTCGGCCTGGTGAAGGTAGATCGTCGCCCCGAGCTTCGCTAGTGTGCACGCCATGCCGATGTGGTCGATGTGACCGTGGGTCAGGACTACCGAGCGCAGGTCAGCCTTGCTGCGGCCGGCCTGGTGAAGGGATTGGTCGAGCTCGCGTTCGTACGTCGGCAGGCCGGCGTCGATAAGGGTCACTCCTTCTTGCCCGCCGTCGACGATATACCAGTTGACGTAGCGGGTACCCGCGCGCCAGACACCAGGAGCCACTTTGGATATGGTCATCAGTCCTTGCCTAGGTCGTGAAGGGCCCGATTGGCGGAGCGTGCGATCGAGGCGGCGCTGGGGTTAATAGGCAAGGAATCGGGTGAGCGCGGCGCGGACTGCAGGCTTGCGCCCGCCGGCATCGAGTTCGATCAGGGCCGCTTCCGCGACTAGTCCGACCCACAAGAGTGCGCTCTCGTAGGGATGAGGCCAGTCCATGGCGTCGAAGTCAGCCTTGCAGAACTCCGCAGTGGCCCTGTTCCTCGCACGAATCTCATCGGTGATGGTTCTTTCGGCGCGAGCTTCCAGGAGCAGGGCTCGCACCCCTCGGTCGCGGAGGCAGGCGTTCAGATAGGTGTGAGATGCGGCGAGCAGGCGCTCGGCGCCTGGGTCCGTGCCGTCAGTGGCGTTGAGGATCTCGGCAAAGATCCGGCTGTGGAATTCGCGGTGGAGGGCAAGAAGATACGCCGCGCGGTCCCCGAAATGATGAAAAAACGTACCTTTGGAGACTCCCGCTTCCTCGACCAGCAGGTTGATGCTGAGACCTGCGAGACTGGTTCTTTCGGCTAGCCGCAGTCCGGTGCTGATGAGGGTTTCGCGCGTGCGGATCGCTGATGCCTGGCGCGCCGTTATCCTCTCCGCGGGTGTGGGTGCGTGGGCCGGATTTCGGGTGGCAGGAGCCGATTGCCCTGCCGGAGCCGAGGCATGCATCAGTTCTCCCTTGCGTCGTGCGTGTCTCCTACGATATCGTCGACCGGCCGGTCGGTCAATTACGTTCGGTGTCCTGGGAGCCAAGATGGCTCGTGTGCTGACGCGCTGTGGCGGGATCTCGTGCCGGGGGCAACGAGCCGGCGCCGGGCTGATTGTGGTACGCGCCAGCCTATGCGGCCGTGACTGCCTCGACCCGAGCATCCCGGCCGTTGCCGAGTGTTGTCGGGCAATCGCATTGGGCTGGCCTGGCCCGACGAATCGGGCTCTCCGCCGCAGCGTCCCAGGGCCCGGGCGGGGCCTTTCGCCGACATGACCCGCCGTCACACACCCCGAGTTCGCCGCCGGACTGGGTGTGGTGAACGGCCTCGTCTTCACGGCGAGCCTGCTCACCCGCGCCCTCTGCAGGGTGATGGGCAAGCTACCGCCGACGCGGGGTGCTGCTGCCCTTTTCAGCCTGCTGGTTATGAGCGCCAGGACCGACGGCGCCCGCGAGGTCGTCATGCGTGCCGCCGCTCGTGCCTGCGCGACCGAAGGCGTGGGCCCGGGGCCGCGCTCTGGCGCAGTCTCGGCCGAGAGGAACACGGCCTGCCGCGCAGCGCCGCGCTCCGCCGCCGCTCACATCGCAAGCTCACGCGTGGCGATCCTCGACGCCGACCGCACGCCGTTCTCGTCCGGATCCTCGGCATTCGTGATGCCGTCATACCTACGGGCGCATCGCCCCGAACCTGGCCACGACCATATCAGGAGGCAACGGTGATCGATCTGGAGCGCGACGGACCCGTCTGGGTGATCCGGATGCGAAATGACGAGAACCGCTTCAACGACGAACTGGTCGCGGAGCTCCATGAGGCGCTCGACGCCGTGGAGGCCGCTGACGCACACGCTGCCCTGGTGACCATCGGAGAGGGAAGGTTCTACTCCAACGGTCTCGACCTCGAATGGATGGCATCCGCAGGTGAACGAGCAGGCCAGTGTCTGGGTGACGTGCACCGGCTGCTCGGTCGCGTGCTGGGTTTCCCGGCTATCACCGTCGCCGCGGTGAACGGCCATGCATTCGCGGCCGGCGCAATGTTCGCCTGCGCCCATGACTTCGTGGTGATGAGGGCAGACCGCGGATATTGGTGCTTGCCCGAGGTGGATCTAGGACTGCCACTCACCGCCCCGATGTACGCGGTTGTCTCGGCGAAACTGCCGATGGCCACCCTTCATGAGGTGCTCGTTACCGGTCGTCGCTACGGAGCTGAAGAGGCAGTGACCGCCGGAATAGTCAACGAAGCAGTTGCGCAGGATCAGGTGAAGCCGCGCGCCGTGCAGATCGCCTCAGCCCTGGCTGACAAGGACCGCGATGTGATCACCGAGCACAAGCGACTGCTATATGAAGGAGCCCTTACCCTCTGTTCAACGGCCTGAGAGCCGCCCGCCCGCTGCCCAGGCACCAATCGTCGGCGCCGAGTAGCTCGGAGACCGGCCACCGGGCCAGTTTGTGTACCGGTGAAGCTGAGCCGGGCCGCCGCTCGCCGGTTGTCGCACACGACGTCGATGATCTCGGTGTGGAAATCAGCGGAGCTCTGGCGGACGGTGTCCCGGTACCTGCGCCATCCGCGCGGGCCGCTGGTCAACTCCCCGAGCGACCCGCGGAAGGTGAACATAGGGTCGAGGATCTCTTCGACGGCGGAGTCGTTCCACTTGTTCCACAGTTCTTCGTAGAAGGTTTCGATCAGCTGGGCGATATGTTTAGCCACTCGAGCCTCCTGATGGGAAGTTCCCTCCGCGAATGGGCCTGCATTGGCCCTGCTTGTGCTGACCTGGCACCGAACGTATCATTGACCGGTCGGTCGGTCAATGATGGTGGATGGCTGCGCCCGCTCGCGAGGGGAGCAGGCTCGTGGTTCAGGTGCCGTCACTATCCGGGGATCCGGATCTGCGATCGGGGCAGCGGCTTGCCGGTCGTTCGCTGCCGCAGCCTTGGTCATCACCCCGAGCAGGTGGCTGGGATGTTCCTGGTCAACAACGGTGGCCTCGTCCCCGCGACCTGATCACGCGGCCTTCTGCACCGTCATAGGCACCCCGCCGCTTACCCAGGTGGTGCTGCCCTGGTACATCCGGCTGGTGCCGAGGCCCAAGACACACAATGACCGCGAGATCTTCGGGCGTGTCGCCGCTGCGCGGCTGTGCACCCGTGAGGGCGCAGCGAGCGAGGGGCGGCAGCGTGGCGCAGCTTCGCCACAGACGGAGCATGACCTCCGGCCGCGCGCCGCCCGGCTGGCCGCCCCCACGCCTTCCTGTTGCTCGTCGCGCCATTCACACAGTCCGCAGCGCAAACCACGGAAGCCCTGAGGGGCCGAGACATGACCGGACCCAATCCCGTCCACAACCGGGCCATTGCCAAGGACCAGGGCCTAGTTTGCCAATCCTGAGCAGGAGATAGTCGGCGCCAGGGCTGCGCAGGCCATCGCCATTCTGAGGGAGAAGAGATGCGGCGAATCGTGTGCGGGCAGTTCGGCCCGCCGGCGGGGCTGAGGATGGAGGAAGTTCCTGATCCGCGACCGGGGGCCGGCGAGGTCGTGATCGGCGTTCGCGCGGCGGGCGTCAGCTTCGTCGACGGACTGATGATCGCCGGGTCGTACCAGATGAAGGCGCGACTGCCGTTCACTCCGGGCCTGGTGTCGGCCGGGAAGGTGCTGGGCATCGGTCCTGGCGTATCCGACTTTGCGGAGGGGAGCCGCGTCGTTGGCTGCTCGTTCTCCCTCGGCGGATACGCAAGCCATCGGGTACTGTCCGCCGACGAGGTGGTGCCGCTGCCGGCCGCAGTTACCTACCCTGTGGCCGCGACCGCGGCGGAGAGTTACGCGACCATCCTGTTCGCGCTGAGGCGGCGGGCCGAACTGCGGCCTGGTGAGTGGGTGCTCGTGCTCGGCGCTGGGGGCGGGATCGGGCTGGCCGCCGTCGACGTGGCCAGCACGCTCGGCGGGCGGGTAATTGCCGCGGCTTCCAGCCAGGCGAAGCGGGCGGTGGCGATCGATGCCGGGGTGCAGGCCGTGGTCGACTACGAAACCGAGGACTTGGTGGTGCGAGTGCGCGAGATCAGCGGCGAAGGTGCTGACCTGGTGATCGATCCAGTTGGTGATCGGTTCGCCGAGCCGGCACTCCACAGCCTCCGCGGATTCGGCCGCTACCTGGTCATCGGTTTCGCGGGCGGTAGCATCCCGCGGCTGCCGCTCGACCGTGTTCTGCTGGACAACCGCACGGTGGTCGGAATCGACTGGGGGGCCTGGTCGTGCCTGGACTCGGCCGGCAACCGCGCGCTGATAGCCGAAATGCTCGGCCGCGTGGCGGCCGGAACCCTCCATCCCGTCATCCCCGCGACATACCCGCTTGAGCGCGCAGCGGAGGCGCTGGTGGTACTCGGTCAGGAGCCCGCCGAGCACCAGGCCGATCGAGCCTCCAGCGCCCACAATGGCGCCGTAGACGCCGAACGCCTTGCCGCGCTCCTTCGGATCACTGAACGTCGTGGACACGATAGATAGGGCCGCAGGTGCCAGCAGAGCGGCGAACCCGCCCTGGGCTGTGCGCGCCGCCACCAGCATCCCGAAATTGCTCGCCGCGCCGCCGATGGCCGACGCGGCGGCGAAGCCGAGCGCGCCTACCAAGAAGGTGTTCTTGCGCCCGATCAGGTCGCCGAGCCGCCCGCCGAACAAGAGCAGGCTGCCGAACGCCAGCGCATAGGCGGTGACCACCCACTGCCGGTCCGCGGTGGTGAAGCCCAGGGCACGCTGCGCGGATGGAAGCGCGATATTCACGATCGTGGTGTCCAGCACCACCATTAGCTGGGCGAGGCCGACGGTACCCAGGATCAGCCAGCGGTGCGGGTCGGGCGACGTGCTGGTTTGGCTCATCGCTCGCACGCACCTAGCGCTGTCCTATTTATCCAGGGTCGGCATGACTGTCGGTCGCCGGCCTGTACCAGGCCGATCATGACGTCATCCCAGTTCGACGCCAGCGGAAAGACACCGCCGCCAGCGCCCCTTCTCAGCGCGTCGAGCGGATCCTCGGGCGCGTCGTCCTCCGTCTTCGTCATCAATTCAGGCATGGCAGCCAGCATCGCTGGCGCACTGCTGAGTGTCTTGGACAAATATTCCGTGCTGGTGTACCAGCCGCAGGCGGCGCTGGCCTTGCTCATCGAGGCGAGGATGCATGAACTGAGGTGGGATGCGTCTCGGATCGGCACGCTCGCGGCCACCGCCTCGTGCTTCCTGGAGACGCTGGCAATTTGGCTCCCCGCTGCCCGCAGCTCGCCTCGAGGCCAGGTGGCACAGTGCGGGCTGGCTGTCGTGCTGCCGACCCGCAGGTTAGGCTGCCGTGCGTGATCGAAGGCGAGCTGCTGACCGGGGATGGGGTCACTCAGGGGATCGTGCGGATTGGGGACACGGTGCGGCGGCCGCTGCGGCCGTTCAGCCTGACCGTGCAGGCATACCTGGCCCACCTGCGCGACGCCGGGTTCACCGGCGCGCCGCTTCCGCTCGGCGTCGATGAGCGCGGGCGCGAGATGCTGTCGTTCGTCCCTGGTGACGTGCCGCGCAACCCGCTGCCGCCGGAGACCGCGGGCGACGACGTGCTCGTCGCCCTGGCCCGACTGATCCGTGCACTGCACGAGGCATCGGCTGGGTGGATACCGCCGCCCGACGCGGTGTGGGGCGGGACGCCAGCCAATATGGGGCGCCCGGTCACCGGCCGGACCGAGCTGGTCAGCCACTGCGACTACCACCCAGGCAACGTGGTCTTCCGCGACGGACTGCCTGTCGCACTGATCGACTTCGACCTCGCCCACCCGACCACCCGGCTTTACGACATCGCGAACGCGTTGTGGTACTGGGCGCCGCTGCGCGACCCGCGGGATCGGGCGCCCGCGTTCGCGCACGCCGACATCCCGCACCGGGTCGCGGTGTTCGCCGACGCATACGGCATGACGGCGCGGCATCGCGCGAGCTGGCGCCGTTCGCCGTCGACATGGCACGCCGTTATCACGAGGATTCCCGTGCCTCGGCCGAACTGGACGCGGTATTCCGCAAGCTATGGGAGAACGGCGCCAAGGACGAGCCGCCACGTGCTGAAGCGTGGCTGCGCGAAGCGGCCCCGGCGATCACTGCGCGCGTCGGCCAGCCAGCCTATTAGGGCACCTTCTGCGCCTCCTGCTGCATATCCAATCGGGTGGTGTCTGGGCTGGTCGGTGGCAGTAACGACAGACGCGCCCCCGCGTAGTCGCTCGGTGAGCTGCCTGAGCGCGGGCGAGCGACTATGGCCACCACGGTCGCCCGCAGTCTTGGGCGATGGCAGAGGGCCGGTATCCCGCGGTCAGGGGACGACGGGGACGAGGAGGCGCGCCGGGTGCTGTGGCCCCCAGTGGAGGGTGCATCTGGTTTTCGGGCTTTTCTGGTAGGCGGCAGGGAACTGGCCGGTGAACGGGTTGACCGGCCACAGCCAGCGGCCGGCAATAACCAGGCGCAGGGTCTCGCCGGCTCTAAACAGGGTCGCGGACGGGCCGAGGGCGACGTCCACTGGGACGACCTGCGAGCCCTCCAGCGGCCGGTACTGCGTGCAGGCGGGGACCGGGTCGAACGGGCGAGATATCTGGTCGTCGAGGCAGCGAAGGGAGGCTTTCAGCCAGCCGGTGGTGACGCGGTCGCGGCCATACCCGTAGGAACCCTCAAAGCCGACATAGCTGCGGCCGCGCCATTTCTCCACCCCGGCGAACAGGTCGAGGTCGCCATGAGCTTGCACCCACAGGCGCACGGCCATCGGCCCGGTGATCTCGGTATCGGCCGAGATCTCCCAGTCAAAGCGTGCACCATGGGAGCGGGTACCGAAGCTTATCTGCCCGGCCGCCGAAGGCGGCGTGCCGGCCAGGCCGCCGCTGGTCAGATAGAGCGGCGTCCACCGGGTGCGCGCTAGCGGCCAGGAGTCTTCTTCTCGCACAGCGGCAATGACCTCGCGGCGTTCCCGGACCTCAAGCCGGATCCGTGGTGGCCTGGGCACGCCGCGACCGCGCAGGTACCGGTCGAAAAACGCCAGCTGGGCGGCGCGAGCCTCGTCGGAGTAGAACGTGGCCCACTTCCCGCCGCGGTGCGTATACAGGAATCGCTCCGTGCTGGCGATTCGCTCGAAGCCGCGGAACGAGCCCCGGGTGTGCAAATTGTTGTCGGAGAAGCTGCCACAGATCAGCGCGGGCATGGTGATGTTCTCCAGTTCCGGTGTCAGCGCCTGCCACCACCCATCCCGTAGCGGGTGGCAGCGCATCTGACCGGTGAGGCTGTCGGACTGCCGCACTCGCCGCAGCGACTGGCCCCATATCCGGGTGAACCCGGTCTCGGCGATGCCGCCAGGGAAAGCCATGTCCCGGTAGGCGTCGGTGAACCCCTCCCACGGGCAGATCGCCTTCAGGGCGGGCGGGTTCAGCGCGGCTGCCCTCCACTGGGAGATCGCCAGGTAGGACACCCCGAGCAGGCCGACCGCGCCGCTGCTCCATGGCTGGGCGCCTGCCCATTCGATGAGGTCATGGATATCCTCGCCCTCCTGCTCTGACAGCAGCCTGCCGGTGCCCTCCGAGCTGCCGGCGCCCCGCAGATCGCAGTTGACCACCGCATATCCCTGAGTCGCCCACCAGACCGGATCCGGGGCCTCCCACCCGGTCAGCGCGGAGAACCGCACCCGGCTGGTCTGCCGCAACATCCGGTACTGGGCCGACACCCGCCACCCGCGGCCGCGCCGGACCGGCAGGTTGTCCTTGCCGTACGGGTGGGCCGACAGCACCACCGGGAAGCGCCCGTCTTCCGCAGGGCGGACGACATTGACCCGCAGCGTGGTGCCGTCGCGTACCACCACGGAGACGTCGCGCAGCACCGCCAGCGAACCTGCGGCAGACTCAAAGACATCCACCGGCGGCCGGAGCAGGCCGGGCAGCCGAGCCAGCGCATATCTCACCGCCCCTGGCCTGTGCCACGGGCGGTCAAGCCCGGTCATGCCCGCCCCGGCCCGCACTCCATCTCCCGTGCCGGGCCCTCGCGGGTCTTTGTCAGGTGCCGAGTTCATAGCGCGAGGCATGGTTCGAGGTGCGCGATGGCCTGGTCGATGAGGGCGGGGAGATCGGCGCCGGCGTCGTCGGTGACGGCAGCAGAGACTGCCACGGCGGCGCCGACGACCGCGCCGGCGACGGCGCGGACGGTGAGGTCGTCGGGCTGCCGGCCCGCGCGTTGGGCCATGGCGCGGGCGAGAACCTGCATAGCCTGGGGGATCTGGTCCAGCATGGCGCCCCGCAGCCGGGGGACGGTGAGGATAAGCATGATCCGTTCCTTCTGCTCGGCTTGCTGCTGGGCAGTCATGCCACCGAAGACGCCAGCGAACGCGCCGCGCAGAGCCTGCACGGAGGACAGCTCGGGCGGCTGTGCCTGGAATGCCTGGATGAGCAGCGGGTCGTACTCGTCGTCGAGCACCACGTGCTCCTTGGTGGGGAAGTAGCGGAAGAATGTGGTCTCGGAGACGTCGGCAGCGTCGATGATCTGCTCGATGGTGGTGGCGTCGTAGCCCTGCTCGCGGAACAGGCGAAGGGCGCAGGCCTGGATGGTGGCGCGGGTCCTGGCCTTCTTGCGCTCTCGCAGGGCCGGTCTGGCCGGGCTGCTGCTTGAATCGGTCATGGTGGTCCTCCTGGGCAAGAATGCCAGTGCAGGAGCGCGCCGACGACGGCGATCCCGGCGGAGGCCAGGAGCGCCGCGTCCATGCCGACGGCGAAGGCACTGCGGGCAGCGTGGGCGAGGGAGGCTGGCCCGAGCCTGCTGGCCGCGGCCACGCCGCCGAAAACGCTCTGCCGGGCCGCCGCGGCCGCGGCGGCCGGAACTCCGTGCAGCGGCGCCATCAGATGCTGGATATCTGCGAACGGGTACCGCCCTCGCCGGACGCCGCGCCGAAATGGAGCGCGGGCTGGGCCGGGCGGTCGAGCTGGCCATGTCCTGGCGGACAGGCCGAGCTGGACTCGCAAAGCTGCTCGTCCGTGCTCGACATCGCCCTTGAGGAGCGAGAGTGTGAAGGGCGCTACCCA
>Ga0335079_10011124_pt1 | contig 10250 bp, 9 predicted proteins | sample Lox_Sample_33_FD_206719 | JGI IMG/M metagenome (GOLD analysis project Ga0335079, IMG submission 206719) | Soil microbial communities from Loxahatchee National Wildlife Refuge, Florida, United States - Lox_Sample_3.3 | ecosystem: Environmental > Terrestrial > Soil > Wetlands | place: USA: Florida...
CGCCAGCTGTGGGCTGCGTTCTTAGCCGTCACCGCGCTCTGCAACTCGGATTTGCCGCTCACAAATACTGCTCGAACCGCGGCCCAGACTCTGGGGCCGGAACCGACGTCGAAGGAAGCGTTGGGGAAAGCCGATTCCTGGCTGCCGCATGCCGTCATCAACGCCAAAGCCAACGCAGTCCCGATGAGTGCAATCTCCTTCTTCATAGCTTCTCCTGTTTTTCAAAGGCCGGAAAAATCGCATTTAGCCAGCCTCACTAAAGCAGGTGCGGGGCCAAACTAACATTCCCGCGAACCTTCTATCATGATTTTATTTCAATGAGTTACGGCGAATCGACGCCTGATCGAAGGGCCGTTTTGGGCTATATTGCGCCTTGATAGCGTGGTTTGACACCCTCAGGGCCTGTTCCTATGCTTGCGTGAGATGAAGCCCCGTCCATCCGCGATTGCCCGGGCGATGCTGCCAGCTTCAAAGCCGAAAGATTGAGGCGAGGCGAAACGAGAACGCGGCCAGCGCGACCGGTATCCTTGGCCGCTTCGCAATCCATTCCTGTAGTTCTTGCAGGAACATAGTCGGGTGGCATCCTCAGAACCTGACGTTTTTGTGGTCATTGCCATGGCACATCAAGTTACAGGTGCCGTGTCCGACGCCGGTTTGCACGTACGATAATTGTCCCGCACTGTTGGGTGCGACGATACTCAAATCGAAATTGATCAGCATGGGCGACGAAGATGCGTGCGGGTCATGGCAAGTGGAGCAAGCCGCGCCCGCCTGCTGCACGTGCTCCCGATGCTTGAAGCTGCGATCCAGCATGATGCTGCCCTGAACGTCGTGGCACTTGTCGCACAACCCGTAGTTGCTGAGCGTATATGCAACTCCCGAGCTCGACTTACCCGGCATAGCCGGAGGAGGTTCCAGCATGCTCTGGCGCTCCAACAGGTGAGGGATGTTGGAAGCGTGCGGCCCTGTGGCTCCGTTGGCACCGATCCCCAAATTGCTGCCAGTGTCATTGTTGTGGCAGTCCGTGCAATAGATGTAGCTCGATGACGAGATGGTGCGGTTGGGCAAGGGCGTTCCGCCGGGGGAGATAGGCGCTGGACGCAAGCTAGGCACTTGTCCGCCCAGACCGGCCGAAAGGTTCCCCGGCCGCACCACCGGGTGATAGGAAGCGCCAAAGGCAAACTCGATGCGGGTATTATTTCGATTCGGGTTCCCCACATCGAATTGCCGCTGCGGATTCCGTCCGAAGCCGATCCCCCCGGTTCCAGTGTCCATGGCTTGTGGCTTGTTGGCGCTGTCTCCGTGGCACTTGAAGCAGACTTCAAATTCATTGTTGGCCACCGGCATGAATGAATTCGCTTGCGACTGGCCCTTGACCCCAAACAAGGCGCCACTCACCAGCGGCGGTTGAGCAACGGCGTTGTTGGAATAATGCGCATTGTGACAGTCCACACACTCCGCGTGCCGGATGGCGCCGGGACTTGTCTCGGGCATGGGGTACAAGGTGGAAGTCGGGCTCTCCGAGGCGTCATGGATGCCCGAAACCGTCTGCACCGGATGGCGATACATCTTCACGAATTCGCTTCTTATGTTGACCGTGGTTACGGCTCCGTCGTGACATTGATAGCAGGCGTTCTCTTCCGGAAGCTTCAAAAGCCGCTGCGCGACCTGGGCCGAGTGCGGACGATGGCAGCTCTCACAGCCATTTCTGCTGACTCCCACGTAGCCGGTATGCGCGCCCTGCGTGTTCGTATAACGCATGTCCTCGGCCAGATCCGGAGGCCGGGAGTGCGCCGAGGTCATCCATCCCGGCGTTTGGTGACAGCTTTGGCACAGGGCCGACGCATCGTTCGATTTCACCAGAAACCGGTCGACGGTGGGGTCGATGGATTCCTGATGGGGATCATGGCAGCTTGTACACTGAATTTTTCCGTTGGCATCCAGATGAACCGCGTCTCCTGGCGGTGGCCTGTGGATGTTGGCGGTTAGCTTGGGGGCGAAGCCGAAGGGATGATCATCGGCGAATCCTTCCCCGGTTCCTGCGAGATTGGAAGGTGAACCGGGCGGCAGGGTATAGCTGGTCCCCTGAACGAATTGGATCAGCCCATCGTTCTCCGTGTCACCCAACGCGATAGTCCCGTCGTGACAACTCAAGCATAGCTTGGATGAGTCCTGAGGCCCGATGGGAGTGATAAAAGCCTGCAGGGTGCTGCTGCTGTATCGGGGAAAGCTTTTTTCCGAGAGCTTCCGATTCCAGATCATCGGGCCGGACGCGGCATTGTGCGGAGTATGACAAAACATACAGACATCCTGCTTGGAAACGGAGTGGATAGTGGCGGAGGACGTGGCCCGAAAGTCGTGCTTGGTATTGACGATAAAACTTTTGCCTTTCGCCGCCCGGACCTTAACGCCGCTGGCTGCGGCTAAACTCAGCAGCAACAGGAGGGTGATTCGCCACCGCATCACTGCCCTCCTCCGGTTCCGGACGGCGGCTCCAGATTGACGCCTCCTTCAGGCCGGGCATGAAAGATCTCCACGCGCCGGTTATAGGCATCTGCCACATAGATCCGGTTGTCGCGATCTACGGTGATGCCGGTGGGCAGAAAAAACTCGCCGTCCGCACTGCCGGTGTGGCCGAAGAAAAACAGCAGGGTGCCCTCCGGGCTAAAAACCTGCACTCGATCATTGCGTCCTTCGACTACGTACACTCGCCCCTGGCGGTCGAGCGAGATTCCCTTCGGCTTGTCGAACTCTCCGATCGCATCTCCGAGCCGGCCGAAGGCAGAGAGCACTGTTCCGTTCGGATCCAGATGCTGTACGCGGAAATTCAACGAATCCATCACCCAAAGCGTTCCGTCCGAGGCTACCGTGATTTGGGTGGGATAGTTGAACTCAAGCGGCCCATCGCCAGGCCTTCCCAACCGATTGACGACTTTGCCGTTCAGGTTCATCACCACCACATTCATTGCGACCGTGTCCACGACGTAGAGCCGGCCCCGTTGCTTGTCAATGGCCAGTCCGGTGCAGCGCTTGAAGATGCTCTCTTCTTTATCGATTGCGCCAATCGTGTGCAGAAACTTGCCCTCCGCACTGAACACGAAAATCCGGGCTCGAACCGAATCAGAAACATAAATTTTGCCGTCGGCATCGGTATCGATCGCGATAGGAGCCGCAAAAGGATCGCGGTCAGGAGGGTGGAAGGTCTTGTATTTACGCCGGACAGGATCGAAGACGTGGATCACGCGTTGCCGCGTGTCGGCGACTAGGACTCGGCCCTGGGCATCGACCGCGATTCCGTAAGGCATCATCATGGACTGCTTGCGATCGTCCAGGCCGACAATCCTCTTTGCCCATTTCTTGAAAAAGCCGGGTTTGGGAGTCACATCGGCCGCGCTGCGTAGGGTGCCGACCCATTCCAGTTGGGGCGGGAGGATCACTTGAGGAGGTTTGGATTCCGCGTCGCTTGCTGGCCAAGACCAAAGGACGACAAAGGCAAGGCAAAGACCCAGGACCGCCAGCAGATGTTTGGTCGAGATTTTCAGTGGGCCCACAACTCTCACCATCAGAAAAGGTTGAAGCTCCTCCGGATGCGAAACCAGTAGCGATTGATTCCCAATCCACTCAGACTATCATTCTGATTGATGGCGCTGTGAAGATTGCCCAGCCCCGCGTCCACGCTGATCTTGCCGATCCGGTATTGTGCGCGTATCTCCCACAATCGATAGTTTTGCGTCGAATCGATCAGAACATCGCTCTCTTTACGGAAATAGGCGCCGATTTCCAGCCGGTTCTTTGGCCGTACTGTCAAACTGAAATTGGTGGTCTGACTGTCTATATTCAAGAGCGGCGTGGAAAACAGTTGGGCTACCGGTAAGGGCACATTGAGAAAAAACTGGCCGGTGAGAGGGGTGGGAAAAATCGATCCGGACCCGTCGTTAAGTCCTCTGCTGGCCATAAAGTGGAGTCTTCGGCTCTCCAGTTGTGCCATGTAGTTGTTATAGGTCCTCTTGGTGTCCCCGGAGATATTGAGAATCTCTATTTTCCCGTGGTCCACACCGCCGCTGAGCCGCACGCCCAGGAATCGACTGGTTTCGGCCTGTGCTCCGAACACATTGAATTGACTGAAGCCGCCAATCTCCTGCACCAAATTCAGCCGGTCGTAGCGGTAGTTGCCCGTCAAGCGAAGCTTTCTCACATCTCCCCAACCCACACGCGCGTCTCCGTTGTTGGACCAAGTTCGTCCTGTGTTGCTTAAATTGGTGCGCAAAGTCTGCAGGCGTCCGGTATAGGTTCCTGAGAGATCAAACCCGCGCCATCTCTTTATTACGCTGACACCTGAGTCGGACTCGAGCAGCGAAGTCTCGGATTCGAAGCCAGGTATTGGCGTCAAATGCGAGTACTGCACACCCTGGAAAATCCGGACGGGCGACGCCACTTGGTAATCGACTTCCCCGCCCACACTCTGTGTATCAAGGGTTGGCGGGTTCAGCACGCTTACACCGTTCGCTGTCCCTGTGAAATTGCTATTTTCATTCAGGTGCGACAAGGCGTAGTTATAGTGCGAGGAGAGCTTCTTGGTGTGCTGCAATTGCAGGCTCGCGGAATACAGCAGATCGTCGCTCAGCGACGTGCCCTGCCCGGGGAAGTCGAAAGAATAATGTTGATCGTATACGCCGGTGTTAAACAGAGCCTTCCCGTTCCAAAATGAACGATAGGCGCGAACATCAAATGTCCGATAGTCTTCTCTTACGCCTCCCGTCAGGGTCAGGCTGCCGAGGGCGGTTTCGTCGAACTTTCCCAGATTGATGCCGGCATTCCAGAAAAACCCCGCGATACGGTCATTCGCCTGGACTGACCAGTCCGTTTGCTTATACCCGGTATTGGAGAGGGAGGTGGCTAACAACACGTCGCTGCTGGTGTCGTTATAGGCCAGCACCAAGTGCGGCGCATGCGCCAGGTCGAGCGTCCATCGTGCCCGGAACTGAGACATGTCGGTGTTCGAACCGAACACGCTGCCTGAAGTGTCGGCTCCGGTGCGCTGATAGAAGAGTTCCAAAGGATAATGGGTCGAGGGCAAGATCTCGACCTCCGCTCCGCCTCCGATCACACCGTTGCTATAGCCGAGCTGATTGACCGAATTGGCTCCGTGCTGGAAATTGAAGTTGGTATCGAAGGTAATGAACTTGGGGTCGAGTACGATGCCACTTAGGTCCAATCCTATTTCGCCACCAATTGCGCTGCTGGGAGAACTGCTCTGCCCCATGCCGGTATTGATGGGATTGAAAGTGTTGCCCGAGTAGTCGAAGCCCACGACGCCGTGTGCGTGCCAGCCTTCGAACTCCTGAGCTTCAGCGGGGAGAACTAGGAGCAGCCCGAGGACCGCCAGGATCCGGATTTGATTCGCCCACTTCATAACTTCCTCTCCGGCTTCCTCGCGAAAACTTGAGAGAGGCGCGGGGGCGCCTCTCTCTTTTTTTTTACAGGTGGCAATAGGTGCAGAAGGTCCCGCTGGCTTGCGTCGGGAAGTTCTGCTCAAAGATGGACGATCCGCCATTGTGTGCATCATGGCAGGTCCAGCATTGCATTTTGCCGTTCTCCAGTGGTACCGCTCCAGCGCCGTCCACGGAACTCGCATTGGCCGGAGCGAGCACTCCAGCTTGCGGAATCCAGGATGCGTTGTAATAGGTAAAGTTCACTGGGTGAGTATTGGTCAGGTCTTTGATCACGGCGTCGCTCGGCATATTCGTGAAGCCGGTGTTGCCGCTGCCATACTCTTTGCCGTTGAGGGCCTGGGCATCGGCATAGTCGTAGAACGATGCAATGGCGACGGTCCCGTCGTGGCAGCTCAGGCACATGTTGCTGGTCTGGTACGCGCCGGTATTCAGCGGTCCCAGATCGGCGATGTCGGTTCCATAGGCCTGGAAAATGTCGCTGGTGTATACGCCATACGCGGTCACAGACGACAGCGTGTGGTTCCAGAGCAGTGGGCCGATGTTTGCTGGATAGGTGCTGGCCGCAACTTTGTGCGCGATATGGCAATAGTTGCATAGCGCGTACGTGTTGTAGCCGTATTGGGCGAAACCGGCCCGCAGGTCATGGGCTGAGTTGACGATTAGGCTCTTCGACGGCTTTACTGCGAAGCTCATCGAACTCACCATCGCCAACATCAGCATAACTAGGCCGATTGTTCTTGCGATTTTCATAAAACCTCCTGATTTATGAGTTGTACAACCCTTACTTCTATGAATTACTTGCACTTCAGCAGTACTGCTTTTCTGCAGAGCACGATCGTGCACAACAGAAGTCATGTCAGTCCTGGTCATGTCAGTTGCCTCCCAGAAACTGGAAAACTTGAACTCGGGCGTTCAGGCTGTCGCTTACGTACACGCGGTTGTTCCTATCGATAGAAATTGCCAGCGGCACCTCGAACTGACCCGGCTGCGATCCCTTGGTGCCCACGAACATCAAGACGTGTCCTTGGGCATCAAAAATCTGAAAGTTATTGAAAGCCGCGTCGACCACCCAGATGTGTCCGTCGCTGTCATAGGCAATGCCCTTGGGGCGGACGAAGGCTCCTGGCCAATATCCCTGTTTCCCAAAACGGCGCACAAACTTGAAATCTGGCGAGAAGATCTGAACGGAACAGCTGCCCGTGTCGGTGACGGCGATGCTGCCATCCGGCCCGGCGGCAACTCCCACGGGATAGTTGAACTCTCCGTTTTTTTCGCCGCGCTTTCCCACCCGGCCTTCGAGCTGCAAGGTGTCGAGGTTGTAGACCAGAACCTGGTGCACATGAGAATCCACCACCAGCAAGCGGCGGCGGGTTTCATCGAGCGCCAGGAAAGTGGGGTTCTTCATTCCAGTGTCATTCCCCAGCGTGGCTCGAACATGCCCGTCGGAATCAAACTTCATGACCATGTGCAGGGATGCGTCGGCAACATAGAAGTTGTCCTGTGAATCCACCACCAGGCCGATCGGCGTTTGGAAGTTGATTCCCTGATCGCCACGAAAGCGGAGGATGGTGTGTTTGTCGGGGGAGATGATGTACACCAACGCCCGCTGCGTGGAAACGATGAGAATGCGGCCTTTGGAGTCCGACCCCACACCTGCCGGCCGTTGAAACGCCTCGACTTTGTTGGGATCGCCATTGCCCACCATTTTGTCGACCCAGGAGATCTTCTTTCGCGGCTCAACGTCGAAATTGTTGGAGTAGATCTGCAGGAACTTTACCCGCGGTTTATCGGGCGGCAGAGGCCATACCAGGTTGACCGCCGGGTTCGCGGCCTGCGGCTTGTCTTTGGCTGCGCTAACTTGCACCGCTGGGCCCACAGCCAGTGCGAGAAGGGCGATGCTGAGCAATTTGCAAGATTTCGTGATCATGGCTAATTCGACCCCTTATTCGGCGGCGTTGCCGGCTGTTGATTGGTTACCTTCTTTTGTCTGTCCAAAACGTCTTTGCGGTTCTTCTCCTCGATCGCCCCGTATTTCTTCTGGTTTTCCTCCTCCACCTTGGCCTCGTACAACTCATGACAGGCAGCGCACACATCGCCATTGTGGGTTTTGGCCACGACGATCAGTTTGTCTGCCGGTGAGGAATGAGGTTGGTGGCAGCTCAGGCAGGAAATCTTTCCACCGTTCAAAGGATCGGTAATATCGGCAATGGGGTGTTTCGCAAAGGGATGCCCGGCCTTCGCGTTGGCGTTGGGCACGACTTTGTCGATCTGCTCAAAACTGTCCTTATCGATGGTCTGGCTGCCGAAGAGGCTGACGGTAGCATCCAGCTTGGCCCGCACCGCGTGGCATTCCATGCACAGAGCATTCCCGGACGCCCTTAGCTGTTTGGGATAGTCGCTGGTGTGGGGGTCGTGGCAGGTTACGCATTGGCCTTTGTCATAAGGCCCGTGTAGACTCTCTTCCTTTGATTTCTCGTGGCATGTGAAGCAAAGCTCTTCTTTCGGAGCCGTCAGCGTCACCGTCGTCGTGTCGCCTTGAGTCTTGACGTCATGGCAGGTGGTGCAGCCCATGGCAATTGCCGAGTGAACCGCCTTCCCTTTGGTCTTGTCTTCATGGCAGGAGGCACAATCAGCATCCTTGGCGAGGGGCACTGGATGCTCTGCGGCGACCGAGCGTAACCCGCAGGCCAGGACCATCAGCAGCAACCCCAGAATCGTCTTGTGCAGGTGCTTCACGCCTGTCTCCACTGGTGCTTGGTGCACGGCAACCGCCCAAATCGGGAAGGAATGCTGAATTTATATACAGTCGTGTAACTCATTGCATCACAATAACTTCCTACGATCCCGGTCAGGATCTCCGGTTGGGCAGATTCAGCGGGGTTTCCCGAAATGGGCCTTCTACCACATTGGGATTGGTGAAATGACGCATGCGGTTCGCCGGTCTGTGTGGCGGTTTTCAGCAGTTGCGAAATGGGACTTCTAGAGAACATTCCCGTTCTGGAACCATCAGACGCCTTCGTCCCCGACCCCTCTAGGACTGGGATCACGGTTCTGGGTGATCTCCCTCACGGCAAATTTCAAGGTTGCCCCTGTAAGGGGCGAACCCGTAGCCCGGTGCAAGCAAGTCAAGGAATCTGCGCCAAATCTCCGTGTATTCCCCTGGGCTTGTGCGATATCACCCAAGCGGCGGCCATCGCGGAAAAGCCTGAAATCGTGCATCTGTATGAATCTGAATGATCTTTATGATTTGCGCCGGTCTGGCGCGGAACGTGCTTTCCTTTACATCCGGAAGAGGGGGAAGAGAGAGAAAAGATATGACCGGAAAGCTCCGCTCCAGCGCTCACAAGACCTGGCAGACTCTCAGTTCGATCAAGACGGGCGTCATTCTGCTGATCGTGGTCGTAATCATTTCCGCCGCAGGAACGGTCATCCTGCAGCGCCCAGTGACCGATGCCGACGAGATGCAGCGCGCATATTCCCCCCAAGTGCTGCATATTCTGGACGGACTGGGTCTGACCGATATCTTTCACGCCTGGTGGTTCGTCACGCTGCTGCTGATGGTGAGCCTGAGCATCGTGGCGGCGTCCATTCAGCGCTTTCCGAACTCGTGGCGTTACTACTCCCGTCCTTATAAGAGTCCCGATGAGACTTTTCGCAAGGCGCTGGTCCCGCAGGCGCAGATTGCGATCCCGGACGAAGACAGCGGCCTGGCTGCGGCAGAACATGTTTTTCAGCGGGCCGGACTCAAGCCGGAGCGCATGGTGCGCGAGAGCAGTTTTTCAGTGTTTGGCGAGCGCAACCGGATTTCAGAGATGGCAGTTTACATCGTGCACGCCAGCCTCCTGCTCATTTTTCTGGGTGGGATCGTAGATGCGCTGTACGGATGGCGCGGTTTCGTCGCTATCCCGAGCGGAGAGCAGTCGAGCCAGCTGGAATTGCACAATGGAAGCGTTCGCACCCTGCCATTCGCCATTCGTTGCGATGCCACCGGCCAGGAGAATTATGCGGACGGAACCCCCAAGAAATGGTGGTCGAGACTGGCCGTCGTGGAAGATGGCCGTGTAGTTATGCGCAAAGAGATCGTGGTCAACGATCCTCTGCTGTACCATGGCGTTCGTTTCTACCAATCCAGTTTCGGAGACAGCGGCAAGGTAGACAAGATCATGTTCACGGTTAGTCCCACGAACGGGCCGGGCGAAACCAAAGAGATTGCATTGGCGTCGAATGAAACGCTGCCGCTTGATGCTGACACTACGGTCCGCATTGCCGAATTCATTCCCGACTACGTGGTGCGCGATGGCCAAGTTTACGCCCGGTCTGCGCAGGTGGGGGACCCAGCCGTGCACCTGGTCGTCGAGTCCAAAAAGTCGGGGAAGGGCGTGAACGTTTGGCTTCCTCCAATTCCGGGTTTCGAACAAAACGCGAGCTCCCCTTACAAGTTCCAGGCCAACGACTTGCAGATGGTCCACTTCACCGGTCTGCAGGTTTCTCATGAGCCCGGACAATGGGCCGTTTGGGCAGGAGTGGTGTTGATGGCGCTCGGCCTGGCGGTTGTCTTTTATCTGGTCCATATGCGGTTTTGGGCGGTACCAGTGCGCGATGCTCAGGGCCGGTTGGTGCTCTGGGTGGGCGGCACTGCGAATAAGAACAAGGATGTGTTCGAGCAACGCTTCCGCAAGTTGGTGGAAGACCTTGAGACGGAAGTCAAGGTTCACTCGAAGTCGTGCGCTCGGGCGCATGCCACTTTACTGACCGGTGATTAAGGTCCGGCAACGGAGGATGATTTATGGCGCGTGC
>Ga0335079_10011127_pt1 | contig 10249 bp, 6 predicted proteins | sample Lox_Sample_33_FD_206719 | JGI IMG/M metagenome (GOLD analysis project Ga0335079, IMG submission 206719) | Soil microbial communities from Loxahatchee National Wildlife Refuge, Florida, United States - Lox_Sample_3.3 | ecosystem: Environmental > Terrestrial > Soil > Wetlands | place: USA: Florida...
TGGGCGAGCCGAATTCATATTGCCCGTGATGGCTGATGATCATGTGCTCGACCAGCGTCCTCATCTCATCCGGAAAGCCGGGAATTCCCGCGGTTTTCGCCTGCAGCATCTCCAGTTCGATCACCATGTGGCCAAGCAGTTGTCCCTGGGTCGTGTAACTGAATGAGCGGTTGTAGGTCAATTCGTGAATCTTCCCGATATCGTGCAGAAACGCGCCGGTGAGCAGCAGATCGCGGTTCACCTGGGGATAGTTGCGGCACATCAAGTCGCACGACTTGAAAAGCGAAACCACGTGATCGAGCAGGCCGCCGATGTAGGCGTGATGCAGCGTCTTGGCCGCGGGTGCATTGCGGTAGGCCTCGGCGATCTCGGGGTCGGCCATGAAGGCTTCCACCAGCGCCTTGAGATAAGGGTTCTGAAAGCCCGCCACAAAACCCGCCAGCGTCTGCCACAGCTCGCCGATATCTTTGGCGGTCTTCGGCAGGTAGTCGGAAAAATCAACCTCGGATTCCTGCAGGCGGCGCAGTTTATGAATGGTCAGCTGGAAGCGGTTCTTGTACTTATTGATCAGCCCCTTGACCTTGAGAAAGTCATCCTGCTCGAAGGCCTCCAGCACCTCATCCACGTTGTCCCACATCTTGGCTTCGATCTGGCCGCTGCGGTCGCCCAGGGTGAGCGCGAGGTAGGGTTCGCCCGTCTTCTTGGGCTTGATCTGCTTGGAAACGACAACGAAGGTGGAAGTTACGACTTTATTTTCGAATTGTGCGCAGGAGCAGAGGAAAAATTCCTTCATAGCCTCTCGTGCTGAGTGGCGCGCAGCTCAGCTTACCACTACAGGATGCCCAGTTTTTTCTTCTTCTTCAGCTTTTTGGCGTGTTTATCCTGGGCGGTCGTGGTTTCCACCGGCTTGGTCTCGTTGGGACTGGCGCCGCTATCTACGTAGCCGGGCTTGATGTCAATGAATGCATCCTCGCGCAGCTTGGTCAGATAGGCGCGCAGCGCAGGCTGCAGTTTTTCCATGTAAATCGCATCCTGCAGCCGCGGCTCGATCTGCTCCAGGGTAGGCACTCCCGCCTGCTGATGCTCGGCGACCTTCAGAATCACATAACCCTGGCGGGTGCGGATCACATCGGAAACATCTCCCGCTTTCATGGCGAAGGTAATGTCTTCGAGTGACTTGGCCAGCGCGCCGCGTTTGAAGTATCCCAGGTCACCGCCCTGCGCCGCCGTCGGCCCGTTCGAGTTCTTCTTGGCCAGGTCTTCAAAGCTCGCGCCCTTGCGAATCTGCGCCAGAAGGTCGCCGGCTTTTTTCTTGGCCGCGTCCAGCGAGGCGTCATCGGGCGAGGTATCGGGGCTGCCGTTCTTTTCCGTCGAAATCAGCAGTTCGCTCAGCCGGATCTGCTCCGGATGTTCCAGTTCGTTTTTGTGCTGGTCGTAATACTTCTGCTCCTCTTCCTTGGTGATGTTCATGCGCGAGCCCACTTCTTTGCCAATCACCTGCTGGGTGATGATCTGGTTCTTCAGGTTCTGCTTGAAATCCTCGAACGAGACCCCCTGCGACGTGGCCGCCTTCTCCAGGTCTTCCATCGTATCCAGGTGCATCTGCTTGCGCATGTCGTCGAGCTTCTTGATCACCTCGGTATCGGCCGTGATGCCCAGGTCTTTCCCCTTCTGCAAAAGAAGCTGCTGGTCGATCAAGTCGCGCAAGACGTCTTTTTCGCGCTCGGCGTAAACCCTGTCGGCATTGGCCGCGTCCTGCTGCTGCGCCTCTTGCCGCAATTCGTCTTTGCTGCGCTGGTATTCCGAGGTGGTAATGATGTCGTTGTTGATCCGGGCTACGATCTGCTCGACCACCTCATTGTTATCCGGAGTCTCCTTCTCCGGCGTCTTGGTGGTGCCCTTGTCCGCGCCCACAGCCGGCAGCGCGGCCACGGCGGCGAGCAGGAAGAAAGCAAGGAAACTGCGCATATACACTCCCGGGATCATACGGTTTGACGCGGCTCGGATCGCAACCAGCGAACTATGGATCACAAGCCCGATCGCTTCGCCGATTGTAACCCTTTACGCCCGGCGACGGCCAGCGCGCCTGCTGTATGATGGGGAGTTTTTTGCCGCGACTTTGTGCGTAAGATGGAGGTGCGGAGTGAAGCTTGGCCGCTGCGCTGTGCTTGCCTGTTTCTGCGGATTGCTTGGATTTCCCGCCATGGCTCGACAACCCCACAAAACGCCCATGCCCGGAGCCCAGCAACTCGATGAGATGGCCGCGCGCTTCGCTCCAACTCCGCTGCGTGTAAATACCGGCGAACTCTCCGCCGGCGACCGCCAGGCCCTGGTGAAACTGATTGAAGCCGCCCGCATTTTGAACGACGTTTTCATGCAGCAGTATTGGAGCGGCGACCAGGCGCTCTACGCCAAATTGCAAAGGGACAAAACTCCCCTGGGTAAGGCGCGCCTCCAGTATTTTTGGCTGAACAAGGGCCCGTGGTCTGACATTGATGAGTTCCAGGCCTTCATTCCCGGGGTCCCGCCGCGCAAGCTCCTGGGCGCAAATTTCTATCCCGAGGATATGAGCAAGCAGGAGTTCGAGCAGTGGCTGGCCTCGCTGCCTGAAAAAGATCAGGAGCAGGCCAAGGGCTTCTTTACTGTAATCCGCTGGCAGGGCGGCTCGAAAGCGGCCGCGCATGGCCAGTTGACCGCAATTCCCTATAGCGAGGAGTACAAGCCTGACCTCACCCGCGCCGCCGGCCTGCTGCATGAAGCCGCTGCCTTGACCGACAATGATTCCCTGAAGAAGTTTCTCAATCTGCGGGGCGATGCCTTCCTCTCCAACGATTACTACGAAAGCGACCTCGCCTGGATGGATCTGGATGCGCCACTCGATATCACCATCGGCCCCTACGAAACCTACAATGACGAGCTTTTCGGCTACAAGGCGGCGTTCGAAGCGTATGTAAATCTCCGCGACGATGAGGAAACGGCCAAGCTCTCAGCCTTCACCCAGCACTTGCAGGAAATCGAAGACCACCTGCCGATTGACCCGCAGTACCGCAACCCGAAGCTGGGAGCCGCTGCTCCCATCCGCGTGGTGGATGAAATTCTGACCTCCGGAGATGGCGCCCACGGCGTGCAAACTGCCGCCTACAACCTGCCCAACGATGACCGCGTGGTGCAGCAGAAGGGCAGCAAGCGGGTCATGATCAAGAACGTGCAGGAGGCGAAGTTCCACAGCGTGCTTCTGCCCATTGCCCGCCGCCTGCTTTCCAGCCAGGCTATGGTGGATGTGAGCTTCGAATCCTTCTTCACTCACATTCTTGCCCACGAGCTGATGCACGGCCTGGGTCCGCACGAAATTCAGGTGCAGGGGCGAAAGACCACTCCGCGCGAGGAATTGAAAGAACTGTATGGCGCGATTGAGGAGGCCAAGGCCGACGTCACCGGGTTGTTCGCGCTGCAATACATGATGGACCACGCCAAAGAGATGGGACTGCAGAAGGTTCTGCCCTCCGACGAGGCCGCCCAGCGCCAGCTCTACACCACTTACCTCGCCTCTTCGTTCCGCAGCCTGCGCTTCGGCCTCAACGACGCCCACGGCAAGGGCATGGCCATGCAGTTCAATTTTCTGACGGATACGGGCGCCTTCCTGCAGAATCCCGACGGAACCTTCTCTGTGGACATGCAGAAGATCAAACCCGCGGTCGAAGAACTCGACCACGACCTTCTGACCCTGGAAGCCACCGGCGATTATGCTGGCGCAAAGAAGATGCTGGATGAGCTGGGGGTGATGCGCCCGGTGCTACAGAAGGCGTTCGCCCGCCTGCAGGGCGTACCCACCGACATTGAGCCGGTCTTCGCCACCGCCGACGAATTGGCGCCGGAACCGGCGGCACAAGCCGCTCAGCCGGCGAAGCGCGCTAAGCGCTCGCACGCAGCAAAGACAGCGCGGTAACGTCATCGTGGGTGGGCGGCGTGCCCATGAACTGCCGCACCGAATCGAGCACCGTGGTGCAGATTTCCTTGGCATTTTGCCCCCCGGCGCGCGCCAGCGCCTGCTTGGCGCGCTCCATGCCGAATTCCTCTTTCTTGTGCGCCGCTTCGATGATTCCCCGCGAGACCAGCAGCATGGCTGCGCCCGGCTCAATCGCCACCATCGCTGCTTCCGAAGTAATATGCGAAAACAGCCCGAACGGCAGCCCGGTCGCGGGCAACTCCACCACCCCTTTTCCATCGCGCACCATTCCCGGCGTATGTCCGGCGTTGGCATAGCACACGATGCCGTATCCCTCGTTGTAGCAGGCGACGAATGCCGGGCAGGAGCGCACCAGGTCCTCCGCTCCGAGCACCGCCCGGTTGAGCTGCTGCGAAAGCTCGATCATGGCATCCATCTCGTTGATATCGTCCTGCGAAAAAAGCTGCTTCCCCAGCTTGCGAAAGACACTCTGCGCCGCGCACAGCGTGCCCCGGTTCGCCTCCACGTGGCCGGCCGCATCAAACAGCCCGAACAGCACGCGCTGCGGATGCACCCGCTGAAAATCATAGAAGTCGCCGCTTTGCCGCTGGCCGTAGTACACCGCCGCGATTTCCGCGCCCCGCAACGCGGGGATTTCCGCCCGTATGGGATCGCAGGGCAGCGTGGGCGCCGTTTTTTTCTGCAGCAGGGGCAAAGGTTTCGCGAAGCCGCAACCGAAATTAGCACACAAGGCGGCCTCGCGCCAGTGTAGAGCACCACCGTGGGAGGCAACCTCTTGCCAAAATGACTCTGGAAATGTGGGTAGTTCGAGCGCGGAATTTTGCCGAAACCAAATGATCGCGGAAGCCGACCTCAGTTGCCGTATTTCTCCACCAGATACTTTGCCACTTCCCCCTGCAGCTGCCCGTAATCCGAGTGGATGGTCGCCCGCAGCGCGGCCTCGGTCGAACTGCCTTCCCCCAGCCTCTGCAGGATGCGCTGCACATCGCCCACGCCGTAAGTGTCAATGATGTATTGCACGGCCGCCAGCGATTCATCATAGGCAAGCGTGGCTTCCGCGGGAGAAAACTGCATGAAGCTGCCTTCCAGCGCGTTCAGCGGAATCTCCCGCTGCGCCTGAAACAGCTGCGCCAGGCGATGCCCGTTCACCAGCGGCTTGGGCTCCATGGCCTGAGCAATGCCTTCATGCAGCCACTGCGGGCACCTGCCATTCGAAATGTAATTGATGAACGAATGCGCCAGCTCATGCTTCAGCACCCGCGCCAGCTCGGGCGTGACCGAACTGACCCCGGAGATAGGAATCCGCAGCTTGCCATCGTTAATGGCGCCGGTCCAGGAAGGCGCCTGGGTCACGTCGAAGAACGCCTGCCCGGTGTAGAGAATCACGGGGATGCTGCTGCGCGGCGCCGCCCCCAGCTGACGCACCAGGTCGTCGTAGTCCGATTCGAGACTTGCGATGAGCTCCCTGCGCAAAGACTCCGAGGTCTGCTGGCCTTCATAGCGCAGTGTAAAGTGGCTGCTCTCGCGCTCGCTATAGTCGGCTTCCGTGCTGGCTTCGCGCTGCGCCTTCGCCAGAAGCTGCGCAATGGCGGCGTCCGGCCGCAGTTCGAGCGAGCGCTTCCAGCTGCGAATCGCCTCCTGATTTCGGTCGGCGGCAAACTGCGCATAACCCAGAACGTTCAGCGCGTCGGCGGAATCCGGCGCCGCGCGCACCGCGTGCTCGGCATAAGAGACCGCTTGCGACGCATTGCCCGTGCGCACCAGCACCGCGGCCATGTAGCTCAAAATCGGCGGATTTTCCGGCTCAAAACGCAGCGCTGCCTCGAAATAGGTGCGCGCCTGGTTGAAGTCGCCGCGGCTGAACTCGTGCTTCCCGGCGATGAAATACGCGGACGCGGCGGTCGAGGCATTCCCTTGTTCCAGGCTCTGCAGGGCGTCCACATCCACATGCCCATCGCGGATAATCTTATCGGCAAGCTCCGGCGAGGCTGTCAGGCTGCTGGCCGGGGCGAACTCCGGCAGTTCGTGGGTGGCGCTCGAACTGGTCGGCGGCGGCGCCCCTCCCGCCTCAATTCGGGCGACGATGGCTTTGGGAATGGCGTAGGAGTTGTCCCCCACGTCGTACTCAATGTGGTTGCCCTCTTGGCGCACATTCTGCGCCCAGATGACGCGCCCATTTTTGAGATGGATAACTTCGGCATGGGCGCAGAGGACCGCCAACACCGACAAAGCGGCGGCCCCACGCCACTTGGAGATGACAGCAAACGACATTGAGGCGCATTCTAACAACGGGAGGTTTGCGGCGCAGGTGACAAAGGTAATTCTTGAACCATGGTGCGAACGGACAATGGGCGCGGGGAAAATGCGCCAATGGACAATGGCCGCCCTGCTGGCGGCTGCGGTGGCTATTCCTGCCTGGGGTCAGCCGGCGCCGTCAATGGATGCAGCCGCGGCCACGACGGATCCGGCAGGCAGCAAACTTTCAACGCTGAACCCCGCCGAGCAGCTCTACTTGCAATTGCGGAACGTCGGACTCGACCCAGCCAGGGTCTACCACATCCGCGAGGCCGAAATTGACCGCTCCGCCATTCAAATTACCTTCGAAGACGGCACCATCGCCTTCACCGCCGACGTGGCCGGCCACGTGACCGGGGCTTTCTTTCAGGGCACGGGCGAAGTTCTTATCATGCCGCCGAATCAGGTGGAGCGAGCTTCCATGGCGCTGTTCACTCGCGGCGCCATCCTCGAAGAGCAATTCAGTTCCGGCTACTTCCGCTTCAATGACCAGACCTTCGCCGAGCTTCAGCCCGCATTGCGGCCGGCCGCGAATGCCGCCGCCTTCGTCGAGCAATGGAATGACACCGCCCGCAATCTAGCCAGCGATGACGCCCTGCGCCTCTTCATGACATTCAGCCGACTGTTGCCTGAGGCTGCATCCTCTCAGCCCGCCGGTTCCTCGGCTGCCGCCACCGATGACCGTATGCTGCATGCGCGCCTCGAAGGCCAGAACCTGGGCGCCTTTGACGTGTTCTTCGACTCCCGCGCCGCCGAACAAATCTGGGCCGGCCAGCTCCGCACTACCGCCGGGGTGAATTATTACGACGTCTGGACCTCGTTCACCGCGCCGGCCAGCGCAGCACAGCCCTCTCAGTCCTCACAGTACAGCACCGTGGTCGAAGAAAATTCCGAACAGGATGAGGTCCACATCGCCAGCTACAAGATTCAGGCCGAGGTCAAACCGCCAACCCAGCTTAGAGCTGAGGCCCGCCTGCAAATGGACGTGCGGGGGGGCGGCGAGCGGGCCGTGCTCTTCGAGCTTTCCCGCTCCCTCGAAGTCGAAAGCGTCGAGGCCAATGGACACCCGGTTGAGTTCATCCACAATCCCGCCCTCGAAGGCACGCAGCTCGCCCGCCATGGCGATGACATGATCGCCGTGGTCTTTCCCCACCCCTTGCAGGCCGGCCAGAAAATCGAGCTGCGTTTCACTTATCACGGCGACGTACTCTCGGCTGCGGGCGGAGGATTGCTCTACGTAGGCGCTCGCGGCATCTGGTACCCGAATCGCGGCCTGGCCAGTGCCACCTTCGACCTCGATTTCCGCTATCCCCGCGAGTGGGCCCTGGTCGCCACCGGCAAGCGCGAAGGTTTGCCGCCTGGCGCTTCCCCTGCCACTCAGCCCGACCAGCAGGAAAGCCGCTGGGTCTCCGACCGCCCCATTCCCGTTGCCGGCTTCAATCTGGGCAAATATTCCCACGCCGAGGCCAGGGCCGGCGCCGTCGCCATCGAAACCTACGCCTCCGCTTCAGTCGAAAAGAACTTCCCCCAAGTGGCAGAAACCCTCCCTGCCCCCCAGACGCCTTCCCTCTCCCTGCACAAGCCTCCAGTCGTCGAAGTGGTGCCTTTGCCGCCCTCCCCGGCCCGCCAGGCGGCCGAGGTCTCCGGGCAGGCGGCCCGGGCCGTCGAGTTTCTTGCCCAACACTTCGGCCCATTTCCTTACAGCAGCCTTTCCCTCACCCAGATGCCCGGCTTCCTCAGCCAGGGATGGCCCGGTCTCATCTTTCTTTCCAGCTACAACTTCCTCACTCCGCAGGAGCAGGCCGCTTTGCACATGGGCCCGCTCCAGCAACTCCGCAGCCGGAGTGTCATCGCGCATGAAACTGCCCACCAATGGTGGGGCGATCTGGTGGGCTGGAGCAGTTACCGCGACCAGTGGGTGGTCGAAGGCTTATCCGAATACAGCGCGCTCATGCTCGAGGAAACCCAGGATCCCAAAGCATTCCGCGCCGTGCTGAACGAATACCGCGACGACCTGCTGGCCAAAAACAAAGACGGCACGCCGCTGATGGAAGACGGCCCGGTCTCACTCGGCGGCCGGCTCTCCAACTCCCACTTCCCCCTGGGCTACGAAACCATCAGTTACGAGCGCGGCGCCTGGCTCTTCCACATGCTGCGCACCATGCTGCAGGATGCTGAAGCCAAAACCGCCCATGGCCGGCCCGAGCCGCCCGGCGATGATCCCTTCGACCGCGCTCTGCGCCGCCTGCGCCAGAACTATCAGGGCCGCGCCATCACCACGCGCCAAATGCTTCGCGAATTCGAAGCCGAGCTGCCCCGCTCCCTGCAATACGAAGGCCGCAAGTCGCTCGATTGGTTTTACGATGGCTGGATCAATGGCACCGCCATTCCTGGCCTGGAATTGCAGAACGCGAAGTACACCGACCGCGCCGGCTCGACCCTGGTGCGGGGCACGATCGTGCAGAAAGAGGCGCCTGAAGATCTGGTGACCTGTGTTCCCGTCTATGCCTCGCTGGGCAACAAGAGCGTGCTTCTCGGTCGAGTCTTCGCCGACGGCGCTTCTACTGATTTTCATTTGACCGCGCCGGCTCACACTCGAAAGGTCGTACTCGATCCCAAAGGAACTCTGCTGACTCGAAAATAGCCTTCCCAAATCTGTCCCTTCGCTCCCGCTTCAGAACGCAATTTGCTGGCGGGTTCGCAAGTTTTCTCCCGAAACAAAACCGCACATGTTCGCCGCCAGAGCGCTCAGCCATCTTCCCGGCCGCGCCATCTGCGTAAGTCATGGAAACTAATGCCGCTCCCCAAAAGTATCTTGCCTGTGCAAAATGGCCCCGCAGGTGCTACCCCGAAAGGCGCGGGTGAGGTCAACGTGAGCTGCGTTCTGCCATTGCAGGAAACTCAAGCCGCGCACACTTTGCGCGGCAGCCGAGCCTCCACCACCATTCTGCTGGTGGAAGATGAAGAGTTCGTCCGCGAGGTAACCTGTGAAGTGCTCGAGTTCGAGGGCTTCAGTGTACTGAAGGCGCGAAGCGCGGTGGAAGCGTTGCGCGCCTTTCACCTGGGCGCGAACGTACAGCTTCTGCTGACTGATGTGGTCTTGCCCGGCCGCAATGGCTGCCGCCTGGCGCGCGACCTGTTATCCCTGGATCCCGGCCTGAAAGTTGTACTGATCTCGGGTTATCCCGAAAACGAGATTCCTCGCGGTGACTTGCCAGACTGTGAAGCGATTTACTTATCCAAGCCCTTTTCGGTCGAATCCTTAATGCAGGCCGTGCGAAGCGCTTTGCAGAGCGGCAACCACACCAAGTCCCCGGATCCAGCCCCCCTGTCATCTTGAGCGCAGCAGGCACTTCGCGGACGCGAAGTGCCCTGCGAAGTCGAGAACCCCTACCTAGCCTGCACCGCCGTTTGCCGCCGCAAGGCATTCTCTCCAAAATTGAGACGGCATGGTCCCTCCGGCACGCGGCACCCGCGCCGGTGCGAAAACGGGTTTAGAATCGCCCCATGCGCGCCGTTTTCGACTGGAAGCTGGCCTCCCGTTCGGTGCTTTTAGGCAAGCGCACACTGGTCATGGGCGTGGTCAACGTCACGCCCGATTCGTTCTCCGATGGCGGCCAGTTTCTCGACCGCGGCCGCGCCATCGAGCACGCCTTACAACTGCTCGCCGAGGGCGCCGACATCATTGATATCGGTGGTGAATCCACCCGCCCGGGCGCCAAAATCGCGGTGCCTGCCGAGGTCAGCGGCAAAACTTCCGGCGTCAAGCCCGCCGTTCTCAAGACCTCCGCGCCAGAAAAGTCCGCGGTCACAGAGAAAGAAGAGCTCGACCGGGTGCTCCCCGTCATCGCCGGAATAAAGAAGAAACTGCCAGAGGCATTGATCTCCATCGATACTTATAAAGCGGGCGTGGCCCGCGCCGCGGTGCAGGCGGGCGCGGAAATCGTCAACGACGTGAGCGGCCTGCGCTGGGACCCGCACATGCGG
>Ga0335079_10011128_pt1 | contig 10249 bp, 13 predicted proteins | sample Lox_Sample_33_FD_206719 | JGI IMG/M metagenome (GOLD analysis project Ga0335079, IMG submission 206719) | Soil microbial communities from Loxahatchee National Wildlife Refuge, Florida, United States - Lox_Sample_3.3 | ecosystem: Environmental > Terrestrial > Soil > Wetlands | place: USA...
GAAATCCGAGCTGATGGGCACCGAACTCAGGGGTAAGACAGTTGGGGTTGTGGGCGTGGTTGGAAGAATTGGTTTAGAAGTGGCCCGAATAATGATTCAAGGTTTCGGAGCTAAAGTTGTGGGTTATGATGTTCTCGACATGAATGAGCAATCCAAGCAACTTGGCTTTCGCCCTGTAACGGACGTTAGCGAGGTCCTAAAGGAAGCTGACGTCATAACCATTCACGTGCCCTACTTGAAATCAACTCATCACCTGATCGACCAAAAAGCTATGGGCACAATGAAGAAGAACGCAATAATCATCAACCCGTCCCGCGGCGACATAATCGACGGCCAAGCACTACTACTTGCTCTAAAAGAAGGAAGGCTCGGAGGAGCAGGACTTGACGTCTTCCACAAGGAACCTCCTGTAGACGACTGGGAGAAGCAGCTAGTTAGCCTGCCGACTGTTGTTTGCACGTCCCACATCGGTGCACAAACCGTCGAGTGCCAGCGATTGGAGAGCACAATGGTCGCGGAACAACTAATCGACGCTCTCAAGTAACTCAAACAAAGTGGACTGGCGGATGAGCGTCTCGTTCGGGGACTTCCAAAAACTGTCACTGCGTGTCGGCAAGATTACCGCTGCCGAGAACATTCCCAACATGAAGAAGATCCTGAAAGTCGAAGTCGACATAGGGGACAAGACAGTTCAGGCAATCGCAGGCGGCGCAGAGTTCTACGAACCTAACAGTTTCGTTGGCAAGACCGTAATCGTCCTCACTAATATGGAAGCCAAAACGATTGCAGGCATAAGATCAGAGGTAATGCTACTCGCGGCAGACGTGAAGGGCAGGCCGGTCTGGTTAACTGTCGGAGAAGAGGTATCACCAGGCACCATAGTTCGGTAAGTAGCGGACTAGACCGGGTCGCTCGATTGTGGTACCGACTCTCGGCCAGGTTTAGAATTTCGACCAGTCTTCATTAAGAGGTTCCTATGATTCAGTATCCAGAGTAGCTATGCAATGTTTCTGTTCGAGAGCGGGTTTAGGTTGCGCGATGCTATTCCTAACCGTTCTACTTTTCGCAGCGCCGAATACTGCCCAAGCCCAATACATTCCCTGTAACATCGTTAATTTGGCCGTATTCCATCCCTACTCCGTGCCTGCTGGAAGTACCCTAACGGTTTCTTCCTTCATGACCGTTGCCTGCGACACCAGCGCTCCCTATATTCTGAGAGTCGACTTGGTCAGTCAAAGCAACGGCAACGTTATTTCCTCTGTGAAGCAACCATTTTACCCGCCAACGCCCTCAGGGATTTCCGAACCGATTAATAATACGGTAACCGCTCCTTCAGCAATTGGCCCATGGGTACTTCAAGTTCAAGCGTACATCATTAACGGTTTCAATGGCCAGGTCGCAGGCTCATCGCAATATCAATTCGTCGTCGACATAACACAGTTCGCACCGCAGACGGCGACAACCACCGTCTTCTCTGCCACCAGTTCAACACAAATCACGTTAAGCGTAATTTCCAGTCAATCTACTCCGTCTCAGTTAATTCAGTCTACTCAAACTTCGACAGCCTCTCCAGTTCAAGTGACCTCTGCATACGCCACTACGCAATCGTCTAGCCCGACCACATTGCCTCTAATTGGAGGACTAGTGTTGGTACTTATCGCTGCTGCAGCTGTGTTTTTCATCATGATGTGGCGAAGAAAACCTGCATCACACTGAGTCCAATCCAGGCACGGATGATTCGTAATTCAATCAACGCGGTTAGCGCTTTCGAGTGAAGATTTTCCTAAGAATTGCAGCTTAGAACCTTAAGAAAACTAGTGAAAGCTATAGAACTACGATCCTTTCAGAGCGCATGACCGTCAAACTCCTTATTTTCCGTACTCTATGAACCGAAGCCTCAATATTCTGCCCCTCCCCATCCCGAACAGAGGCAGGTTAAGTGGACTTCAACTTCACTCCCGAGCATGAGCTGTTTAGAAAGTCTATTCGAGAATTCTGCACAAAAGAGATAGCTCCCCACTCTCGCGAAATGGAACGAAATGCGCGCATGCCAGATTCCATCATTCGCGGGTTGGGTAAGATGGGGCTTTTCGGATTGTCGATTCCAACCGAATACGGCGGGTCAGACGCCGACGCGATCTCCGCTGGAATAGCAGGTGAGGAGATTGGACGCGCAGACCTTAGCTGCGCCACGGCGGTCTTATACCTAGTTCCCGTTTGCTGGAGTCACATCGTCACCAAATTTGGTACCCCTGATCTCAAGAAGAAGGCATTACCCAAACTGGCTGTAGGCAAGGGTTTCTGTGGAATAGCCACGACTGAGGCTGGCGTAGGATCCGACCTCGCTAACATGTCCACTACGGCGAAGAAAGTTGGCAACGAATACGTCCTCAACGGAGAGAAACTGTACATCAGTGGAATCCGAGAGGCGTCAGAGCAGATGTCGGACGGGAGTGGATACGTGACACTCGCCAGAACCAGCCCTAGCGAGGGCACGCGCGGTATGTCACTGTTCTTCGTCCCATTCAACAACACACCCGGCATCACACCCAGCTATTTGGAGGAGATGGGAAGAAGGGGTATGTCGGCGGGTGGTTTCATGATGAAGGACGTGCATATTCCAGTTGAGAACAGACTCGGGGAAGAGGGTAAGGGGTTCTATTATGCGATGGAAGGGTTCGATTTCGCCCGGGCTGTTATAGCAGCGGTTTGCTGTGGAGCAGCAAATGCCGCGTTAGAGGCTGGAATGGAGTACATTAAGCAAAGGAAGGTCTTCGATAGCCCCATAGCCCGCTACGAAGGTGTCGCATTCAAACTTGCAGAAGATTATGCCCGAGTAGATGCAGCACGACTATTGTCTTACAGAGCGCTCTGGATGTACGACCAAGAACAGAGGGAGAAGAAGATCGGACGATTCGAAGCGGCGAAAGCAATCGCGGAAGCGAAAATGCTCGCCCCAGTAATCGCCTTTGAAACCATCAACGACGTGCTACAATGGTTCGGCGCCTACGGCTACACCCTCGACTGCCCGATCGAGATGGGATTACGCGGCGTGCGCTCCTACATGCTAGCTGAGGGTTCGACTGAGATCATGAAGATAATCGTGGCACGAGAGCTTCTAGGAAAGGAGTTCATAGCGAACCGCTAGTGCCAGACGCGTTAACGGGAAGGCTAAGGCGACTGTCGGCACCTTAGCTACGCCACCAGCGCATATCGAGGCAGCATGCCGCGGGTGGGCGTTTCTCGATTCTTCACGATATAACATATCTGATCAGTGGAGCCATTTATCCGTCAGCATCGAATTGATGTGTTCTCCTTGGCCTCAAGGACTCTAAGGGACCTGTGGACGAGAAGGGGAAAGACGTTCGGTAAGAGGAGCAACCTGCTCCACCGAGCCGAGGTAATACGAGGCATTATGAATGAGGCTTTGCTCTTCCTTGAACCTGTTAAGGGCGTTGTACTGGATGTGGGTTGCGGCGATGGAATACCAACCACGTACTTAATCCAGAATCACCAGGTTATCGGAGTAGATTTTGCGTCTACAATGCTGTTACGAGCGAAAGCTAGCCTGCGCTCAATTGATCTGGTAACCGCTAGCATTGACCACCTTCCTTTTCCAAACTCCTCGATCCCCGCCGTGACCTGTTTCTTCGTCCTATCTGACTACCACAACCCTAGCGAGCTGGCTACCGAATTATGTCGAGTGCTTCAAAATCATGGAAGAATCGTTTTAGCGGATTATTCCTCGCATGATGATTTCAACAACATTCTGGACGAGTTGCAGGTTAAAGTTCTTGGTAGGGGGCGCGGCATGTTTCGCCCTAGCCCTGAAGCCATGGCCGTGATGGCGGAAGACTCAGGTTTGAAAGTTGATACCGTTAAGGAGTTGACCTACCCATTAACAATCTCGCTTGAGACTTTTGTCAACCAACTCTACTTTTCATCAGTCGGTCCTGAGTACAGAGCGAAGCAACTCGGAAATGATGAGTGGAGAAAGCTTCTTGGGGAAAGGTTGCGAGGATCGGAGATTCGCTTAACGAGAAGGTTTGCGCTAGTATTGGGTAGAAGAGTGTACAGTTAACGGAGCTTGTTAGTCGACTTGAGGCTTATCGTCGGACTGGAGCGCCCATAAGCATTTTGCCAAAGAAGAACGCGTGGTTCTCGAAGCGACTATTCAGTTATAGCATGTAAGTCGCATAACTCGTCTTCGATAGCTAAGGTAGGCAGCTATCGTGAGTGTGGCGACTAGGACTAGGGTAGGAAAGGTGGTTTCTGGTATTGGTTGCGATACGCTAACTTGCATTGCCTTGGAATCTACTAAGCTACTCCCAACATAGACCACTGCAACAGGTTTCCATACTCCAACCTGATTTGGAGCATTGAATGTGAATGATGCGGTAGTGTTGCCTTGAAGAGTATCGAAAGGCAATACTACATCACAAGCAGAAGTTGTTGAGTCAGCACAGGAATAAGGACTTCCGGAAACTGCAGAAGCTGGATACGGAGCACCCCCTTCAGATGTGGGCACGACTGCGATAATCACTGTTAGAATGAACTGCAAGTGAAAAGAAATCGTTACAGCAACGGTCAATGGTTGTCCCGCGGCAACGGTGGAAGGAGCAGCGACGTTAATGATCTGAATTACTGCCGCTTGGGCCGAGACATTTTGCAAAGAGAGAAAAGCAATTGCAAGCAGAACCAGCACAATCAGCAGAATCTTATGCATGAATTACCGAACGCCATTCACAGCTCACAAGATAAAAACGGCGTGCATAGCACATGGTATCGTGTTTCAAAACGAAATGTGAGGCAGACCAAGAAATAGAGAGCACAATCGAATAACATTTGGGCTGACGTCGAAGTGTGCGTCGGCTCTTTTCACGCGGTAGTTAGCAGATAGAAGGCGTATGGATAGGTTAGACAGCAAGTGGAATTGTAGCTTGATTCCCCGCTCTGAAACGCAGTCAAGCTTAACGAAGCTACGGTCGTTTCGTAGACGTGTGTGTAAGCAGGCGTTGCACCAAGCGTGTTTGGCACATATTTCAGGATTAGCAGCCTCTGGTTTTGGTTCAGTGAATAGAACGCCACCGCAGTTTGCTGCGAATTCGGATACGTGAATACGCGAACAACCGCATGTCCTATCGTGAAGTTTTGCGGATATTGGGACGAGTTGCTGATTGATCCGAGATAGATAGCCTTCTGGCTTGGCGCAGCATAAGACACGCCGAAAACCGAAGAGAATAGCAACAAGCCGAACAACAACATCAGGAGAGCTTTCACGGTCTTCGTCCCGAGGCTCCATGGTTGATTCGCTCATATCACGAAGTGTATGTCACAACATCTCTAACACTACACCCCTCATACCGGAATCTAGAAGACTCACCTTCGCTAAGGCTTTGCGAAGCCGTAGCGAACCACTTCGCCCAACTAGACCGCGTGAATGGGAACTAGAATCTACATTGATTAGAAGCTGTGGACGTTTTCAATTGACGAAGTGACGGATGAGTTTGGAACTCGACGGTAAAGTTGCAATAGTGACCGGCGCCGGATCCGGAATTGGCCGAGCAATTGCCATTCTATTCGCTAAGGAAGGAGCAAGAGCGGTGATCGGCGATCTCAAATCTGGTCCGACTCCTGAAGAGATCCGATCCGCAGGTGGCAAATGCGGTTTCGTGAAGACAGACGTCCGACTCGAAGCCGATGCAAAGAACCTAGTTGACTCGACGATTAAGGAGTATGGGAGATTGGATATTGTATGCAACAATGCGGGCGTAGAATTGATCAAGAAACTAGTAGATACTGACGTGAACGATTGGGACCGAATACTAGGTACGAACCTGAAAAGCGTCTACCTCGTATCCAAAGCCGCATTACCATACATGATCGCTCACAAACAAGGGGTCATAGTAAACATTGCATCGCAACTTGGGCTAGTTGCTTCTGAGGGCTGGGGAGCTTACTGTGCCTCGAAAGCAGGAGTGATTCAGTTAACGAAAGTTCTAGCGCTTGAAAACGCGAGGTACAATATCCGCGTCAACTGTATCTGCCCAGGAGCAATAGATACTCCAATGGTCGAGCGTGAGGTGAAACTTGACGTTGATCCTGCTCGCGCTCGGCAGGCGATGATAGCCAAACACCCTTTGCAACGCCTCGGAAGGCCAGAAGAGATAGCTCAGGCAGCCCTGTTTCTAGCGTCTGACCGATCGTCATTCGTCACAGGCTCTGCCCTTGTGGCTGACGGCGGATTCATACTAGAGTAGGCGGAGCGGCTCAGTCGTTAAGATTAAGATCACAACATGATTCATCAAGATGTGGTTACTTTCTGAAGCCCCATGATTTGATAGAGCTGAAAATCGTCACAGGTTGTGTGTCAATTCCTAGTTTGAAGTGAGTTTTTGAACTTTAAATATTAAGCGTAGTTCTGTGACGATCAATCCACAATTGAGACAGGCAGTGCTGATCGTTGCGAGCCATTGCAATAGTAATCTTGGTCATGTTCGCCGCGTCTATTGTATCCGTACCCGTCCATGCTTCAGGAATGTCGGTATCCGTCCATGGGCAACAGGTACATGCGAACTTTAACCTCTGGCTACACCAGAACGTCACAACCTTACCAACCGAGACGACGACCATCGACTCATCCTCCGACATGAACCTCGCCTCCGCCTTCACACAAGCATTGCACGTTGCCTACCCGGCCGCAACTCCGTCTGGGGTGACGCTGAGGGTTGATTCATCAAGCGGTAACCTGAACCTCACGGGTTCTATGGATGTCACCGGCGTATCCAACCAAACAGGCGACATTGTGACCGCGAATATGACATGGCTTCCATTCCATGTAACCTCTGACCTAAAGGCGGGAAACCTGAGCTACAATGACGTTGGAAGCACCTACTTCCGATCTGTTGTTTCGCAATACGCAGTCCTTAGCGCGATGGTGGGCCGCCCGAACGCTACCGTTACGGGCGTCACGTTCTTCGTAAACGCCTCAGCCGTCGGACCACCGGCAGCTGAAAACTATGTTGGCAACTTCACCATGCTTGACTTTCGAGCAGTGAACCCAACAGTCGGCGAATGGATCCAGAATTACACCCTCAACAACGACACAACCGCCTGGCGCTACCCTGCATCGACACCGTTGGACCTCGACATGAAAATTGATAGAAAGAACGTCACCACAAGTTACGTGGCGACCCTTGAATATTCAGCTGAGATAACCGTGCCCGGAATCGGGCGGACGAAGGGCAACGCCGTATTGCTAGGCGTTGGAACGGGACAGACGGAATGGGCTATGGCAGGGATAGTTGTAATCGCCATAATAGCAGCTGTGGCCGCGCAGTTTCTACTTCGGTCGAAAAAGAAGAAAACGGTTGTGTTCCGGAAAAAGTAGCCCGTGGCGTCTAGCCACGAACCCTTTCTTTCGCTACTCTCTCCAACTCCGCATTGTCGAAGAGCCCTTTGAACTGCTCCTTCAAAATTCCAAGATATAGTGAAACTTCGTCGTCGCTCATGTACTGAAACATGTAGTCTCCCTTGTACGGAGAGGGTTCACCGTCCCTCGAAATGTACTCGATGTGCATGAGGGGGTCTCCGCGTTTGATTGTTATTGGCTGCCGGCTATTGTTCAGGTTAACCAATTCCAAAGCCAGACGGCCAACAAACCCGCTATGCACCTTAGCCGCGTTCAGAAATGACAAGCCCATACGGCCGTATTTGCTCTTGGCCGTGAGGTGTGATACGTAGGTTGGAGGTGTGAAGACTACCTCGTAGGAGACGACGTTGCGGTGCTCTAAGTAGTGTAGGGTTGTCTCATCTCTCACCGTCAAGACGTAACCGTCCCCATCTAGCAATGCGTAGTCAAACGGGTGGATGCATTTGTACGTCTGAATCATTTTCGTTATCTGGTCTCTTCCAGCGACGCCCAAACTTAATTCCCCAAGTGTTCCCTAGCTGTGCGTTTGGTATTTCTGCGTTAGCATTTTCAGGAGTTTTAGGTGGCTAGGGAGGCGGTGAGTGTTCCGGCGAAGTAGTTGGAGTTCGCGATGAGTTGTTTCTCGCCTGTTAAGGTGATCGTAATCGATGGACTACTGCCGGTTCCAACGGTGAAGTTCACTGGAGCGTCTAGCTCGGGAGAGGTGACACCTAAGGTGGTGGTCGTCTTGTTGAATACCCAGGTCACGTTAGTCAACTCGATGCGTACCGAATCGTATGAGCCTGAGGAAAGCATCCCGGAGCCTAGTAGTTTTGTAGTGTTCTCTATTGAGAGAAGGTCGATTGTTTGAGTTTTGTTGGATATTGAAGTCCAACCTGAGGATGACTGGCCTGCAGGATGCGCCCAAATTCCACTAATCGTAACGTAAACATGGTCAGCTTGCTTAATGCCACTTGCGCGAATAGAAACTGATACGGTCCCAGAGGTTATCGAAGGGTAGACGATGATTACGATCAATACAATGGCCGCAATTGCTGCCACGACTTGCTTCGAATTCACGGGAAATCATCGCCCGCCCTATAGAAACCGTTTTCTTAAAAGTCCATTGGATTCGTTCAACAGCTTGGCCGATGAGTTCATGACAATTAACGCTGAGCAGGTAATAGTGTCTCTGTGTTCGGTCTTAGTGGCTAACTTTCGAGGCGAATAATCTGGTAACCTATCGAAGTGTTAGGGTTCGCTACTCTCCCTAGCAGCTAAGTCTTTGAGTGGGTTCAGGTCTACTTGGTGTAGTAGTTCTTCAAGGATTTGCATCGCGCAGAAGCGTAATACGTCAAGGAAGCTATCCGTTTGCTTCGATCTCCACGTGGGCCGATATCAGACCCGCGCGTGAGAAACGCTAGTGTAATAATATATCAGAGCAATTCATTGACTCACCGCTAGACAGGAAGAGAGGGCGTGTCTAGTTTCGGTCTCGGATAGGGAATTGGGATTAAGGAGGAAGACTTGGAGCGCGTGTTTGAGCCGTTCGCAGCCGTCCAGAAACCAGAATACATCAAAGGTAGAATCCGAAGGGTCAGTCAGTGCCACCGTCACCTTCACCATCCCACCCTTACGCTCTATCGTATCATGAGAAACTATCGCGCAGCTTTGTCAACGTCGTTGGAGTTGTGAATAGGATTCATGGTTAAGATTCTCGTAGTTGAAGATGAGGAGAGTATTAGGGGGTTGTGGAAGATGATGTTGGAAAATAGCGGTTACGAAGTGGCTACCGCTGCAAATGGGCCTGAGGCGGTTGAGAAGTTTGAACGAGAAAAACCGGACCTCGTGCTATTGGACGTAATACTGCCTAGGATGAATGGAATAGCGGTCTGTAAAGAATTGAAGAACCGAATGGGAAACACGGGTGAAGTTCCCGTGATTATGTGCACAGTCCTTGAGGACGAAGATCATCGCAAGATGGCGAAGGAAGCGGGATGCGACGGATACTTCGTCAAGTGTAGCCCAGCGGACCTAGTTCGAGAAGTTAAAAAATATCTCAAATCAACTTAGAAGTAAATCTTGAGAAGCATTAACGAAAGTGGGAGAAATATCATTCCCGGCCTAGGTGTGTGGATATTGAATGAGGATGACCCCCTGCGGCACACGGAAATTTTAGATCAACTCGCTCGTGATATCCCGAACCCCTTCTGTTCTGTTGAGGAGGTGTTGAAATGGTCACATCAAGATGGGTTACAGGTAACGCCAACTGTTACAAGCTATAGTCCCACCCAAGAGTCCCCACTTACAGTCAACGTGAGCAGAGCCCTAAGAGGAATGGTAAGTAGGTAAATTGCAATACGAGGTCAGGTTATTCGTTATGAATATCTTCGTTAGCTTTCTGGTCTAATGTGTAGACGATTCCGTTAGGAAGGCTGTCCCTATCCGAGCATTTCGATTATTGCCGCGTGGTATTGATCCTTGGACTTGGCCCCAGTGATTCTGTTCACTTGACGTCCATTTCTAATGAAAATCACGGTGGGTATGCTATACACTTCAAACCGCTCTACCAATCCCGAGTTTAGCTTAGCATCGACATCAACTCGGACGAGCGATATTTTACCGCCGAACTCATGAGCGAGCTCCGCCAAGGCAGGAGCCACACTGTGGCAAGGAATACACCAGTCCGCATAGAAATCTAGTAGAACAGGGATTCTAGAACTGAGCAAAGTATCTAGGGACCGTTGAATCTCGGTGGGCAAATACATCTCCGGTTTGATAGTCGCAGTTTGCTTAAGGCCTTGTTGCACAGGAGATTGTTTGCTGCGGACGCCATAG
>Ga0335079_10011131_pt1 | contig 10247 bp, 8 predicted proteins | sample Lox_Sample_33_FD_206719 | JGI IMG/M metagenome (GOLD analysis project Ga0335079, IMG submission 206719) | Soil microbial communities from Loxahatchee National Wildlife Refuge, Florida, United States - Lox_Sample_3.3 | ecosystem: Environmental > Terrestrial > Soil > Wetlands | place: USA: Florida...
CATCCGGCATGAGCGGCGGGAGGTGATGGGCGAGGTTACGCGGCTTTATCTGAGCAGCGACGGGAGCGGGTACGTAGACGTGCGGAACGAAGAGGTTGACCATTTCGAGCGCGATCTGACGCCTCCCCCGGGCGCGACCGCGTTGCACTTGCCGGAGGTGGTTGGGTCGGCAAGCCATCGTTATCACCTTGATCCCGATCTGGTGAACAGCGTGATCCGCGCGGAAAGCGGGTTTAATCCGAAGGCGGTGTCGCGCAAGGGAGCGGCGGGTCTGATGCAACTGGAACCGCAGACGGCGGCGCAGTTGGGCGTAAGTGACGTTTTCGATCCCAGTGCCAACGTGGACGGCGGAACCCGCTATCTACGGGAACTGCTGGTTCGTTACAACTTCGATTTGATCAAGGCGCTGGCGGCGTACAACGCTGGTCCGCGGCGGGTGGAACAGTATCACGGAGTGCCGCCTTATTATGAGACCCAGGCGTATGTGGCGCAGGTTGTGCGTGACTTCAATCGCAAGAAACTGGCGGAGCGGAAAGCGGCGGAGCCGAAGAAAGCCAGTGTGCACAAGACGCAGCTTGCAAAACCGAAGGCAGAGTCCGAGTAGTTTTCCGGCACTCACGCTTCATGCCGCATAACTGCGTTGACCCATCCTTCGCAGTCAGTTACCTTCAAACAGGTGCCGGGGTCGTGCCGCAGCAGTTGGCGTCTCATCCATGAACAAACAGCGCGCGATGATTTACGGATTGGTGCTGGCCGTACTGGCTGGACTGGTGTACCTACAGTTCCGCGAGTGGCGGACGTTTGATTGGGGGAAATTCGCCGAGCACACCCGCGACGTGAGCTGGGTGCACGTCATCCATGGAATTCTGTACATCTATCTGGGCTATGTGCTTCGCGCCTATCGTTGGAAGGTTTTCCTGCGGCCGGTACGTAAGGAGGTCTCGACACTGGGTCTGATTTCACCCACGGTGGTGGGATTTACCGGACTGGCGCTGCTGGGACGTCCGGGAGAACTGATTCGCCCCTACCTGATCGCCCGCCGGACCAACCTGACTTTCGCCTCGCAGTTAGGGGCGTGGGCGGTGGAACGAATCTTCGATCTGGCCGCGTTTACGGTGCTGATCGTGTCTGGGATATTTCTCCCCACCAAGCTGCGCGCATTCGCGGCCACTCGTCCGGTCTATGATCATTGGCTGCACGTGTCGGGATACTCCCTCTCGGCGCTGGTGCTGGGCTTGTTCCTGGGCACGCTGGTGATCCGGTATCGCGGGCCGAGTATCGCTTCGTGGGTGGAAAAGCGGTTCTCGCATCTGGCCAAGGGGCTGGGCCATCGAATTGCCCAACGAGTTCGCGAATTTGCCGAGGGTTTGCATACCATTCATGGGTTCTGGGCGCTGTTGCAGGCTTCGGCGGCGTCACTGTTGATGTGGTGGCTGATCGCCGTCAGCTATAAGGAGGTCACCCACGCCTACGGCGCGCCGATGCAGGCAATGAGCGTGACCAAGGTATTGTTGCTGATGGGTTCAAGCATGGCGGGATCGATGCTGCAACTGCCGGGCGTGGGCGGCGGCGCGCAACTGGCGACCATTGAAGCGCTGAATAAAGTGTTCACCATTCCGCGGGAGTTGGCGGTGAGTTGCGGGATTCTGTTGTGGCTGGTGAGCTTCATGGCCATCGTGCCGGTCGGGCTGGTGCTGGCACATCACGAACGGTTGTCGCTGCGGAAGGTGGCCGAGGAGAGCGAGAAGGCGGAGGAAGAAGAGGTGATTCCGACTGTGCCCGATTGAACTGTCAGTTTCCGGTTCCCGGTTCTCGGTTTTCAGCGCGCGAGCGCCAGCGTCCCGCCAGGGGCGTCCCCTGTTACAATCACTATTCAGCGATTAGCCCATGAAGTGTCCTTTCTGCGGATTTGCGAATGACAAAGTGGTGGATTCGCGTGAGAGCAAAGAGGCGGATTCCATCCGCCGGCGACGCGAGTGCCTGAAGTGCGAGAAGCGCTTCACCACCTACGAACGCATCGATGAAATTCCCTATATGGTGGTCAAGAAAGACGGGCGGCGGGAGAAATTCGACCGCCAGAAGGTGTTGAATGGCCTGCTGCGCGCCTGCGAGAAGCGGCCGGTGCCCATCAGCAAGCTGGAACAGATTGTGAACGAGGCAGAGAGCTTCGTGATTGAATCTCCGGAGCGCGAGCGCAAGACTAGCGAGTTGGGTGAGCTGATCATGAGCCGGTTGCGCCGCTATGACAAAGTTGCCTACGTGAGATTTGCTTCGGTGTACTTGGACTTCAAGGATGTGCAGGAATTCATGACCGAGCTGAAGGACCTGCTCAAGACCAAGGATGCTGCAGAGGTGCGCAGCAAACCTGCGAGCAAGAACTGATGTTCATCGCGGCGTGCCGCGATTCCACCGATCGATAACCGTACCTGTGGCCTACAAGATCACTCTCATTCCCGGTGATGGCATTGGTCCGGAAGTGACCCGGGCGACGGTGCGCATACTGGAAGCGACGGGTGTGAAGTTTGAGTGGGAGACCTTCGCCGCCGGCGCAGAGGCCTTCGAGAAGTATCGCGAATATATTCCCAGGGAGTTAAGCGAGTCGATTGAGCGCACCCGGGTGGGGCTGAAAGGGCCGGTGACCACGCCTGTGGGCGGCGGGTTTGCCAGCATCAACGTCACCCTGCGCAAGCAGTTTGAGCTTTACGCCAACTTTCGTCCGATCCGCAACCTGCCGCACATTCCGACCCGATATCCGGGCGTGGACCTGATTATTGTGCGCGAGAATACGGAGAGCCTGTACTCAGGGCTGGAACACGAAGTGGTCCCGGGGGTGGTGGAGAGCTTAAAGATCATTACAGAAAAAGCTTCCACGCGGATTGCGAAGTTCGCGTTCGAGTATGCCCGCAAGAACCAGCGCAAGAAGATACATGCCATCCATAAGGCGAACATCATGAAGCTGTCGGATGGCCTGTTCCTGAGTTGCTGCCGGAAGATCGCGAAAGACTTTCCGGAAGTGATTTATGCCGAGCATATTGTGGACAACACCTGCATGCAGCTGGTGATGAATCCTTATCAATATGACGTGCTGGTGATGGAAAACCTGTACGGCGATATTATTTCCGATCTGTGCGCGGCGTTTATCGGCGGGCTGGGACTGGTGCCGAGCGCGAATATTGGCGATCATTGCTCGATTTTCGAAGCTGTGCATGGTTCGGCGCCGGACATCGCCGGCAAGAACCTTGCCAATCCTACCGCGCTGATTCGTTGTTCCCTGCTGATGCTGCGGCACCTGGGGGAATTTGACGCGGCGCTGAAGATCCGCAATGCGCTGGAGAAGGTTTATCGCGACCGCGACAAGCTGACGCGAGATGTAGGCGGGAAAGCGGGCACGTCGGAGTTTGCCGATTCGATAATTGCGGCCATGGAAGCCCAGAGTACCGTTGACGCGTCCCCAAGAACATAACCACAGGGGGCACCGGGACCACAGAGGACAACTTTTGTGAAAATTCCCTTTGCAATGGCACGGATTCTGGTTCTGCTGGCGGCCGCCGCCTTTCCTTTCGCCTCGCCGGCAGGAGACTTCAAAATTACGCTTTTGGGTACGGGCGCTCCGCGTCCGGTCATGTCCCGCTTCGGACCGAGCATTCTGGTGGAAGCCGGGAAGGAGAAACTCGTTTTCGATTGCGGACGCGGTGCGGCGCAGCGCCTGTATCAACTCAACATTCCTTTCACGGAAATCACGGGTTTGTTCCTCACGCATTTGCATTCTGACCACACGGTTGGAATCCCTGATTTGTGGCTGACGGGATGGGTGATGGGCCGCGACACTCCTCTTTCGGTTTGGGGGCCGAAGGGCACGAAGGCGATGATGAAACATTTACAGGAGGCCTACGCTTTCGACATCCACATCAGGCGCGACGTAGACACGAAGCTGCCGGGCGCAGGTGCAGAGGTTATCGCAAAGGATATTGAAGAAGGCGTGGTGTATGAGCGCGGGGGCGTGAAAGTGACGGCGTTTCTGGTAGATCATGGCGAGATCAAGCCGGCGTTCGGTTATCGCGTGGACTACGGCGGACATTCGGTCACGATGTCGGGAGATACGCGGCCGTCGGAGAACCTGGTCCGGTTTGCCCAAGGAACGGACGTTCTGATTCATGAAGTGATTGATGTGCCAGCCTATGGGGACCTGTCGAAGAGTGATACGTCGGAACAAGCGAAGAAAATTATTGGGCATCATACGACCGCCGAGCAGGCAGGGACCATCTTTACGCGAGTGAAGCCCCGGCTCGCTGTTTACTCCCACATTGTCCCGCCCGACGTTCCTGATGTGGTTCCGCATACGCGAAAAACCTACGATGGGCCGCTGGAAGTTGGGGAGGATCTGATGAGCATGGAGATTGGGGATAAGATCACGGTGCATCGACCCCAGCCTTAGGCTGTCATCGCCGCCAGTCTCAGAGGAGTCCTCAGGCCGTGAACCGCTTTACTTGCGGTGCAACTCGGAGGGCCTTGCCCAGCAGCATCGGTCTGCTGAAGAAGTCGTAGAAGCGCCAATCCTCCCAGTAACTCAAATGAGCATAGGTGGGAATCGTGTAGTCAAACTGTTGGCGCTGCACGTTGCGGTAGAAGTGCAGCATCCCGCTGACCGGATCCTCCTTCGACCAGGCATTCAGCCACAGCACATGGTCGAGACTACTGGCAGTGTAGGGCTGGAACTTGTTGACCCCATAATCGGACTGAGAAGGCCGTTTACGGAATGAGTGCAAAAATGAACTGATTTGAGCCCGGACCGTTTGCTCGGCGGGAACGTACTCCCGAAAAAAATAATAGACCTTGTCCAGTGGCGATCCAAACGTCACCAGGCCCTTAATCTTATCCAGGTCTCCCTGAGAGATTTGTGCGTCCGGGGGCACGACTCCGACGACCTGATCGGGCGTACCCAGGCGCCGGTTCATGAGGTCATTCAGCAAGTCGTAAGCAATCACGCTGCCCAGGGAGTGTCCGGCCACAATCACCTGCTGATAGGAGCGCGACGTGTCCTTCAAGATGCGCGTCAAAGCGGTCGTGGCACCGGAAAGAATTGCCCTCCTGGCGGCATAGTTTTTCGCCTTGGCATCGGCGTTGACGTAGACGGCTACGTCGCCCACGAAGTCCTTTAGGAAGACCTGAATGATTCTGGCAAAAACCATAGCCAGCAAAAGTTTGAGAACCGAGAAATGCAATAGAGGCTGGAAGTACGACGCGAGTCCGACCTGCCGCCACTTCGCAACCACCAGTCCAGCCAGGGTAAATAGGACCGGCGCCACAAAATAGCGGGCGACGCGTTTGGCGATGGCCGGAGAGCCTTCCTGGCGCACCCACACCAGCGCGGCGGAGACGAATTGGCGCAGAGCCACTACGTATAGCAGCGCGGCTTGCAGAAACAGCAGGGCCATCAAAGCCAGCGACCAGGGATTGTTACCGGTCCCCTGCTTTGCGAAATCGCTTACAACTCCCGGAATGTTGGCAGCACTAGGAAGCCAGAGAAGCAGGAAGACAAAAGCCAGAAGCATCGGGGCATAAATCCAGGTGATGCGGCGGAGTTCGCGAGCCAGAATTGCCGGCTTGGTCAGACCCTCATCCGATTCTCCGTCCATAATCGCGACGTTTTGACTGAGCAACTTGATGGGCGTGAGCGTGGTCCGGATCAACCAATCGAGCGTCTGTCGATAGCTGATCTTGTCTTGCGTCTGCGGCGCCCAATAGTACTCATAGAGATCAATGTGGGCCTCTCCTGGCATGGCCTGGGGATCGACAGGATTGGTGGGGCCGTGGCGGGAAGTCTGGAGTCGAAGCATGACTTCTGTCCAATCATTGTGATCGATTCTTTGGGGACTCATCGTCAGATCGTCAATCTCACCCTCGTGCCTGAGGTAGCGGGTCAGATTTCGCGCGAACTGATCGAGGGTTTCATACGGATTTTGCTGGCCGATGCCGTGAATGACAAGAATGGCGGTATCGCGATAAGCTAGCGTCGCCAACTCCGGCACGGGCCCTGCGACGAAGCCCCGTGCCGCTTCCGCTTTTCCCAGACGGTCGATCTCATCCGAGGACACGCCTCCCTGGCAAAGGCGGAAACGAAGCCTGTCCAGGAATCGCTGGTGTTCGCGGGCAACGTCGGAATCCTTCGCGTCAGCGGGAAAAGTTTTCCGCACGGCCGCGGCATACACCGATTTTAATCTGGCTGAATCGTCATTCGAGTTGCCCGCTTGGGTTCCGTTCACGTGCGCACCTCGTTCCCAAAGTCTGGCGGTCTGGTAAGGTGCCCGCACGAACTGCCTGAGGCCAGGCAGCGGAGGCACCGCGCAATCCGCAGTCCCCCTCGATGCGCGGACTCTACGCCGCCGCACATTCTTCCAACGCTCCCGCCACAGGTCCGCGTTGACGAGGTTGGAATACAGTGGACTCACGCACTTTCCGCGTTGACGAAGTCTTTCATGATTGAGTAACATCCTCTGTTCTCTTCGCTGACAAGGAATCCCGGGGGATGGCGCACTCAACACGGCGGACAGGTGTGGTTCTCTTCCAGCTTGGCGGGCCTGACTCGCTGGAGGCCATCGAACCATTTCTTTTTAATCTGTTCTCGGACCCCGATATTATCGACTTCCCTTTCGCCCGCATCGGGCGCAAACCCCTGGCCAAACTGATCTCGAGCACCCGCGCGCGCAAGGTCCAGCACCATTACGCGACGATTGGCGGCGGCTCGCCCATCCGGCGGTTTACCGAGCAGCAGGCGCGGGCCCTGCAGTTGCGGTTGAATGAGTCTGGGATCGACGCGCGCTGCTTTGTGGCGATGCGCTACTGGCACCCGTTTACGGCGGAGGCGATCGAGCAGGTGCGGGCGGCGCAGTGTAATGAAGTGGTGCTGTTGCCGCTGTATCCGCAATGTTCCAGCACCACGACCGGCAGCAGCCTCAACGAGTGGCGGCGGCAGTTTCAGGACGACATCCCCGTGCACTGCGTCGAGCCCTTCTTTCGTCACCATCTTTATTTGGACGCGCTGGTGGAGAACATCGCGGAGACGCTGGCGCGGTTCCCGGATCCGCGACAAGCCGAACTGGTGTTCAGCGCACACAGCGTACCGCTAGCGGTGATCGAAAAGGGCGATCCTTATCAGCGGCAGATTGAGGAAACGGTGCAGCTGGTGATGCAGCGGGGCGGATGGAGCAATCGGCACCGGCTTTGCTATCAGAGCAAAGTGGGCGCCAGCAAATGGTTGCAGCCTTCGTTGCATAAAACCCTGCGCACGCTCGGGGCAGAAAAGGTGAACGAGATTTGCGTAGTCCCGATTTCTTTTGTCTCCGACCATGTAGAAACGCTGGGTGAGATCGATCATGAGGCGCGCAACGAAGCGGCGGAGTTCGGCATCGCACAATTTGAGATGATGCCGGGGCTGAACAATTCTCCAACGTTCATTTCGGCGCTCGCGGATCTAGTGGAGACCGCGCTTGGTGTAGATTGGAATGAAGGCGAGCCTCGACAGTTGGTTGCCGCCGACTAAGGTGGGGCACTCTAAATTAAGCGTTCGGCAAGTGATTGCCGCTGCGAAAGGTAAAGACGGATGGCAGACGAATCCGCCAAAGGCATACTGGGGCACCTTCCACCGTTGCCGCGGAAGGCGCTCAATAATTCGGTGATTGGCATGGAGCAGGCCTATCGGCAACGCAAGGGTCTGCCTTTGCTTTCGGACGCAGATATCGAGGCGTTGAAGGCGGGTCAGCCGATGGCGTGGGAGGTTGGCGGGGCAGCGCCGGCGCCTGCGGCCGCGACGTCGCCGGTTGCGTCCGCGTCGACAGCGACGGCAGTGGCCGCGCCCGTGGCGGCGGCTCCTCCGGTGGTGACCGGCAACATCAGCGCGGAAGTCGCGAGGTGGGTGGCGCAGGGGAAAAAGTGGAGCAAGTCAACCATCGCAGCGGAACAGGCGCGGCGTGGGCGCAAAGGCTTGCCTGCGCTCACCGAGGCCGAAATCAACGCCCTGCTGGGTGAGCCAGCGGCGGCATCGGCGCCTGCAGCGGCTCCTGTGGCTGCAGCAGCCGCTCCGGCTGCGAGAGCGGCAACTCCGGCGATGGCTGCATCTGCGGCAGCCTCGGTGGCGCGCAGCGGGGCCTCCACGAGCTATGTGGGCACACCGGCGGTGGGAACATCGAAAGCCGCAGCCGCGGGAGGAGTGGCGGCGATCGGGCCGGAAGATAACGAGATCAATCGCGCGCGGCGTCGGCTGGTGTGGGCGACGGTGGCAGCGTTTCTGACGGCGTGGTTGCTGGCCTTCTTCCGATTCTTCCTGCCGCGCACTCTGTTTGAACCCGCGACCAGCTTCAAGATCGGCTATCCCGAGGAGTACGGGTTAGGCGTGGATACCAAGTTCCAGCAGAAATACCGCATCTGGGTGGACCGCACGCCGGACCGAATTTTTGTGATTTACGCGCGCTGCACTCACCTGGGCTGCACGCCCGACTGGAAGCCGAGTGAGAACAAGTTCAAGTGCCCGTGCCACGGCAGCGGGTACGACAGCGAAGGAATTAATTTTGAAGGACCGGCGCCGCGGCCGATGGACCGGGCGCATATTGAGACTGCTCCCGACGGACAGATTCTGGTGGACGTCTCGCGGCTCTATCAGTGGCCGAAGGGTCAGCCCAGCCAGTTTAATGACGATGGAGCGTACTTGCGGGCGTAGAACAAGACCAGCAACCACAAAGGACACAGAAATTCACTAAGGAAATCTACGATGGCTGACGAGAGCAGTAACGGGAAAAACGGCAACCGGGTGCGGCTGCTGGAGCGAGTCAAGGCCGGCGTCAAAGAGGACGTGCATTCGATTAAGACTGATATGCCGGCCAAGGCGAAAGAACAGATCGAAGGCCTGAAAGATCCGACCAAGACCCAGGTCTATACTTCGATCTTCCGGCACAAGCACGATGACACGCCGCGCAACCGGGCGCTGGGCGTGCTGTCGAACGTCTTCCTGCATCTGCATCCCGCGAAGATCAATCGCGACGCAGTGCGGTACAGCTATACCTGGGGCATGGGCGGAATCACGTTTTATCTGTTCATTGTGCTGACGCTTACGGGCGTGCTTTTGATGTTCTATTACCATCCCACAAAAGTTCAGGCGTTCCGCGACGTTTTGTACCTAGAGCATGATGTTCCGTTCGGCAAACTGCTGCGCAACATGCATCGCTGGGCCGCGCACTTGATGGTGATTGCGGTCTGGCTGCACATGTTCCGCGTGTTTTTGACCGGGTCGTACAAAAAGCCGCGGGAGTTCAACTGGAACATTGGGGTGCTGCTGCTGGTGTTCACGCTGCTGCTTTCCTTCACCGGGTATCTTTTGCCCGACGATCAACTGGGCTTCTGGGCGGTGACGGTGGGCACGAACATGGCGAGGGCTACTCCGCTGCTCGGCCACGAAGGTCCGTTTGGAAAGATGATGGGAATGACGCCGTATAACGATGTGCGGTTTGGGCTGCTGGGCGGTTCAATTGTGGATGCGAATGCGTTGCTGCGGTCTTACATATGGCATTGCATCGGAATTCCCATTGTGGCGTCGGTGCTGATGATCGTCCATTTCTGGCGGGTGCGGAAAGATGGCGGCATTTCTGGACCGGCGCCGGTGATGCTGACCGCAGAAGGCGACAAGCCGCGGCGGCAAGTGTAGGGATCCGGGAGAGATTATGGATTGGAAACAGCTTTGGGAGATCTGTTCCGCGCCTGACAATGTGCCGATTGTCGGCATGATTCCACTGCTGATCTTCTATTGCTACCTGGCGTGGAAGCAGGCCAAGGCCAACGATGCTCTGATCGGGGAGCTGGAAACCAATCCGGCGATGGCCAAGACCCATCATCGCAAGAGCTGGCCGTTCCGTCCGGGATGGCAGAAGGAAGTCCACGTCTGGCCGTTTCTTCTGCGCATTGAATTTCTGGCGGCCATGATTGTCACCATCATTCTGATGGTCTGGTCGATCACCCTGTATGCGCCGCTGGAAGAACCGGCGAACCCCAACCTGACGATGAACCCGGCGAAAGCGCCGTGGTACTTTCTGGGCTTGCAGGAAATGCTGGTGTATTTCGACCCGTGGATTGCGGGCGTGGTCATGCCGACGCTGATCATTATTGGGTTGATGATCATTCCCTACATTGACACGAATCCGCTGGGCAGCGGCTATTACACCTGGAAGCAACGGAAGTTCGCCATTGGGACGTTTCTGTTT
>Ga0335079_10011132_pt1 | contig 10247 bp, 8 predicted proteins | sample Lox_Sample_33_FD_206719 | JGI IMG/M metagenome (GOLD analysis project Ga0335079, IMG submission 206719) | Soil microbial communities from Loxahatchee National Wildlife Refuge, Florida, United States - Lox_Sample_3.3 | ecosystem: Environmental > Terrestrial > Soil > Wetlands | place: USA: Florida...
GTCAGTGTGTCGAGCGCCGACTGCAGGTGGCCCGAGCAGTTCTGCGCACATAACCCCTCGGCAAACCTTTGAGGTCGACGTTGGCCTCATCCACGTGGGCGTGGGACTCGGCGCATGAAGTTCGTTTTAGGTGAACGCAACGCTCGCGCAACCGGCCGCTCCGCGGCCCGCGCGATCGCTTCGGGCGAGCGGAGCCAGCCGGCGTGTCGAAGTCCCGAGACTTCGAGGTACCTAGTCAGGACGATGGCGAGCCAACGCGCCCTCAACCCGGACGCCAACCAACGCGAGCCGCTTCCAGGATGCTGCCGCCGGCGCGACCAGGCAATCACGTGACGGCAACAGACCCGAGGCGTACCCGGTGCAGCGGCGTGCGGCCCCGCTTGCCCGCCGCCTCGATGATCCCGAGCATCCGCAGGCAGTACGCCGTCCGCTGGGCGAGCAGCACGCTGCAACCAAACAGCGCTGCCAGCTCACGCGTACTAAACGGATCCGATGGAAGCGGCGGCAGCATGAGCATGACGTCGCCGGGTCCTCGGAGCTCAACACGGTCGAGCACATCGATCAGCCGCCGCTCTCCGGGATCTCGCCTCCTGCGACCGACCCGCTCGGGTCGACCTCCGCGAACGTGATCCTCCCGCAGCACCAGCACCTCGATGGTCAGATGCGGGTGCGTCAATAGCGATGGGAACGCCACCAGCTTGTCGAACACCTCAACCACACCCGCCCGCCGTGGCGATCGACGGACCGAGGTGATCTGCCCGTCACCGTCGACCCGGACAATTCGTCGCTCGGCCGCCACGGGATAGACGATCCGAAACCGGTGCACATCAAGCAGCGCATCAAGCTTCGGGCCCAGCGCCGAGAAGCCGCCCGTCTGTACTTCGACCAACTCGCCATCCGCGCGAACCAGATCGATCACGAAGCCACCGACCGGTACCTCCAACTGGTCCTCCGGGCCGGCCAACACCGCCTTGATCGCAGCATGCAGCGGCCCCTCGCGCAACACACCGATGTGTTCGGCATCCCCGACAGCGTAGAAGTCTGCCCGGCCACACGGTGACGGGGACTCCGGGCCCGAGCCGCGACTCGGCAGCACGCGACGCGCCCCGGCCGTCACCCCACGGGCGTGTCCGGGAGGCGGGGTGAGTTCGCGCCGTGACGCTCCTCCACTCGGGGTTTGCCTGCCACCCCGCCTGTGCCGATCCCTGCGATGGTGCGTCCCATCGCAAGCACGCTAACACGCAGGGGTAACAACAGGAGATGAATCTGCGAAGAGCTTCCGAAGAGCGGGAGTCGGGTAGAGCAACCCGGCAGATGCTCGACCAGTGTTGGCCCACGGTGTCAGGCGGCGACGACGAGATGCAGCGCCCGCTGCTTGCGTTCCGTGTCCTCGGAACGAGCGCTGCACGCGCTCGGTGCGCGGCGTACCGCCGTCCGGTAGTCGCGCTGTCACCGATCTCGTTCGAGCAAGCGGCCGTGCGGTTGGGCGGCCGGCAATCGCATGGCAGCAACCCGGCGTGCGCGGGACGAGGGTTCTCTCGTTCATGCTCGAAGTAATATCAATGGCGAAAAATCATGGTGGCTGCTTCCGACGAACACCAAACGGGGCGGCAACAAGGCGGCCCTCCCTACCACGGGCATGACACCCGACCTGGGTCGCGTCCTCATTGAGCTACACACGAGAGGTGAACCTTGCCTGATTTTGTCCAGTCTGCCGTCAAGGAGATCGAAGACCAGCTTCGCGTTCTCAAGGACGAGGCATCGCGCCTCGAGGCGGCACGCGCCGCGCTGACCGGTGGCGCGCGCCGGCGCGCGCCGCGAGCCGGCAACGGGACCGTACGGACCCCCGCGGGTCCGTCGGGACGGCGGAACGTTCGCACGTCCACCCCGCGTCCTCGCCGCGGCGGTAACACGCGCGCGAACCAGGCGCTCGAGCTCGTTCGCGAGAAGCCCGGCATCACCATCCCCGAGATCGCGAAGGCGATGAAGATCCAGCCCAACTACCTCTACCGCGTCCTGCCGCAGCTGGCCTCGGACGGTCAGGTCAAGCGCGACGGCCAAGGCTGGCATCCGGCGCCGTCGTCGACGTCAACACGCACGGAGCCCGTGCGCAACGTCCCCGCGCGCCGACAGACGCGGACGGCGAAGCCGAAGTCAACGGCCTCCGCAACTCGCACCGCGAAGACCCGCCGAAGCGGCGAATCGACGTCGGCGACCAACGGCCGAACGGCCCCCGGCGCGACCAAGGCGTCGGTGCTCGCCGCGCTCGCCGGCGGTGAGGCGATGACTGCCGGCCAGGTTGCGACCAAGGCCGGCCTTGCGCGACCGACGGTCTCGACCACGCTCTCAAAGCTGGCGAAGACCGGTGAGGTGCAGAAGGCCGATCGCGGTTACCGTCTGGCAGCCACAGCCTGACACCGGCCTTACCGGTAGGCGAGGCCACCGGCCCGTATCTGGTGAGCCTCGCCGCTCCGCGCCGGCGGGGTGAAGTCCTCGCGAGTGCGGGTCCCTGCGCCGGCCGACAAAACTCCGGGCCGACGTGTCGCTCGGCCGCCGGCCCCTGCGTGTCGAAGACCACCTCACCGAAGCGTGAGTGTTCGGCCACGACCAGCTCCAGTTCGATCGGGAAGGCCTCGAGCCAGGTAACGATCGCGCCCGAGGCGAGCAGCTCCCGAGCGCTGGCGAGCGCGCGGGTAAGCCGGACCGCGCTCAGCATCGACGTCGCGCGTGCGAGCGCCTGGCGTCGACAACCGTAGGCGGGGCGGTGAAGCACCCGGCGACCGACGGAGCCGGCGGGCCAATAGGTTCCGTTCCGTCTTGCGACTGGCAACTACCGTCGGCCCGATAGCCCGTGCACCTGATCCCAGCGAGGCTCAACGAACTTGACGTCGGCGGCCGACTTCCCCGGTTGGTGACGCCTTCCAAGCTCGTGCAATCCGCGATGCGGACACATTCCCGGGAACGGGACTACGATCCCTGTGGATGCCAGATAGGCCGATCACTGGAGGCTGTCTGTGCGGCGGTGTCCGCTTCGAACTCAGCGCGCCGCCCACACTTGCCGGCTACTGCCACTGCACCCGGTGCCAGCGGCGCACGGGGACCGCCTCCTCGGCGCAGGCCCGGATTGACGGCCGCACCTTCCGGCTACTCACTGGTGCGAACCTGGTCAAGTGTTGGCGTCATCCCGAGGGCGGCTTTGAGAAGTGCTTCTGCCGCGAGTGCGGTTCTCAGCTCTTCTCGCGCGATCCCGAAGACCCCAAGCAGATGAGCATCCGCCTCAGCGCCTTCGACCATGAGCCGGCCGTCCGCCCAAGCTTTCGCGCATTCGTCGCATACTCCGCGCCCTGGGAGCCGATTCCCGACGACGGACTCGAGCGGTTCCCCGAAGCCCGCCCACGGCCCGTGTACGACCAAGGGCCCGCGCCTTCGACGCGATAGCCGCGACCCCCGGCTCCATCGAAGTCACCCTCACGGCGTTTTCATTCACGCCGGCTCACTCAATATGGACCTGCGAGCGGTGACAGCACGTATCGCCAGATGCGCACAGCACTGGTGGCGCTCGTGTTGGTCGCGATCGTGGCCCTGGCGACGGCGGCCACGGCCGGTGGCGACCGGACCGCCCGGCGCGTGAACTTCCCGGGCGTTGTCAACTTCCCGCATGCCGGCGCGTTCATCTTCGTCTGGGTGCAACCTGCACCCGTCGCGCCCCGAGCTCCGTCGCTTGCCGCGCCGTCCCGCCCACTTCCAGCCACAGGCGGCGACCCGAGAGTTGGTTTGCCGGCGGCTGAACCCCATCAACGCGTCGTCTTCCGGCGTGTGCTCGGCAAGTTCCCTCGGCGCGTCGTGGGTCCGAGCGCCGAACGCTCCCGCGCGTCTCAGCTGATCCCCTGGCGGGCCAGCTGCAGCTGAGCGCCGACGGTTGAGCGCTGGTTGTCAATCTGCAACCGGCGCTCGAGGATCGGCACGGCCGCCTGCGGCTGGCCGCTCAGCCGCATGGCACGACCGAGGTCGTAGAGCGCGTACGCGTAGGTCAGACACGTCGAGCTCGCCGGGTCGAGACATGCACCGAGGGTCTCACCGGTGGCGAGCACCGCCCGCTTGAGCACCGGCACCGCGTCGGCGGACCGGCCGGCCTCGAGCAGGCTGTGTCCCCGCGCCTCGAGCTCCGCCGCGAGGGCGGGCGACACCGGCGCAGGGGGCGGTGGGTGCGTCGACCGAGACGCGCTGACCGGACGCGCGGCGCGGGCCGTGACCACCACCCGCGGCTGCGGCCGCTTCGCCTTCGGGACGCGCGTCGCGCGTTCACCTCCCGGCGCGGATATGGCGAGGAACGCCGCCACCAGCGTAATCCCAGCCAGGAGCGCCGCCAGGGGGACTGCCCGCCGCCTGGTCTTGACCCGCGATCCCTTCGCTCGTAGCGATGCTTCGTTGCCTTCCATCGCCACGGCCGGCCGCACGGCGGCCGCCTGTCCTCGCTTCGCGGCGCGATCGCGCTCGATCGCGGTGGGCCGTGCCAGCCGGCCAAGGACCGTGAGAACCAGCCCTTCGAGACTCGAGGCTCGGTAGATCCGAACGCCCCTCCACGCCGGATCGGGCTCCGTACGCGTCGACAGCGGACGTTCGATCGGATCCGGTGTCGGTCGCGTGGCGGGGTCGTTGGCGGGATCGAGCCGCACGCCAGCCGCCGCTCGCTCCTCGCCGCAGCAGCGCTCGATCGCCACCCCAGCCAGTTCGAGCTCGGACACGACGCTGGCGGGGAGCTCAACGCCGGCCGCCCGCAACTCGCCGTAGCTCACCGGCGCGCCGGCCGCGCGGCGCAGAGCAGCGAGCACCAGCGCCTGCTGGTGATCGCGCCCCTCCAGCCGGATCTCCGAGGCCGGCAGTTGACCGCGAGCATCCTGAGTCCGACCGGGCGTGCGGTGCGAGAAAAACTTGTTGCCCAAGACCCACCTCCTGGTCTGACCGACGTGGGGCTGTCCGAATTATCCGCCTCGGCTGACCGTGGTGGACTGCCCTCGGGCAGGTGATGAACGGGGCCGGGCTGATCGCGCTGGGATCGCGCTGCAGGACAACCGCCAATGGCTGCGGGCCGACGGGCGATGGACCTCAGTGACCTCAGCGCTCGTCCGCGAGTGACTCTCCCGACGACGGAGGCCGCGAAGATCAGGGTGACGAGGACCGTCCCGACAGCTAAGACCCTGCCCATAGTCGGTTGCTCGCCCGGACCCGCCCGGTGTCGAGCATCCGGCTGTCGCGAGATCAGCTTCGGGGCTCGGTGCGGCGACCGAAACGGGGCGGAAGTCCTCCGACGTCGGGGGCGACTAGCCTCCGGGAGGATGGAGGAGCGAGTCGACCTTGGTCCGTTCCGGGCGATCCGCCACAAGGGCGACGCCGACCGCGTCGCCGTGCTGCTCCCGGGGCAGTTCTATCCGACCCGGGCGCCGGCGCTCTGGTTCGCGCGCGAGGCGGCGATGGCCCAGGGCTGGAGCGCGCTCGAGGTGCTGGGCGAGCCGGGAGACCACGAGGATCCGCTGGGGTGGGAGCGGTCGTGTGCCGAGCGCGCGCTCGAGGCCGCCGACCCCGCGCGGGTGCTCGTGATCGGCAAGTCGCTCGCGAGCCTGCTCGCCGGCGAGATCAGCGACCGCGGCCTGGCGGCGGTGTGGCTGACGCCGCTGCTGAACGAGCCGTCGGTGACCGACGGCCTCACCCGGACGCGGCAACCCGCGCTCCTCGTCGGCGGCGGAGCCGACCCCACCTGGCGCCCCGGCGCGGTTCCCCGCGGGCGCGAGATCGACGTGCTCGAGCTACCGGGCGCCGATCACGCGCTCGAGGTGCCCGGCGATCCAGTCACGTCGCTCGCCGGACTGACCCGGATGACGGACGCGATCGTCCGATTCGCCGGCCGCGCCTGACCCGACCGGGCGCTCAGCCAACCGGATACGCCGACTCGGGCACGACCACCGAGTTCGCGGTCTTGTCGTGCCAGCACTGCTTCTCCCGGTCCCACAGCATCCACAGGTAGCCGATGTAGATGATCAGCGCGGACACGATGCTGGTGACGTAGCGAATCGCGGCCCGCCCGTAGCCGATGCTGCCGCCCGTGTCGAAGTCGATCACCCTGATCCCCAACGCGCGCTTGCCGAGCGTCTGGCCTCTGGGGCCGCCCTCGAAATAGGTGTAGTAGGAGATGGAGACGATGAAGCCGAGCGCATAGCCGCCGCCCTTGAGAATCGCGACCAGGATCGCGGTGAGGACGCCGAGCAGGATCCCGTCGATGAACACCGCGCCGAACCGGCGCCAGAACCCCGAGCGTGGACCGGTCGCCCTTCCGGTGGCTGCGTACGCGCCTGTCGACATGACCCCTCCTCGTGCGAGACTTCGGGTGCGAACGTGTGGCGAACGCTAACCCGCGGCGCGGCGGACATGCAACTTTGAAGCGTTCAGCGGGTTCGCTTGATCCGCTCGAGCTCCTCCAGGAACCGCTCGGGCCCGAGATCGGGCGGGGCCGAGCTGACCTTCGGACGAAGCCCGTCGGCGAGCCGGATCGCGAGCTCGCGCCGGGCCTGGCGCTCGAGGCCCCCGCGGCGCTCGAGGAACCGCCGCACCGCCGCGAGCTCCTGCGGCGTGACCGCGCTCGTATCCCAGCGATCGGCCGACTCCGCGCGGCCGGCGCCGACCGCGTAACCCGACCCCGGAGGAGCCGGCGCGGCGCGCAATCGCTTGGCCGCGGGCTGCTCACGCGTGACGATCGTCCCGGCCGCGATGTCTCCCGGGCGCTGGTTGCGGCTGGTCACCGCGATCGAGACGATCGACGGGATGTACAGGAGCAGGGGCCCGTCGATCAGGCGCATCAGGTTGCGAATCGAGCTCGCCGGGAGGTCGACCGGCGTGCCGGAATCGCGGAGCACCCGAAGATTGCTCATCCGCTTGCCGGGCGTCTGGCCGTCGTTGAGGACCTCGAACAGGATCGGGTAAAACAGCAGGATCGCGAACGCGCCCAGCACGTACACGACTCCGGACACGCCGCCTGAGGAGCCGGCGACCGGACCGGTGATCAAGGCAAGGATCGCGAGCACGATCAGCATGATCATCAGGTCGATGCCGCCCGCGATGAACCGTGACCCGAGGCCGGCCAGCTGGAGCCGGAGCTCGAGACCCTCCGGTGTGGCGATCGTGATGCTCTCGTCCAGGTCCACGGAATGAACCTAGAGACTTTCCTCCAGCAACGATCCTCGAAGTGGGACGCGCTCGAGCGCGACCTCGCGGCCTCCGTCCGGCCCGGGCGGCTCCCCCCCGAGCGGACGCTCGAGGTCGGGCGCGAGTACCGCGCGGTGGTGGCGGACCTGGCCTTCGCCCGCCGGCGCTTCCCGGGCGATCCGGTCGTCGACCGGCTCGAGCGGCTCGCGCTCGCCGGCCGCCAGGCGATCTACTCGGGCCGTCCCCGCAACGCCGCGGGCGCCCTGCTCGAGTTCGCCACCACGGGCTACTGGCGGCTGGTGATCGGCGAGCCGGGCGTGCTGGCCGTCGCTGTGATCGCGCTCATCGCTCCATGCGTGCTGGCCGCGATCTGGGCGCTGCACGACCCGGCGGCGGCGCTCGGGCTGGTTCCCGGCGTGTTCAAGGGAGCGGCGCATCCGCACGTGCGCCACCTTCCGCTCGGCGCCGCCACCCAGGCCGTGCTCGCGAGCTCTATCTTCACCAACAACATCCGGGTCGCGTTCCTCGCGTTCGCGGGCGGGCTCACGCTCGGGTTCGGGACGATCGCGCTGCTCGTCTACAACGGCGCGCTGCTCGGCGCGCTCGCCGGCATCACGATCCAGGCGGGGAACTTCTCGGTGTTCGTGCGCTACGTCGCTCCGCACGGGCTGCTCGAGCTTTCGTGCATCGCCGTGTCCGGCGCTGCGGGGCTCCGTCTGGCGTGGGCGCTGATCGATCCGGGCACGCTGCCGCGCGGAGCGTCGCTGCGCGCCGCCGCCCGGCCGGCGGTGACGCTCGCGCTCGGCACCGCGCCGTGGCTGGTCGTCGCCGGGCTGACCGAGGGTTTCGTGACCCCCCGCGGCCTGCCACTCGGGGCCGCGCTCGCCGTCGGGGTGTTCTGGTTTGCGGTCTATTGGAGCCTGGTCGCGATCCGGGGTCATAGCCGCGCTCGGGCCTTGGCTTCCAGATAAGCTCGCAGGCAGCGGTCGGCCAGCTCGCCGGCGCCGGCCTCGATCACCACCGCCCCCGCCCGCGTGAGCGTTGCCGCCGCGCCGGCCCTGGCCTCGAGCACGTCGAGCGCCACCAGACCCTCGGCCGCGCCCAGCGTCGTCGACGGCGGCGCCAGCGCAGCCCGCTCGAGCGCCGGGTCGGTGGCGGTCACCACCAGCACCACATGCCGGCGCGCGAGCATCGGGATCGCCTCGATCAACGACCGCGCGGCCGCCTCGTCGACGAGGTCGGTGAACACCGCCACGAGCGCCCGCCGGGACCGTCCGACGCGCTGGAACGCACGCTCGAAGTCCGAGTCGACCGGGGCGGCCTCGACGTCGAACAGCGACTCTATGACCCGGCGACCGGACAGGTGCGCCGGCGCCACCACGCGGCGGATCGTCTCGTCGAACGCGATCGCGCCGCACCGGTCGCCGAGTTCGTCGGCCGCCAGCGCGAGCATCGTCACCGCGTCGAGCGACGCGTCGAGCATCGTGCGCGACCCGATCGGTGCCGTCATCAGCCGGCCTGTGTCGAGCAGGCAGACGAGATCGCGGTCGCGCTCGACCCGGTACTGGTTGCTCATCGGCCGCCCCATCCGCGCGGTCGCCCGCCAGTTCAGCTGCCGGATGTCGTCGTCGGGCGTGTACTCCCGGATCGACTCGAACTCGGTACCGAGGCCGAGCGGCCCGCGCGCGAGCCTGCCCGGATGCCCGGCGAGCTCGCGCCGCAGCCGCACGATCAGCGCGTGCGCCTTCAGCAGGTCGGGATACACGCGGATCGCCAGCGCGTCCCCCGGCGGGTGGTTGACTCGCGCAAGGCCGAGCGGACCGACGCTCGCGCTCGCCACGCCCGGCAGCGTGTGCCGCCCGCGCCGGCGCGGCACGAGCGACCCCGCAAATTCCTCCACGCCGGTCTCGCGGTCGAGCTCGAATGCCGGGATGGCCGGCTGGCGCAGCATGACTCGGCGGTGGTCGCGCACGGCCGCGCGAACGTCGATCGAGGTCGCCACGCCGCGCGAGAGCACCGGCGAGAGCGCCCGCTCGACCGCTGGCGGCTCGCGCACCGTCCACGCGTCGACGCCCGCCGCGGCGACCAGCGCGATCACGGCCGCGACCGCCAGCCACACCGGAACCAGCAGGGTGGCGAGCGCGATCGCCGCCAGAATCGCGGCCGTGCGGATCGTGGGCGCGGCAGTGCGCAGTGGCATCAGCGCGGGACGGGGACGTCCTCGATCGCGGCGCGGATCGCGTCGCGGGCACCGTACCGCTCGAGCTCGGCTTCGGGCGTGAGGATCAGTCGGTGTGCCAGCGCCGACGGGGCGATTCCGGCGACGTCGTCAGGGGTCACGAACGCGCGGCCGGCGAGGCGAGCGGCCGCCTTGGCCGCCACCAGCAGGTGGACCGCCGCCCGCGGCGAGGCGCCGAGCGAGACGCTCGGAAGCTCGCGGGTGCGGCGCACGAGATCGACCACATAGCCGGCCACCTCGCCGGAGACGGCGGTCTCGTCGATCGCACGACGCGCGGTTCGCAGCTCGTCACGGCTGACGACCTCGCGCACGCCGGCAAGCGTGCTCGGAGTCAGGCCCCGGCGCGGCAGCGACAGCATCGCCCGCTCCTGCTCGGCGGTCGGATACCCGATGTCGACCCGCAGCATGAATCGGTCCAGCTGCGCCTCGGGCAGCGGATAGGTCCCCTCGTACTCGATCGGGTTCTGCGTCGCGACGACCAGGAACGGATCGGGCAGCGCGTGCGCATCGCCGTCGACCGAGACCTGGCCCTCCTGCATCGCCTCGAGCAGCGCCGCCTGGGTCTTGGGCGGGGTCCGGTTGATCTCGTCGGCCAGGAGGATGTTGGTGAACACCGGACCCGGTCGGAACTCGAGCTGGCCCTCTCGCAGCACCATCGTCCCCGTCAGGTCCGACGGGAGCATGTCGGGCGTGAATTGCACGCGGCCGAACTCGAGCCCGAGCGCGCGGGCCACCGAGCGGGCGAGCAGCGTCTTGGCGACGCCGGGCGGTCCCTCGATCAGCACGTGACCGCTGCCCGCCAGCGCGCTGA
>Ga0335079_10011135_pt1 | contig 10244 bp, 6 predicted proteins | sample Lox_Sample_33_FD_206719 | JGI IMG/M metagenome (GOLD analysis project Ga0335079, IMG submission 206719) | Soil microbial communities from Loxahatchee National Wildlife Refuge, Florida, United States - Lox_Sample_3.3 | ecosystem: Environmental > Terrestrial > Soil > Wetlands | place: USA: Florida...
TCCATCGATGATGAGTTGGTTAGGATTCATCGGTCCTTTTTTCGAGGTATTGGGAAACTTAACGATCGTGGAAAAGCTGTAGGTCTGTGCGAAACCCAAAACTGGGAAAAATAGAAAAAGCGCCAGAACTTTTGTTTTCACCTTTTATCCTCTCCTTACTTTTTGCTCGTATTTGCCACATGCAACGAGCAGCGCGCCATTCAAAATGGCCGTTGATGCGGATTGCCAACTTTTCAAGGGGGGCTAGATCCTTATTGCTGAGTCACACTCACTATTCAATGCAGTAAAAACTGTAGCCATGGTATATACGAGCCGACGTTGGATGCAGTTCGTTTGCGATTCCGTTAAGGGGGGAGCCTGGATCTCGTTTGCATGGATCTGCCGGGAGGTCCCATACAATGTTTACTGTATGCGGGGCCCCCGCTCTGGTCGCTAGAATTAGAATAGTTAGCGCACCAACCACCCGGGGCTAAAAGACATTTGCCAATGTGACCAGTACCGCCAGCTGGGCTGGTCGCCAGAGAATGAGTCGCTGGGGCGGATTGCTTTCATGATGGGAATCAACAAAAACTCCGAAGACGCCTTCGAGGAAAAGGCGCGGCTGCTCGATTTAGCCAACGACGCAATCATCGTACGCGACGCGTCCGACCGAATTACCTTTTGGAACAAAGGCGCGACGGCAATCTATGGCTTCAGCCGGCAGGAAGCCATTGGCCAAGTAACTCATGATTTGTTCCGTACTCAATTCCCTGAGCCGCTTCAGTCGATCCAAGAGAAATTGCTACGGGACGGGCAGTGGTCCGGAGAGCTCAGACATACTTGCGCGACTGGCGCCGTAAAGATTCTCTCTACGCGGTGGGTCGTCGAGCGCGATGAGTCCGGAAACGTTCGTTCAGTTCTTGAGTCCAATCGCGATATCACAGAAGCCAAACGAGCGGAGGAAACACAAAACCGGCTTGCCGCCATTGTCGAGTCGTCCGACGATGCGATCGTATCCAAGGATCTGAACGGCATCATCAATAGTTGGAATAAAGCTGCCGAACGAATGTTCGGATACACCGCAAACGAAGCCATCGGCCAACCCATCACTCTGATCATTCCACCGGATCGCAAAGACGAAGAGAAAGACATCCTGGCCCGCATTGGCCGGGGGGAACGCATTGATCATTTTCAGACCATACGCCAGCGCAAGGACGGCACACGGTTCGATGTGTCGGTAACAATTTCGCCTGTGCGCGATTTCTCTGGGCGTGTAATCGGATCGTCCAAGGTGGCCCGCGACATTACGGCGCAAAAGCGAACCGAGCAGGCGCTGCGTGAGAGCAAACAGCTTTATCAGGCAGTCACCGATGCTTCTCCGGTCATGATTTGGCTGTCGGGGACAGACGGACTTTGCTATTACTTCAACAAGGGCTGGTTGGACTTTACCGGCCGCACGCTGGAGCAGGAGGCGGGCAATGGTTGGACACAGAATGTCCATCCGGACGACTTAGACCGCTGCGTCAAAACCTACATCAAGAACTTCGATGGCCGTAGTTCATTTGAAATGGAGTATCGTTTGCGGCATCACAGTGGACAATACCGCTGGATTTTCGATCGTGGAGTGCCTTGCTTTACGCCCGACGGAACGTTTGAAGGATATGTAGGCGGCTGCCTCGATATACACGATAGAAAAGAAATTGCGGATAAGATTCGAGTGGCCGATGAAAGCGTGCGCCTGCTCAGGGTTCAAGAAGAAGAACGACGGCGTATTGCCCGAGAATTCCATGACAGCGCTGGTCAAACGCTAACGGTTCTTGGATTGAGTCTCGCGCAGCTGGTGCAAAAAGTACAGATGATAGCGCCGGAGTTGGCGAAGGAAGGAAAAGAGATAGAAGAAGTGGTTCAACAACTCCATCGCGAGATACGTACGACGTCGTATCTGCTGCATCCGCCGCTGTTAGATGAAGCTGGAGTGAAGCCGGCTCTGAGCTGGTACCTGCAGGGTGTTATGGAACGCAGCGGTATCGCGATTGAGCTTGACATCCCTGAAGATTTTGGCAGGCTTCCTGCCGAGATGGAGCTTGCGATCTTTCGCGTAGTGCAAGAGTGTCTAACCAACATTCACCGTCACGCGGAGAGCAAGACCGCCCGCATTCGAATAAGTCGTGAAAAGGCGAGGGTTCGCATCGAAGTACGGGATGAGGGCAAGGGAATGTCGCCGCAACGTCTGGCGGAAATCCAGATGCAGGGATCGGGCGTCGGGATCGGCGGCATCCGAGAGCGCCTACGCCGATTTCACGGCGAGCTGAAGATCGAATCCAACGGTTCAGGGACGACGGTCTCTGCCGTGATCCCGCTGCTGAATGAACCTCCCGTGGCGGATTTCGAGCCTCTTCAAGCCGCCGTCTGAAAGGGCATCTTAAAACCTTTGCGCATGAAAACTGTTTTTGAGGCGGCAGGCGGCAATGACGGCATGCGCCGATTGGCTCACGCCTGGCACGAGCGTGTGATGGCCGACGAGATTGTGGCCCATGCGTTCAGTCACGGATTTCAGCCTGACCATGTCGAGCGGCTCGCTGCGTACTGGGCTGAGGCGCTGGGCGGCCCTACGGCGTATTCCGATTCCTACGGCGACGAAACCAGCGTCGTCAGAATCCACAGCGGGAACGGCGAGCACGAGGAAATGGATCGCCGCGCGATTGCCTGCTTCCATCTGGCTCTCGCCGATGCTGGACTCGCCAGCGACGATCGGTTGCGGCAAGTGCTCCACGATTACTTCGAATGGGCGACCACGACGACAATGGCCCGCTATCAGGAGTCCGCTGATGACGTGCCACAGGGTCTTAGCATCCCACGCTGGTCCTGGGACGGATTGCAGAAGTAACACTCAGCGCGCCCACTCAAGGCAACGGCGGGCTTGAATCGGCTGCCCGGTTGAATACTTGCGTATAGTTGATGCACCTGTGCTTGTGTGCGGAGGAAGTCCTACATGAAGCAACTCCTCGTCGTTGCGATGACGTTCATGTCGTCGGCTGCGATTGCGCAGCGGGGGCCGACCGATTCAGCACTGCTCGAGCATCTTGCCGGAAAGTGGGTGATACAGAATCGTTGGAGAACAATGAGAGCACTTCTTTCAAGCTTGCAGGTATTCATCTCGTGTCTATCGAACCGGAGTTTAAAAAAATGCCCCGCAATTCTGCGGGGCATCTCGATAAACCCGAAAAGTGAATTCCCAACCTACCGCGCCGGGTACTCTGCGGGGATCGGCACAGGGACGCGCTTGTCGATCGGGATGAATTCGCGCTCGCCCGATCCGGTGTAGATCTGGCGCGGGCGGGCGATTTTCTGTTCGGGATCGCGCATGAGTTCTTCCCACTGCGCGAGCCATCCGGCGGTGCGTGGAATCGCGAACAGCACCGTGAACATCTCCGGCCGGAATCCCATGGCCTGATACATGATTCCGGAGTAGAAATCCACGTTCGGATAGAGTTTGCGCTTCACGAAGTATTCGTCTTCGAGAGCGATGCGTTCGAGTTCGAGCGCGATATCAAGTTTCGAATTGCGTCCGGTCACCTCGAACACCTGCTCGGCGCTCCAGCGGATGATTTTCGCGCGCGGATCGTAGTTCTTGTAGATGCGGTGCCCGAAGCCCATCAACTTAAAATGCCCGTCTTTCACGCGCTTGATATAAGCCGGCACGTTGTCCTTGCTGCCGATTTCATCGAGCATCTTGAGGACTTCTTCGTTGGCGCCGCCGTGTAGAGGTCCGGCGAGCGCCGATGCCGCGGAAGCAACTGAGAGATACGGATCGCTCTCGGAACTGCCCACGGTCCGCATGGTGCTGGTGCTGCAGTTCTGTTCGTGGTCGGCGTGGAGGATGAACAGAATGTCGAGTGCGCGGGCGATCGCCGGATGCGCCACATACTTCGGTTCGACCATCTTCCACAGCATGTTCATGAAATTTTCGGTGTAGCTCAGATCGTTATCGGGATAGACATAAGGGAATCCGACATTGTGCCGGTACGACATGGCCGCGATCGACGGCACCTTGCCGATAAGGCGGACGATCTGGTGCATGCGATCTTTGGGGCTGCGGACGAGCTTGGCATCGGGATACACGCTCGACAGCGCCGCGATTGTGCTGACGAACATCGACATGGGGTGGGCGGAGTATCGGAAGCCTTCCATGAATTTCTTTGTCGTTTCGTGCAGCATGGTGTGGTGGGTGATGTCATAGACCCACTGGTTCAGTTCTTTCTCGGTGGGCAGCTCGCCGAAGAGCAACAGGTAGGCGACTTCCAAAAATGTGCAGCGCTCGGCTAGGACTTCAATGGGATATCCGCGATAGCGCAGGATGCCCTTGTCTCCATCGATGTACGTGATGGCGCTCTTGCACGACGCGGTGTTCATGTAGGCCGGATCGTAGGTCATGAGGCCGAAATCTTCGGGGCCGGTTTTAATCTGCCGCAGATCCATGGCGCGGATCGTGCCGTTATCGACCGGAACGGTATAGGTCTTATTTGTGCGATTGTCGGTTATTGTGAGGGTATTTTCGGGCATTGCAGTTTCCGCCTTTATACGCGCGCTCTAACAAGCATAGCCGAGCGTATGTCCGTTTCCCAAGTCAATCTGTGATTTAAATCACACCCGAACGTGAATGTAGATGCAAACGGAGGCGGCCAGGTGGGCCGAAGTGCGGGATGATTTGACGGAGATTGTGGGCTATTTACCGGCTGGAGCCTGGTTTCAGGGCATAATAGCCTTCGCGAGCCTGAATGGTCAGCTTTTCACCTGTGTTCAGCCGGACTTTCAGCTTGTGAAATTTACCGTCGAGCTTTGGCGGAGAGAAACCAAGTACATATATGTATTCCGGTTGGTCGGCGGTGCGGCGGAAACCTTCGTCCAGATCGTTGTTGTTGTGGAAGAAGGTGCCTCCGGTGCTGTAGGCGAGATCGGCGAGGACCTCGCTCTGGGCAGAATCCCCTTCCCTGTCGTAGCGGAACTGGACGACTGAGTTGGCGGAATGGGCCTGATTCGGCGCGGACATCGGAACAACGAGACCACGGACGTCGAGCGTGTTGACAACGATCTCATCCCGTAGCGCGGCTTCGGTCAAATTGGCGATCGCCTCGCGCACTGCCGGATCAAGCACGAGGAATCCAGGAGAAACGAGAACGACATTGCGGCTACCGGGTGCGCTGGCAGTTCTGTGGAAGACATAGCGCAACACGCTCAGAAGCGACTGATTCTCGGCGCTCGCAGCGCTGACGATTTCCATAGCTGTCGAGCGAGCGATCTGTTCGGCATGCATCAACTCGGCGCCCGATCCCGACCCACCAAATGCGCAGTTGAGCGCGTCGCGCGTGGCAAGGCCGAGAGCTTCGCGATCATTCTGATTGACGATGAGATCTGCCGTGTACGGACTGATGGGCGGACACATCGGACCGTGAACGACAGGATGGGTCCGAAGAGATTTCAGAGCCTGCTGTAACTTGTCAGGATCGTTCGTGAAATCGAGCATGACTTGCCCAGAGGTTGTGAAGATGGCGGCGCGGTCTTCGGTCTGGAGTCTGGACAAGTGGTGGGAGGCGGCATTGCGCGCGGCGGCTAGATCTTCAAAGGATGTGTGGATGTCATCGAAAACATAGGCGACGTAGCGGTCGGGACGGGCGGGTGTCTGAGCGGGTTCGGCCATTGTCGGAGGACGCGCGCCTGTATCGACAGTTATAGACTTGGATTTCTCGATTGAGAAAGTCTTGATCTCTTGCGGCTTGCCGTTGTCGAACAGTTCGAAGTTTTCTTTCTTCAAATTCCCCACAGAGTTTCCCTTCGGATCGCGCAGCACGACCGTCACGGGCACGAAGCGAACGCTTACTTTCAGGGTTGTCACGGGCGAAGGAGCTGGGGGCACAGCCTTCGCCGTCACTGCAAACGCCGCAGACCGCTTGTGGCTTTCGTTCTCGAGACGGGATAGCCGATCGAGAGCGCGAAGAGTGGAGGCGTCCTCCTGATTTCGTAACTCCGAGTCGAGGAGGGCCTGATCTTCGCGGATGGCTTGTTCGCGCAGGATAGAGTAGAGAGTTTCAGACTGTTCGAGTTCACGCACTGCATTTGCGGCGTCAGACTCGGAATTTGACGCCGATGTCTCCGATTCCTTCGAAGGAACATCTAGCAGGATGTGGGCCGTGGCACGAAATTCGTGGCAATTGCGAAACTGCACCACATTGCGCGTGGGCTCCTCGCCTTTGGAACGGGTAGCCACGACAAAGCTGGTCGGCAACAGAAAGGAACCTGCCGCGCCGAAAGCCACGTTCTCGTAGTCGATCGCTTGGGAGGCGGACTCTATGGCGAATCCGCGTGGAATTTGAGTTGCGGCGGCGTCAAAGTGCAGAATTCGGCGGGTTTGCTGGTCGATCCACAGTTCTCCAGCGTAGGGAGGCGCAACCATCTGATCGGCTGTGCGCAGTCTCCAAAGCGGATTGTTCTGCTTCGAAATCCGGTAAGAGAAAATCCAGATCGGCCGGCCATCAACCGAACCATCTTCGACGAATTCAAATATTGCATGATTTAGCGGGTCGAAGATGGAGCGGAGATTGTTGCTGCTGAACTCTCCCGTCGACCACAAACCGGGAGATTGCGAGAGGCTGTCGGAAACCGGCCGACCATTGCGCTTGATTTTAGAGTAGAACTCCCGTCCGTCCTGGTAGCGGACAGAAGCCGTGATGAGATCGAATGGCACTTTGTTCCTGCCGCGGTAGCGCGAGGCATCCTGATCACAGATGAAGTTCGGCATCTTCTGCGCCATGGTGTTCGCGAATTGACAGACGCCGCGTACAGCTTCGGCGTGCGGCAAATCGTCGAGAAGCCATGCGCAGGGGTCATTGTTGACCGTGAATACCTGGGGGACCGCCGAAGTTGCTGGCGCTGGAGTTTCCTGGCAAAACGACGGGATGCTTAGAATGCCGAACAGACAGATCGAAGCCAGCGGGCGGCGACAGCGCATAGCAGGATCGAAGTCCCATGACCCCGGGACTCACGGCAATAATACTCCCGCACGCCCATAGCACGTAGAGGCAGCCGCCTCGGCTGCGGGGCCCGGGTGGCAATCACCCTTGCGGCTTTGAGTTTCCTGGTCATGGCACTTGAGAGGTGAACGAATGCCTCCGCCCGTACATATAAAAGAAAACCGGCGGCCAGAGCCGCCGGTCAGCAGTTACACGTGATGTGTTAGTTGGAATCGTCGCGGCGCTTCAAGGTCGGACGATCATCATCATTCTTGTCGTTCGACGTATCGCTGGTATTCGAGGTGCGCCGCAGGCTGGGCTTGGAGCTGTCCTTCTGGTCAAGCAGCTTATGCTTGTTCTCAATCGCGGCCAGGCGCGCTTTGACTTCGTCGAACTCGGAAGTCGTCACGATGTACTCAGCCTTGGCGGGAAGAATCTCGCGGATTTCTTCCTGCGATTTCTCGATGCGGTCGGGAGTCTGCGGGTGCGTATCGAAGGCTTTCGATAGAGTGCCCGGTTTCTTTTTCTCCATCGCCTGAATCTTTTCGAAGAAGGAGACGAAGGCAGAAGGATCGTATCCGGCGCGATACATGTACTGAATGCCGAGGTAGTCGGCTTGCGCCTCGAAGGTGCGTGAGAAGTGCAGGAACGTCAGCGGAATGCCGAGTCCCATACCTTCGTAGATGCCATATCCGAGCGCGCCGCCCATGAAGATGGCGGGCAGCGAGGCGAGCTGCAGCAGGTTGGCGCGGGTCATTTCACGCGCATAGTGGCAGGCGGCAACGTGCGCGATCTCATGCGCCATTACGCCAGCCATCTCGGCCTCTTCGTCAGCCGCGAGGATCAGGCCGGAGTTCACGTAGAAGAATCCGCCGGGCAGAGCCATTGCGTTGACGACGTCGGAGTCGATGACCTTAATCGTGAACGGAACCTGCGCGTCGGAGTTGCGAACCAGATTCTGACCGATCCGGTTGACGTACTCCGTGATGACGGGATCATTGATCAACTTGATCTGCGATTCGATCTGCTGCGCATACTGGCGGCCGAGGGCGACCTGCTTCTCAACGGAGTACCAGTTCCCGACGCCGCGTCCGCAGCCGACGTTGCGGTTTCCGACGGCATCGACGTCGGTCTTGCCGCCGTCGTGCTTGATCTGATCCTCTTCTTGGGTGGGGAGTGCCGCGGGCTGCTGCTTGGGTGCGTTTTGAACGTCGCCTGCCTTGGGTTGTCCCTGATCGGGATCGGAGCCCGGAGCCTGCGTCGAGGGCGGATTCTGCCCGGGAGTCGTGGTTTGCGCGACCATCCAGGGCCCTGCGGTGAATGCCGCCAATCCTAGCGCGATTGCCAGCGATCGGAATTTCATAGGGTACTCCTTGAGCCTGATTATACGCCGGGTAGGGAGACACCTAGCCCCAAATCTGAGCCGTGTTCGTTAGACGCTAACCCGGCGGGCGGGGTTATCCCGGGCGCGCTGGAAAAGCGAACGGAAGGTGGCGGAAAGGTAATTTTTTCAAAGCTTCCGGGAGCGGGGCGGCCATCCCCCGTAAGGGGCACCAAAAAAACTGCGGCGCGCTAAAACCTGCTCTGCCGGAGGGTCGACGCGGCAGTCTCCAGGTGATCCGCGTCCGCCGCCTATTTTCCCGCGTCGGAGAGAAGTCCATACACCGTTAGCTTCGATTGGGTGCCGACGTATACCTTGCCATTTGCGATCGTGGGTACGGTGAACTTTACGGCAGGCCCGGCGCTATCGCGGCTCGATTTCTGACTGCTGTTGTAGAGTTCCGTCCCCAGGTTCGTGGCGTTGTAGGCGTGGAGAACAGCGTTTCCTCCTGTTTTGTATCCGGAATTATTAAGGATCCACAGGATGGCGTTATTGGTTTGATTGGCGGAAATGGAAGGAGTCGTCCCTGGGTATCCAAAGGACTTAGCTGTTTCCGAGCTCGGTGTGGTCGAAAGCAAGCCAGTGCTCGTGTTGAACGTGAACGCCTTCAGGACATCGCTGCTGGCTCCGAAGTAGACATGGTTATTCCACCATGCAGGCGAGTTCCACATGCCCTTGTCGGCTCCGGCAAGGTATTGAACAATCTGGTCGTTATTGGAGGAGTTGTAATGGCCCATGTTGTCGCGGTTGACGAGATAGATGTTTCCGACCTTGTCGCTTTGCACCAACAGATGAGTATGGGGTCCTCCGGTTTGATCGGGTAGCAGGAGCAGGCCTCCGGAGCCGATATCGTGATCGCCGGAATCGAGGTTGGTCCCGTCGTAGGGCTCGAAATAGTCCGCTACGGGGAATGTGCTGCCGGACGGTGGAGACAGCTTCACGATGGCTTGGCCGTAGTCTTTGCCGCTCGTGTTGACGTCGAACGTGCCGTTGGCGACCGGGAAGAATGTATTAAAAGAGGCATCGCCGGCGGGACCATTGCCGCTCTCCCAGATAGCGCCTTCAGATGCGTTCGGCGTCGTCACCCAGACTGCTTTCTGGGCTAGCGTTGACGAATTGTAGGCCATCAGCCAGCCGTGATACGCATTCTTGTCACAAAGAGATCCCCAGGCGATATAGACAAGGCCATTCTGCAGCAGCAGGGCCGCGCGCTGATTCTGCACGAGCGGGTCGAAACTGAGAGTGCCGTTCTTCGAGCCCTTGCCGGTTCCACTGACCGAGGCGCTGATCACGATGGGGCCACCGAATTTTTCGGCGCCGCTGGTGATATCGAGCGCGTGCAGGCGCTGATAGAAGACGCCCGATTCTTTGGTGCGCACGATTGTGTAGAGCGTCCCGCTGGAAGTATCGATGACCGGGGTGCTCATGATGCCGATCTTGGTGGTGATCGGGTCGGAGCAACTCACGTCGCTGGTGGAGACTGTCGTGATTCCCTTAGCAGGATTCGTAAAATTCACTTTCCAGAGCGCGCTAGCATTGCTGCCCGTGTTGCTGTCGGCGTCGAAGGCGTAGACCGAGTCGTTCATCGTGGCGACGAAGACGACATTGTGCGTAACGGACTTGATCTTGACGTTCGGGACGTACAGAGGCTGGGCGTACATGAATCCGTCGACCGTCCGCGAGAAGACTTTGCCGAATTGGGTGGAGTTCACGTTGCTCAGCGTCAGCGTAGTTTCCTGAAGATTTTGGCCGGTGCGGGAGTTGTCGTTGTGATAGGTGGACACCGTAACCTGGGCGGTCGAACACAGAGCCAGGGCGGCGAAGACGATCGTGAATTTCATGTGTGAAATGAAGCGAGGCAGCTGAGTCGATGCTAG
>Ga0335079_10011136_pt1 | contig 10244 bp, 5 predicted proteins | sample Lox_Sample_33_FD_206719 | JGI IMG/M metagenome (GOLD analysis project Ga0335079, IMG submission 206719) | Soil microbial communities from Loxahatchee National Wildlife Refuge, Florida, United States - Lox_Sample_3.3 | ecosystem: Environmental > Terrestrial > Soil > Wetlands | place: USA: Florida...
ATGCCTTCCATGGAGACTGGAACTACGTAATCACTCCTTGTTGAGATGGAGCGGTTATTTTTTTGCGACGCCTTAGTGGCAGCCGCCCGGGAAACGTGAGTCCCTATCAGCGGTTGATAGGGACGCGCTTCGAGAGGCTTGTGCGCAGGTGGTGGCGCCGCGTCCGGGACGGTGGCGGAATGCCCAACTGTTTCAGCTCTCGACGCGGCTTGGCTCGGTGGGACCTGCCGGAGCCCCGAGTCTGTCCAGGGTGCCGCGCAATGCCCGGTCACCTGGTCTGTATCCTCAGGCCGTGACCCATTCTCGGAGCACCCGATCGATCTGCTCCTCGGAGAGGCTACCCCTATCGGCCATCTCCTTGATGCGGAGCGTGATGGCCTTGAGCTCGGCTTCGCCGAAGGTGATGCCGATCTCCCGGGCACGGTAGCCGATGGCGTGCTTGCCGGTAAGGCGGCTGCCCACGATCAGGCGCCGCGAGAGGCCGAATGCCTCGGGCGGGATGATCTCGTACGATCCCGGGTTGACGGTCATGGCCTTGAGGTGCATGCCCGCTTTGTGGGAGTAGGCGGTCTCCCCGGTCAGGAAGTTGTTGAACGGAATGTCGATTCCGACCACCTTCCCGACCAGCCGTTCCAGCTCGCGGAGCTGACCGAGATGGTACCGTTGGGCGACGCCCTGCGGGTCGAGCGAGTACAGGCGCGCGATGAAGCCCCCGAGAGGCGTGATGCCAACCCTCTCGCCGATGCCGAGGATTGAGACATCGACGTGCGTCGCGCCGGCCGCGACTGCTTCGTGCGCGTTGGCAATGGCGCATCCGGTGTCGTTGTGTCCGTGAAACCCGATGTCACACTTCACGACCCGGCGCACCTCCCGCACCGCGGCGAACACCTGGCGCGGGGTGGCGATGCCGACCGTATCCGCGAGGCCGACGCGGTGGACGCCGAGGCTCGAGGCGGCTCGGTATGTGGCGAGGAGGTCCGATTCCTCCGTGCGGAAGGAGTCCTCAGCGCTGAAGCGCACCTCCAGCCCTGCCCTGCGGGCGAGCTCGATGGGCGGGCCCATGGCGTCAATGATCTGCTGGATGCTCTTGCCATGCGAGGACTCGCGCAGGATTCGGCTGGTTCCAAAGAGAAGGCCAATGCCGCGAACGCCGGTGTCGATGGCGGCGCGGACGTCGTCCACTGCGCAGCGGGAGTGGGTGATGACGCGCGCCCCGAGCCCTAGCTTGACGATCTGCGCGAGGTCCCGCTGGGATTGCGGGGAGGCAGCCGGAGAAGTGAGCTCGATGTAGTCGATCCCGAAGCCGTCGAGAGCGCGCGCGATCTCCAGCTTGTCCTGCGTGCGGAAGTTGGACTTGGCAAACTGCTCGCCTTCTCGCAGGGTCGAGTCGACGATGCGCACCGCGCGAGCAGCCATGGCGTCACTCATCGAAGAAGGCCCCAGGGGCGAGCCCGCTCCAGCTCGGCGATGCGACTGACAAGGCCTCCCGAGGTGGGGTCCGTGCGGAACCCGAACCGGCGCAGGTAGTCTGGCTGGTAGTAGCCGGTCTCGACACTCGCCACACCTTGCGCTCGCAGCCTGCGGAGAAACACGCGCATGAGGCCGTCCGAGACGCCAAACCCGCGGTGCTTGCGCGACACCACCAGCTTCTCCATGTGCACGCGGTCGGCCGCCAGGGCGCGATAGAATACGCCGCCCAGCACCGCGTCCGAGCTGTCGAGCGCGAGAAGAAACTCGTGTTCGGCAGTGAAGGTGACCGCCAGGTTGGCATCGTGGAAGATTTGGAGCAGTCGCGCCACCTCGCGCGGGCTCTTGGGCCCGCGCACCCAGTACCGGTTGCCGTCCTCGTCCCGCAAACCCATCACCACTTCGGTAGTGTGCCGGTCGCCTGCGGGCAGCGAGATGAGCCGAGCCTCGTCGGTCGGCGCGAGATAGGGATAGGTCATGCGAGCGAGAAAGTAGTCCTCTTCGGCAGTCGGCCGGATGGCGGCTCGGTTGGCGGCCACCTGTTCCTCCAGATCGAGCTCGCCGATGGGGACGCTGCGGGCACGTAGCATGAGGTGCTCGAGCGCGGAAACGAGTTCAGGCCGGCACGACGCGAAGACGGTCTCCCGAAAGAAGCGGATGCGCGTATCGGGCCAGGCCTGCTCGACCTGGGATAGCCGGTAGGTGCCCCACAGCTCCCCCAGCATCTTGCCCCTCGCCTCGACGGTCGCGGTCGGGTTCACCTCAAGCCAGCGCAGGTAGCGGCGGGCGGCGAAGTGGACCCGCAAGGGCGTGTGGCCGCGCTCGCGCAAGCGGTCGAGGAAAGCCACCGTCGAGCTGAGGTGCTGACCGTGGCGGATCGCTTCTTCGAGCAACGCCCTGGCCCTGGGCAGTCCCAGCGCTTCGACCACCGCCGAATGGACGATGTCCTCGGAGACCTGACCTCGCAGCTCGGGACGAGTCGCCTCGACCGCGTCGAGAAAGCACTTCTGAAAGCGATCGATGAGCTCGTCGAAGCGCTTGCACGGGGACCGGTCCGAAACCGATACCAGGCGAGTGCCGGAATGGTAGTCGTGCGAGGGCACGATGAAGGCTTGCGGCGAGGGCTGCCGCAGTGCCAGGCGCCGGCCGGTTCGGTCCCAGAAGGCGACATGGACAGATAGGGAAGACCAGGCCAGGAAGGGCCACAGCGCCTCCAGTCGTTTGGCCTCCGCGTGCTGCTCGAGCCGCTCGATCTGACGCCCTGCGGTGTCGCCCGGGAGGTACTCTTCCGTGAATATGCCATACTCTGGGTAGTAGCCACCGAAGGCCTCGACGAGCGCCGGGGGCGCGCCGGCCGCGAGGAGCCACGAGATCTCGTCCCGCAGCTCGGACGGGTGGGTGCCCGAGACGAGGTTGATGGCGAGATCGAAGGTCTCGCGGGCGCGGGTGTGGATGGAGAGCCGGTAGACCGAGTTACCATGGCGATGGCCGATCTGGCTCACGGTTGCGCCACCGGGCGGGACGTCGGCGAGTGACAGGAGCGCCCCGCGACCGAACAGGAACACGGACGCGCGCATGAGCGTCGTGTCGGCAATGGCGCGCAGCAACAGCTCGCGCTCTCGCTCGTCGATCCCTTCCTCAAAGGCAACGACGTCCTTCCATCCGTACTCCAGGCCGCTGCCGGGGTCGATGGCGAGGCGCAGATTGGGGCCGATCCAGTGGGAGAATGCGCGCCGCAGCCGATCGAGCTCTTCGCCAGCGCGCGCCGCCAATTCCTCGTCCTCATGGAGGGACAACCGGGCGAGGGGGACGCGCACGATTGGATAGAAGCGCGGGTGGGCGACGGCGTGGGCGGTCGCGAGCCGGGTCGCGCCCACCACGAGTCGCCGGTCCGAGGCGTCGCGAGCATTTTCGAGCGCATCGGGAGAAAACGAGGCGAGGAGTACATCCATCTCGGCATCGGACAGACCGCGCTCCCCGAGGTAGGCGAGGTCGTCGTCACGCAGTGGCATCGGTTCGAGGCGATCGAGGAACAGTCGAAGCGTGGCGAGCGTCTCTGCGGGCTCCTCGTTGGGCAGGATGGCGCGCAGAGCCGAGCGGCGAAGCTCTTCGTCGGGGGAATGGGCCGCCCGGCGCAAGAGGGCCCGGGACAGCGAGGCGTGCTCGGCACGCCGGCTCGCCGTTGCGCGCTCCAGGTGGGCTACCGCTTCCTGGGCCTCGGGCCCTGGACTGCGAAGCAGTACCGCTGCCTCGTGGAGCGTGCGGAAGGTGATCTCCTCGGGGGCAGTCGACTTGAGCCAGTGCACGGCGTGCCGTTCCGGGGCCGGCCACAGGCCCGGGTCGAGTCGGATCGCGGATCCACCGCTTCGACCGCGGGCCGAGAGCGATTGAAATGCTTCCTCGCCGAGGAAGGTGACGAGCTCGTCGTTGCCAAACCAGAGTGCCGGGCGCGCGAGAAGAGCTCCCAGATCGAGCACGTTGGTCTTTGCCGCATAGGCGAGGTCTCCCACCCGCAGGGCACCCGGACTTGCCGGGTCGACGGTGAGCTTCATCGAGCGTTCGCCCGCGCGAAGCACGCCGTTGCACCACGATACGTCCTGCTGCAAGACGATCATCTCGCGCAGAACCCAGTTGGGGATGCGCAGGAACGCTCCGTCGACTGCGATCGAGAGGTATTTTTGCTCGTAGAGCTTCGCGATGAGCGCGGCCCAGTTCTCTTCGATCACCTCTCGCCGGTAGGTGCCCTTGTGGGTGAGCTCCCCGTGCTCCGCGTCGAGTGCGCGGGGGAGGGTCTGAAAGGCCAACACCCGTTCGAAAGGGGCCAGGAAGCGGTTGGCGGAGGCCACCAGCGAGGAGATGAGCTCGGTCATCTGGGCTGGAGAGCGCTCGCGCAGGGCTGGCAACTTCTCGTAGTTCGGCCAGATGAGAAGCGTGTTGTGGTCGCGGTGGTCGCCGACCAGGAAGGCCTGTGCCACCGCATCGAAGTCTCGGTAAAGGTTCTCGATGCGCTGGGGAGCGATGGTTTGACCGGCGCGATTCTTGTAAATCTCCTTCTTGCGGCCGACGATGCGAAAGTGGCCATCTGGGTCGACCGAGACCAGATCGCCGGTGGCGAACCAGCCCTCCGCGTCGAGGGCACGCTCCACGCCCTGCGGCCCGAAATAGCCCTCGCTCACGTAGGGGCCGCGGATGAGCAGCTCCCCGTCTTCGGCGCGGCGACACTCGATCCCGGGCAACGGCTTGCCGATCGATTGGTCGACGTACTCGCCAGGGGGAGTCATGGTGACGCCCCCCGTCGCTTCCGTCATGCCGTAGCCCGAGCACAGCTCGATGCCGGCGCGGTGGAAAGCCATGAACACCGCCGGATCGAGGTACCCGGCTGCCGAAAGGCCGTAGCGAAGCCGGCCGCCCGTGAGGGCCTTGAGATGAGCCGCGGTCTCCTCGGGATCGTCGCATGCAGCCTGCTGCATCGCCGTTTCGTGAAGCTCGATCCACTTCTTCGGCACGCTGATGAAGACGGTTGGACGCACGGACTTGAAGTCCTCGAGCAGCATCGCTTGCGAAGTCGAGCGGGCGAAGACGTAGGTGGCTCCCCACCACAGGGACCCTGTCAAGTCGAGCCAGCGGCCGAAGGTATGGTAGAGGGGCAAATAGCACAGGAAGACATCGCCCTCGCTCACCCGCCGCAGGGCAAATCCCCGGCAGAGGCGCTTCGAAACGATGTTGAGGTGCGTGAAGACGATGCCCTTCGGGCGGCCGGTCGTACCCGAAGTGTACATGATCGTGGCGAGGTCTCTGCTCCGGAGAGCCGACACGCGCGCGGAGCGCGCCAGGTCGTCGAATGGGCCGCCGCTTTGGTCAACTGCCTGCTCGAGGGAAAGGAGGCCATGGTGCCCGGCGCAGGAGCGCGAGGAGACCACCAAGTGGTGCAGGTCCGGCAAGCTGGCGAGGGCGGGTAGGACCTTCGAGACCTGTTCTTCATCGGAGGCGATGAGGACGTGAGCGCGCGACTGACGCAGGATGTAGACCACCTGTTCCGGCACCGTGTTGGCGGGGATAGGCAAATCGACGATCCCGTTCGTGAGGCAGGCCAGGTCGCACAATGCCGATTCGAGAGAGTTCTCCGAGAGGAGGGCTACCTTGCCCTGGGGCTCATCGGCCAGGAGGGCGAGCAACCCGCGTGCGATGGAGCGGGTGCGGCGCGCGACGTCGGCCACCGTCAGCCCACACCCGTCGGGGCCGAGGACGCGCAGGGCAAGCGTGCGGGGGTCGGTCTCCTCGCGAGACCGCAGTACTTCACCAAGGGTATAGTCGGCGCGCTCGATGACTGGAATGAGGAGTCGCGTCCAATCGAGAACCTGCTCGGGGCGCATCGCCTCGACGAAGAAACGGCGGCGGGAGGTGTCGAGGAGCGTGAACAGCGCCTGGCGGGCGGGCTGTCGCGTCCCGGGCGATTCCACCTGTGCCAGGAGCGTCTCGACGAGCGAGGAGAGCTGCCCCAGGTCGCTGGGCTGCGCGGTGGCAAGGGCGTCCTCGGTTTCGGCAAGAAGGTCGGGGGAGATCTGTCCCGGCCGGGACCAGTGGGCGGCCAAGTTCGCGAACGTCGGCAGCTCCTCCTGCGACATCATTGACCCTTTCGGCGATCGCTCAAGGCGAGACGTTCCGCAATCCGTCGCGCGTGACCATCGACGATCGCGGAGGAATGCCAGCGCAGCAAGGGCTGGTGCGAAAGGCCGGTAGCGCCATGCCAGACCTCCTCGCCTTGATTGTCACCGCGGCATTGTGAGGAGGGGCCGAACATGAGGTGGCAGTTTTCCGATGCGGCAGTGCCGGGGCAGTCAAGACGCCCCGTCCGAGTCGGTCGCGCCGACGCCCTCGACCTCGGGAAGATGAGGAGAACACGGTCCGCATCCGGGGTGGTAGAGCTCGGCGAAATGCCGGAATGTCGTTGCGCCCGCCCCTGGATGTGATCAGCCCCCGCGGCTGGTGCGAACCCCTGTCTCTGGTGGCGATGGAGGTCGTCATTGCGGGACAGCCGTAAGGAGAACACGCCCCGGCCCTGATGTCATGCGATCTGGCCCGTGACCCATAACGTGACGACGCAGGCATCGCACCCGTGCTGGCGCGGACCACGGGAAGACCGGTGACCAGCGCGAAACCGTGGGGCGCCACGGAGGGTCAATACCCCAGCACCTTCAGGCCGGCGGGCAGGCTCTCGCCGAAAATCTGTTGCTCATCGGCGGCTTCGAGCGCGGTCAATTCTCGCACTGGCTGCACCAGTGATTCTGGGGCCCTCGCTTCGGCGAGGATGCGCAGAGCGATCTCGCGCGCCTCGGGACCGATATCGCGGGCTCGGTCGCCGGTCATCCGAGAAAGCTGCGCCACTGGAAAGGCGAGGTCGGCCCGCTTCGCAGGAAGGGCCGCAATCCGTTCCAGCCAGCGTTCCGCCACATCGGGACCGACGCAGGCGTGACCGCTGCCGTGGAAGGGCACGCGGGCTCCGAGCCGGCCCATCGCCCACAGGAGGTATGGCGCGGGTCCCTCTCTGCCAATCCGGTCGAGTACCACCTCGCCAACCGCCCGTTTGCGGGCCGGGGGCACGCGCTCGAGGCTGGCCGCCAGCCGGACCATTTCGTCTGGTGCTTCGGGCCGCACGCCCGTCACCCGGGGCTTGGGGCGCCGCGGGTCGGGCGGTGGCAGGAAGGGCAGGATGGCGTCGAGAATTCGGCCCTGGGCGGCATCGTCGAGGCCGCCCACGATGCGCCTCCACATGATCCACCAGGCTTGCCAGTTATGAGGCTCGCCCTGGAACTGGAGTCCTTCGCCGAATGCAGCGAAGGTCTCACCCACGCGCCAGGAATCGAGCGGCGCGCCAAATCCGGGTCGCAAGGCGTAGCCAGTGAGCGAGAGCCACAGGCGTTCGTGATCGGCCGTCCGCCTGCGGCGCGCCATTCCGGCGTAGAGGGTTGCCCACAGTTCCCTCAGGATGGGCACGTTCCAGCCCTCGCGCGGTCCGAGGACCTTCTCGAGAGCTCGAGCGAGACCCTTCACATCGCGCTTGTCCACGGGTGCGGGCTTCTTGCCGTAGTACAGTTCGACGAGCGCCCGTGCCTCCGCAAACCGCTTGGGCAAGGCCGCGACCTCGGATGGTCCGCGTTCGAACCTCCCTTCCGGGACGGCGCGAAGTCCGAATTCGAGCTTCCATCGGGCGTCGCGCTCCGTTGCGACGCAGAAGAGCTCAAGCGTTCCGATCTCGGTGAGGGCAGCGCGTAGCTGCACCGGGACCTCCCGCGACCCAGGGGGCTTGGACGATGGTGCCCCTGCGTCCGAGCGCAGCACCGTCTCGAGTGGAGGGAGAGCCTGGAAGGAAGCCTCGTCGACGACCACGACATCGCCCGCTCGCTCGAAACGCGCTCGCGTTGTGGCGTAGAGAGGGAACCGCACCGGTCGGTCGGTGAGGAGAGCGAAGGTGCGCTCGACCGCGACCTCGGTGCCCTCTTCCTGATGACGGGGGATGAGGCAGAGGGCCTGGGTGGCCTCGCCCGGCGCGTCCACTCCCACGAAGTAGGCGCGGGCGGTACCGCCGCCGATGCGCAAGCCGAGTCCGCGGCGAACGAGCGCGAAGTAGGCGGCGCCTCGCGCCACCGCCACGTCGAGGCGCTGGGTGTCGAGCAGATCGATCGGCGGCGCGCCAGGAAACCAGCTCGAGATCACCTCGCGAAGCCGCTCGCGCACGGCAGGCGGGGTGAATACGCCTCCGTTGAGGAGCAGCGCGTCGGGGCGCGGCAATGCTTTTGGCATTTTCGCATTGAGAGCCCTGCTCACGTCTGCGGCATGATCGCGCAAGAAGGCGAGGGCATGGCGCGTGATGCCCGGATCGGTCTCGTACGGCAGGCCGAGTTCGAGGAGCCCGGCGCGTCCCCGATGACGCGGCAGCTCCGCGGGTCCGATCCGCGGGAAGAAGCCGTCCAGCAAGAGGGAGAGAACTTGATCGCGCGAGAGCTCAGAGGAGAGCGTGGTGCCGAGAAGTCGGCTCCCCCGGCCCGGCACGACAACGGCGGCGCGCGGGGGTCCACCTTCGGCGAGCAGCTGCTCCTTGGCGGTACGGCACGCGTGGACGAGGAGCGACCACTGCACAGCATCGAGACGCACCCCCATCTGTGCCTCGGCTTGGCGCGCCAGGGAGATGTCCACGTTGTCTCCGCCGAGCAGCAGGTGGTCGCCGACCGCGAGGCGCGTGAGCGCTGGCGCGCCGGCACGCAAGGACGCGTGGATGAGCGTGAAATCGGTGGTGCCGCCCCCCACGTCGCAGACCAAGACGAGGCCGCGGCCGCTCAACGCGGTTGCGAGATCGGCCCGATGATGTGCCGTGTAGTCGTAGAAGGCGGCTTGTGGCTCCTCGAGCAGGGTCACGCGCTCGAGGCCCGCTTCCCGAGCAGCGCGGAGCGTCAGTTCCCGGGCCACCTCATCGAAGGAGGCGGGTACCGTGAGCACGATTTCCTGGTCCGAGAGGGGATGTCCGTGAAAGCGCGCTTGAAAGGCATTGCCGAGGTGGGTGAGGTAGAGCGCCGAGGCCGCCACCGGCGAGAGGCGCGGCACGCCCTCGGGCGCACCCCACGGCAGGATGTCGGCGGTCCGATCAACCCGGGGGTGGCTGAGCCAGCTCTTGGCAGAGGCAACCAGGCGTCCCGGAACACGCGCACCTTGCGTGCGTGCCAGCTCTCCCACCACCACGCGGGACTCGCCCCAGGGCAGACGGCACGCGCTGGCCGGCAGGTCATGCTCGCCCGGGAGGTAGGCGTTCGAAGGCAAGAGCCTACGCTCTGCAACCTCGCCTGGCGCGACGAGCTGCGGAATGGGCAGGAGGCGTAGCCCCTCTCCGGGGTCCCCTTCCGCTGCCAGATCGAGGTAGGCGAGGGCCGTGTTTATGGTGCCGAGGTCAATGCCGACCAGGAAGCGCGACGGCGTCACCCGAGGCATGCCAGAGTCTCGCTAAGGGGGCGCCAGGCCAACCGCCGGCTCAGACGGTGCATCTCCCGGGCGTCGTTCATGCCATCGCGCTCCGATTTGTCTCGCCGGATCTGAGCGGTCGGCTGACACGAAGCTTGACCGCCGCTCTCAACCCATCGCTCGGGTTCGCCGATGCGCTCAGGTTCACTGCGCGCCTCACGAACGCCGTGCTTGCGTTTCACGTGCACGTCCCCTGGGGCAGATGATAGCCCCTGACATTCCTTCGAACCTGAAGCAAGGACGTGGCATCTCCGGGAGTGGTCGCTCTGTCCCGTCTTCTGCAGTTCCCCGAGAATAGTCCCGCCATTTTCAGAGTACTTGCTACGCAGCAGAAGGCCTCGGCATCGCGTCTTCCCGGGATGTGACGGACCTGTCTCATCGTTGGGGTCTTGGGGCAAGCCTCACCGCGGGCGGCAAGGCCACGCGCGCGAGGGTCGTTCCGCAGGTCCCGCTCGCCCTCCCGGGGAGGAAACGTTTGCCCTGATGGTCCTGCTCAGTCACAGTGAGGGAATCCATGTCGCGGACAACCCCGGTCCACTCTGCGTTGCCGTAGCTTTTCCGTGGGCATGATGGGTGGGAGAAATGAGCAGAAGACGTGTCCACGAATCGTAGCAGTCAACAGGTGCGGCGCGGGACACAGCTCTGTTCTCCGGCAAGAACATGGTGCCCCCCTGTGGCTCATCAAGGCCAGCGACTCTTCATGGCAGTGCGAAGGACCGGGCGAGATTCGCACGAGTTGGGAGGATCGCTCGCACACGATTGGCCTG